>Ga0307379_10009216_pt1 | contig 13217 bp, 8 predicted proteins | sample UN2MG_FD_202237 | JGI IMG/M metagenome (GOLD analysis project Ga0307379, IMG submission 202237) | Soil microbial communities from Risofladan, Vaasa, Finland - UN-2 | ecosystem: Environmental > Terrestrial > Soil > Coastal area > Acid sulfate soil | place: Finland: Risofladan, Vaasa | collected...
ACCCAGAGCTACCACATCGTTGCGTTGAGGGCTTTTTTGCGGTATCTACTGGTTCAGCGCGACATACCCACCCTATCCCCTGACAAGATAGAACTTCCCAAACAGGGCTCTCGTTCCGTCAGTTTTTTGAACCCAGGTCAGATAGAGAGACTGCTAAACAGCCCCAAAATATCAAATAATGTGGGACTGAGGGATAAGACTATTCTAGAAACCCTATTCAGCACAGGCTTAAGGGTATCAGAATTAGTTAGTTTAAATCGTGACCAGGTAGACTTACAGCGTAAGGAATTTGGCGTCAAAGGCAAAGGAAATAAAATACGGGTAGTTTTTCTATCAGATACAGCCGCGCAGTGGATTGAGCGTTATCTGCGCTCGCGTCAGGACCATTTCAAGCCGCTGTTTATTCGCCATCGTGGTAAGGTAGATGCTCAGAAAAACGGTGAAAAAATGCGACTGACAGCAAGGTCCATCCAAAATATTGTTTCCAAGTATGCAAAAAGGTCCGGTTTGCCAATCAAGGCCACTCCTCACACGCTGAGGCATTCTTTTGCCACAGACCTGCTGATAAGTGGAGCTGATATTCGCTCTGTGCAAGAAATGCTGGGCCATGAAAGTATCAGAACAACCCAGGTTTACACCCACGTCACTAATAGGCATCTAAAAGAGGTTCACAAAGCTTTCCATAGTAGAAATAAGCAAGGATAAATTTTATGACCAGAATATTATGTCAACTAAAATTAAAAAACGGCTGTCTCAAAAAAATCAAATGCCAAATTTTTTAAACGTCATCCAGCAGAACTTTGATAAATATCATAAAACTAAGACTCCGTGCTACCTTTACAGCCACAGCCCCGCCCCTAATAACTTCAGTCAAAAAGCTCATCCACCATTCTGCCGACGTATCTTGCAATGGCAAGAGAGGCAGTTAGACCCGGGGATTCTATCCCGATTAGATTTATTAAGCCCGGGAAGCTCGCTTTCTCTTCATGGGCAATGACGAAATCTCGAAAGGTTTCGCCTGGCCCTTGAAGCTTAGGCCTTATGCCAGCAGATTCGGGGGCTAAATCTTCAAGTTCGACAAGGGGAAGGAATCTCTTGGTTGAATTGTAGAAAGCTTGCTTCTGTGTCTCATCAACCGCATAATCTATCGCTTCAACATAGTGGGCACTGGGGCCAAGTAGCACCCTACCATCGAGCCCCTGTCTCAAATGAATTCCATGTCCAACTTGCTCTGGGACAGGATAGATGAGCCTGCTTACAAGATTTCTATATTTTGAACTTAAGCTGAAGTATTCGCCTTTGCAATAATGAAGCTTGTAACCTGCTTTAGCTATATCTATCCCAGCTAGCTGGGCTATCTTGTCAGAGTTTAAGCCAGCGCAGTTCACGATAACATGGGCAACAAAAGCAGAAATCCCATCTCGGTCCTTTATTTGAACTTTATACTTTGCCCCTGCCCTTTCTATTCCTATCACCTCAGTGTTGAAGACAAACTCAGCTCCCTTTTCCCGCGCTTGGCTGTAAAGAAACTTCAGCAAAGTGTAGGAATCCAAAATTCCGCTGGAAGGGGATAATAGCCCGGCTCTAGCTTCAACATTTGGCTCGAGCTTTTTAAGTTCTGTTTGGGAAAGAAGCATTAAATCTTCGACGCCATTTTTTCTTCCCTGCTCGTAAAGTTTCTCAAGCTGGGCAGTCTCATTTTCGCTTGCCGCCACGATGATCTTTCCTAGCTTTTTATAGGCGATATCATGCCTGTCACAAAGCTCGTAAAGCAGGCTTTTCCCTTCGATACAAAGCCTTGTCTTTAAGGAATCCTCGGGATAGTAGATGCCGGCGTGAATGACTTCACTATTTCTACTGCTAGTCTCGAGTCCAAAAGTGCGGTTCTTTTCAAAAACGAAAACTTCTTTTTTTTCTTGTGCGATTTCACGAGCCGTAGCCAGGCCAATCACTCCAGCACCGATGATTGCTACATCAATTTCAGCAAGCATTTATCCTCTTGGCTCCTATTCGTGACATCAGTCAGGACTATTTACTCTCATTTTATAGTGGTTGATTAATTACTCGAGCTTCCAACCGAGTCTTGAGTATAAGACTGTACCGGTGTAGTCTTGCCCGAACCGTTTGGCCCCATTAAGGCGTAGAACTCGCCCTCCACCACATCAAGATTAACTCCGTCAAGCACACGCCGGCTATCATATGTCTTGACTAGATTCTCCACATGTATCGCAAACACTTATAACTGCTTTGATTCTGTAAGCGGATTCGGTGGAATATTCATAGAAGCTTCACTGATATAGCTAGGAGGTATTATACCTCGTGAGCCGACTTATTTATATAGACGGAATTTGACAGGATAATATCACCTTCCAAATGTGATGAGCAAATATGACATTCCAGACGTTTGTTACCCGAATTAACAATTAGTTCAAGGTGCTAAACCCAACCCCGCAGCTTCATTGCTTCTATTACACGTTCAACAGCCCCTACGTATGCTGCCTGCCGCATGTTTATCTTGTATTCATATCTGGTATTCAACATGGAATGATAGGCTGCAGTCATCTTCTTGTCCAGCTGTTCGCGAACCTCGGCTTCATCCCAGAAGTACAAGTAGAAGTCATGAACCATCTCAAGGTAGGAAACTGTAACGCCAACGGCGTTGCACAGGAAGTCGGGCATCACGTAAACCCCATGTGTATATAGAATACCATCGACTTCTGGCGTAGTTAACCCGTTGGCCAACTCGGCGAGAATTTTGGCTTTGATATTTGGAGCATTCCTCTCGGTTATGATGTTTTATATAGCCGCCGGGATAAGTATATCCACGTCCAGTTCCAAGAGTCTCTCCTCTGTCTGCGCTATAATGCTACATCAATTATTCGTAGGTTCTGAATCTGCGAGAAGTACCTACATAGCTAACTAATGAACCGAGAATATAATCCTCACCAAGCCTATTATGACGCCCATTGAGGATCTCTATGGCCTCATCTCGATAAGCGTTCATCAGGTAAGGTATCCCCGTGACTTTAGCGCATTCCTCAGTGAGTGACATTAGGTCACTACGGCTTATTACGGGAATACTAAAACACCTGGCACCTGCCATTAATTGCTGTAATCCCACTCTTATCTTTTCAGCGTAGCTGTATATTCCCAGCGCACCAAGTGGGATATTCTTCATTTCATCAGCGCCGACCAAATCTTTAACCTCTTCATAGCAGACAAATATTTCTTCTGGAGTCGAGCCGAACTGGCTGACGGTATTGGGTAACTTACCCTCATTAAGCCACCGTGCGATGTTTTTCCCCACCATACCGGGGATCATCAGAGCCCGTCCCATACATACCGCTTTGGTAAAGGGTGCCCCCAGAGCTAGTGCCTTGAAAACACCATCCTCACTGCTAAAGCCGCCACCAAAGGCGATATCGGGTACCCGCTCACCTTTATTAGCTAACCTCCGGCAGAAATCATAGGCGGCAGAGTGCATATACAGACTGGGTATACCCCATTCCTCCATCATGCGCCAGGGGCTCATCCCGGTGCCACCGCCAGCGCCATCTATGGTCAACAGGTCTATTCGGGCTTCTGCTCCCCACTTAATTGCCATCGCCAGCTCACGCAGACTATACGCACCCGTTTTCAGGGTGATTCGCTTGAAGCCCAGGTTCCGTAATCGTTCGACCTCAGTATAGAAGCTTTCTTCATCAATAAAGCCGAGGCGACTGTGTCGTTCAAATTCCTTTAGCGAGCCGTCTCTGAAGCTTGCCTTGCTGAGCGGGTGCGAGGGGTCGGGAGTGATAATGTAGCCTCGCCTCTGAAGTTCTAGCGCACGCTCAAGGCTATCAACCTTTATCTCGCCGCCAATACATTTGGCGCCCTGCCCCCATTTCAACTCAATGGTGTTCAGTCCGTGTTTCTGGATTACGTACTCGGCAACACCCAGCCTGGTATCCTCAACGTTCATCTGTACCAGGATTTCACCATACTCATTATGGTAGCGACGGTATATCTCAATTCGCCGGTCCATATCCGGTGCAGAAATGATCTTTCCGTGACTATCGAGTTCAAGCCGGGGGTCAATGCCGCAAATATTTTCGCCACAAATGAGGGTAATTCCACTCAGGGCAGCGCCAACAGCAAAATGCTCCCAGTTCTTACGAGCAATCTCGGTAGAACCTAGTGCTCCGGTGAATATGGGTAGGCGCATCTTGACTCTTTTATCCCAGCCGTATTCAGTCTCCGTGTTTACTGCCGGGAAAATAGCTGTATCTGAGTTAGCTATAACTCCATCTGGTAGCCCCTTGGCTCCAAGGGCATATCCTTGGATATTGAGGTGCGAGTAGTCAACAGGATAATTCTTGTCTCCCCCGGCAATGATTTCTCCAAAAGGCTCGGGGTAGATTAGCTCTCGACTGCGAAAGGATGCTTTGAAGACCTCGCAGTTTCCGGTGCAGCCGTCAATACACCGACTGCAGAGTCCGCTCATTGGCACAACGCTTCTGGAGCGATTGGCCGTCCTGGTGGCATCATTGGCATTTGGTCTCTGTAAATTCATTTTCTTTCCTCCTACTGTTAATTAGTATTCGCCATTCTGCTTCTATCTAGGAAACAAACAGCATTGCGAGTCTCTGGGTCAGCAACAACTTTGGCTGAAACGCCACCGGTTGCCATTGCCACATCAATCACATGTACAATGTTCTCGAGGTTGCTTAGTTCCGGCAGTAAGTCCTTAAGTATATTGGGTGAATTGGAAAAAAATCCGGTATTAAAATCACTAGTAGGGTCATCAGGATAAACCGGAAGATAAAGTATGTCAGACTCAACCAAATCCTGAAAGAAGTGGGTTCCATAGGAGACTTCTGGGACATGGCCAGCCTCCTCGCGGGCAATCTCTACCAGAACAGCTGTAGCGTCGATGTCTGCGTAGCCCACATTCACGCCAAGCTCAATGTTATTACTACCCCACCGGCCTGGCCCCATTGACATGAGCTTGCCCTCCTTGTGACGCAATTGGTCATTTAGCTTGCCAATCACTCGCCCAAGAGACTTCTTAGTATCTATTGTGGCTACTTCGGCATATTTTTTCGGGTCGATGTAGATAATGTATCGAATGGCGCTGACCATCCCGGCATTTATCGCCCGATTGGAGCGGAAGAGTATTTGTTCACTAGGCAATTTTTCGGGTATACTGGCTTTTGTGCCAGCTAGCGTGGGCACCCGCAATGATCGGCATTGCAGCAAGTTGACCCTTACATTACTTTCAACGTCAACATGGGCTGTGAATTCAATATCCACCGGCTGCCCCCATGCGTTCTCCAGTTTGACTAACATCTCCCCGATTATGTTGACAATCTTGGTTCGGTCTATCAGACTGTTGAAGGTCAAGGCTAGTTTTTTCTCAGAGCCACCAGCTGAAGTCGCGAACCAGTCACGCAGGTAACCATCAGCTATCTCAGATGTCAGCAAGTTCAGAGCGGGGTATCTGTCTCCCTTAATTACTTCAACGAAAGGTCTAGTCTCAAAAGTCTTTTCTTCGAGATTAAGAAGGTCTACCATTCGCTGGGAATACTTAGCTACCTCCATGCCAATCTCTGGCCTGATGTTTGGGTGGCTGACCGCTATCATTCTGGGGTAATCGCCGCTCACACGGTTAACGGCACGAGTTCCCAGACCAAACACCAGCCGTATCATCCCCTTTTTCGGGTCGATGCGGTTTGTCCAGGCAAAGAGGTTCCGCGAAAAGGCTACCCCGGCCAGACTGGGGAAAAAGTACTGCTTGTAAGGCATTCCGGAGACACGTTGAACGAGAATTGCCATCTGCTCGTCACCTTCACCAAGACCACGCCGGTAGCGATAGGCAAGTGCATCAGGATTCAGGGCGCTCGCATAAACCAGTTTGACTGCTCTTAAGAAAGCTTCCAGGCGTTCCTCAGGGCTACCTTGGTTGGCACAGAACTCGCTGCGATACTTACCGGCAAAGGCATCAGTGAAGCCGTCTTCAAGAAGGCTCGATGATCGTACAATTATAGGTGCCTGTCCATAGTAATCAATCATGCCTCGGAACTGTTCCATTGTTTCCTCTGGGAACTTGCCTTTCAGAAACCTGTGTTCCAATTTGGCAAACTCATCCCGTGAGAGCTTGCCTGTTTTCGATAGCTCCAGCCTGACCTGGAACAGGTCGTTGTTGACTAAAAAGGTAAAGAATACGTCTGAGCCTATGTAGAAGGAGTCGTGCTCTTCCAAAATCTGTGAAAAGTCAATGGGGCCCTTATCTGCAAGCAAAACACTCCTTGCCAGCAGCATCCCGGCTGCTTTGCCACCGATTCGTCCTGAACCAATGAAGCGGTCTCTTACACGTAGCAGAGCATCTAAAGTCAGATAACGCTCAGCTAGCTGGATTAACTTCTTATGGTTACCAATCATCATTCGGGTTAGCGATTCCTTTAGTACCAAGGTTTCCTGAGTCAGCACCGTCAAATCACCGTGTAGCGAACTATCTTGTAGCAGCTTCCGATAGACAGCATCCCAGGGAGCAATGGACTCAGAGCTAACATTAAGCGGTCGTTTGCTAGCGGTTGTCAGTATCCTTGCCGCATCACCACTACGAGACACAGGTTCCCAGCCATTACCCGTTGTTCGGTGAGGCAAAAACATTTGTGGAGAGTAACGATCCCATACTTTTAATGGATGGATGTAAATATCATTACCGACATGGTAAACATCGATGAGTATCTGAGTAGTATTACGTATCTGGGATATGGCGCGGTGTCCGTGTTGCCCACGTCTGATGGCAAAGTAAGCTACGGCACCAACTTCTAAGACGTATGGACAGGTCACCTGGAAGAAATTGACCAACAATTCGTCCGTAGCCCATTCTTCAACCAGCGTTGAAAGGTTGTCGAAGATGTAACAGACTCTACTGCCACGTTCCTCAATCACTCGGTGCACCTCACCAGTGAAATAGTCGAATCCGACACTGGGGTTGATCTTGGTGACCGTCAACCCACGTCGCGGCTTCAGAATTGACATGTGTGGAGCGAAGCGTAAGTAAACACAATCAAATCCGTCTCGAATTCCTTGCTCAGCAAACGCTTCTGCAAAGCGTGGATAGTCCTCGAGGCGGTCAACCTGCCAGACCACGTTGTCACCCGAATGCAAACCCTGCAAAAGTTCATCAAGCGAGGGAAGACCACTGCCGATTATTCTAGAATCTACCTTTTGTATGCTCATGGGCCTCTCGATCTTTCCATAATGTATCATATGGTATCGGCATACGGTTGCCGTATGCCTAATGTTAACACGACCCTTTTTCTTTGTCAAGCCCTTGTGATTTCACCGGGGGGAAGGATTTCCTGCGCTCATTCATAAAATGAATAGAGGCAAACAAAAAGCAGGTTACACTGCACTGTAACCTGCCTATACCACAAGACGGAAAATCTAAGGAGCAAATAGGAACTCTACCTATTGATACCATTAGTGGAGATGGGGTTTCAACAGGGAGAACTTTCAGCTTAGACTTTAGACTTACTAACTAGATAAATTGAACAGTACAGGTTACTGTTACTCTGATTTTTTGTTACCGACTCCATGCGTGTCGCTTTCGCACAATCTTTGTGTGTAATCAAAGTAATGGTCTAGCAGGGATATTTGCTCTTCTATTTCGGCAGCTTAAAAATGCTTGCTCTCCTCTTCAGGGGACGATCTTCTGATTGAAGAACTGTCTTGTTCTTCTACAATCATACTCCCTCTGTGTTAGCTTGTTTAGTTCAAGGTGCTAAACCCAGCCCCGGAGCTTCATTGCTTCCACCACACGTTCGACAGCCCTTACGTAAGCTGCCTGCCGCATGTTCATCTTGTATTCTCGGCTTGTATTCAACACGGAATGATAGGCTGCAGTCATCTTCTTGTCCAGTTTTTCGTGAACTTCGGCTTCATCCCAGAAGTACAAGTAAAAGTCTTGAACCATCTCAAAGTAGGAAACTGTAACCCCACCGGCGTTGCAAAGGAAGTCGGGTATCACGTGAACCCCATTTCTATATAGAATATCATCGGCTTCTGGCGTAGTTGGGCCGTTGGCTAACTCGGCAACAATTTTGGCTTTGATATTTGGAGCATTCTTGTCGGTTATGACGTTTTCTATAGCTGCCGGGATAAGTATATCCACATCTAGTTCCAAGAGTTCCTCTTTGGAGATACGTTCCATGCCTGGCAAATTGCACACCGAGCCAGTCCGGGCCTTACACGAAGAAGCCAGGTCTGGGTCAACCCCAGTTTTGCAGCATACCCCGCCTTTGCTGTCACATACGCCTAATATCTTAGACCCAAAAAGCTCGCTACATAACCGAGCCGCATAATATCCGGCATTTCCATAACCCTGCACAGCCACGGTAGCTTTGCTCAAGTCAATGCCAAGCGTCTTGGCAGCTTCACGGATAGTATACATACCACCCCGAGCTGTAGCATCACTCCGTCCGGGAGAGCCACCAGTCGCTAGTGGCTTGCCCGTGACAACACCGAATTGTGGCTTCCCTGCAATGGCTGAATACTCATCCATCATCCAAGCCATAATCTGTGGAGTAGTATAAACATCGGGGGCAGGCACGTCTTTGTCAGGCCCAATGAACTGGAATACGCCCCGCACATATGCCCGGCTTAGGCGTTCTAACTCACCTCGAGACATCTCCTTGGGATTGCAGACAACACCACCCTTGGCTCCTCCAAGAGGCAAGTCCAGCAAGGCGCATTTCCATGTCATCCAGGCAGCCAGTGCTCGAACAGTATCGATTGTTTCATCGGGATGGAATCTAATACCACCTTTTGTAATGCCCCTGGCATCATTGTATTGCACCCTAAACCCCTGGAATACCTTTACCTGGCCATCGTCCATCCGCACAGGCAGCGATACGTGGAGTTCGCGCATAGGCGTTTTGAGCATTGCAGTTACGTCTGGGGATAAGCCCAAAATTTCGGCACACCTGTCTATTTGTTGTTTTACCACATCAAATGCATTAATATTTTCCAAGTCCTTTTCTCCTTCTAGAGTTGCATCTTAGCATAGTGGTAATCGTCCAGCATTTATCGACTGGGAGAATCTCATCTTACGCGATAGCGAAATGGATTATTACAGCGAGTCTCTAATCGTTATGCCCTTTCCCTTAAGGTACCTTTTTGCCTCGGAGACGGATATTTCCCCAAAGTGGAAGATAGAAGCGGCTAAGACTGCCGACGCCTTGCCAATTGCTACAGCTTCATAAAGATGCTCAAGCTTGCCTGCTCCTCCCGAGGCAATAACTGGAATTTTGACGGCTTCAGCCACAGTTCTGGTCATCTCCAGGTCATATCCTTCTTTTGTGCCATCGGCATCTTTGCTGGTAAGCAGGATCTCTTCAGCCCCCAGCTTCTCCACTCTCTTTGCCCACCCCACAACATCTATTCCAGTGGACTCACTCCCGCTTTTGACGACTACCTCCAAGCGTGGGCGACCACTTCCAGGTGGGTTTTTTCGCCCATCTATGGCTACAACAAGCCTTTCCTTGCCAAATCTTCTCGAAGCCTCCCTTATAAGCTCGGGATTTCTTACAGCCGCGGTATTTATCGAGACTTTATTTACGCCAAGGTCGAACAAGGTCTGCATGTCCTCAAGGTTAGCGATACCGCCTCCCACGGCAAAGGGAACCGTAACCACATCACAGACCTTTTTCACCCATTCAAAACGCGTCTTTCTACTCTCCACGGTGGCGAAGATATCAAGGAAAACCAGTTCGTCAGCTCCTTCTTGGCAATAAGCCTCCGCTGCTTCTACAGGGTCTCGGGCATCCCTCAGATTCACGAAGTTGATCCCCTTGACTACCCTGCCATCCTTCACATCCAAACAGGGTATGATCCGCACTGCCTCCATTTCACAGGTCCCAGAATTTAATTAAATCTCGATACTCTATAAGGGTGCTCATAGCACGATTCTCCACTTCTATGCCGGATTCAACAGCAGCAGCTACAGGGTTAAGCCCCCCTGTGAGTATCATCCCGACCTTATTTAATTCCACAAGAACCTCACATACAGACTTGCTCACCTCGCCCACCATAAGCACTCCACCCAGATCAGCTTCTTTTAAGCCGGCAACGACTTTTTCTGCTACGGGTTGGCATATAGCCGGTATTTCTCGGAAGTTGGCTAAAATCCTCCCCTCCCCTTTTCTAGCCACTTGGCCAACGCTAGTCATCTTACTGGCAATGTATATCTCTGAGGGGTCTAAGGATGAGCCTGAATATTGGATAAGCTCCACAAATCGCAAAGGTTTGTGGTTCTTTATTTGAAGGATGCCACCAAATTTGGAGTCCATAGGAATGCCAGCTTTAAGCAAAGCACCATTAATTATAACGCTACAGACAGTGGCTAGACCTATTTTACCCCGGGGCACAATTATTCCACCTAATCTTTCACCCTGGCGAGCTATAGCCACAAGGTCACCGACACAGATCCCAGCCTGAAAAGCCCCCTTCATAATTTCAATCGCCTTTTTAAATTGCCTCTCAGGGAAAAAGGAGATATTTACAGGAACATTGCCTTGATGCTTATCTAGGTCAAAGTCCGTCTGATAGGCCAGAAGCTCAATTTTGGAAGCTACAAAACCAACCTTGTCGCTAACTAGAGCACTCTCTAATTCTTCACGGCCTAGCTGTGTAATTAACCTCCCATCCCTTCCCACACTCTCTGTAAACCCACGCTCATCCATTAGCTTGAGATGATATCTGACAGCTCGTTCACTTAACTCGATGCCATGATCCTTAAGGTGATGGGAAATGACCCTGGCTCCAAGAGGCTCCGGCGAGTCCCTCAGGATTCTCATGATGGCGATTGTCTTTCTTTCTACGTCCTGTGTTTCGAAACCCACGGTAACACTCCGGTATTCTTGGTAATAGGAAACCGTTTTCCACAATACCAGAGCGAAGTCATGCTTGTCAAGTCTAATTCGTTCCTATTTGAGAGCTTGCTTAGTTCCGTCGCTTGGTGTATTATAAGCCTTGGCCTATGGGATAATTCCTTGAGTCTACGCTTGAAGCGCGAGTTTAGCCATCGAGAATCGATTCAGGAAATCGACAAGATATGAGGGTGGGGGTTCTCGCTCTACAAGGAACATTCTTAGAACATATTGGCCTTCTGCGACAATTGGGTGTGGAGGCTCCTCCAGTTCGCCTGCCCCACGAGCTCGATACACTGGATGGGCTTATTATCCCCGGTGGGGAAAGCACTACCATGCTGAGGCTCATGGAGAGTTTTGGGTTGGTGCAGCCCATAAGGGAAATGGCTCGAGATGGTTTACCTATTTGGGGAACCTGTGCCGGGATGATCTTGCTTGCCAAGAGTGTCTCCAACTATGAAATGGAGACTCTAGGCCTCATGGATATGAAGGTCAGGCGCAACGCCTTTGGCAGCCAGATTGATAGCTTTGAGGCAGACTTGGAGGTACCGCTTGTGGGCGAAGAGCCATTTCACGCTGTTTTCATTCGAGCTCCGATCATCGAAGAGGCCAAGCCAGATGTAGAAATCTTGTCCCGTCTTCCCATTGGCACAATCGTCGCCACCAGGCAAAATCGGCTGCTGGCCTGTGCTTTCCACCCGGAGTTCACCGGCGACTTGAGGTTCCATAGCTATTTCTTGAATATGGTCAGCCAAAAACTATCCCACAACCCCCAGGACGGAATCCTTCGAGGTAGCCAGCTTGGGTCTTGAAAGATGGTAGGCTCCTGGAAATTGTAGAAAGGTAAGTCTCTTGTTTAGGATCGAGGTCTCAGTAAAGGCTGGTTTCCCCGACCCCGAGGGAGACAGGCTAGAGAAGGATATCCGTGACATTGGCATCACGACTGTAAAACAGGCTAGGGTCAGCGATATATATCTTCTGGAGGGAGAGCTGGATGAGGCAGAGATGGAAAAGATTGGGCAAGAACTACTGGCTGACCTTGTAGTTGAGGACTTTTCTTGGGGTGAGGGGCCATTATCTCGTATTGAGGGGGGGGATGCCCACGTTATTGAGGTGGCCTACAATCCTGGCGTGGCGGATCCCGTGGCGGGGAGTGTCGGCAAGGCAATCCGCGACCTCGGCATAGCTACGGTTACATCAGTGAAAACTGCCCGCAAATATTCCTTACGGGGCGATCTCTCGGAGGAGGTCCTTCAATCTATCTGCGATAAGCTGTTGGTCAATAGCCTGATCCAGCACGTGGTCACGAAGCGGGATGCGGTTGCGCTCCCCTCCACGACCTACAAATTTGTCTTAACTACTGTAGGTTTACTTAGCCTGGACGATGACGGCCTGATGGAACTGAGCAAGGGCAGGCTTTGGTTGAATCTAAGCGAGATGAGGCGCATCAAGGATTACTTCTCAAGGCGGGGCCGCAATCCCACCGATGTGGAGCTTGAGACCCTGGCACAAACTTGGTCCGAGCACTGTGTCCATAAGACCTTCAAGAGCAGAATCAGGTTAGGTCAACTTGTTGTCGACAACCTGCTTAAGAGCACCGTGATGAGGGTCACCGAGGAGTTAAAAAAGCCCTGGTGCCTTTCGGTTTTTCGGGACAATGCCGGCGTAATAGATTTCGATGGCCGCTACGCCATCTGTTTCAAGGTAGAAACGCATAATCATCCCTCAGCGCTGGAGCCCTATGGAGGGGCAGCGACAGGGATAGGTGGTGTCATTCGCGATATCCTGGGGACGGGACTGGGGGCCAAGCCCATCCTGAACACCGATGTGTTCTGCTTTGCCCCTCCTGATTTCCCCTATGATAAACTCCCCCGTGGTGTGTTGCATCCCCGCCGCATTTTCAAGGGCGTCCGCGCCGGCGTGGCCGACTACGGGAATCGACTCGGCATACCCACGCTAAACGGTGCTATCCTCTTTGATGAGCGATACCTAGGAAACCCTTTGGTCTTCTGCGGGACAGTGGGTCTGTTACCTGCGAGCATGAGCCAGAGGGGCTATCAGCAGACTGGAGACTTGGTGGTTCTGGTGGGGGGCAGGACCGGACGTGATGGCATCCATGGCGTTACCTTCGCCTCGGGAGAGCTTACCAAGGAATCGGAGGCTATCTCCACCAGTTCCGTTCAGATTGGCGACCCCATTACGGAGAAGAAGCTGCTCGATGTCCTCCTCAAGGCGCGGGACCGGGGACTATACCGGCGGATTACTGATTGTGGAGGGGGTGGGCTTTCATCGGCGGTGGGG
>Ga0307379_10009217_pt1 | contig 13217 bp, 18 predicted proteins | sample UN2MG_FD_202237 | JGI IMG/M metagenome (GOLD analysis project Ga0307379, IMG submission 202237) | Soil microbial communities from Risofladan, Vaasa, Finland - UN-2 | ecosystem: Environmental > Terrestrial > Soil > Coastal area > Acid sulfate soil | place: Finland: Risofladan, Vaasa | collected...
TACTTCCTTGTAATAGTTTACATGTACAGGTATTACAGAACTCGGCAGAGGATATAAACTTATCTTAGAATAATTAACGCCTGAGGTTTGGTCACCTGTAGGTATTACCGCTACCGTTACATTAGCGCTATTAGTAGTTGCTGTTATTGTACCTGTACTAGATGCGGCCTTAACAAAGCGTTCTATACTAGTAAACGACTTACTACCTGCCACCGCTGTAGTACCGTCAGAACCATTTGTAGTGATTGTCTCTGAATCAGGATATCCACCCACAGTACCAAATACTGTTGTAGATATGCTTGTGTCAGCTGTTGAACTAGAACTAATAGTAACTACACTAGCCTCTAAAGGTTGTTCAATTACCATGTTATAGCCCCACATGCGGTAATTCGTGGGAATACCTGTCTCTTCACGACTTACACCTGCCGAATAAAAGTCCTGGTCTGTAACGAAATTAACCATTGTCGGTGTGCCACACCCTTCATGCCACATAAATAGTCTATGTGTAGACTGTATAGGTAAATTATATTCTTCCTTCGGTAATATCTCATATGTACCTGTACCCGATACCGTAGTTCCACCGTAGTTCTGATCTATAGTAAAAGTTGTCTCACCCGTAATTGTCTTAATAGTAAATAATGTAGTAGAACCCGATAACTTAACTAAACGCCCTACTTGAATGTTATCGGTTATTAATGTAGCACCTACCATTGTAACGCTCTTACTAGCATTAGTAAATGTGCCACCACCGCTACCTGTTGTATATGAAGTCTCGGTATCAAAGGTAGTCTCACGTCTAAGGGGTCGCCATAACGCTTCTCTACAGATACGCTTTAATGAGAAGTTAATAGCGTTCTTAATAGCGGTTGTGAACTGAGTACCACCCTGATCTTTAGTGGCCCTTCTAGCAACCTCATTTTGCAAATCTGAATAAGTTAGTGACATGTTTTACCTCAGTCGTATTTATTAAACTTCTTTTCTAGTTTTTTGAAACCTTTATAAAACTCATTTACATATTTATGATCTTCGTCATTTAATAACACTTTATTTAATAGGTGATAGAACAAGTTGTTTATCAGGGAAAACGCTTCTTCAGAAATATTGAGTGCTTTATCCCTTTTCTTATCTAAAGAAACCTCGTAAATCTCTCTTTTTTTCTCAAGATGCGTTTTCCACAAAGATAAACCTTCTTTTAATGTAGATAATACCTTATCTATCATTTTTCCTTACTTACCCCTGCTCTAAGAGTAATTAACCCAATAGAAGCTAGAATTTGGAATATGTATTCTGGTACGATATATGTCCCTGTCTCATTCAATACCGCTGCTATTGCGTAAACAATTGCAGTGATATAAGTTTTGCGCCCACTTAAGAATTTCAACATAGTATTCTCCTTATTGTTAAGCTTCAGCAGCTGATTTCATTTGTTGATTACCGAAACCACCAACAAGTGAAGCTTCTTTAGTACTAGCCCTACCACCAGCCATTACCTTAATAGCCTTAACACGTTCTTTGATCTCGTGCGCTTTAAAGGTATCGGCTTTCTTCTTAAAATCTTCGTCGTCTTTCTTTTCATCATACCCAATTACTTTGAAGTATGAATCAACATCGTTAAAACCCATATTTCTTACCATTTGTAAGAACTCAGGATCATTCTTGAAATCTTTACCAAAACATTCTACCCCTTCGTCTGCTAGTTCTTTGAGTGCCTGTCTATCTGGGCCACTATAAACGAATGGATCGCCAGGTTGGATCATTTCACCATTGTATTCGAATGGCTGGTCGCTTTTGTTAGTTAGACCTATTTTCTCTTTTGCTGGGTGCCAAACACCTCTGTGACTTACAAATGAACTCATAATTCTCTCCTTTTAAGGTTGGTAATAAATTACGCCTTTTTTTTGGTTGTTTTCTTAGCCTTAGGCTTAGACTCATTGTCGACCTTTGGCTTTACTTCTTCTTTCTTTTCTACTTTCTTTGCTTCTTTTACTACTGGTTTAATAACCCCATTAGCTTTTTCATATTCTTCTTTGCTAACTAGATTACCGTGTACTGAATATAACTGTGGCATTTTACTCTCCTTTTATTTTATAATTCGCCAATTTCTACTGTTATCTTATCAATCCTCTCCGATAATACTTCTATCCTCTCCCTTATATTCCTTTGAGTAGTTACCGCTCGCTCTATCGAAAGATCAATGCATTGTGATATTGTCTTTAAATCTATTAAAGTGTGTGCCAAATTCTCTAATTCTCTGCTTACAATATCTATTCTCACAATAACCCAGGCTATCTCCTCTTGTTTTTTATTAAGCTTTCTAAAACCGTATCATATTTCGATTGAAATGTTGTTACCTTATGCTCAAGTTCCCTATAATGATTTTCCAAGTTCAATACACGCATGTTTATGTATTCACGATCAGCCATTGCATCCTCAGCCGTATAGCGTGTATTTGAATTTATTTCAGCAATTTTCTTTAATTCCCTTTGTGTCGATTGAACAAAGTCCATTTTAGTAGATATACTAGAAGCCCACCATACCGCACCAAAAGTCTGTGCTGACATAAATATAAACACACCTAATATTGCTGTTGGTACTTTAAGATACCCTTTCGCTAATTCTCTTTTGTCTTTTATTTCTACCATGAATAATTCCCTAAGATTGCAAGACGCTTTTGATAGTCGATTCATTCTCTCCATCTGCACGCATAGCGGCTGCATTAGCAAGTTTCTCTGCTATCTTAGATATCATATTAGTACGGTTATTATTCTTTATAACTTCTGCTATATCACTCTTTTGTTGCGCTGTGTAGTTATCATCGGATGAATAAGTAATAACGTCACTAAAGCTATCTATATTTATTCTTGTTTTTAACTCGTCTACTGATAACGCCTTTAGCTTATCAATTCTAGCTTGTCGTAACGCATCAGTTTCTTCTTTTGTCTTACCTTCCTTTTCTTCAGCAGAAGGATCAACATACTTCTCTACGTCAGCAGTCCTATCTAGTTCTGCTAACTGCTCTGCTGAATATTCTTTTCTTTCATTTGTACTTAATGCCATTTTGTTCTCCTGTTAGAAAGCTGTCTCATCATTATTTGCTACTGTACTGGTTCCACTTGCATCATTAACTCCACCGTCTAATCTATTTCCTACCACCACATTATTTTCACAAACCCCAGATATTTGAACAGAGTCAGTCCCGCCTTTTACTATGTTGCCATAGACAACCGAGTCATCTCCTGTATCAAAGCAATATATCCCCTCATCAGCAGCAGCTACCACTCGGTTTCCTATAAGCCTTGTTCGAGGACCATTAGCTGAGATGCCAAGATCGTCTGCGTCTAAAACAATACACCCTATAGTTAGACCATCAGAGGAAAGACCACCGTTCCCAATACCCGCACTACCCGAATCAACTACCTTACAATTGCTAACTATATTCCTTGCACCACCATTTGTGAACGTGCTATTCCCGCTCCCTGTGTTGGTATTAGCGGAAATGTTTTCTATAATATTGTCATCCCCATCAATATCTATAGCCTCATTTAAAGCTGCACCATCTATTAAGGTTCCCCAACCACCACCATCTATATAGTTTCTATCAGTGTTAGAATCTATCCCTACAACAGTACATCCGTTCTCAAACTTGGTATAACAACCTGTTCCAGTTGTAATGTCTAATTCACCTTGTACATCGCAACAAGCACCAAATACAAAAGAGGCGTTACTTCCTGTACGGTTAGCATCGCCAGTTATCACTGTGGCTGGCTCGAAGTATATCTTTGATTGTGCTTGATCCTGTGTAAATGTAGCGTAGGTTCCGCTCTTAACCAAAATCGTGCGCATATTATCCGTTATAGCGTCTGCTATAGTAGTGTAATCACCACCACCTGCTGCGTCGACGATAGCGTCGTAGAATTTTGTTGCCCCTGAAGCCATTATATTATTCTCCTATTATGTAACGTCATTACTTGCCACTGTACTTGTGCCTGAGTTATCTGTTATTGTTCCTGTGACACATCTATTAGCTACCACGCAACAATCCTCTCCTAAAGCATCTATTAGAATATCCGTTCCAGTGATTGATGAGGTAATGCTTGAAACAACTAAAGAATTGTCGCCTGTAGTTCCTACCGAAATACCATCACCGCCACACGCTGTAACATGACAAGCAATAACCCGTGTCCTTGGTCCTTCTATTAAAACACCATCCACATCAGCTCCAAGAATAATACAACCTTGCAATAAGGCATATGTTGCTGTTGAGGTAATTGCTATAGCGTGATTATCAGAATCTATAACTTTTATATTGATAGCGTTGCCTCTAAGTCCACTTATGCTCAATGCCGTGAAAGCACCAGCACCGCCTGCAGTGGTCTGACACGCTACATTAGTAACAATGGCATCGTTTCCTGTAATTGATATTGCTAAAGAAGCTATACCTCCATCGCTAATAGAATCCCAACCACCACCGTTAAAATAACCATTATTACCACTCATCAACACGCCGTCAAAGTCACAGCCGTTCTCACACTCAACACAAATAGAAGCACCTGACATTGTTAGTAAGCCTTGAACATCACAACCTGAACCGAATAATACTTGTATATTATCACCTGAGAAAGTAACTGCAGCTTGCACCACTACACCTGGCTCAAACTCCCAGCTCTGATCGTCATTAGTTTCAGTTAACCCAGCAGCATAAGTTCCATTCTTTACATAGACAGAACCCTTACCAACACCAGATGCTAGTGTAGTTCCATCTGCATCATTCGCCCCTGAAGCATCTATAACCCAATCATATATTGTTGCCATTATTTATCCCTTATTAAAATGCTGTTAACTCGTTATCAGCTACTGTACTTGTGCCTGATTTATCATCCACTGCACCATTTAATCTGTTTCCTACCACCACACAATTTTCAGTATTTGCATTTATCTCTATCGAATCAGCACCTGTTGTCTGATCTATGACACACGCTCCCACAATACTGTTATCACCCGCTCCAGAGGTACCCATTAAGATACCTCTTTGAGCAGAACCACCACCTGAAATAGTCATTCTGTTACCGATGCAACGTGTCCTCTCCGATTGGATATTGAAAGCGTTCACATCAGATTCAAGGGCAGTAACTCCCAACACTAAAATATCAGTGGCAGCAGCACCCATGTCAATAGCCTCTTCTTCTGAATCGTTAATCTTAGCAATCGAACATACTGAACGAGACGAATTAATTACCACAGCGTCAAATCCAGTGCCCCCCGTTGTGGTTTGCGATGAGAAACAAGTCACAATAGAGTCTGCGCTAACCGAGTTCATAAGGATTCCCCGCACTGTAGTCCCACCATCTGTTAAAGTTCCCCATCCACCACCAGTGAAATAACAACTAGCACCATCAATTTGAACACCAGACAATGCACCACCGTTCTTTCCAAGATAAGAACACTTATCACCTGTTAGAGTAATTAACCCTGTAACCGTGCCACCTGCACCCATCTGCCATGTATTACAGTCACCTGTTAATGTAACCGTACCTGTTACCGTTGTTCCTGGCTCGACAACTACCTTTACATTAGTATTAGTAGAATTTATATTTTCTGTATAACTACCACTCTTGACCAATACCGTAGAACTATCTCCTGCACTATCTAGTCCAGTCTGTATAGAAGTCGAGTCTCCGCCACCTGCTGCATCTACTACTTTATCATATAGATTTTGCTCACCACTAGGCCCAGATTTACTTGTACCATCACGACTTGCATAGAAGTGTGTAAACCTAGCAGTGTGTCCTTGAGTATACATTTAGAATTCCTCGGTATATACGATCAGGCTTGAAGTTACATTAGCGTCTTCGTCATAATAACATCCATCAGGGAACCTTACTCCACCAGCAAAGTTGTATGTGACCCCATCACTAGCAACACCTGTGTGTTTAAGATAAATAGTATCTGTAACTAATGTACCGTTTCTTAAATTAACAACACCTGCTGTACCACCTGATATGATATGTATTGAAAATACACGTATTGGATTACCAGATGTACCTACAACACCGTCAGCGGTTAAAAGTACATTTCCTGGAACTAGATTCATTGATGACATAATTCATTCTCCTTTATAAGTTTCTCAACTATAATTAGTTCTTTACCACATTTATATTTGAGCCACTCTTTGTATGTATAATAGTCTTGCTTATTATCAAATGCGTTACACTTTTTATATGTTTCGTCTTCTTCGGCTAACCCAAAGTAAGGGCTGATATGATCTGTATGATAATTCCTATCTGTATATAAACAATCTGATCTACGTCCTATCCAGTACCATATATTATCGCCACAAGAATGTACTAAATCAGGGAATTGTAACCACCCTAAAGCCCTACATATCCTTCCGTCTATAACACTTGTTATAGGAAACGTGCTAGGATCTATATTTGCGGCACATACATTCCCGTACTTCTCTGTCATAGTATCGTCTTGACCACATGAAATCTTGAAAGGTTGACACAACGCTTTATCCCAACCTTTTGTCTTATAAATAATATCGTCGTTTGTTACACTATAATACTCATAATCATTAAATTCTTCGAAAGCCCTATTTATTATCTCAGTTGTAAGCGTCTTATCATTAGTACGATCATATACCCTATATCTAACCCAAGTAGGTAATATATTGTCATACTGACCTACACACTTATCGTCTTTATCTAATAGCACAATAAAGTCTGTATGTTCTTGATCTATTGTTCTCTCAATAGACTTTATGGTATCCATTATCTTATGAGGTCTACCACGGCTAGGACATATAATTAATAGTTTTTTCATATATTATTGTAAAACGGGGGCTTTTACACCCCCGTTCTAGTATTAGTTAAAGTTAACTTGACATGTAGCTTGTCCAGTTGAAGCATCTGGAATAATACATTGTCCAATAACTCTTTCGTCGATAAGATCAACAACAGCAGTAGAACTACCACCTGCTACTTGAACTGCACCAGCTATACCGTCACTAAGTGTGATAGCTTCGCCAGCTGCAATTGTTCCGTCAACTAAAGGCGCACAGATACCTTTAGTACATAACCAACCGTAACCATTAGCGGCAATAATACCCATAGTTACACCAACCGCTAGGTTATTTTCACCAGCTGCACCTGTTACTTTAATACATTGTGCATACTTAGAACCTAAGATATGAACGTCACTAGTTGTATCAAGTGCAACCTTGATTTTGTCATATAACTCAATAACAACGTCACCAGAAACAGTGTCACCAGTTGCGTCGTTACCTTTGATTCTATATGTATAACCAACACCTGTACCAGATACAATAGAAAGATATCCGCCAGCGTGTTCATCAGCTAGGATACCAGCATTTGTCATCTGTACATATCTTGATCCAACAGAACCTGCTGTGATATTTGTTCCAGGTACAGCAGCTGCACTAGCTGGAGCGATAACAGCGTTATCAACCCCTGCAACTTCTCCACCTTCACTAACGTCAGGCCCTACAACAGTTCCTGCCGCTGAAGATGTTAAACAATGAGCATATACAAACTCATTTCCATCCGCTCTTACTATTTTTGCCCCAATTGGATACCGTTGAGTAGTATCGACACTATAAATATCAAAGTCGCCACCACCTTGAGGTGATACAAATGAGTTTGTTTGGTAATCTGCTAAAGCCATTTTGTTTCTCCTTAATCTAGCCCCATACCTCAAGGGCATCGAATTAAGTAAGGGGGTTAATCCCCCCTACCATTTATTGTTAAGCACCTCTTACTAAGATATAAATTGTTGCACCAACATTACCACCTGCATTGGTATAGAAAGTAAGCGTTCCAGCAGAATTTGCGACATTCACAACTTCCCCTGTTTCGTCTGTATTTGCACTAGACCATGCAGCAACGTAACTACTACCTAAGCCTGTAGCGTAGGTATCAGCGTCGTCTATTAATGTCGTTTCAAAATTACATATCAAAAGCTTAAGAGATCCTATGCTTTCTTGTAATATTGAATCTGGTGTTATAGCTGCCATAATTAAACCCCCTTCTAATTAAGTTATTGAAGTTAGTTTAAAGTGACGTCTACGGTTGTTAGTTACCGCATTTCCACGCCAAACGATATATGCTACTTTAACTGTTTGGTTAGTAGGTGCAATAAATTCAGTTGTGACGAAGTCAGAAGCTGAATCAACTTTCAAACTAATGTAGTTCATGTTCAACCCAAATAACAATCCAGTTCCAATAAAGTTACCGTACATTACTGGACGACCTTTGAAAGTCAAGTTCTCGAAACCTGCATTAGCAGAAGCGACATTAGCGATTCTTTCTAATGGAAGACGAGTTTGCTCGAACTTTTGGTATACTGTTTTGTTAGTAATGAAGTGAGTTGGATTTTCTTCTACTGATCCTGAAGATACTGCATAGTAAGCAGTAGTCATATCAGTTAGACCTTGTGTTGCAAATGCACCTGAAGCTGTTACCGTTGATTGCCAGAAAGTATCTGTTCCACCAGCGATAGTTCCAAGTGTGCCCGTATTAACCATTGTTTCTAGGTCAACTAGGTTGTTTGCTTCACCTACAGGTGTTGATAATGCTTGATCTAATCTCTTAGCAATAGCTTTTTCAGACAAAATTGTCTTAGTTCCAGCTAGGTCTAAAATCTTAGTCATATCACCTGAGTTGTCACGTTCTTCGTCACGAGTAATTTGAATAGGCTCGTAAGCGTTTTGCCATTTGTATTCAACGCTAGTCAAACTATTTGTTTGAGTGTTGTTCAATACATCTGAACCTAAGTAGAAACCACCGTTATCTTGTTCTGATTCAATTAAACTTTCAACAATAGATCCACCACCATTTACCATATCTTTTTGTGTATTATAAAGACGTAGTAAAACGTTAGCGTTATATGCGTTATCTGTTAGCTGCTTTGTGTAATGCGCCAAAGTAGTGTTAAGAGTAAACGTATCTATAGTTGAAGGAATAAATTGAGGATTAGTTGGAGTTGCCATTTTTTATCCTTTTTTTATGTTTTCATAGCAGCCTTGGAATTAGAATCAGATAGAACCTGACCCATTATCTTACGCCAAAGCTGTTTGCTTGATTGACCTTCTTCAGCCGTCATATCTACAGGTGTTCTTACTACTTGTTGTCCCTGCATTGATAACGACTGAGCTTTTTCTTGAACACCACCACGTTCGTCTTGTCTACCTAATTCATACGCTCTTTTGGCATTATCATCATAATCAATAACCTTCCAGAGTGATGATCTGTCAGCTTGGACTTTACCTTGAATCAAGTCGGCTGTTAGTGTATCCACAGCTTGTGGATTATAGCTAGAATACGTTTGTGCTAGTTGTTCGTCTTGTTTCTTCAGTTCCTGCATGGTCTGTGACTGTTGCCACTGACTCATTTGCTTTTCTAGCATTTCTACTTTCTTTATTGCAGCTTGCTCACGTTCTGTAAGGGCTGAATAATCGTCGTCAGATTGGGAATCATCCGTCTGACCTGCTACCTGCTGTGCCGCTTGAAGGAACCTGGGGTTCTGAGTTAAGGCTTGTACCTGCTCAGGTGTCCAATCCATTTCAAAGGGACTTTTATGTGAAGAGCTTTCCATGGATTTTCGGAGTTCTGCCATCTCTTGGAATTTCCTGTTAAACTCTTTTTGATATGACTTGTATGCCTTTTCTGCGTACTCTCTCGCTACAGGATCTTGAATATTTTCTATCTCTTTAGAATCAAACGCAAAATCTTCTGGTACTTCTTCTTTAGGTTTATTATCCTGTGTAAACTTAGCTATTCTAGCTTGTAAATCTTCCGTAGCATTAGCTTCAGGCGCACCTTCAACTTCTTTAGGTGTTTCTACTACTGGAACTTCAGGTTCTGGTAATATTGGTTTATTCATTTCCATAATTCTGTCCTTTTTTAACGCCCGTTCTAACTAAAGAATTGGGGTTGGTTAATATTGTGACTGTTAGTTAGTTTCTTCATTAATTCTTGTCTATACTATAAACTTTATTGTGTTGGATTACTCCCTTTAGAATTAAAATCTACTGTCCCTCTAAAGAAATTTATAACCGATTCATGTTCTTTTGTAGATGAATTTTTTACTTTAAGACTTGGCTTCTTTGGAACGACTGTATCCATTCCTTGTGACTTGTTACTAATTGCTATCATTTTTACCTCCTATTCACTATGAATCCCGCCTTTGAATGCGGCTTCTTTGAGATATTCTGGAACTTCTCTACCAGTGTTTATACCTAATTCTTCCATTCTATCTAACACCCTACTACCTAACCGTACATTGCCATTCTTATCCGCTGTAGCCCTTACTTCCCTTAACAATTCTTCTAGTTCTGGGCTTGGTTTATAATCGCCACGTTGGTTCTTATTCGCTTCGTACGCTAACGCTTGTGCTTGTTCTAATGGTACCGATCCACTTTGTGCCATAAGGCGTTTGTAATGTTCCTTGCCTTGTACTTTAATCGGCCTACCATTCTTATCCGTGCCAAATACATCCGTCCAAAATGTGTATTCGTGTTCTTCTCTACTCATTATGCTTTAACTATACTTGGCCCTGGTAAACTAACAGAATTACCTGGCCTAGCTTCTTTAGATTCTATCTCTGCTAATAGCTGTTGTTGTACTTGTAGTAATTGTAATAATGTATCACTTACTTGACCGCCTATCTGTAAAAGTGCAGCAGCTGAAGCATATGTTTGTATTTTAGCCCTATGATCGTCTTGTTCTTTAGGTAAATGTGGTATCTCTTGACCTACAACCGCTGCTATAATGTTCTCCTGCGCTTCACGTAGTTGCTGAGCTGATACAAAACCTTCCGTCTCGTTCTGATCAATATTTCTAAACACATCAGGGTTCATTATATTTAAGCCACGTAGCATTTGTTCAATAAGTGGTGATAAGTTGAATGTCTTACCTTCAGATTGTATCTTAGCTCGTATTGAAGGGTCTTGGATAGCTTGTACAATAAGTGCGATAGATTCACGTATCTCTACCATTTGCTTCTCAGGGTTATCAGGTAACATGCTGATTGCGTCTATTTCTACATCTACATCCGCTTGTATTTCCTCTTTGCTTGGCTTTTCAGACCATTCTAGGTCTAAGCTACCAATAACACGTATAGCTTCATTAACCGTCATAAATTGCTTATTAAGCTGGTTTACATATAACAATGAACCTTGTATGAAGTCTTTCATTAAGTCTTGTCTATATGCAGGTCTAGCACTACCACCTGCGGCCCGTATCTTAACACTAGTTGCCGATTCCTCACCTGATTGCAAGAAACCACGCTTAAGATCACTTACGCCAGACTTATCCTCAAGGTTACGCTGTATCCTTTGATCTATTAAATAAAGCTCAGAACTAGCCTGTGCCCCTGGTGACGCTACGAACATCCTACTACTTACAGGTATATCATCGTCAAACATTATGATCGTATTCTCACCCTGCTGTATCTTCTGGATATCTTCTTCGTCCGCACCAGCTTTATTAATAGCTACCCATGTCTTGGTATTCTCTTGTGCGTTTCTTATCTGTAAGTTGACAATTACATTCTTCTGATCCGCTATTGAAGCATACGTTTCTACATCAGATAAACCAAACTCTCTATCGTTTACAGCATTAAATTCTAGCAGATGAGCTGGAAATCCCTCGGCTTTAATTGTATTTTTGCTTATTCTTAGGGGTTCCTTCTGCCCATCCGCTAATAGTATTACCCATCCCTTTTCACCCTTATTACGTTCTTCTTTGTTAGGACGAATATATATCTCGTTTACACGTACAAATTTAGAAGCAGTAGATCTTTTAAACTCATTATCAGCGAACTCAGAAAGTGGGCTATTTAAAGAACCGCCACCTAATGGGTCTGTATCCATTCCTTGTCTACCGAACATAGCATTGTCGTTTATCTTGTCACCGAAACCTAAAAAGTTTTCTACTTCGTTTTCTTTAAAATTTAATTGTTTGTCATTAACTAAATCGTTAAACCTTACGTCTATTGATCTACCTACCCATTGTGCTTCATCTAATTCGGAATAAGAAACGGAAGGGTCTTTAAGGAATCGTAATGGGCTTATACGTTTAACAAATATCTTATCATTAGTTATTTGATACGAATCCTCGTCGGTCATACCGAAGTCACCTTTGTAACCATGCCACATTACAGCGAACGGATATAACAATGCGTCGAATAAAACTTTTCTTGTTTCACCCTTATAACCTATTTGACTTATAATATAATTAAGTATATCTTCTTGTGTTTTTGCGGACTTAGAAGAATCTAATTGTACTTCTTCCATTTTACCCGTCGAGGGGTTACGTCTTTTTGCTATGAATGTTTTATTGCGTGGTTTAAGAAATGCTTTAGGGTTACGGAAGAATATTGCAGGTAGTTGGTTTTGTATAATAGGATATACTTCATTAAGAACAATATCCCAATCAGCACCGTAAGAAGGTATAAATCTACCTAAGTATCTTTCCAGGGCTTCCTTCATTATAGGCTGAAGCCGTTTCTCGACGAGCTTTCGAGACATAACTATCTCGTTGCGCAAGCCAAACAACCGTTCTTTTGAGAATCCCTGTAAGTTTATAGCCATAATAAAAAAGGGCAGCTCCGCCGTGCACGGAACTACCCTTGGTAAATGTTGCTATGTTAACAATCTAAGTATTACTTAAAACTTAACGAATGTCAAGAAATTATAGTATAAATATCTTCTTCACGCATAATTAATAATGTTTCTTCATCCTTTTCTTGTATTTCAGTACCAGAATAAACACCGAAACGTACACGCATACCTGGTTGAATTTGGAACTTATTTCTTTTTTCGTCACCGATAGAAATAACGGTTCCTATCAAAGACTTTTCTTTCGCTGTATCTGCTAGAACGATACCACCTTTAGTTACTTCTTCGGGTACGTCTGGTTTAACTATAATTCTGTCACCTACTGGTATTTGATTCATTTCTTCCCTTTCTTATCTAAATGTTTTTCTTGCGGGTAATGTAAATAGTTTGGACTTATTTCCAAACACAAACTTCTTTGTTGGTTTATCTTTACCAGGTACAGCGTTTTTAAGGAGCCATTTAATACCTTCGTCTTCTTCGGTGTATTGTGCTTGTCGTTCTTTACTTGGTGCGGATTGGAACATTTGTACGACAATCTGTGCGGCATCGCAATTACCAACAAGTACCCCGTTTGCATAAT
>Ga0307379_10009219_pt1 | contig 13213 bp, 8 predicted proteins | sample UN2MG_FD_202237 | JGI IMG/M metagenome (GOLD analysis project Ga0307379, IMG submission 202237) | Soil microbial communities from Risofladan, Vaasa, Finland - UN-2 | ecosystem: Environmental > Terrestrial > Soil > Coastal area > Acid sulfate soil | place: Finland: Risofladan, Vaasa | collected...
CAAATTCCTGGTGTCGTTGATACGGGATTTTTCATAGGAATGACCTCTAAAGCGTATATAGGACAAAAAGATGGAAAGGTTATTGTTTTATAATAAAATATGATGAAAAAGATCGCGGTTGCTGTTCATGCAAATCTAAATTTTAATCTTGATCCTCTTGAGAGATTAGTAGGGCTCGATTACATGCATGTTGATGTTGCGGATGGAAAGTTTACACCTGTAAAAAACCTTGATCTGGACGTTATTCGAATTCTAAAAGAGAGATATGATATTCCTATCATCGCACACATGATGGTAGTTGATCCTGAAAATTATATTGATGATATTATTAAAGATGTTGACATTTTTACATTTCATTATGAAATTAATGGAGATAAAACTGTTATTATTAACGATATAAAAAGAAGAAATAAATTAGTAGGAATTGCCATCAATCCAGATACAAATATTTCGAAAATTGTTCCTTATCTGAAATTAATAGATTTAGTTTTGGTAATGTCAGTATATCCTGGCGAGTCAGGGCAAAAGTTTATTCCCGATTCAATCGAAAAATTAAAAATCTTAGCTTCATACAAAAAAAAATATACTTTTTTAATAGATATTGATGGTGGAATCAATACAGAGAACGCTAAAGGATTAAATGTTGATATTTTAAGCAGCACGAGCGCGATATTAAATGCTGAAGATCCTAATTTAGTAATTAAATTGCTAAAACATTCAAATTAGATAAAAAATTGAAAAAAAGAAAAAATATAAAAAAATTATTCTGTGATATTCAATGATTTTCCGCAGTTTGGACAAAATTTCTTCTGAGTCGCTAGAGGATAACCACAATAGGGACAATATTCGAATTTAGATTCCTGTTCTTTCGATTGAGCCTCATTAGAAGTCTCATCATAAATGGAACTGTAATCCCCCCATGGTTGGACTTGAGCGGGAGTTCTTCTTGATCTTCTTACGGCTAGAAATATTAACAAAGTGACGCTAATAGCTACAATTATTCCTATGATTATTATCCAGGTCCAATCTATAACAGTCCCCGCTTCAATTGATAAAATCAAGATAAAATCTTCTGACCCTCCATCACTATCAAATACAGTTAGCAACAAAATGGCTAGGTATCCTTCATCAGTATCAAAATTGTAGTTTGTTTCCGTAGAGATAGATTTCGTGCCCGTTATTGAGGAGTATTGAATATCAAAAGGAATAATAAATGAACCCACATGAGAATTAGAAGTCGCTTGGTAACTAAATTCACTAATGGGTAATGATCTAGGATAAATAATTGAAATATATCCATCATCGGTGGTAGAAACAATAAAGAGGTTGACTGATACTCGCATTCCAGCACTATTACTATCTTCGAAAGAAACACTATCAAAAACACTTACGTTAAAATCGAATCGACTCCCTTGAGATGCGGTTACTAAGTATGAAAATTCATCATCATGAGTATCTTCAAATGGAACAAGTTGAGAGTTATCAATATTGAACACAGATTTAGTCTCATCAAACTCAGGAGGGTTATTAATAATGGAAGAAAGTACTCTAGGTGAATTTGGATTAACGTAATTTGAATATGGATCGGAGGGGATGATATATACTATAAAATCTCCAGAAGGATCCCCAGAAACAGGAGTGTATGTGGTATCATAATTAGTAAATGCAAAATTACTCATCGTAGAAGTATTATTTTGAGTCTGCTTTGTATTATAGTATGAATAGATATAAGTTGCCATATAAGCAGTGACATCATAATTGGTATCATCTAATTGAGCTTCAATATCTAAATCCGAGAATCCCGTCCTATATACAGAGCCATTTACTGAAAGAGAGTCGATAAGAGGAATTTCTGTCGAATTATAATATAGAAGCTTTATAGATTTATTAAATGTTATAGTTCCGATAGTAATGTTCACATTAATTATGTAAGGAGTATAAGATGTGTTTTGTAAATCAAAAGTATTATTATAGGCAATTCCATCGCTAGTTGAGGTAGTCAAGATTTCCTCATAATAACCGACATTCCGAATAGATACGTTTAGGTGTGTTTTTAAATAAGTAGATGAAATTGGTTCATTCGTTACTATGTCCCTCAAGAAAATCGTTAAGTTTAGTTGAGAATTAGATGTTCTTTCAGAATCTAATGCTAGATTTATAGAAACATTATCCTTCAAGAAGTAATCCATCAAGTTTGACAATAATTGCAAATGATCGGGATTAGAATTAAAATCATCAAATAACCAATGAAGATCTCCAAATGCTACAAAACGACCTTTTCCTTGAGGATTCCCATCAGAAACACTTACAACTGCCTTTCCATCTATGAAAGCTAAAGATTCTGCTGTTGGTGTTGTTGAAAACGTATTCCCATAACCCCATTTAAAATTACTGACTCCGTTAAATAATGCATGAGAGTTGAGATCATCTACGGTTATTGAATTATAAGACGCACCTATTCCAACCCAATTCTCATTGATTATAGTTTCTTTGTTAACTGAGACATTCACACTTAAAACAGAGAGCAGAGAATTTATATTATCAACACATAACTCGTTGTGGCGAGTTCCAAGTAATAAGATATTCCCACCATTATTATAATAATTTTTCAAATTTTCCATTTCCAAAGGACTGTAAGGCAAGATAGGTGTTTGTAGCACTATTAAATCATACTGTGAAACACGTTCTTCAGTAAGTATGGAATTATCAGCACTTTTATCGTAATATGGAGTCCAATATTGTGCTCCATAATCAATTGAGATGTTTAAATTCGTAATTTCCTTCATTGCGTTATAAAAATCCATCTGATAATAAGAAAATGCAGGGAACCAATCATTTAAGCCGTGATATGATTCCATCAAAATCTTATAATCCGGTAATCGCACATCAATCGTGACTTCGATGGAGTCAAAGAGAGTAGGGCCACCAGTTATATTTAACGTGAATGTTCTAATGCCAGGGGAAGCATTCTGTTCAATTCTAATGTCTAATGAAATAATCATTTCACCAGCACTCGAAAAATTAGCCTGTGATTTGTCAAGAGATAAAATCAATCCATCAACTTCATTGGGGATATTAATATCAAGATCTTGAGGTTTCCCAGAATAGAGAGTAAGGTTGAATACTTGATGATCTCCCGGAAAATTTAAAAGATCATATGGTTTTATCGGTAATTCATCAGGGAACAGATTTGCAACATTATTCACATCCGAAAAAGTCGCATTGATATCACGCAAATATTCCAATGAAGCAGATACATTAATTATTCCCGCTCCATGTTTTAAATATTCATGTTCTTCATTTGAAACTTTACGTGCACCTTCCAATAACGCGATTTTAGCGGTTTCGGGGCTTATAGAAGGATATGCCTCTTTCAAAATCGCAATTGCCCCAGACACAATCGGGCAAGACATGCTAGTCCCACTCAAAGGAATATAATCTGCATCTCCAGCAAAATCAAAAAAATCACCAATATAACGTTTTTCATCTGAGATTACAGAATTAGGTGCTTCTGTTGCAATTACATTAACCCCAGGAGCTAAAATATCGGGATATCCCAAGTAGGACATTGTTGGACCCCAACTACTAAACGAAGCTAACTTATCTGAAGAATCTGTGGCACCCACTGAAATGATCTCTAATCCTGATGCAGGACTACTTCCTGTGAAGTATCCAGGACCCTCATTGCCTGCTGACGCTACTAATATCACGCTATTATTTACTATAGCAGATATTGCGAGTGTCATTGGATCATTTTCATCAGGAAGACCTCCACCAAAGCTCATGGATATAATATCTGCTCCAGCTCCTCCACTGCCTACATCTTTAACACACCAATCAATTGCATTAATGATATCACCTTCTTCTAATCCTGAAAAATTTCCTGCGCGAGCGCTAATTAATGAAACACCAGGTGCCACTCCTCGATATTGTCCACCTGAAGCACCTCCATCGCTTCCAATAAGCCCAGCTACATGTGTTCCGTGACCATAATCATCTATGTCAATAAGAGGGCTTTCATCACTAACAAAACTTCTATTCATGACAAGATTAAGATCAGGATGATTAAAAATTCCAGTATCGATAACTGCTACTCTAACTCCCGTTCCATTGTATGCAAGACTTTCAGCTCCAATCGCAGGTATCCACCAATTTGGATAACTACTCTTGCTTAACGAGCTTGTTTCAGGGAGATCTGAATTTAAATACGGATAATCATATAGTTGAGATTTGTAGATCTTTTTGATACTATCAATATTCGATAATTTGGATTCTTTTTTAGCTAGCTCTTCTACTGATAATGATAAATATGTCCCAGAAATAATGTCATAATTACCGAGAATTTCAACTCCATCAAAAACTGAATTAATAATGTCTAATCTATGATCTTTCTGGATATTCTCTTTGAAAATCATGATAATTTTGACTTTCTGAGCTTTAGAATTCGAAATATTTGATAATAATTGGTTTAAATCCCTATCAAAAATTGAATTTTCAGCATAATTATTCAAATCTGGATTTAATGGTTCGTTGGGAGAATATACAGACGTTAGGATTGATTGTAATTCAGGATTAATATAAAATATTTCATTATTCTCGAAATTTGATTTGTCACTACTCCCAGATGCCATGATTGGAATAAGAAGCATGCAAACCATTATATAACTTAGAATTAAGGCTTGTTTGTTTATTCTAAAATTTTTCATGTTAGGTATCAAATAATAACTTAATTATTTATTTATTCTTCTAATAACGCAAAAACCATAATTTTTTTTAAAAATTGTTTATTATATTTAGTACTGTCAACATATCAACGTAAAAATGGGCCTGTGGATTAGTCGCAGATAATGAAAAAAAAATTCTATTTTTTTCTGCATCGCTTCCTTGGCATGGAAGAGGCCGGGGGTTCAATTCCCCCCAGGTCCACTATTCTTATCTAAATAAATGATCATTCAAGCAATATTCTTGATTATTTTTTTGAATTAGATGATTACAAATAAGTTATATAATTTATCTATCCGAAATCTCTCATTAAAAATTAATCTCTAATGTTTGAAAGAAAAATAAAAAGTATGGAGGGGGAGGGATTCGAACCCTCGAAGGCCTCTACCACTGGATCTTAAGTCCAGCCCCTATGATCGGTCTTGACCCATTTTCAAGAGTACCAAAGGCCTATTTTACGTCATGTCAAAATAATTGACCAGACTCGGGTACCCCTCCGCTTATAATACTTCACCAGGTTGTGCGCAACTCGCGCCGCTACGATTGTGCTGTAATATAAATTTGGATCCTTCGGTGGCATTACTGCACAGCCTCCGCTTTGCTAAAGTGTCACAACCAGATGTGGTGAATAAGTTTTTTTTATAAGAATAAAAAATTGCTATGCAATATAAATTTAACTAGTCTAAAGCCAGCTTTTGATTCAACTTTTCCCAAACTATATTTATATACAAGTAAGGATTGAAAAAAAAATCATTTATTATCACCTTCTAACAATTGTGAAATGAATTCCATGTTCTTAATTGAAAATGTTATAAATTTTAATTTTTTTTGCTAGATAAGCATGAATACACTCGATTCAAGGCTAATCGTGTATTTCAGTTTTTTATTAATGCGATTGATAAGCATTGGCTCATTGTTTTTCCTTTAAATAGTTAAGGTCTAACTATTGATTAACTATAAAAATGAATAAGGAGAAAGAAGTGGAAAATATCGGAAAAAGTTTTATCTTGGTCATCGAACCTCTCGAATATAGCGTCTATGATAGAAAATTCAATCTTGAAATCTTTGGGTTGGTATTTGGTTCGCAATCACCGTGGCTTCGCGACCAGCATTATGATCTCGTGATCAAATATCTTGAATTTTGGCAGCACCATTTCACTCCAAAAGCTATAAAAGAAATTCGAGATAATATTTCCAATTTTATCACGGCGAAAGTAAAGCGGGAAGAGATTGCAATGCGTTTTTATTGCGCGTTAGGGTTGTTGGCATATTACACCGCAATATCTCATGAAAAGACCTTGGCAATGAGAAAATTTACTGCCCTCGAAGATATTGATAATCCCATGTACTATGTCTATATTGGAGTCAATGATTACAACGTCATGGAAATTCTGAAAAAGATCGAGCAAAAAGTTGCCCATTCGAAAGCAGGAGTGGAATGGAAGGGTTCTTGTTTCGAGTTGATTCAAGTCTCCGTTTAAATATCTTAACATGATTAAGAACCAATAAATAGGAAATATACAGGTATTCCAGAATAATCCCATAAATAATCTATCGTCTCAAAATGGTTAAAATCTCCATAATCCGGTAGAATAAATTTAAAGATATCTAATAATTCTCGGGTGTTTACCCCCTCATTTTGAGTAATGAAAAGTTGTTTGGGATGGGAAAAATCAGACATGTGGTCAGGAAATGGCGTGTTGAGAGGTCCTTGAGGTAACCAAGAATAATCAAATATTTCAGTATTTGGGATGATATAAACCTGATCATAAGGAAGAATTACTTCTTCATGTTTTCTGGTATCCCATATATCGAACACGACCTTCTGAACTCGTGTTGGATCAAATTTAATTGAAAATTCCCCGCCTAATTCCGTAATCATCTCTATTGTTTCTTCGCTTTTTGTGATATTGGTTATAATTTCTGTAGATTTTCCTCTTAATAACCCTCTGGCTTGAAATCTCTTGAATGTGTCTATCAAGTTAAATCTTGAATTTTTGATTGAATTATCTTTAAATTCTGGCATTCCAGGGATATACTCACTCTGCAGATGCCTACCAAGGTTGTGAAATTCCAGGAAGAAATCGATTGCTAAGAAATCGCATCTTATACTCACAAATTGGTAATTTTTATTATTGAGTATGTTTGACTTTTTTGCGTTATATTCCATTTTTAAATTTTTCATGACAAAGCCTTCTTTCCATCTATATATATCAGTACCATTTTTATCTAAAATGGTGAAGATCTCCAATGTCTCCTTAGTAAGAGGTTTCATCCTTTCGAAGAAAGGGTTGTTTGTTATATTTAGATGTTTTAGATTAGTTAACTTTGTCAAGCATTTAGGCATGTGGTCTATCGCATTAAAATCAATCCTTATGGTTTCTAAAGTGAGCAGATCACAGAGAACACTTGGAAATGATTTGAATTTATTATCCCACAAATAAATATGTTTTAGTGCTTTTAATTTTGTTAAAGTAAGGGGTAAGCTGCTTATTTGATTTTTTCCAAGAGACAAACTGATAAGATTTTTAAGTTCTGATAACACATCTGGAAATTCGTTAAAATGATTACTACTTAAATCTAAATCATTCAGTGAACTCAGATTTTTTATAGATGAGGGTAAATCTTTTAGCTCATTTCTTCTAAACTTCAATTCTTTTAGATTTTTGAGTTTAGTAATTGCGTGAGGAAATTGAGAAAACTTGTTTTCTCCTAAATCCAAATAAATTAATGAGTTCGCATTTTCTATGGATTCGGGTATTGCTTCTAACTTATTTCTCTCAAATTTCAGTTTCTCTAGATTCTTTAGTTTAGAGATGCTTTGAGGAAATTCAGTAAAATTATTTTCACTTAAATCTAACTCTTTAAGGTTCTTCAAGGATTGTATTTTATCTGGTATAATTGAGAGATTATTTCTAGCAAAATTTAACACTTTGAGCGATCTAAGATTAAAAATTTCTTCGGGAATTTTGCTAAAGTTATTATTTGCACAATGGATCACCTGAAGAGAGTGCAAGTTTCTAAAAGATTTCGGAAGTTCTGACAATTGATTATAATACATGAAGAGTTCTTTTAGATTTATTAATGATCCAATTGAATCTGGGAGCGTGGTTATCTGATTACAATTCAATTCCAAGAATTCAAGCGAAGTAAGTTCGCCTATCGAAGTTGGAAGCTCTGTTAACTGATCGTCGTTTAATTCTAGCGTTTTTAAATGTTTGAGATTGCCTATTGAATCCGATAATTCTCTATTCTCTTGCAGAGAAATCCAAAGTTCAACCACATTATTATCTTCGATCTTTAGACCCATTTCGCTGTCATGTTTGGAAGAAGGATTAATAGTGGCTTTAAACTGTCTTTCTAAATCAAATAAAGCTTTTTTTTGCAATGAATCTAAATCTTTTTTTTCATTCATGTTTTGGATTTTGCTTTTTATGTGTAAATTTTAAATACACGAGAATATATAATTATTTTTTTTTTTAGTATCTTAGATTAAACGTAATTTTAGATACCTTTTTTGAACAATTTTTAAGGTAGAAAGCAAGCACGACTTGTTGTGTTCTAAAATTAGGAAATAATTCTCATTCTTGAAGTGAAGCTCGATTTTTTTCGAATCCCGAAGCAGCGGGTCGTGATAGGAGGTTTCTTTTAGGAGATGAAACATAATAAGAAACAACCGATTAAGCATATTGCTATGAAATTTAAATTTTCTTACGTTGTATTAGCATCTTAAGATTATACAGAATTTCTTACTTGTTCTTCAGATCGTTTAAAAATGGTTGAATTTTAAAGAAATGAAGATATACGGCATGAGAGAACCCGAGTATTATGAATAATAAACCTATTTGCCAATAAAGCGTATTGAAAATTATTAGCCCAATAATAGCAAAAATTAGTCCTAAAACTGACGGAATTTCAGATCCAACAATTAATACCATTAGCAAGACAAATAAAGCACGATGAACATCATCTTTTTTCATCATATTAGGAATTATATATTTATGGGTTATTATAATGAAAAAAATACCAATAAAAATCAAGAAAAATAATATAAAAATAAGCCCATCAGGTAGGGTATCCGTTAAAATCCTATTCCAACTTAAAACCCAGATAATTAGAAGATAAACCAAATGAACCTCATAGACTGAATACAATAAAAATTTTTCTGAGAAATTAAGGGTGTTTTTTCCGTGTTCAATGTTTTGGATTCCCATACATATTACTAATCGTATTTAAGATATAAAATTTCCTTATTATGGTCTTAATAGTTAATACTAGCATATTTTTTACTGTATTGATTTTCGATATATATCCAACAAATTAAGTAAAAAAATAGAATCACTATTAATTATCATTCAACTCATAGCCACAATAGGGACAAAACAGTGCTTTTCTGACTATTTCTGAACTGCAATTTTCACATGTTTTCTTGTATTCCAATATTGAAGGAATCATCTCAGTAATGTTATGAAATGAATTTTTTAATGTGTCTTCCACTAATTTCATTTGTATTTTTCTTTCCGACCGAGGATTGGACCTAATGTAAACTGAACTTAATTCCACGAGATAATTTTCCATAAATTTCAGTTGATCGTTAAAATTCTTGCTTACTTTCAATTTTAATATGGCCTCCCCTGCGTCTGTTAAGAAATATACCTTGCGGAGAGGGCCAATTGGAGTTTTAATCATGCTGGATTGCAAAAAGTGGTCTTTCTCTAATTTAGTCAAAATCGGATAGATCGTTCCTGATTGAGCTACCCACGTACCTGCAAAATGCTTATTGAGATTTTGAATCAGATCATAACCCGATATTCCCCCGATATTAAAAATAGTTTCGATTATTGTAAATTCCAAAGGAGTGAGCTTGGTCAACTTAATCTTTTTAAAAATCTCATGATCTTTCTTATTTCTTAACTCTATTAAGTCTTCTTCCAAGTCAACAAATTTTCCAAGCCACATTTTCCTAAACTATATAGATTATATCCTTCCACTCTGTTTTTCAGTAATGCAATTCCCAATATATAATATTATTCTAATTTGCACTTAAATTACATTAAGCTTTTCATTTTTTCCATTTCTTTTTCTACTAAACGCTGCAAATGGGTTTTTTTAATTCCTTCTTTGATACCAACTTTTCTAGAAATGATGCGATAGGTGATATAATGAATTAAAACCACCATACTCCAGATTGGACCGATAATAATCACCAACATTGTAGTAAGTTGGAAGGGAATGCTTGATAAAAAGGTTAGTAAATTATAGTAATATCCACGCTTCACTTTCGGATAAATACCATGAGCGTAAATCAAATAAGCAGTTCCATGTAAAGATAAAAACACAAACCAGATTGATACAAAAATTAGAGAGAAGAATAGGTTACTAAATGGATAATCACGATAAATAAGATTAATACCTAAGTTCATAGTACCAATAACGAGGAATAGACCAGAATGTATCTGTAGCGACAATCTAAAACGAACTTTCTTTAATGCAATTATTTTTAAACTCTCCTCTGAAAAACCATTGAAATTCTTCACTGGGAGGTTCACATCCCTCCTTTTTAATTCATTTTTAGAAATATGATATAAAATATAATGAATGGCTAAGATATCTAACCAAATTGCTATTGGAATTGGTGAAAGTGACCTAAAGATGAATGTTAGCAACGGTATACTTCCAAGAAATGCAGTTAGATGATAATAAACTCTCTGTTTTATTTTTGGATACACTCCACGCGATTTCATTAGATAAGCAGTAAAATGCTCACATAATCCAATCAACCATGTCAGAGAGAATATTTGATAATATGGAAAATTATAACTTATAGGTATAGCAAACACGTAATTTACAAGATATATTAAGAAATGAATTAATAAAAATGTCTTTGAATGATTGTTTTTCCCCACCTTTCCTCTTGAGTCAATACCAGCTTTATGATATTTAATATAATGAATTATCAATATAATTCCCCAAATTGGAATACCAAATATGGTAAGTATCAGTAATGGTATTCCTCCAAGAAAAGCAGCTAAATTGTAATAAAATACCCTTTTCGCTCTTGGATAAACATCACGTGATTTCATTCGATATGCTGTGAAATGCTCACATAATCCAATCAACCATACCATGGAGGTAATTAGGAAAAATGGATAGATTGGAAATAGCATCAACATTACAACACCAACGGTAATCGAAGTAAATATGATATACACCCAGAAATGAATCAAAATGAATTTTTTTGAAGGATTTTTTTTAACATCGTCAAGCGAAACTTTTTGTTTTGAAAGCATTTTGAAATACCTCTTTATTTTTTACTTTTCTCAAATTTGTAAAATTGTTAAATCTATATGTTTATTGTTGTATCTACCTATATAAATTTATTGCTATGAGAACAATATGTTTACTAATTAAATTCAAGATTAATCATAAATTAAAAACAAATAAAATGATATTAACTGAAATTATTGGATTAGAACAAAAACATGCTGCCCTTCTTGAGAAGGCAGGAATTAGGAAAACGGAAGATCTCTTACCTCTAACGTATTACCAAATACAACAAATGGCTAGAACAATAGGTGTATCGGTAAAAACTCTTGATACTTGGCAAGAACATGCAGATTTAATGAGAATTGAAGGGATTACTCCCCAACTTGCGAATGCAATAAATCTTATCGGAGTCGACTCTGTAAAAGAATTTGCTCAACGGAACGCAAAAACCACGGTTGCTAAACTGAAACAATTGAAATCAGAAAAACCAAAAATATTAACTAAAGTCCCAACTGAAAAAGAAGTACAGAAATGGAAGGATAAGGCTATAGAACTGGTAGGAACTCCCAGTAAAAAACCCAGCTCGCCAAAGACTCCCGCTAAAACTCCTGCGAAAACACCAAGTGATTCTGCTGAGATTCCAATCCCTAAAAAACTAATTGAAATTAAACCATTTGAAAAGGATTATGGAGAATTTGGTCCAGAATATTGGAATAAAAAATGGGAAGAAGCTCCTATAATTTATACGGGTAGAGCACTGAGAGGGAAATCCTATGAGAAACAAATAGATGCTGATGTAAAGATATTTATAAAGAAGAATGATGCGATACTCCATCACGTAATTTCTCAACTCGAACTCTATAAGGATACAGCTAATGAAACCGCGTGGGTGATACAAACATTCGTTTGTAACTTCCTAAAGTATACTGAAGATGATGTCACGGTTGATTGTCCCGAATACTGGCTATTTCCATTCGAATCCATTCAATCAGAAGTAGGTGACTGCGAAGATGGCGCGATCCTTATCGCAAGTCTACTGGTTAACGCAGGCATCCCTGCTTGGAGGGTAAAAGTATGTGCTGCTCAAGTAATGGCAGATCCCATTTTTGCTCCTGCTGATGAAGAAGGAGAATTAGGAGGTCATGCATATTGCATTTATCTAGCAGACCGGCCAGAATCTGATCGAAAATTAGAATGGGTAATTCTCGATTGGTGTTACCTGCAAGATCCTGATATTCCAATCGAAGAAAAACCATTAGCACGAGATGGTGGTCAAGAAGGAGCTTATAGGAATATTTGGTTTACTTTTAATAATGAAAAATCGTGGTCTCAAACAGCATTCGAAGTTACGAGTCCTAGGATAAGCAAAGGAAGAACAACAACAATGGAAGACGTCTTAGCCCCTCTAGGCGAGATCACGAAAATTTTAGCTAAAGAAGAAATTGATAAACTGATTCAAAAACTAAATCTTATTGTTGAGTAATTTTTAATTCTACACCTATAATTTTTTTATTTCTTTAATTATTTTAAACGAAAAGTGGTAACCTGATTAAAAATTACCAGATTACAAATAAATTACTAGATGAATTAAAAAAAGAAAAAAAAATTTCAATTAACTTTTTTCTATGCCTAATAAATTGGATCCGCAATGAGCACAAAATGCTGCTTGTCGTTCAATTATCGAGGCGCACTCTGGACAGACCGTTTTATACTCGAGAGTAGGGGGGATACTCTTGATTATATTTACGTAACTATCGTTCAATGTTTCATGTATCGATTTTACAATTATTTTTCTATCTTCTTTTGGATAAGAACGAATATACACGGAAGATAGTTCAATTAAGAAATTTTCCACAAACTTTAGTTGATCTGCAAAGTTCTTATTTACTTTCAACTTTAATAATTCCTGTCCTGCTTCAGTGAGCGTGTAAACTTTTCTAATTGGACCTATCGGACTCTTAACCATTTTTGAATCTAAAAATCCATGTCGTTGCAATTTAGAGAGAATAGGATATACCGTACCCGATTTTGCCTCCCAAGTACCTGCAAAATGTCGATTCAAGTTCTGGATTAGGTCATAACCGGAAAGTGCTTGACTATTGAAAATTGTCTCAATAATAGTGAATTCTAATGGAGTAAGTTTGGTTTTTTTTCCAAAATTCTTAAAGAATTCTTTCTCTAGGTCAGATCTCATTTCATCAATCGAATCTTCAAGATCTAAAAA
>Ga0307379_10009220_pt1 | contig 13213 bp, 10 predicted proteins | sample UN2MG_FD_202237 | JGI IMG/M metagenome (GOLD analysis project Ga0307379, IMG submission 202237) | Soil microbial communities from Risofladan, Vaasa, Finland - UN-2 | ecosystem: Environmental > Terrestrial > Soil > Coastal area > Acid sulfate soil | place: Finland: Risofladan, Vaasa | collected...
GCAGAGAAAATCGGCACCGTTTTGAAAAGCGTGTTTGAATCCGTCTCTTGGATGAATAGCGCCGGCGGCCAATACCTTATAAGCGATCCAGGGCTTTTTCACAGTCTTCATAAACTCTACGGTTTTTTCCGGATTCTTGTCCCAGTAGTTGTCCTCATTGTAGTTATCAATCACGTCCTTTTGCTGCTCAGGTCTTCGCGTGGACCAGTATTTAGTGCTGTGGTGGGTTTTCATGTAGAAGTCGGCGTCGATGCCTGCCTTTTCAGAGGCCATTGGAGTTCGGAGGTTATGTCCACCGACGCCGGCGATGATGCCGTTTTTCTTGATAAAATCCACGACTTTTGCGATAAGGTCGGTTCTACCATTCCGGGCCCAGTTGTCTCCGATATTACCAATCACAAAAGCCCCGGTCGCCCCGTCATCAATTGCTTTCTTGACATCAGACGTAAGGTCATCAGTCTTTGCCGTGCATTGTGCAAACCACTGGATTTTGCCGCCTCTTTCGTTCCAGTATTTTTTCAAAAGCCCGGCTGAGCCGGTTCCGGTGATGATAGTATTGATTCCGTTTTCCTCGCATATCTGGAGGGTTTCTATAATCTTTTCGTCCGTGAAATAGTGATCCAGTAAAGAAGATACATAAATCAAGTCTCTGCTGTGAGCGTATCCGCTGATTAGATTTCCGCCGCAGATTATCCTGCTTATCTTGACATTACCGATTTTACCTGTGGGCAGGCCTTTAACGGAACCTGCGGTTTGCCGGGCGGGCTTTTTCATTTGTGCTAATAAAGCTTTTTCTTCGAGACTCACAGCGGATGTCACGGCGGCGGAGGCAAGGAGGGATTTTTTGACGAACTGTCTTCGATTCAAATCTTTTGACATTTTCTGCACCCTTCTATTTTTGTTGAACGTATTACGCTCTCCAGGGACGGCGTCTGTTCAATTTACCGGAGAGCGCATCTTTTGCGATTAGCACATCTTCGATAACCTGGAAATCGAACATCCCCACACAGGCAAAATCAGCCCCATTTTCGAAGACATATTTGAAACTGTCTCTCGGATGAATAGCACCGGCGGCCAAAATCTTAAAGGCAATCCATGGTGTATCCAGCGTTTCCATAAACTTGATCGTTTCTTTAGGAGTTCTGCTGTAGATATTATCATTTTCGGGTTTAATCTTGGCCGACCAGTAGTTGAGCGGGTGAAGTGTCTTGACCCAGTAATCGGGTTTGAGGCCGGCTTTTACACAGGACTTGACCGTACTAAGCAGGTGCGCGCCCAATCCGCCGGGTATGCCCTGCTCCTTGATATATTCGAGCGCCTCGCCTAACAGGTCAACCTGACCTTTTTCGACGGCCTTATCTGCCAGGCCGCCCTGTATATAGGCCGAATGAACCCCGCTATCGACGGAACGTTTTATTCCGGTCTTAATGTCCGGGCCCGAGGCACAATCTGATATCCACTGAATGTTGCCGCCTCGTTCGTTCCAGTATTTATTGATGACCCTGTCGGAAACAGGATTTGTCAAAATAGTATTGATGCCGTTCTCCTCGGCCAGCTCCAACGTCTCAAAGATCTTTTCATCGGTATGATATGCGACGACTAACGGAGAGACATACATCAGGTCCCTGCTGTGCGCCCAGCCGCCGATAAGATTTCCGCCGCAGATTATCCTGCTGATGTTAAGGTTGCCTATTTTGCCCCTCGGCAGACCTTTAACCGAGTCTGCGGTTTGCTTGGCGGGCTTTTTCATTTGCGCTAATAAGTTTTTCTCTTCAAAACTCAAAGCCGACGTGACTCCGGCCGAGGCAATCAGGGACTTCTTGAAAAAATCGCGACGATTCAGATTTTCCGACATTTTTCTATACTCCTAAGTCTTTATATCGTTAAAACAATTATAGCGGCTTTTAAATATTAATTCAATAACAATTTCATCATTACTTACCCCCGTACTTGAGCAGAAGTTCGACGATTTCTTTGTGGCCTCTGTCTTTTGCCCACGACAGGGGGCTTTGGCGCTGGTAGTCTGTTGCGTTGACATCGGCGCCTTTTGCCAGTAAAAGCTCAACTATCTCTTTGTGTCCACCTCCGGCGGCAAAATGCAGGGGTGTTTCACCAAATTTACACTTTGCATTTACATTGGCGTCATTAGCGATAAGTGATTCTGCCAGCTCCATGTGGTCGTCTAAAGCTGCCAGGTGCAGGGGTGTTGCGTCAGTCAAATTTCTCGAATCGACTTTGGTTTCGTTTTCCAGGAGGCTTTTGAATTTTTCCAATTCTCTGAGATATGTAGCCGTATCCGTTGTTACATCATCACCTTCAGAATCCAAATGTTTCTCCAACTGTTCAGGGCCTGCAAGGGCCGCCATTAGCAGGGGGGTATCGTCTAACTGCTTTTTTGCATTGATGTCAGCGCCATAAGATATTAGAAGCTGCATTATGTCCTTGCGACACATTCGTACAGCCATATGTAAAGGTGTCTCGCAGTTCCATGTGTCTTTGGCATTGACCCATGCTCCTTTGGACAGGAGTAAGCCAACAATTTCTATGTGTCCGGTCTCTACTGCATGGTGCAGCGGAGTTTTACTTTGCCAGTCCTTTATATTTACATCCGCACCATTTGAAATAAGTGATTTAACACTGTCGATATCACCATCGCGGGCGGCTTTGAGCAGTGGTTTTAACTCTTTCCTGAGAAGGCTGTTTATCACATCTTCAACCCTAGATCCTTTGACAACAAGAAACTCAGCCACTTCCTTATCTCGCAGGCGAACGGCCTCGCTAAGCGGGGTATTGCTACCTCTGTCCTTGATGTTGACATCAGCGCCTTTTAATACGAGCAATTCAATGACATCTTTGCTGCCATTAATGACCGCTCCGTGCAGGGGTGTGCCGCCGGATTCGCCCTGTGCATTAATATCCGCACCATGGCCTAAAAGCAATTCAACCATATCTCCATGTCCCGCATTGGCGGCATAGTGCAGGGGAGTGCCGCCGGTTTTGTTTCTCGAATCTACCAAGGCCCCTTTTGTAATCAGAAGTTCAGAGACTTCCAAGTGACCCCGCTGTGCGGCATAGTGCAATGGCGTTCGGCCGCTCATATTTTTTATGTTTACATCGGCACCGCTGGCAAGAAAAAGCTCGATAATATCCCTGTGGCCGTTCTGGGCGGCCAGGTGCAGCGGCGTATTGCCAACCATATTCTGTGCATTTACATAGATACCACCCGAAATCAGCTTTTTGACCTGCTCTATGTCACCGTCCATGGCCGCCCGGTGTAGCGGTGTTATGTCTGAAGGAGAAACATTGTCGTACTCAATGACTATAGGTGCGAACGCCAAAATCAAGCAGAGGGCTTTTATCGATTTCATCTTTGGTTACCTCTTGAAAGAGAATACCAGAATTAAAGCAGCTTGTCAATGAAACCACACCATAACGATACATCAGAGACACCAAATAAAAAAGGCGGCTAAGAAGCAAAACGCATATAGCCGCCTTGTAAATATCAGGTGCGGATTAGCACTATTTTTCCGGGACTTTTATCTGTGCCATATCTTCTTCTGTGAATTTACTGTTTGCAACAGGGCCGGCTTCCCAGCACTGTTCAAGTTTGCTGGGTTTGGGTTTTCGAACAGGAATGATATAGACATCCTGAGCTTCGGCGTTCTTCAGCATCCTGCCGCCTTCACGCTTGACCGCCTGGCGAACGAGTTTCTTACTTACTTCCACGAGGGTTGGGAAGTTGTATGGTGTATGGCTGAACTTGCCTTCCGGATTCAAGGCCGATTTGAACTTGTCGGGCAGATTCTTAAATCCGATAGTAGTAAACAGTATGCCGCCTGAGTTGGACGGATTGCAGTCGGAGTCCTGGCCGCAGCGTGTCGATATGATTATCGTCTTGTCCGGGTCGCCTTCGCCATACAGTAGCCCCATCACTATGTAAGCGGCGTTAATCTTGGCGTCGATATTAAAATCACCCTTATCGCAGGAGAATTTACGATAGTCGGGATTGTCCTGGTATTTTTCCTCAATAAGCTGCCAGGTCTTTTCCCAGTCGTTGGGATTTTCTTTGTACCATGCAAGCACATCCAGGATACATTCGGCGAACTGGCTCTTTTTTGGAATGCACTTCAGGCCGGCCTGGACAATCTTTACCATATCATTTTCAAAGAAGGCTTCGGCGTACATTCCACCGACAAACTGGCCTCCGTAAAGGCCGTCCCCGTAGTTCATAAGCCGCCCGAACTTTTCACCCAGCTCGATGGCCACATTCGGCATGCCGGGCGCAATCAGGCCTGCGTAATCGGCTTCAATCTGGTAATCTATGTCGTCGGCATGCGTATTAAACTCAGGATGTCCGGAGTCGGGCGGAGCAATTCCTTTGCGCAAATTATCACGACCATTTCTGTTTGCATGCCAGAGATTGTAACCGCTGTTGGCAAAATCAATCCCGGCCTGTCGGATAGAACAATCAAAGCCGTATAGCTCAAGTGTCCGCAGAAAGGTCATCTCAACGTAAATGTCATCCTGCTGGAACTGGTTAATATTCTCCGGTTTCCACTGGGGCATCTTATCTTCGGGTATGATTTGGCCCTTGTACTTGAACTCGGTAGGTCCGCCCCAGCCGACGCCTGCCATCTGCCCGACCCACCCGGCCTTCATCTTGTCCACATAATCAGCAACCGTTATAGAGCGAACGCTTCCGGTGGCAAGAGACAAACTTGTGAGGGCATCGTATTGACAGCCGATAACTGCTAAACTCAAGCAAACTGCAATTGTCATCAGAATAATCAGTAAATATTTAGCCATTTTGCACCTCCATTAGCTTCTTAAAAAATACGGTTGATAAGTCCATAGCTTTATAACCGGCAAATATACAAAAAACAAGTTTTCTTGCAATTATTGTGGAAAGATTATAACATATTATATTTTAAAGAGCGGGTTTGCAATAGCTTTGGGAATAGGTATAATGCTTAACGATTTACCAATAACCTTCGAAATAAAGAAGAATTGGCGGGGCATGGATATGCTTAGATACAGAATGCGAATAATGATGCCGGCAATGACGGTCGTACTGTCTGCGATATCGATGGTTTCGGCGGACACCTGGCGTTTGGGAAAAGACCAGGACTGGAAGGCTGTTACGGCTGAGGGCAGGGACAAATTTCTGCTGGCTGTGGCCCAAACGAAGAAGCTCGTCAATACCGGCCAAACCAAGGCCGCCGGTCAGGCGTTCGATAAACTGAAAAAGGACTATCCCGAAATCGCAGGCCCTGATTTAGACATTTTTATCAAGGCGGAGATGCTCTTTTGCAAAGGCACGTTCACCCAGGCGGTCGATAATTACGAAAAGCTTATCACTAAATATCCCGAGAGTGAACTTCGCGATGCGGCTCTGGACAGGCAGTTTTCGATAGCGACGGCTTTTTTAGGCGGACAGAAAAAAACCGTCCTTGGCGTTTTCGAAGTAACAGGATACGCCGAGGGCCTGGAAATAATGAAAAGAATCAGCGAGCAGGCGCCTTATACGCCGATAGGCACCGAGGCGACTGTTGCAATGGCACAACAATACGAAGAAAAAGGCGAGTTTACCAAAGCACTGAGAATCTACGAGAAGCTGCTTACCGAACAGCCCGACAGTGATTTTCGCGATCAGGTTATGGACAGACAGTATGCCATAGCAACGGCTTATTTAGGCGGCCAGAAAAAACTGGTGTTCCGTGTCGTAAAGTTGAAAGGATATGCCGAGGGTGTCAGGATAATGGAAAAGATTACCGACCGGGCAGGGCTTGACACCCAGATGGGATTAAATGCATCTATAGCGGTGGCTGAACATTACGAAAGAAAGAAAGATTTTAATGCGGCGTACCTCAAATGGTGGGAGATATCATCGCAATACCAGACTGGAAAAACCGGCAGGGATGCACTGCTCAATATGGCTCGATGCAAACACACCGCATATAACAATCATCCTGAGTATAAAAGACCATTTTATGACTCATCGAGCCTGAATATTGCAAAAAGCTGTTACGAGAAATTCAAGCTGATATACCCAGGAGACCCGCAAGAAACGAACGTTGATACAAGACTCAAAGAGATAAACGAGCAATTAGCCTACAAACAATTCAGTATCGGCCAATATTATCAGAGGACCGGTAACAAGCAGTCGGCTAATCTCTATTTTGATATGGTGATAAACGACTGGCCCGGCACGAAGGCGGCAGAGATGGCAAAAGAAATGCTTACCGGCAATTCGGGCGGTAATGAGAGAGAAAATGAAGAGACAAAATCTTAAAGACAACCTTTTCAGCACAGGTCGAGGCATATTTGTGCTGGTGTGCTCTTGTATTCTTGTGCTCTGTACTTTAGGTCTTTGCGGATGCGCTGAGTTGAACGGCTATTCCAACCAATCGCTGTTTCCGCAGGATATCGATACCGTCTATCTGGAGATGTTCGACAACCAGAGCTTTCGGCGAGGAGCCGAATACGAACTTTCCGATGCTTTGTCGAAGCGCATCGAGGTGGAGACACCGTACAAAATAGTCTCAAACAGGGACCGTGCTGATGCGATTCTGAGCGGCCAAATAGTCTCAATCGGCGAATCAGCGCTCAGCACTGAACGCGAAACAGGGCTGGTTCTTGAAAAAGAAGTGGAGTTGACAGCCCTGGTCAACTGGAAGAATCTAAAGACGGGAGAACTTTTGATAGATAACCACACTATCAGCGCAACAGCGAGCTATTCTGAATACCAACAGCAGGATATTAAATACGCTTCGACTCTGGCGGCAAACAATCTGGCGAGGAAAATCGTAGAACTAATGGAAGTAAAGTGGTAGAACTATTTTTCGAATCAGTCCTGCTCTTACAGGAGTAAACCCGTTCCTATGAAAGCGGGGATACAAAAAACGCAAATTATGAGTGACAATCAAGACAAAAACCCAAATGTTCAACAACGTCAAGGCCAGCAAAACAGGCCCGGGAAAAAGCCGATACCGCCGAAGTATAGACGCGGGCCTTTTTTCTATCTGATAATCGCAATCGTGATTTTCACATCATTGATGATGCTGCAAAAGTTTGAGAGTGGCGCAGAGAAAAGCTGGTCCGAGTTTATTGAAGATGCAAATGACGGCAAAATCGAAAGTATTGAGATCGGCGATACTGAGATAACAGGTAAATTCAAACCGGATGCCACCGGCACAGACGAAAAAGCACAGAAAACTTTCACGGTGAATTACAAAACGGAATGGATCGGTGAAGAAGATCGCAAAGAATTAGAGAAAAAGGGCATTAAGGTCAACTTCCCCGAGCAGCATACCTGGCTGCTGAATATAATAAGCATGTTACTGCCGATAGTCGTTTTGGTGGCTATTTTCTATTTTCTTTTTGCCCGCAACCTTCGCGGCGGCGCCGGCGGGATGCTGATGTCGTTTGGTCGAAGCAAACATCGGCTTCAGGGAAAAGACCGTGTCAAAGTAACATTCGAGGACGTTGCAGGCGTAGAAGAGGCAAAAGAAGAAGTTGCGGAGATAATCGAGTTTTTGAAAAATCCGAAGAAATTCCAGCGATTAGGCGGCCGAATCCCTCGCGGAGTGTTGCTGGTAGGCCCTCCAGGCTGTGGAAAGACGTTGCTGGCAAAGGCCATAGCAGGCCAGGCCGATGTGCCTTTCTTTAGTATATCCGGAAGCGATTTCGTAGAAATGTTCGTTGGCGTCGGGGCATCCCGTGTCCGCGACTTGTTCAAACAGGCCAAGGAAAATTCTCCCTGCATCATCTTCCTTGACGAGGTTGACGCAATTGGTCGAAAACGCGGGGCCGGTTTTGCCGGCGGCGGACACGATGAACGCGAACAAACACTGAATGCGATACTCGTTGAGATGGACGGCTTTGACACAAACGACCAGGTTATTGTGATTGCAGCTACAAACCGCGCCGACATCCTGGACCATGCCTTGACGCGGCCGGGGAGATTCGACAGGCAAATTTTTGTGCCGCTGCCGGACTTAAAAGGTCGAGTTGACATTCTGCAGGTTCACGCCAAAAAAGTGAAATTGGGACCGGATATCAGCCTGGAAAGACTCGCACGCGGGACGCCTATGTTCAGCGGAGCGGACCTGGCGGCAATTATCAACGAAGCCGCCCTGGCGGCGACCATGGCCGATAAAGAATGTGTCGAAATGGCTGACCTTGAGGAAGCCCGTGACAAGGTCCGATGGGGAAGAGCAAAAAAGAGCAGGGTGATCGACCAAAAGGAAAAAGAAATCACTGCTTATCACGAAGCCGGCCATACACTCGTGCAATCACTCTTAGAAGATGCCGACCCGCTGCACAAGGTAAGTATAATTCCACGTGGGCCGATGGGCGGGGCCACTTTTGCCCTTCCTGAAAAAGACAGAACGATATTTACAAAAAGATATTGTATGGCACTATTGCAGGTGTGTTTCGGCGGGCGAGTTGCTGAAGAAATGTTTTGTGATGATATAACCAGCGGTGCACAGAGCGATATTCGAACAGCCACTAATATCGCAAAACAGATGATTTTGACCTGGGGTATGAGCAGCGAGCTTGGGCTTATCAATTATACTCCGGATATGAGTATTAGTGACCAGATATATATGATGCCGGGCGAGAAAGAGTATTCAGAGAAAACAGCAGAAGCAATCGACAGCGAGGTCAAAAAAATTACCAACGAGGCTTATGAAAAAGCAAAAGAATTAATAGGGACAAATAAAAACAACCTCGAGCAAATAGCAAGGGCCCTTCTGAAATACGAAACTCTCGATGCTGATGATGTGAAAATAATTTTGGAAGGCGGTCGATTGGACAAACCGACCGTTGCCGATTTATTAGCCGCTGAGCAAGCCAAGAACAACGAGCAAGCCAAGAATAACAAAACGGAACAGCCGGAAGCCGAGCCCGAAGTACCCCAGAACCAGCCGGCTGACTGATATCTTTTCTATTTCTGTCATTTTAGGTTTTTATGGGGGAAAATGGCTGCTATGAAATCGAAAAAAACACTTCTTTCAAGCATATTATGGGCAGCTTGTATTTTTGCAGCTACCTGTTCTGCATCCGGCCAAAACACAAATGAGCCAGTCTTAATAATCACACCTGGTAGTATAGCCGGTGTTGAACTGGTAAACTCTGGAAAGGAGTTGTCATCTGCACGTATCGAGCCTGTTCAAATGGGTCCGAAGAGCGGTATAGCAGTCATATTTGAAGGAACCGATGACCTTCACTATTACGCAAAGGCCGAAACCGCACCAGCCCCCGGTTTTGAGCTGAAGGTTCAGGCCAAATCCGATGCCTTTTCTTTTGGCCAGGTTGTTTTCCCAAAATGGCATTTCTTCACAGACCCGCTGGGTAATAAAATAGAAGTTTACGAAGGTAATTTCACTGTTTTTATACCAATCACGGCATTCAAAACTCCGGCAAAGACAGTAATCAGTGAGAATGATATTGAGGTCAAGATTTCCGGTATTGCCTGTACGAGCAAGGTATGCTTACCGCCGTTTGAAAAAACTCTTCAGACTAAGATTGTTTGGGTATGGCGGGATTCCTGGCGCAAAATAAGTCTTGAAACGGTTGATGATGTACCAAAGACAATTACAGCGCCTGGTTATTCCATCCCCTTTGCCCTTGGTTTGGCTTTTTTAGCAGGTCTGACTTTGAATATTATGCCATGTGTCTGGCCGGTGCTTCCACTTATCGTGATGAGAATCGTCGAGCAGGCAAAAGCAGGTAAACAACAATCCAAAGCGATGGGATTTGCTTTTTGTATTGGAATATTGCTGTTTTTTGCGTCTCTTGCAGTTGCAAATATTATTCTGCAAATCTTCTATGGAACGGTGTTACAGTGGGGCGACCAGTATCGAAATCCAATCTTCACGGCGGGGATGGTGCTTTTGCTGGTTGTGCTGGCTCTGATGATGTTCGGAGTTTTTAATATTGGCGTGCCATCTTCGATTGCTGGTAAATCGGGCAGCGGTAAAGGCTATTCGGGCGCTGTTGGTACAGGTTTTCTTGCAGCCATTTTGAGCACTCCCTGCGGATTCGGTATATTGGGGTTTGCCTTCGGGTGGGCACAGGCCCAGCATTGGCTGGTGGCTACCGTTGTTATAATGGTGATAGGTGTGGGGATGGCTGTGCCCTATGCAATACTTACTTCAATACCTGGTTTACTGAAACGGCTTCCAAAGCCGGGGCAGTGGATGGAATTATTCAAACAGGGCATCGGATTTGTCCTGCTGATTATCGCCGTAAAACTCATTGGTGCCTTGCCGCAAGCCTACAGGACGAATGTGTTATATTTTGCGGTGATTCTTGGTTTTTGTGTCTGGATGTGGGGCGGATGGGTGAGCTTCAATACAAAACCCGCTCGCAAGTGGCTTATAAGAATCAGCGCCGCCATGATTGTGTTCGCAGGAGGCTGGGTGTTTTTACCGGCACCAGCAGGAGAGCTAATTGCCTGGCAGGATTATGATGAAGCTGTTATTGACAATGCCATAGCTGAAGGCAAACCAGTTTTAATCAAGTTCACCGCCGATTGGTGTCTGAGCTGCCAGGCAGTGGATAAAGTTGTTTATCATAACGAGGACATTGCAGGACTAATTAAGGAAAAAGCAGTGTTGGCAATCAAAGCCGATACTACATTAACAAAATATGAGGCAACAGATGCATTGAAAAACAAGTACAATGAACCCGGAGTACCTGTAACTATATTGTTTTTACCCGGAGTCGAAGAACCTGTGAGATTGCATGAGATATTCTTTGCCGGCAAGCTGAAAGAAATCTTGAAAGAACTCCCTTCGAAATAAGGACTATGCCCCAAAAAAAAGCAACAAAAAAAACAAAAGCAGACAAGACCAGGGCGGCCGAAAGAGTCCGGAAAATCTTTCCCATATTGAGGAAAACATATCCGGAGGCCCGGATAGCACTTAAACATTCGAATCCACTGGAGCTGCTGGTTTCTACAATCCTCTCGGCCCAGTGTACGGACGTGCGGGTCAATATGGTTACAAAGACCTTGTTCAAAAAATACACCTCGGCAAAAGACTGGGCAAAAGCGGACGTAAAACAAATTGAGTCGGATATAAAAAGCACGGGTTTTTTTCGCAATAAAGCGGCCAATATCAAGGGGGCCTGTACGAAGGTAATCGAAGAATTTGACGGCAAAATCCCGGGTACTATGGAAGATATTTTAACGCTGCCCGGCGTTGGCAGGAAAACCGCAAATTGTGTATTAGGCAACGCTTTCGGGGTGCCGGGGGTGGTATGTGATACCCATGTTATCAGACTATCACGCCGATTAGGGCTTTCGCCGAACTCGGACCCGGTTAAGTTGGAATTCGATTTAGCCGAAATAGTTCCGAGAAAGAACTGGCTGTTATTCAGCGATTTGCTTATTTTTCATGGACGAAATATATGTAAGGCTCGTAAGCCGGACTGTGTGAATTGCCCGATTGCTAAATATTGCCCTGCCGCAAATAAACCGGCTTTATGGTAGTATTAACAAAGATAAATACGAGATAAAGCTTCAAGGGTTTTGAAATATAAAGGAGAATTGTTTTGATGATTGATACTATTGAAAACCCGGTACAGGACCTCTGGCGGATATTCAGAGTAATGGCTGAGTTTACCGAAGGCTTCGAGGAGCTTGCCTCTGTAGGTCCTGCGGTCTCGATTTTCGGCTCTGCTCGTACCCCCCCGGATGATAGATACTATAAGCTTGCCGAGCAGACCGCTTCGGAAATTGTTAATGCAGGCTTTGCCGTCATTACCGGCGGCGGCGGAGGTATTATGGAAGCGGCGAATAAAGGGGCTGCAAAAGCGGGAGGTCAAAGCATCGGCCTTAATATCGAGCTTCCTATGGAGCAGATTCCGAACGACTACCAGAATCTTTCCCTCCATTTTCGATATTTCTTTGTCCGAAAGGTTATGTTCCTGAAATACGCCCATGGTTTTATAGTTTTACCAGGAGGCTACGGGACTATGGATGAGTTCTTCGAATCTTCTGTATTAATTCAAACCTTAAAGCAGGCATCTTTTCCCGTGATTTTAATGGGGAGTGACTACTGGGAAGGATTAATTGAGTGGATCAGGGAAAAGATGCTAAAAGAACACGGCTATATCGACCCGGAAGATATGGATGTTTTCACGGTAGTTGATGATCCACAAGCGGCAGTTAAGATTATAGTGGACTTCAAAGAGGCGCAAAAGCCTGCCGGTATAGAATTGCCCATGGGAATGAGAAAACATAATCACCGCTGAGAAAATTCTTTCTTCTACTCCCGAGCAGAAAACCAGAATATTCAGCCCCGCAATTTATTGTGGGGCTTTTTATTTTACTCCTAAATTTATTTGGGTTATTATTTCACCAGCACTGACGGCAAAGCGCACACATTGGCTGTTCAACGATAATCCCTGCCGTTAAGACTGTGAACCACGGATACCAGCCAGCTTTCAAGCTGGGATTTCATTGAGTTCACCCGGTCAGTATCCCGAGTTATCAGGTCATTTTGTTCGGCGGGGTCTTCTGCAAGGTTATACAGCTCGAATTTCACATCCCCTTTCTTTGAATGAATCCGATGAAGCTTCCATGGCCAGTCGAGCCATGCGGCGTGGCCGGGAAAGCTGTCTAAGGGATATTGTTTAGTTATTTCGCCTGCGTCCAAACGCAATCTGAAAGTCTCGCTGCTCTCCTTGCCCTCTTTCTGCGCCTCGAGCAGCTCAGTCATCCATTCGAGGCTCGGTGTTCTGATGCCACCGGTGGGATGGTCCCAGAAACCCATCGGTTTGGGTCGAGTTTTCATCCTGTTGTCTATCAGCGGGACCAGACTGATTCCATCCAGCAACGGCTGGTTCTTCATCCGTACACCCGTGATTTCAAGAAGCGTCGGATAGATATCAGAGGTATTGCAGGGCACCTCGGATACGCGTGGATTCGGAATTCGAGCTGGCCACTCAAGGATAGCAGGTACGCGAAGGCCGCCTTCATAAACTTTGCCCTTGTTTGCCCGCCCGCCTGTCGAGCCGACTTTAGGAAGGCCTCCATTGTCACTGCAATACCAGAGAATTGTGTCCTTATCAATACCGAGAGTTTGCAATCTCTTGCGAAGCTTGCCGAATGCGCGGTCCATACCGGTAATTTCGCCGTAGAAGTTCTGGAATTTCTCATTCTGGTTAGCATAGACTGCGCGGTCCTTTTCTATCGCCTGGT
>Ga0307379_10009221_pt1 | contig 13213 bp, 15 predicted proteins | sample UN2MG_FD_202237 | JGI IMG/M metagenome (GOLD analysis project Ga0307379, IMG submission 202237) | Soil microbial communities from Risofladan, Vaasa, Finland - UN-2 | ecosystem: Environmental > Terrestrial > Soil > Coastal area > Acid sulfate soil | place: Finland: Risofladan, Vaasa | collected...
GGCATGGCCAACCGAATTCACATGAATCGTCGCTTCTTCCCACGGGATTATGTCTCCGTTGCGCCAAATCTTGGCTGCAATCTCTTCCTCATAGAGTGCCATCTTTCTAGGACCTCCTCAAAGCTGTCGTTTCATAATCGCATAAATCAACTACTTGCTATCAAAGCTCCTGAGCTAGGATAGACAACACCTTTCCCTCAGGGCTTTCACAAAACACTAACACATGCCATCATGCAGAATTGTCTTAAGAGCATCACTTTAGTCCCGAACCCTGCGTAGCTGAAAGACGTGCGGGCTTGCAGCATCGGGACACAGATGCGTTGAAACATCCGGGTTGTCTTTAAGCCAAGGCAAATCTGCACCGTACCGCATCGCCTCAATCTTAGGCAGCATACTTGCTAAAGCATGGATACATAAAGGCTCGCAGTCAAACTGTTCCGTGTCCCCAGCCACGACAAATTTATCGCCGACTTTATGGCCAGCAGCACAAACACCTTCGCCCTTTATCAGTGTAATCTCGATTGGATACGCCCATTTACCTTCTTTCATTGCTCCTCCTTTCACTATTCCTTAGCTTAATGGAAGAAGCTTCGCAGGATTTACAGCTACCATCTGTTTAATCTCATCCGTCGTGATCCCAAGATCTAATAGGCACGCAATAAACTCACGGAGTCCTTCGACGGGAGTAGGTAATGTATACACACCAAGATCTGATGAAAGTATGCAATGTTCAGCGCCAACGGCTCGAATTTGCTCCGCAACTATACGCACACCGCCTGCTGGCCCCTCACTCATCCCTTCGTCAATGGATACATACTCCTTTTCCACGTAGTAGTGGGTCTTGGGGATCGGAGTGGTGTGCGTTAAGGCGGCAAACGTATGTTCGATAAACGCACCAGCAGACACAGCGCCCTGTTGTTCCTCAACGGTCATGTTCTTTGTTACTGCACCAGCTACTACAACATGCCTAATTCCGTACTCCTTAGCAAGCTCGATCAAGCGCATTGCTTCTTGCTTCGACACATGTCCGGTACGCAGGTAGACCTCCGGTTTCTCGCCAATCAGTGTGAGGATTTCGTCCAATTCTGGACCAGGCTTATCATCCACCGGAATCTTAATTGCGCGCGATAACTCCTGATCACGGAACTTCGGGTATAGATCCCCAAGAGGCTTAAAAACGCCATTCACCATATGCCCTTCGTGGCTTGCTTGGTAGTAAGTTGAATGTGTGCCGAAACTGATATATTGAGCCCCAGATCCGTAATACAGAGCCGTCCGAACGGCACGAGGATTCATCCCACCGTAGACAGTGTTAAGGATGAGTCCGCCAAACACCGGGAAGTCCTTTACGATACGATTGACTAGCCATGCCGTTCCTGTTGACATCTCGAAGACATCCATGTAGACGATTGCACGCATACCCGCATCGCGTGCTTCCGTTGCTGCCTCGAACGGGTCTACGCGTCGTGGGCTACTGGGCAGATGCGGGCCTGCGTGCACATGGATATCGATGGCACCTACCAACAACTCTCTAGATACTTCCAAGCTTCGACCTTCCGGAAGATACTCTAGCGTCTTTCCACTCATCTCTATGTCTCCTTTCTAAGTGTTGACAAACTTACGTGGATCAATAACTGAACCATCAGCATAGAGTTTCGGGTTGGAAACCACCACACCATCAATATGTACATCAACTGCAACAACTTTCCCTAGTGATTTTCCCCCCATATGGCTATTGTCTCCCACTCCAATGTGAATTGTCCCAAGAATCTTTTCATCTTCAAGCACTGTTCCACAAAGCCGAGCCATTGGGTTCATTCCAATCCCGATTTCTGCAATATTAAACGCGTCTGGACCAAACTTTTCGAGAAACGAAATCAACTCCTGAGCACAGTTACCCTTAACAGAAACTATCCGACGCTCTTTAATCACTATCTCCAAAGGGGACTCAAGACGTCCAAGAGGATTCATACTCCCATCAACAACTAACATTCCTTCAGCATTAACAGGCGCTATGGATACTTCTCCGCCCGGCAGATTGCTAAAGTCACCTGGCCTGTCACACAGGCCTCGCTCAGCGAACCATCCGCCCCCGTGCACATCCAGCATGAGATCCGTCCCTCCTCCGGATGTAACACGAAGGGAGTCGGTCCCATTGAGTGCACTTGCAAGCCTTTCCGTACCACGAGCGACAGCTTCATAGTCTGCCGCGACAGCATCACGCAATAACATCTCTTCGGTCATGCCTGGCAAGGTCAATCCTCGCGCCCCAGCTTTTGATGCCTCTTGACGAGCCTGAGAGTGGGTTATGCTCCGAGAGCCCGCGGAGGTGATCGCTACATAGACGTCGCATTCCCGAAAGACGAGTTTTCCAAGAGCAGATAACTCAGCCACCCCTTTGAGAAGAGGTGGTATGATCACATGAAGTACCTGGCAATCTAAGTCTCTTGCTCCCTGGTAGAAAGCAGAGCCTAAGGCAGCTGCCTGATCATCCGTGATTACCAGCAACTGCTCATCGGCAGCAACGTGCAAAACAGCAGACCAAACACTCTTGGCCTGATTGATTAGCCGACTATCAGCAGAAGAAATCCCCATATTTGTTCCTCCGAACCTCAGCAAAATCTCATTACGGAAAGATCACAGAATCCCTCTTCAATACCACATTGCGCAATGCTGCTTCGCATTGTAGTGACGAGAGAACGCAAAATCAAGAAGATGTCTCTCGTACCTTACCGGTCATCTATCGTATGCCCCGCAAGCGTACCTCGTGCAAGAACAGACATAGCGCAGCATGGGCGACGGAACGTTATGAACCGAATGCACGGAAGGCAGCTTTGCTTTCTCGTACTCACCGAATTCAGAAGAGACATTTATAGATATGGAGTCTCGGTTCTTTCTCCCGTCTACTCCTAACGAGAGAACTCCCTCCCTCTTGACATTCATTTTCGCCCAGCATATACTTGGAGCAGTATTCCGTAGGATGAAATACTAAGCGTCAGGAGGTGATTGCTAGAAGGATATTTCAGCTGCGAAAGTATTGTAACTACATATTACTGCTACAATACTCGGTTTCTACCAGTAAGGAGGCTTAGATGAAAAGGAATCGTTTTTTGCTGGTACTACTTGTCGGGATCTTGTTGACCATAACTGGAACGAGTATCTTTGGCTTTGCGTCTCCTGCCGACAATACTGTCACTGCTGCAATTCGAAACTGGGATTATGACACCCTGGATCCCCATGTCTCTACATTTACACAATCATGGTGGATGATCAATCACTTCACCGATACCTTGGTATTCATGCGCCCCGATGGCGGATTCTCGCCCGCGTTGGCGGCAAGCTGGGAGGCGGTCGATGGAGGGAAAGAATGGATCTTCCATCTGCGTGAAGGGGTCACATTCCATGATGGAACCCCATGGAACGCACAAGCTCTAGTGGACAACTTCGATCGCATTCTCGATCCGGAGACCAACTCGCTCTCGTTTATCAACAAACTGAAGGGACTCCAGGCAACGGAAATCCTTGATCCTATGACAGTCAGGTTGGTTTTCGAAGAACCGTTCGCGGGATTCTTGCTTGCGATCTCCCAGCCAGGCTTTGGGTACATTTCCCCAACCGCGTTCAATGACCCAGCGAACGTGAAATCGCAAGATAAGCTCGTGGGAACCGGGCCGTTCATTCTCCAGGAAGAGATCTACCAACAACGGGTCACGATGGTGAGAAACCCAGACTACGCTTGGGGGCCGGATTTCATGGACCACCAGGATGCAGCGTACCTCGATAAACTCATCTGGCGATTCATCCCAGAGGATGAAACAAGGCTGGCTGCTCTACAGACGGGAGAAGTGGATGCGATAGCCGAAGTGCCATCCGTAGAGGTAGAGGGACTCAGGGCGGATCCTGACTACGAGATTCTCTTCTTCGAGAAGCCAGGAATAGGGCAGGTCTACCACCTGAATTCCCAACTGTTCCCGACCGACGATTTGGCGGTCCGCCAGGCGATCAACTACGCGATCGATCAGGAGACCATCTCCGAGGTCATCTTCCAGGGGCTGCGTCCCCCGTCCTACGGCATCTTGATGCGTCCGAGCCCCTACTACAACTGGGACATTGAGGACATGTACCCGTATGATCCTGAGAAAGCAATGGAGGTTCTGGACGCAGCGGGCTGGATCGACCCAACTGGCGGTGGAACTGGCACAAGGACGAAAGACGGAAGATTGCTGGTGATCAATTTCGCCACCTACCCAGGATTCGTCGCCGAAGCCCCTGCGGAGATGGCTCAGGCAATGCTGCGAAAGGTCGGCATCCAAATGAACATCAGCGTTCTCACCGGCAGTGCAATGTTTGAGGGCGCCGCGATGATAGGCAGCGTGTTGAACAGCTGTGTCTGTGGGGATTCCATGGCGGACATCGCCACGGCGCTGTACTGGTACTGCCACTCCGACATGGCCGGGATCGTCAACCTCGCACACTACTCGACACCTGAGATCGATGCGCTGATTGACACGGCCTTCCAAACCACCGACGAAGCACTCAAGGACCATGCCTTGAAAGAGGTTCAGAGGATCTGGATGGAACAGGCGTTGTGTGCTCCCACAGTTGCCGCAACGATGGTATGGGGATCCAACTCGTCTCTGACTGGTGTCAAGTTCCTCATTGACGGAACACCTACTTTCTACGACGCAAAGTTTAAGTAGCAGCTACTACTAGATCTACGCAATCTAGGAGATGGAGTAGAACCTCGCTCCATCTCCTAGTCCTTTGGGAACTGAGGAGTGTGACGGTGGATGAGTAGCTACGTTTTACGCAGATTAGGCCAGTTGGTTCTTACGCTGTTCATCGCAAGCGCGGTAATTTTTGGTGCCATGCAGCTCGTGCCAGGAGACCCGATTCTGGCGATATTCTTCCCGCGAGTCCCGTCCCAGGAAGTCTATGCTAAACTGCGAGTGGACCTCGGTCTCGACAAGCCGTTCTTGATACGCTACGTCAACCTCATGGATAGAATCGTCCTGCACGGTGACCTGGGAGAGTCGATCAAGCAGAGGCGCTCAGTAGGGACGATCATCAAGGAGAATCTTCCACCAACTGCCGAGCTTGCTCTGGCAGGGATTCTGGTGTCCGTAGCCGTCGGACTTCCATTGGGGATTATCGCTGCCATTACTCGATACCGTTTGGTGGACAATCTAGTGATGGTGTTGGCCCTGATCGGCGTGTCAACCCCTAGTTTCTGGCTCGGTATTCTGCTCATCCTTGCCTTCAGCCTGACCCTCGGCTGGCTACCTACAAGCGGTGTTGGGGGCATCCAACGGCTCGTGCTTCCAGCTTTGACCCTCGGCCTTTACGGGGGAGGATACTTGGCCCGCTTCACACGCTCGAGCATCCTGGAGGTCAAGCACCTTGAGTATGTGACGACAGCCCGTGCGAAGGGTTTGGGAGAGTCTACGATCAACCTTCGCCACATTCTCCGAAACGCGCTGATTCCGATTGTCACCATGTTTGGACTGCTAGCTGGGTACATGTTGGGGGGAGCCGTCATCGTGGAGACAGTGTTCGGTCGTACAGGCATTGGGCATGTCCTTGTGAGCGCAATCATAGGCAAGGACTTCCCTTTGGTGCAGGGTTTGCTGATCTTCATTGTTGGTGTCTTCAGCACGGTCAACCTTGTTGTGGACATCAGCTATGCGTACATCGACCCGCGAGTGAAGTACTAGCTGGGCAGGAGGTCGAAACATGAAGAGAGCCCTGAGAGAACCCAGAGTGCGTTTTGGATTGGCGTTTCTCGCGGGGCTTTGTCTCATCGCGATCTTAGCCCCTCACATTGCCCCGTATGATCCAGTGGAGATCTACCCACAGGAGAGCCTTCAGAGACCTAGCTCCCAGCATTGGTTCGGGACGGACACCCTCGGGCGCGATGTCTTGAGCCGGGTTATCTTCGGGACGAGGTACTCATTGGCGCTCGGGGTGATAGCGATCGCCATCTCTGGGACAGCGGGGTTGGTGTTGGGTCTGGTTTCGGGATACTTTGGAGGAGCGGTCGACGCTCTGATCATGCGCATTGTTGATGTGGGGATTGCGTTTCCTTCTGTTCTGCTGGCACTTCTCGTTATCAGCATTGTGGGGCCGGGCCTTCCCAGCGTGGTGCTAGCGATCGGTATCTCGTCAACTCCATCCTTCGTGCGCATCGTCCGCGCATCAGTACTTGTCATCAGGGAGATGGCGTTCGTCGAAGCGGCGCGCGCGATCGGTGCATCGCGCGGTCGAATCATTCTGCGACATGTCCTACCGGAGGTGTTCGCTCCTGCATTAACCATGGCGACGCTGGGCCTCGCAGGTGCGATCTTCGCAGCATCTTCGCTGAGCTTCCTAGGCCTGGGTGCAAGGCCGCCGACGCCGGAGTGGGGGGTCATGGTAAGCGCGGCACGCCACCAACTCAGGGCAGCCTGGTGGGTGTCCACGTTCCCAGGTCTAGCCATTGCATTGTCGGTCCTGTTCATCAACGTGCTGGGTGACGGGCTGCGCGATGTTCTTGATCCAAAACTGCGAGGGAAGTCCTAGTCTGAAGTTCCTATCGATTTAGGGTCTAGAATTAGGCGGTAAGCCCGTTAGTATGCGGCGTTGAGCGGACATGTGCTATCCATTTTGTAGCCATGCACATCGATATTGTCCCCAACCGTAACTCAAGACCGGTGACCCTCCTGCGAGAATCGTACCGCAAACGGGGTGAGGTGAAGAAACGCACTGGGGTGAACCTGGTGAAGAAGATCGAGGACCCGGAGCCGTTTCAGGTATGGTACACAGACTTCACAGAGATCTGGTACGCCGGTGGAAAGAAGAAGGCATATTTGATGCCGATCCTTGATCACAAGACGAAGTTGGTTGCAGGATGGGCGGTGGAGAAGCACAAGAACACAGCGTTGGAACTACTCGACATGGCACGGGAGAACTTGGGAGCGGTGGGGATCAGCCTAGAGGACCGCTTCCTCCATCACGATCAAGATTCGATATATACGGGATACAAATGGCTACCGGCAGTGTTGATTACGGAGAAGGCAAAGATCTCCTTTTCGGAGAACGGGGCGAAGGGGAACACGTACATGGAATCGTTCAACGGGCACTTCAAAGGAGAGAGTGGGAGTCTGTTCTTTGATGCAAAGAACATGTGGGAGTTGAGGAGAGTGATTGCTCTACAGATCGAATACTACAATGCACAGAGGAGACATTCGGCGCTGGGATACCTGTCGCCATGGGCGTATGTCAAACAAGAGGTGACCTTGCCAAAACGAACCCTTGACTTATCAACCCGCGCGAAATAGACTTGACATTATGATGTCCATGTGATATAATGTGTCATTATGAAATACAATGCACGCAAGCTGACTCACAAGGAATTGACTGCATTGAGAAGGCGCGGGGTAGCCAGCGTACAAGCAGGGGAGAGCCCAGAAGTCGTCGCCCGTGTGTTCGGCATTTCCCGCATGACCATCTACAACTGGTTAGCTCTCTATCAACGTGGAGGATGGCATGCCCTTGATGCCAAGAAGCGCGGGGGACGCCCCCCGAAGTTGGACGCCAATGTCATGCGCTGGGTGTACGACACTGTGACAATGAAGAATCCGTTACAGCTCAGATTCCCATTCGCCCTCTGGACGTGCGACATGCTGGTGCATCTCATCAAGCGACAGTTCGGGATTTCACTGAGTCGTTCTTCCGTCAGTCGCCTGCTGAAACAACTGGGATTTAGTCCGCAACGTCCTCTGAGGCGGGCCTACCAACAGAATCCAGAGGCGGTAGAGCAATGGCTGAAAGATGATTTCCCTCGCATCCGTAAGGAAGCACAGAACGTTGGGGCAACGATCTACTTTGCTGATGAAGCCGGTGTTAGGTCCGACTATCATTCCGGTACGACGTGGGGCATTAGAGGACAAACACCACTGGTGTCCGCTACCGGGGCTCGCTTTGGGCTGAATGTCATTTCGGTGGTCAATCGCCAACGGAAGATGCGGTTCATGGTGTTCAGTGGTCGCCTCAATGGTGATCTGTTCATTCAGTTCCTGCATCGACTACTGTATGGAGCCAGCCATCCGATCTTCCTGATTGTAGACGGGCATCCTGCTCATAGAGCTGCCGCAGTCAGAGAGTTCACCGCTTCCACAGAAGGTAAGCTGCGCTTGTTCTATCTGCCTACGTATTCACCCGAACTCAATCCCGACGAACAAGTCTGGAACCACCTGAAGAACCATACGATTGGCAAGCAGTGCCTAACGTCACTGGAACAGATGACCAAAGCGGTTCACGCTCACTTGCGATCGATGCAAAGGAAGCCCACCTTGATACGCTCCTTCTTCCTCTTGCCAACGACTCAGTATGCCGGCTGATGTAAGAACTATTTTGCAACGATTGATAGTACAGATTAGCTCCTAGACTGGTGCAGATTATCCACCGCATGTCCCTTTCTGAAGAGACCGGATCGCATTGAAGTACTGGGCTTCATTCTGCTGACATCTCTGTTGGTGTGGAACCTCATGGAGCACGTGATGTGTCAATACATGAAGCGGACGGATTCAACCGTTCCTGGGTGGGACAGGAAACCTACACAGACACAGACACAGACACAGACATCGTTCATGATGACAACGAAGTTCAAGGGGGTGCTGGTTGTTGAGGTAGAAGGAGAGTGGGAATTCACTGTTCCACTGACCTCCGAGCAGCGGCACTATGTGCGGGCCTTGGGGCTGACCGAACACTCACTGCTGAGGAAGGACAAGCCGCAAACAACACGACATCAGGAATTACCCCATGCGGCACCGTGAAGGGTGGGGAATGTGAGCCGCATCGGCCTCCCAGCGAGCGATACACCCAAGGTAGTCCCGCTCGACATCGAGCACATCGAGACCGTGGATCTCCTTTCGCACAATGTCCAGGTAGCGACGGTCGGTCAGGAGAGCCGACCGCTGAGAAAAGCACAATTCCCCTCCCCCGCGAATCCAGTGAGATAGAAGAGGGATTGAGAATGAGCGTTCTCATTGCTGAACACGAGGAATGCACCCGCATACAGCCATTCCGCCAACTGGACGCGCCGATGCCAAAGCGAATCTGTAAAGAGCGGGCTATCGATCACTCTACCGTCCATCCCGTTTCCTTCCCTAGAGGATCACAAGATCATGCGAGAAACTTGTCAAGCGATCGTATCCGTTTTCAGTCACAGTAACATCATCCTCAATACGGGCACCAAATCGTTCCCTAAGATAGATGCCGGGCTCAATAGTGAAAACCATTCCCGGCCTAAGGACGGTCTGATCTCCCGGCGCAATCCGAGGTGGTTCGTGAACATCCAATCCAAGTCCATGTCCGGTTCCGTGCGTGAATGTCTCCACATACCCTGCTCGTTCAATCACATCGCGAGCGGCAAGATCCACGTCATGGGCAATCGTTCCAGGACGAACTGCTGCCCGAGCAGCAGCATTGGCCTCGCGGACAATTGCGTAGATCGCTTGAAACTCATCGCTCACCGGGCCAAGCACCACCGTACGTGTGATATCAGCCGTATAACCATGGTACCGTGCACCGACATCAAATAAGATCGCGTCACCGGGTTGGATTGCGCGATCCGAAGGCGTCGCATGTTGTAATGCGCCTCTCGGGCCCGAAACTACAATGGAATCGAATCCTGTTCCCTCTGCGCCTGCCCGTAACAGTTCGATATGGAACCGGTTCCGCAACTCGATCTCCGTCATCCCCGATTTGATCTGCGAAAAGATACCATCGAGTGCCTGCTCAGTAATTCGGTCTGCATGCCGAATCAGCTCAATCTCATCAGCCGATTTGATTGCGCGGATTCCGGACAACACCGTATCGATCGCTTCTAATTTCAAATTCGGAGCAGCCGATTGCAACATCTGAGCTTCCAAAAAGCGCATCCCCGTGGATTCGACGCCCACATGCGCTCGATCCAATCCCACCTTATCCGCAAATTGAGAGAATCCTTCGGCATACCCATCCGCATTGCGTTCGTAGGGAATTGCATCAACTGGATAGGGCATCGCCGACACCGTAGTGTATTCCTCGAATCCGGTAATCAGAAGAACAGGTCGGTCCACGTTTGTCACCCCGGCTGCCGGGATATACAGGACCGTTGTCAATAGATCAATGAACTTAAACTGTCCGGTATAATAAGCGAAATTTGCTCCCGGAAGGAGAGCGCACCCATCATAGCCGGCTTCGCTCAGTTCGTTACGAAGGTGTTGTACTCGTTGGGTATACAAATTCATTTAGTTCCTCCTTTTCATTGCGATAATATACACATTTATTAATCCTTACAAAGATGAAATGCAAATCAGTTCACGCTGTGGATCTGTGACCAAATGAACTCCATCTTCTGTAACTAAAACATCCTCTTCCAAGCCAATCGGGGGCATGCCGTCAACTGTTGTCCTCGAATAGATGAACGGTTCCACTGTAAATACATTGCCAGGCTCGAGTGGAATCATCCCCTTATTTCCGTAACGCGGCACAAGGGGTGAAAGCAAGGCGCCTCCATCGTGTTCCCGCCGCCCAATTTGATGACCGAGCGCATTGGCATAAGGATCAATCCCGCAATTGCGGATATGCTCACGCGCGATTTGGTCGATTTCATGGCCCAGTTTCCCGGGTGCCATAGCGGCAATTGCTTTGTGCGTTGCTTCATGAGAGATAGCAAATTGACGCCGAAAGTCAGCCGGTGGTTCGTTTTTCCCCTGCCGGAGCATGTAATACGTACGCGCAAAATCGGAGGTATATCCCTTATAGGTAACTCCCATATCCACAATCAGAACGTCACCAGCACGAATCGGGTACGGACCTGGCATGCGATGTCCCACGCCCATATCTCCGGTAGCGACAATTGCGCTGTCGCCGAAAGCCGCTGGAGTTCCGTATTGTACCTGCCGGTCATGAATGAATTGGCCGACTTCAAGCTCGGTCATCCCGGGCTTGGCAAAGGCAGCGATCTCATCAAAAATGGTCTGTGTCGTATCGATGGCCACTTGTAGGCGGCGCAACTCCTCCGGGGATTTGCGCGCACGTAATGGAATAAGGATTGATTCGGCCGATACGCCGCGCTGCTCAAGGTTTTCATCCCCAATCAGTTCACGTATGCGGCGGAACAAACCGTAGGTAAGGCCATCGACAAGGAAATCGTCGACGGAGTAGTTGAGAGCCACTGTATGGGGCGTAAGTTGTGCCATTACCTGGTGGAACGGTTCCTCGATCCCCTCCAGACCGTAGTCGATCACTTGGTCGAACACGCCAGTTTCTTCAGCCGCTAGTCGATCGTAGTTTGCCACGATGGCAATCTTCTTGAGTTCCTTGGTGAAGAAGAATGCCGATTCCCCAACCATCGGGTAACCCACATACAACACCGTCGACGGATCACTCCCCTCACGACAGTAGACAAGCCAGCAGTCAGCTTCTATCTCCCGAAGGAATTCATCCAATTGCTGCTGCTTTTCTCTTAGAAGCATGGGGTCTTTACAATCCATAGAACATCCTCACTTTAGCTATTGCATGCTGTTAACGCTTACCCTCGGACGATACGGTGTCCTGACTGTCCGACGCCTGGTCATGCTACACTGGATTTTCTTCGCTGACTGACAAATTACTCGTCAAGATACATCTCATATTTTCCTCATAGAGTGCTATTCTCTTCAGCCATCCCGACCAGAAGACCTACACCATGCAGCTTGCTGTTCCGCATTATGGGATAATATTCCGTAATCATTTCATGATAATCCTTCTCTGCGGTGTTGTCAACAACGACACAGGGGCGGCTATAGGCATATTGTTTAGCGAGAATCTCCACAGTATACTACGTGTTCGAGCAAAAGAGGAAAATGAATACTCAACAAGGAATCTTAGCAGGGATTACGTTTTTTTATCACAAGGATATTGAGCCCGCAGTGCGATTCTACGGGGAGATCATGGGTTTCCAATTGGTCTCTGACCAAGGGTGGGCTAAGATCTTTCGCATCGCTGGTAATTCCTATATGGGTGTAGTAGCAGGCAAAGAGGGGTTCTATCAGCCACAAGAGAAGAACGCTGTTCTCCTGACCGTGGTTGTCGACAATGTACAGGAATGGTACGAACGCCTCCGTGAGACGGAAGCCATTCTTCTCACCGAATTGCAGGACAAGCCAGAAATCCAGGTTCGGTGTTTCTTCCTCCAGGATCCCGCGGGTTATGCTATTGAAGTCCAGCAGTTTCTTGACCCAAGGACGGCACAAGAGTTCGATTCACGATGAATGTACTACAGATCGTGTACCCGAGTTTCTTGATAGGCCATCGAACGACTCTTCTGAAGTCGTCATCTGTGTGGCCAGCAAATGATCTCCCGGATTGAGTGACGCAGGAGGGACGATGTTGTATCCTTACCCTAATCACTTCTTACGTCGGCAATTGGAGGGAGTCGGTCGAAGCTATCAGCAAACGTCCGCTGATATGCGTTTTTCAGCGGTGTCTGACAAGCTGTACACAAGCAGCAGTCAATTGGAAAGCAATTTGAGATCTAGAACTGTAGAGGTATGGAATGCAACAGCTTCCGATAGTTGTACCATTGAGTTTCCGTGTCATCGCTCACCGCGGGGCATCGGGATACGCCCCCGAGAATACCCTCTCGGCGTTTCTCCTTGCTGAGCGCATGGGTGCGACAGAGGTGGAGTTGGACGTTCGGTTCTCCAAAGACAAGAGGCTCGTGATCTGTCACGATGAGACGCTCGATCGCTTCGGGTATCCCGGAGTGAAGGTGGCTGATCTCACCGCAAGGGACCTCCTCGCCCTCGACATGGGATCGTCGTTCTCACCCTACCTTTATCGCGGTGAGAGGATGCTGCAGCTTGATACCATGCTTCACGTATTCGGCGAGCGATTTACATATCACGTGGAGATGAAGGAGGATGTTCCCTTGCTCCCGCAGGCACTGCTTGAAGTGATCTTGGACCAGCATCTGCAGGAACGGACGATCGTTACCTCGAAGTACTTCCATCTGCTAGAACAAATGCTAAGGCTCAACCCAGACCTGCGTGTCGGCTGGCTAGTTTCCCAGCTCACGCGAGAGAACGTGGATCAGGCTGCTGCATCCGGGTTCTTTCAGATCTGTCCCCGCACGGACGGTGTCGATCGAAAGCGAGTGAGTGCTGCGCATGAGAGACTCCCCGAGGTGCGAGCACACCATGTCGGT
>Ga0307379_10009222_pt1 | contig 13212 bp, 12 predicted proteins | sample UN2MG_FD_202237 | JGI IMG/M metagenome (GOLD analysis project Ga0307379, IMG submission 202237) | Soil microbial communities from Risofladan, Vaasa, Finland - UN-2 | ecosystem: Environmental > Terrestrial > Soil > Coastal area > Acid sulfate soil | place: Finland: Risofladan, Vaasa | collected...
TTTTAACTATCGAGCAAATAATAGAGATGGTAACCAGGTTACAATCAGCGGGAAGTAAGTAATTATAGCCAGCGCTACGAAAAGCGGGATTAAGAAAGGTAAAACCGCTTTGATTACCCGATCTAGCGGTACACCGGAAATTTTATTCATAATAAAAAGAATTTCTCCAAAGGGCGGAGTTAAAAGCCCAATTACTAAATTAAAAACCATCATTACCCCAAAATGCACCGGATCAATTCCATATCTCAATAATAAAGGAGCAAGGATAGGTACTAAGATACCGAGAGAAGCAATGGTTTCCATAAAACAACCGATAAAGAGTAAGAGGAAATTGATCAATAATAAAATCACATAACGATTACTGGTAAAGTTAGTTAAATATTCTAATACAAGAATAGGAATCCGGGAACGAATTAATAACCAACCATAGAGAGTGGCGGTAGAAATAATAAAAATCATAATTGCTGTATCTTTGGCAGTTTCATAAAAAATTTTCCAGACATTTTGTAAACTTAATTTACGATAAATAAAAACCCCTAGGATAAAAGCATAAAGAGAAGCTACGGCGGCAGCCTCGGTAGGAGTAAAGATACCGCTCATCATTCCACCGATAATAATTATCGGTGTAATTAGAGAAAGGAAGGACTCTTTAAAACTAACCCAAGTCTGATGGAAGGTAGCTTTTTTCCGTTGAGGGTAGTTTCTCTTGATCACCCATATTTTTACCATGATCATTAAAACTATACCGATTAAAATACCAGGTACTAAGCCACCAATCAATAATCTAGCAATAGAAGTACCACTAAGAATTCCATATAAAACTAAAGGTACACTGGGTGGAATGATCGGACCAATGGTAGCTGAACTAGCGATAATAGCAATGGAAAATTCATCATCATAACCTCCATCTTTCATGGCTTTAAATTCTATTGCTCCTAAACCACTGGCTTCAGATACTGCGGTACCAGTCATTCCGGCAAAAATCATACTACCTAATACATTGACATATCCTAATCCTCCCCGCCAATGCCCTACTAAATTATTACAGAATCCATAAATTTTATCGGTCATTCCTCCCTCATTCATTAGTCGGCCGGCTAAAAAGAAAAAAGGGATCGATAAAATTAAAAAACTGTTTATCCCCCCATACATCTTCTGAGCAATTATGCTCATATTTATACTTAAACTACCTTCTTGTATTATCATTAAAATAACCGGAGTAATACCAATTGCAAATACCACCGGCATACCGGTAATAAAAAAAGCAACTAAGACCAGAAAAAAAAGTGCTGTCGTCATATAATCCTCCTTTAAATTCTTTGCTTATTTAACTTTTTTATTGCCATGAAATTATCAATAATATTCTTTCCTGAAAAGATCATCATTAAAAATGCACTAATGGGTATAATAATATAAACATATCCGGTCATTACTTTGAGCATAGAACCGGAAACTACTCCCCAAGTCAGTAAAGTCATATTTATACCACCTCTAAAGACTAAGTAAAGAAAAAATAGTATAACGAAATTCATAATGATTTGCACTATTAGTTTTATTCGAGCAGATAATTTATTTACAAAAGTAGTAATAGAAATATGAGTCTTTTCATAGATAGCTACTGCTGCTCCGATAAAAGTAATATAAATCAGAAGAAAGCGGGCTACTTCCTCAGTCCAGGTAATAGAATAAGGGAGTAGGTAACGAGAGAAAACTTGTAAGATAGCACAAATAAAAAGGGCAATAAAAAGTAAAGTGATTATAATCCCTAAGAATTTCACAAATTTATTCAAAATATATCCTCCTCTTTTCTTTATTTAATTAAAGTGGTGGCCAATTAATGACCTCGACCACCACTTTATTTTTTTTACTTGGCTATTTTCAAAAATATTATTTTATTTAGCGTAAGTTAATACCTCTTCCCAGGTAGTAACTGGCCAATTAGTTTTGAAAAGTTCTTCAATGATAGGCTTAGCTTTTACTCTGAATTCTTCAGCATCAGGTATGATTATCTTCATACCTTTTTCTTCTAGTTGTTTAATTAAGCCCTCTTCCTCTGCCATATTTTTTTTAGTAGCCCACTCAGATGATTGAATTGCAACGTCTCTTATCACTTTTTGTTGAGCAGGAGTTAGACTTTCTAAGAATTTAAGATTAATAGTAAGGTCTCCTACTTCCATTTTATGGTAGGTTAGAATTAGATGATCTTGAACTTCATATAATTTGAAACTTAAAATCTGACTAGGTTCTCCTTCGGAGGCATCAGCTATACCAGTTTGAAGAGAAGTAAAGAGTTCCGGTAGGGCAATGGGAACGGGTTTAGCTCCTAGTCCTTTCCATACTGCTACCCAGCTAGGTATTTGAGGAAGACGAAGTTTTAAATTGGTAAGATCAGCAGTCTTGAAAATAGGTTTTTTGGTAGTCATCTGACGCATTCCTTTGTAAATAATTGCTAAAGTTTCTTGACCACCTTTAGTCCGAATTAATTCTCTAGTGATTTGTCCTAACTCACCATTCCAGATATTCATAAAATGATTAAAATCTTTCAGCACATAAGGAACATCCATGAAGTAATATTCTGGAGCATACATTTGTACACTGATAATACCACCGGCTTGCATTTCGATAGCGCCAATAGCCACTTGATGATATAATTCTTCTTCGGAGCCCATACTTCCTCCCGGAAATAATTGAACTTCAAAATCTTGTCCGGAAGCTTCCACCAACTCTTTAAACTTCTCCATATTTTGAACGATAATATGTCCCGGTTCAAAAGAGGAAGCTAGCCTAATCACGGTTTTAGCTTGAACTACACTAGCAGAAATACTTATTATGAGAAGAACTACTAGTAATAAAATAAAATATTTTTTCATTGAGAAATAAACCTCCTTAAATTTTTATCATCGAATCTATTGTATATCTGTATATATTTGAGCTATGTTCTTTTTAATCTATTTATTCACCTCCTTTCATATCTAATAATCTATTTATTCACCTCCTTTCATATCTAATGCGATCTACCAGAATATGCTTCAATCTGCGAAAAGGAAAAAATAACAACTTGAGCGATATCCTCAGAAAAGCAGGCTTCCAAAATTAGTTCCTTAAAGCTTCCGTCAATATATCTTCTTTATATATTTACTATATTATTTTTATTGTCAAAATTTTTACTCAGCTAATCTCAAAATCAACAAAATCTACCAGCCATTACAAATGTACCCATCTTTATTAAATCTCATAGCCCTAGGTATTCCTATTGATATTATATCTGATAATTTTTCTATATCATTCCGAAGAGCTTCAGATATATAAAATTTATCAAGAATCATGGTATTTTTAATTCTAATTACACGCGCTTTTTCAGCTGAAACCATCCAACAAGAATTTAACCCAGCTGCGATTGCATCTCTATCAGTCGCTAAGGCCATTGGAATTTTACCAGTTTCAGTCAAACCAGATACTAATTCATTAGTATAGAAAACTTCAAAATCTATTTTGTCTATAAGATGTTTTGTAGTAAAATCTGCAACACCCAAGCCGGATACATTACCATTGGATAGTTCTGTTACATCAAGTACCACTACTCGAAAAATTTTCGGTTTATTAGATTCTTTATCTCCATTAATAGAAACACGTCCTATTACATTAGGATCCATTCCTCCTCCACTTATATCTTTACCCATTTCATCTACAATAAGTAAATCTGTATCCACAGGTACTTTTGGAAGTAATGAGTTAGCGAATTCAAGAAGTTTTGTTTCTTCAGTTATAAAGTCACTAGCCAAAATCACTTTTATTTTAGCGATTTTATGGTAACTGTTTTCTACAATGGCAACTCCAAAAAGTATAGGAGTTTCATTAATTATTATTTGTGCTATTTCAGGAATGATTTTTGCTAAATTAGGCGGGCCTACACGATGAATATTTATTGCTCCCATCTCTTTACCTAAACCAATTGCTAGCATCTTACAAAGACCACTTTCAATTGGCCCTATAAAATCTGTATGTTTTTTTATCCGATTAATAGGAATAATCCCATCAGATTCAAAGGCAATTTTATCAAAATAAACCGGTATCCCCTTTGAAGTTTTACCAATTTTAACTACTTCCATGGAAGCTCGTATTGGGGCATCCATATTTTTCTCAGTAATGCCATAGTGCTTTAAAACTTCCCTCTGACCTTCAGCAGTTGCTCCACCATGACTACCCATAGCCGGGACAATAAAGGGATTTAATCCTTTTTCTTTTAATTCGGAAATAACTGTACCGACAATCATTGGTAAATCACCTATCCCCCTACTACCAACTGCTACAGCTATTTTCCCTCCTGCTTTTACAGATATTTTACTTAAAACATTCCTAACTTCATCTCTAATGGTTTTCTCAATATTATCGAGAGCAGGAGCGTTAAGTTTTCTAGTGACGCGTAACATTTTCGGAAAATTTATTTTTTCGGGAAAAAATATAGATGGCATTATGCTCATACTTAAATCCTTCATTTGTATAAATTTCTGATTAATTTAACTTAATATTAATTGCCTATTCTTTTGTTTTAACTTCTTCTTAAAGAAATTTATCCTTTGCTATATAAATCTAAAAAGCATTGTGGTAGGTATAAATGCTTCCTTAATTAATTAAAAAAATCACCAGATTTGAAAATAAGAACAGATTGATTTTTGACATTCGCCTCTACCACTGTTCCTACAAATAACACATGGTCACCTACTTCAAATTGGTGAGATAGGGTGCAATCAAGATAAGCACTGCAATTACTGAGAATTGGGGCTCCGGTAGCTTGATATGCAAGTTCTTCATCTATAAGTTTATCCTGATCTCTCCCGGAGCTAAAACCGCATTTTCGGGCTAATTCCATTTGATTAGGGGAAAGGATGTTAATAGAGAATGATTTAGCTTGGGATATTAGTTCACTGGTATAATGAGTTTTGCCTATGGCAACTGAGACCATTGGTGGTTGACTGGATACCTGATTTACCCAAGCAGCAGTCATTCCATTTATTTCTGAACCATACTTTACTCCAATGATATAGACTCCATGCGTTAATAAATCAAGGACTTTTTCAATTTGAGAATGACTCATTGAACTTCTCCTTTAATGCATTTTTATCTGATATTTTTTATATTTTCGTTACTATAACAAACCTGCATAGATTAATTTTTTACGAATTTCTTCAGATTCTTCTTGGCTAACCGGTAAAGTCGATAAACGAGGTGGTCCGCTTGGTCTGCCCAACAAACGAACGGCTTCTTTTACCGGGGCTGGGAAGTTTACTGAATCCCCAATTGCCCGAGCCATAGGCAATAACTTATAATATTTTTTCCGGGCAGAAATGAAATCATTGTTTTTTATGGCATTATACATTTCAATGATCATCTTGGGAGCAATATTTCCAAAAGCTAAAATAAGAGCAGGAATTCCCATCGATAAAGTCTGCAAAATTAAATCATCACACCCGCTTATCAGTGTAATGTCTGCGCTAAAAAGACGAATTGCTTCAGCAAAATAGCTTAAATTCCCACTGGATTCTTTTAAACCTACTACATTATCTAGCTTTACAAGTCTCCCCATGGTTTCTAAATCAATTTCTACATTGGTATGCTGGGGTAAATTATACATAATTACCGGAATTCCGACTTCAGCTACTTCTTTGAAATGCAAGTAGAGTCCTTCTTTATTCGGAATTGCATTAAAGGGAGTGATGACCAAAACTGCATCAGCGCCTGTATTCATTGCATCCCTTGTATATTGTAGAGTTACATTTGTAGTGGCAGCACCTGTCCCTGCAATGACTTTTACTTTTCCCCTTACAACCTCAATTACATTTTTTATAACTGCAATTCTCTCTTCACGACTTAAATTGACAGCTTCTCCGGTAGAACCATTCGCAATAATGCCCGTACATCCGGTATCTATGTAAAATTCAACATTTTTCTTCAACCCTTCAAAATCTATTTCACCATCTTTGTCCATAGGGGTGATAATGGCAGGCATTAACCCTTCAAATTTCATTTTTTTCATTCTTTTATCCTCCTAAATTTTTTTAATTATAATTAATAATTCTATAATTTGTGATTTTACAATATATTTTCAATGCGCAATTAGATCACTAACGCAACTATCTTCTTGCAAAACGATAATAACAAAAACTTTATTTTAATTACTATTTATTATTTGTTGGTGAAATGATTATCTCAATTCCAGAATCTATATATTTTTGTTTTATCTCAGCCTCTAACCCTTCGCTGGTAATTATTGTATCAATATCTGATAAATCACAAATTTTTATCGGTGCCAGTCGATTAAATTTTTTATGGTCCGCCAGAACAATTTTTTTCTTTGCTCTTTGAATCATCTGTTTTTTCATTTCTATTTCTTCGAAAGTATAATCAGTTAAGCCGTGATCGATAGAAATCCCACCTAAACCAATAAAGCAAATTTCAATGTTAAAGTCATCCAAAAATTGCAATGGATAATTACCAATAATTGACATTTCGCGACAATTGACCTTACCTCCAAGCAAGAAAAGATTAGAAAACATTTTTTTTCCTAATTCTTCGGCAATGGGCAACCAATTAGTAATCACAGAAATATTTTTATCAGTGGGCAAATTTTTAGCTAACTCTAATAAAGTAGTCCCTACGTCTATGAAAATTAGAGAACTCTTCGGGATTAATGATGCTGCAAGCTTTCCAATGGCCTTTTTTTGTTCTGTCATTTCCAAAGAACGAATCATATAAGGAGGTTCATAATCTTTGGTGCTCTCGATAATTGCCCCTCCATGAGTCTTTTTTATCCTTTTTTCCTTCGCCAAATAATCTAGATCTCTTCGAATAGTAATTTTTGGAATATTTAAAATTGAACTAAGTTCACCAATCGACAGTATATTTTTTTCTTTTAATAACTTGCAAATATCGTCTCTTCTTTTACTAATTAATATGTTTGTTGCCAAAATAATTTTCCTCCCTTTTACCTAATCCATATAAGATAAAACGCTGATAATCTGCTCTTTAAATGAGCCGCCCTTTACAAATATTTTGTCAAAAAATGCACTACCAATAGTAAATCCCCAAGGATTATACTCTTTAATCTTGCCCAATCTATCAAAACTATTAATGCTTCCAGCCAATATGACGGGAATCTTTATTGCTTTAATACATTGTTGTGCTAATTTTTCAGCATCTTCTACATATCTATATGCTAACAGATCAAATCCATCCACGCCTTTTTCTCCCATTAATCTGGCATCATCAATAATTTCTTGAATTGAACCTCCCAGTATGCTAGGACTACCACTTACTTTTCCACAAAAGGGGAAATATTTTATAGTTTTATTCTTTAATAAGTTATGAACCGATTCAAAATAGACGCTACCCGTAAAATAATCAAACTGACACTCAAGAGCGAGTTTAGCTGCATCAAAACAAGACTTCTCATTATAGGTAACAACCTCTAAGAAAGTAGTTTTCTTCGCCTCCTTCATATTAAAAATTAGTCTTTTCATATTTTCAACTGGTAACCCGACATTTTTAAATCCCCAACGCTCTACAGGCAGCTCTTTACATTGATCGAATATTTCTAAAGCATTGGAAACAGTTTTGTCATTGTAGGTCAACATAATAATCATTTTTTGTTTCATTTTTGTCTCCTTAATTTTATTTTGATACTTATTTTACAATAATTATTATGATAATTATTTTTTTGTTATTTATATTGACAATATATTATCACATTAATTTATTTATTGCAATATTTATTTCATTATTTTGTAATTTTAATTTAATATATAACTTTATTATGTTTTAAATGTTACATTATATTTAAAACCTATCTTTTTTTGAAATATCTTTCTATTTTTCTCTAAAATGCCTTTTAAATTTAAAACTGAATATAAAATGGCTAAAATAAATAAATTTATTCTTAGTTTTGGAGATGCAAGAAAAAAAGAAGTTGCAAGTTGCAAGATGTATTCTAGCGTATAGCATTTAGTGTTTAGCGTTTAGGTTCAGGCTGTAATTGAAAGATAAATTAGTTAATTGCGAATTATTAGGATAGATCAAATGTGGTCCTGTCATATTAAGAAAAAACTTTATTTATCTTCTATGGAAAAAGAGGTGCCTAAGGCTGAGGGGGATGAAAAGCTGGTCTTCTTTTTTCTACTTAAAATGGTCATGACGGCAAGAACGATGACGGTTAACAGGTAGGGAGCCATATTAAGAAAAGACGCCGGTATGACGGTTCCGGCAGCCTGCATTCTGTATTGGACTGCATTGATTCCTCCGAATAGAATAGCCCCGAATACCGCCCTTGCCGGATTCCATCCGGAGAAAATAACCAGGGCAATGACAATCCACCCACGTCCACCGGTAATATTTTCAGACCATCCGGGGGTATAGGCAAGGGTAAGATGTGCGCCTCCCAGTCCGACCAGCATACCGCCAAAAACGGTATATGTGTATCTTATCTTCGTGACATTAATCCCTACAGCCGCTGCGGTACGGGGGTTCTCGCCAACAGAACGTAAAGATAAACCGTCTCTGGTCCGATACAGGTAAAACCAGGCCAGGGGAACAATGATATATAAAAGATAGGTAAGAATATCCTGTTGAAGAAATGCAGAAAGCACCGGAATATCTCCAAGGAACGGTATTTTGATAATGGGAAACCTCTCCCCGGTAAGTCCGGTCAGATTAAAGCTGTTAGTTGCAGGCCCAAGACGTTGACCAAGAAAACTGGCAAAACCGGTACCAAAAAGGGTTAAGCTCAATCCGCTGACCACTTGATTTGCCCGCATGGATACAGAAAGAAAGGCATGGAGTAAAGCCATACAGCCACCGACAAACATGGCTGCAAGAACACCAAACAGGAGATTCCCTGTTCTATAAACCACCGCGAAAGCCGTCAGCGCCCCCATCATCATCATCCCTTCAACACCCAAATTTAGTATACCTGAACGTTCAGTATAGACTTCACCCAGTGTGGCATAAAGCAGTGATGTTCCTGCCCGTATGGTTACCAGCAACAACGTTGTTATTAACTGCATTTTAAACCTCTTTTGTTTTCTTGATTCGAATTTTATATTCCGCAAAGACGCTTCCCGCCAGCAGCGGGAAGAGCAATAATCCCTGAATCACCAAGCCCATGGCAGCAGGTAACCCTATCATCATTTGCAGCTGATCACCGCCGACCAGTAATCCCGCCATTAAAATAGCCACAAAGAGAGCCGCTATAGGATTGAGCTGAGACATCCAGGCAATAATAATGGCAGTATACCCGTAACCGGAAATGATTCCCTTTTGCAGGCGATGGGCAATGGCGGCCACTTCGATTCCTCCGGCAAGCCCGCTTAAAGCACCTGAAAGTAACAGCACCATGATAATACCCCACTTGATGTTTACGCCCAGACACCGTGCCGCATTTGGATTTTTACCGATCATTTGAATTTCCAATCCCCATCTGGTCCTGGTAAGAAAAAAGAAAAGAATAAAGGCAATAATAATGGCAATGAATAAACCCCAGTGTGCACGCCCCAAAAATCGGGGTAACCAGGTCTCCCGGGGAAAAGGTTCACTACCGGGGAAACCATAACCTTTGGGGTCCCGCCAGGGTCCGTAATAAAGATATTCGGCAAAGAGAATAGCCACATAGTTGAGCATCAGTGTGGTCAGGGTTTCATCGACTTTCCATACTGCTTTCATTGCTGCCGGAATACCTGCCCATATGGCACCTGCGGCCATGCCCACAAGCAAACCCAGGGGAAGTAGCGTCCGGGCAGGCAAAAACTGCCAATACAGCATAATCCATGCTGTGCCAATGGCTCCCCATACATATTGTCCCTCTGCACCGATATTCCAGAAACGAATCCGAAAAGCCAGTGATACCCCAAGCCCGGTGAGCATTAGGGGAATCGCCTTGACCAGGGTTTCGGAAAATGCCATCCAGTTGCCAAAAGCTCCACGGAACATATATATATAGGTATTAAAAGGATTTGCCTTGGAAAAAGCCAGGACAATGCCGCCAAGGATTAAAGAAACCAGGAAGGAAATAATGGGAACCAGGGTTGATATTTTTTTAGAACGGGTTTCCCGCTTTGCCAGCACTATCCTCATGAAGACCTCCTTCTAACCCCTGCCATCATCATGCCGAGTTCTTCAATATCGGCAGTTTGTGCATCAACCACTCCCATGATTTCTCCTTCAGACATGACAGCGATGGTGTCAGCTACAGCAATCAGTTCATCCAGTTCTTCTGAAACTAATACAACGGCACTTTCCTTTTCCCGTTGTTCCAGTATTTGTTTCCGAACGGCTTCGGTGGCACCTACATCCAACCCCCGTGAAGGATAGACTGCCACAAGGATACCTCTACAGGCATCTATTTCCCGGGCAAGAATGGTCTTTTGAATATTGCCGCCGGAAAGAAATTTAACATAGGTGGACGGCTCTGGGGTAGAGATATTAAAAAAGGAAATCATTTGTTTTGCGAAGCTGAGTATGCGTGCCGGATGCAGTATCCCCTTTTTGCTGAGCGGCTCCTCCCGATATTTCTTCATGGCAAGATTATGGGCTACACTCATGTCTCCCACAATACCCATCCTACCACGATCTGCAGGGATATAACTGATACCGGTGCGAATCATCTGTATGGGCTGCTTATTGGTCATATCTTTACCGTCAATTTCTATCGTTCCGGAAGATACCGGGATCAATCCGGTTAATACTCCGGCTAATTTCTGCTGCCCGTTTCCGGCAACCCCCGCTATACCGAGAATCTCGCCAGCTCTAATTTCAAAGGAAATATCTTTAAGGGATTGCCGGCCGGTTTCATCTTCTGCACTCACATGTTCCAGCTTGACCCGGACCGAACCCGGATGAAAGGCCTTTTTTTCAATTCGGAATAATACTTCTCTCCCCACCATCAGTTTGGCAAGGTCACGCTGGGTAACATCCTTGGTGTTACAGGCCGCTTCCGACTTGCCCTTTCTTAAAATTTGCACCCGGTGCGAGAATTGAATCACCTCATCCATTTTATGGGTAATAAAAATAGCGGATTTTCCTTCATTTAACATGGTAATGATGATGCGGTTGAGGTCCCGAGCTTCTTCCGGGGTTAACACGGCAGTGGGTTCATCGAGGATAAGAATATTGGCACCCCGATAAACCAGTTTTAAAATTTCCACTCGCTGCTGTTCTCCCACGCTCATGTTTTGAATAAATGTATCGGGATTTACCTTTAGGTTGTACCGTTTTGATAATTCCTTAATCTTGCTTTTCACTTCTGCCATGGAGAGGACAAACGGTATATCCCTGAGTCCCAGAATAACGTTTTCAGCCACCGTCATATTCCCCACCAGTGCAAATTCCTGGTGAATCATGCCGATACCGCAATGCATGGAATCCTGGGGATTGCGTATTTCCACCCGCTTCCCCTGGATAAAAATTTCTCCTTCGTCGGGGTCATACAAGCCTGCCAGTACATTCATCAGGGTGCTTTTGCCTGCACCGTTTTCTCCAAGCAAAGCAAGCACTTCGCCGGGATAAAGTTCAAGATTAATGGAATCATTAGCAACCACTCCGGGAAACCGCTTGGTAATACCCACCATACGGAGTACCGGAGATTTAACTTTTTCTCTATTCATGGTCGGTCTTCTCTTTCAATTATTGCCTGGATAAAAAGAGAGCTCCCTGCGATATCAAAACAGGGAGCCCAAATCTCATCTTGTTTATTGAACCCTTCCTACGACACCTTTTACAAAGAAGCTCATGTTCAGTTTATCCATATCACTCATAACCTGTCCTTTGGGAACGACAACTTCTCCTTCCTGATTGTAGATAGGACCGTTAAATACATCCCATTCTCCGGATTCAATTTTTGCCTTTTTATCCGCCACTAGGTCACGGATATTTTGTGGAACCAATGGACTGAAATCGGAAAGTTTAACGGCATCCTCGGTCAAACCACCCCAGAATTGATGGGTCTCCCAGGTTCCATCAAGCATTTTTCCTACGGTGTCAATATAATAAGTTCCCCAATTCCATACAGGAGATACCAGTACGCTGTCTCCGACGAATTGCCTCATATCGGCATCGTATCCGATACTGAGTTTTCCCCTTTCCTTGGCTGCTTTGGGTGGTTCGGTTGTATCCTGATGCTGTGCAAGAATATCCGCACCCTGGTCAAGGAGTGCAATGGCTGCTTCCCTTTCCTTTACCGGGTCATACCAGGTGTTTGTCCAGACCACATGTACCTTGGCATTAGGATTCACTTCCTGAACGCCGAGGGTAAAGGCATTGATACCCCGAACAACTTCCGGAATGGGGAAAGCCGCTACATAACCGATAATGTTTGATTTGGTCATCTTTCCGGCAACCAGGCCAGAGAGAAATCGCGGTTGATACATCCGCCCAAAGTAAGTTGCCATATTGTCCGCGGTCTTGTAGCCCGAACAATGTTCGAAATAGACATCCGGAAAGTCCATAGCTACTTCATACATATAATCCATGTAGCCGAAGGAAGTGGCAAATATGGCATTATACCCTTGTGTGGCATACTGCCGCATAATACGGGAACTATCCGGCCCTTCTTCAACGCTTTCGATAAAGCCGACATCAACCTTGTCTCCGTAAACATCCATCATCTGCCTACGGCCAACATCGTGCATATAGGTCCATCCAAGGTCCCCCGGGGGCCCGATATAGACAAAAGCAATCTTAAGTGACTCCGCATTTGCTTCCTGAGCAAAAACCAAACTGCATACCAATAATAACAGTAAAATTATTAATCCAATTTTCTTCATTTGATAACATCTCCTTTTTAAGGTGCTCCGGCCAGGGGCATGATGTGTTTACACTTTGCCATGCCGGAACCTACTTTTTTATTTTTTTTCCTGCCTGCAGAATCGCAGCTTGCATCTTAACTATTTTGCACCTCCTTTCTGCTACTGATTAATCCTGTTAAATCTATTTTAATTTTTCTATTTTATATGTTAATCTTAAAATTATTTCTTGTATATGAATCCTTCGTGTTAAAAAATCAGTTATTTGTTTCTTTATCAACAATTAAACGAATATTTGGGTAAAACTATTTTGTTTTATTGCCTATAATACAGTGTGTTATTTATATACTACAATGATTATTAAATATCCTTCTTTTTTTATAAAAATTATTGGCATATTTTCACTTTTGCGGGAATTTTGCCG
>Ga0307379_10009223_pt1 | contig 13212 bp, 10 predicted proteins | sample UN2MG_FD_202237 | JGI IMG/M metagenome (GOLD analysis project Ga0307379, IMG submission 202237) | Soil microbial communities from Risofladan, Vaasa, Finland - UN-2 | ecosystem: Environmental > Terrestrial > Soil > Coastal area > Acid sulfate soil | place: Finland: Risofladan, Vaasa | collected...
CGCGTGCATAGCGGTATTTAACTTTTTGCCTCTGCCGCCACTTGACGGCGGGTTGATAGTACTGCTGCTGGCCGAGAAAATTAAGGGTTCCGCGATTAGCCAGACTTCTCAGGCGATAATAGCTTATGCAGGCTGGGTGCTGATAGGCGCTTTTTTCCTTTACATAACTTTTAACGACATTGTCAGGAGCTTTTTCAGTTAGAGGGTGTCTTCTTCGGGCAAATGAAAGGATTCGAGTCATACCACAGAGATGTACTTGAGGCGCTGAAAGAATCGGACAGCGAGCTTTATCAGTTGCTGCAAAGAGAGTATAAAAGACAGCAAAACACCATACAGCTTGTAGCCTCCGAGAGTCAATGTTCGAAGGCGGTTCTGGCGGCGTTAGGGTCGGTTGTGCAGAACAAGACCGCGGAAGGTTTCCCCGGTGCAAGACACCACGCCGGAAGTGCCGTCATCGATGACATCGAAACTGTGGCCATACAGCGCGCCAAGGACGCTTTCAACGCACAATACGTGAATGTTCAGCCGCATTCCGGCGCCGGCGCCAACCATATTGTCTTTGCCGCGGTGCTCGACAAGGGCGATAAGATATTAAGCCTGGCCCTGGAACAGGGGGGGCATTACTCACACGGAACGGAGGGTTCGTTTGCCGGCAAATTCCTTAATGTAGAAAATTATTCTCTGAACAAAACGACCTTTCTTTTGGATTACGATGCCATAGCAAAACTGGCGGCGCAGGTCAAACCGAAGCTGATTATATGCGGTTTCAGTGTTTATCCCAGGGCGATAGATTTTGCCCGGTTCCGTGAAATTGCCGACGCGGCGGGGGCGTACCTTCTGGCTGATATATCGCATATATTCGCCCTTGTTTTAGCCGGCGCCCATCAGTCACCCGTAAATTACGCCCATTTTACCACCACCAGTACCTATAAGGCCGGCGGTCCCCGCGGCGGTATGATACTAATGGGCAAAGATTACGACCGCAGCGTCACAGTCGGCAAGGAGAATATGGCCTTATGGCAGTGTGTTCAAAGGGCGACATTTCCCGGTATGCAGGGTACGGCACAATTCAATAATATCGCCGCCAAAGCCGTTTTCTTCAAAGAGGTACTTTCCGAGCAATACAATGCAAGACAGTTCAAAGTAATTGAAAATGCAAAGACACTTGCAGGACACTTTCTGGATATGGGATACGATGTCCTTACCGGCGGCACAGACAACCATATGTTTGTTATAAACGCGGCTGATTTCAGAGATGGTTTGACAGGTCTTACTGCAGAAAAGTGTCTCGAAGATTGCGGAATAATAGTCAATATGGTCCGTGTACCTTATGAAAACGAAAAAGGCCCCGGCAGCGGTATAAGAATAGGCACGCCTGTAGTTACAAAGATGGGTATGGGTGCCGAGGAAATGCGCGTGATAGCCCAATTGACCGACAGGGCGCTTCGGTCGGTACATATTGTCAGTGGAACCGAATATGATATTGCCGATTCGGTAAAGAATGACATAAGACAGCAGGCCGAAAACCTGTGCAGCAGATTTTGCATGACTTAAAATCCCAATGGCACGGATGGCGATGAAAGATAGCGGTCAAAAAGGCAGCAACAAACGCGAACACCCCAGACAGAGACTGTCCGGTCGGCGGGGCTGTGTTGTATGGCTGACGGGCTTGTCGGGTTCAGGCAAGTCCACCATTGCCGCAGCGCTGCAAAAGCGCCTTGTTGAAAGCGGCTGTCCGATATATCTGCTTGATGGAGATAAAATCAGACAGGGCCTGAATTGCGACCTGGGCTTTTCAAAGCAGGACCGCGACGAGAATATCCGCAGAATCAGCCATGTGGCATCTCTTTTCGCCGATGCAGGTATAATTACAATTGCTGCATTCATCTCGCCGTTTCACGCTGCCAGGGCCGGAGCACGCAGGATTGTTGGCAGCAGCAGGTTTATAGAGGTCTTTGTTGATGCCCCTCTGAAGCAATGTCAAAAGCGTGACCCCAAGGGTCTTTACAAAAAAGCAAAGCAGGGTCTTATAAATGACTTTACCGGTATTGGCTCACCTTACGAAAAACCGCAGAAACCCCAGCTTGTACTGAAAACTGCAACAATGGCCATCGAGCGGTGTGTTGACAGGATAGTTGCTTATCTGAAAAAGAAACGGTTTATTAATTTGCCGGACACGGTAACACAGCTTCAGCAAAATAAATGACATCTTATAATATAACACATCTTAAACAGCTCGAAGCCGAAGCCATACATATAATGCGCGAAACGGTCGCTGAAACCGAAAATCCCGTTATGCTGTACTCGGTCGGGAAGGATTCTTCGGTTATTGTGCGGCTTGCGCAGAAGGCCTTTTATCCTGGGAAAATACCTTTTCCGCTGCTGCACGTGGATACAACGTTCAAGTTCAGACAGATGTACGAGTTCCGCGACCGCTTTACCGCAGACATTGGCGCCGAATTGATTGTCTATACCAATTATGCCGCACTTGATTCGGCAAGCCGGGAACCTGAGAACTGGAACTGTACACAGTGTGCCAACCTTCTGAAGACGCAGGCGCTTGTCGAGGCGCTGAATAAGTACGGTTTTGACGCAGCTTTCGGGGGAGCAAGACGCGATGAGGAAAGCTCAAGGGCCAAAGAGCGTATATTCTCATTCCGTGACGACTTCATGCAGTGGGACCCGAAAAATCAGCGCCCGGAGCTGTGGAATCTGTATAACACCTGTAAGTCTAAGGGACAGTCCTTCAGGGTCTTTCCGTTGTCGAACTGGACCGAGCTTGACGTATGGAACTACATTTATGTCGAAAAAATACCTGTTGTTGAGTTGTATTTTGCCAAAGAGCGGCCGGTCATAAGACGTGACGAACTTTTACTGCTTGCCGGCGAACTGAATAAACCCAGGGACGGTGAACAGGTCGAGGAAGTCATGTGCCGGTTCCGCACGCTGGGCTGCCAGCTTTGCACCGGCGCGGTAGTCTCACAGGCCGACACTCTGGAAAAAATTATCGAAGAGGCGATGCTTGCCACAAAATCCGAACGCCAGAACCGCGCTGTTGACCAGGATAAAGAAGGTTCAATGGAAGACAAAAAACGAGACGGATATTTTTAGTGTCGATAGAGTAATGACAAGCGGCTTGAAAATCCTTGAAGAACACGCTCAAAAGGACCTGCTGAGGTTTGTTACCGCAGGCAGTGTTGACGACGGTAAAAGTACCCTTATAGGCCGTTTGCTGTACGAATCCAAAAACATTTATGAAGACCAGCTTCAGGCTGTAGAAAGGGCTTCCGCCAGGCACGGCGGCTCCGGCGACGGCTTGAACATAGCCTTATTAACAGATGGGCTCAAGGCCGAACGCGAGCAGGGAATTACAATTGACGTTGCTTACAGGTATTTTTCAACGCCCAAAAGGAAATTCATAATCGCCGATACGCCCGGCCATGAGCAGTACACCCGCAATACGGCAACCGGGGCCTCTACCGCCAACCTTATGATTATCCTTATCGATGCTCAAAAGGGCGTCAAAACCCAGTCTAAGAGACACGCCTTTATCGCTTCGCTTTTGGGCATTAAACACCTTGTTGTTGCCGTTAATAAAATGGACCTGGTCGGGTATTCAAAGCAGGTTTTTGACGATACCTGCAGCCGGTTCGCCGATTTCTGCATCAAGCTGGAAATATCCGACTTCTGTTATATTCCGGTCTGCGCCCTCAAAGGCGACAATGTCGTTGCCCTAAGCGATAAGATGCCGTGGTATAACGGCAGTCCGTTATTGAACCATCTTGAAACAGTACAGGTTGCCAGCGACAGGAACCTTATTGACCTGCGGTTTCCGGTTCAGTTGGCGCTTCGGCCGGATTCCAACTTTCGCGGATACCTCGGTACACTTGCCTCCGGTACGCTTAAAGCCGGTGCCGAGGTTATGGTTCTGCCCGGCGGCAATACTACCAGGGTCGATTCGATATTTACTGCCGATGGTTCACTGGATGAGGCGTTTGCTCCACAGGCTGTGGGAGTTTGTCTGTGTGATGATATTGATGTAAGCAGAGGTGACATGCTTGTTCATCCGCATAATGTCCCTCATATCGGCAACAGCTTCGAAGCAATGGTTGTCTGGATGAGCCAGACGCCGATGCAGACCGACCAGATTTATATTTTTAAGCATACGACCAGGACAGTAACGGGTGTGGTTTCGTCGGTTCGTTACGGTATTGACGTAGATACCCTGCATCGTCAGCAGGTGCAGTCTCTGGGGTTAAACGAGATTGGTCGATGCTCAATAACACTTAACAGGCCGATAGCCTACGACCCGTACGCCAATAACCGTGCTACCGGTGCTTTTATAATTATAGACCGCGTAACCAACAACACCGTTGGAGCGGGTATGATACTGGCGCGCGAGGCAAATCAGCTTCAGGTTTCGTCTGAAAAGAGGGTTACAAAACCAAAAAGCCGGTATATAAAGCCGCGTCACAGCCGGGTAACTATGCAGCAGCGAACTGCACAGCTTGGTCAGCAGCCCGTAACGGTATGGCTGACGGGACTGCCGGGTGCGGGAAAGACAACAATCGGTTATGCGCTGGAGCAAAGGCTGTTCAGCCTGGGTTACAAAACTTATGTACTGGACGGCGAAAATATAAGGCTGGGGCTGAACAAGGACCTTAATTTTATCGGTGACGACCGTTCGGAAAACGTGCGGCGAACCGCTGAAGTGGCAAAAATGCTCAACGAGGCGGGCCTGATTGCTGTCTGCAGCCTTATTTCTCCTTATGCTCAGGACAGACAAAACGCACGGCAAATTGTCGGGCAGGCCAAGTTTGTGGAGGTTTATCTTTCAGCACCGGCCGACGTTCGCAAAAAGCGAGTGGAAAAGGTGGTATATGATTTGGCGCAGAGCGGTGATATTAAGAACTTTTCCGGTATTACGGCACCTTATGAGGTGTCGAAATCCGCGGATTTGGTTTTGCCGACCGACCGGTTATCCGTAATGGAGTGTGTGGACAAGATTGTTTCGCTGCTTAAGGAAAAACATTTGCGCAGTGATTTCGAAAAAAATAATAATGCACGCTGAATTATCACGATTGGAAGAGGCCGTCAGAGAAGCCGGTGACGCTGTTATCAAAATAGCAAAGGACGGTTTTGAAACGGCCTATAAGGCCAATAAAGACCCCGTGACAGCCGCGGATTTGGCAGCCGATGCTGTACTCAAGAGAAGACTTCTGGACGGATTTGGCGACTGCGGGTGGCTTTCGGAAGAAACAAGCGATGACCCCGGGCGCTTGAAAAAAAACAGGGTTTGGATAGTTGACCCGATTGACGGAACCAAAGAGTTTGTCAGCGGCATTGATGAATTTGCCGTTTCAGCAGCATTGGTTGACAACGGCCAGCCGGTCCTGGCTGCGGTTTATAACCCCGCTGCGGACCGGCTTTTTACTGCCGTAAAGGGCGAGGGCGTCTGGCTTAACGCCCAGCCAATCAAGGTGCGAAATAACGCAGTTGAAAAACCGCTTATACTCGCAAGCCGCTCGGAGGTCAAACGCGGTGAATTTGAGGTATTCGAGCCTTTTGTTCAACTTCGCGTCTGTGGCTCAATTGCCTATAAGCTGGCACTGGTGGCCGCCGGGCAAGCCGACGCCACTTTCAGCCTTGGGCCAAAAAACGAATGGGACATTGCCGCCGGTGTGCTTATACTCCAGCAGGCTGGCGGAAAAGTAACCGACTTAACAGGCGATTCTTTCCTGTTCAATCAGCGGCAGCCTTTGGTTAATGGCATCATAGCCGCTTCTATGGCCTCTTACAGCAGCGTGACGGCTTTAATCCGGCAAATTTGCGAACAAAAAAAATAAAGCCGTGGCGAGCCTGGTTTATATTACGCGCTGATTATGTGGCGGAAGGGCGGGTTCTTGTTATAATAATTTACCCTTATGCAAAATATAAACGTGACAAAGACAAGGCAGTTGGACTTATGCACAAGTTGTGAAATTTGTTCTGCGGTATGTCCTGCCGGTGCTATAGAGATGTGTTACGGCCGTGGACAGTTTCTTCCCTATGTTGACGAAGGCAGATGTGTTCGGTGCGGTTTGTGCCTGCGCGTTTGTCCGGGCATCGATATCAGCCCTTTTTCACCGAAGTATGACCGGATAACTGTTGGAACTTTTGCCGGCCCATGCCTGGAAAGTTATACAGCATACACCAGGGACGCGCGCATCAGAGAAAACTCGACAAGTGGTGGAGTCGTTACGACGCTTATTTCTGCGATGGTCAGTGACAAGGAATTTGACGCCGCTTTTGTTCTGCCGTTCGAAGTGTTCGACTGCAGCGCAGCGAGGTTAAAGGCAGTGTGCAGTATGGAAGCAATCCGGACAGCTGCAAAATCGAAATATGTTCCTGCCTCGGCTTACGAGGTTATTAAAGCTCTGGAAAAAGGTGATGATAAAAGATATATTATTGTTGGTACCGGCTGCCTGTTACATGGTCTCACAAAATATCTTGCGCATAAAAAATTGCCCTCACATAATTTGCTTATGCTCGGTCTCTTTTGTGACCGAACCTTGAATTTCAACATAATCCGTTACTTCGAGGAGACTTATAAAAAAGCTAATGAGTCTCTTGCAAAAATTGAATACAGAACCAAGGAAAAATCCGGGTGGCCTGGAAATGTAAAACTCGTTTTCAGCTCCGGCAGAGAAGTCATTGTGCATAGAACAGTCCGCATGGGATTGAAACAGTATTTCCAGTTAAACAGATGCCTGTATTGTGTTGATAAGTTTAACGTTGCAGCTGACATCGCCTTCGGGGATTGTTACATAAAATCCACAGCCGACCGTCTTGGTAAATCCAGCGTTATTGTGCGCACCCAAAGGGGCTGCGATGTGTTGCAGCGATATTCCCACTTGCTTGTTTTACAAAATGAGCCTGTATCGAAGATAAGCGAATCACAATCTTTAATACGCAGAAAAGACAACCTTGAGTATTCGAAAATATTTGCCAAAAACAATCATATCTGTGAGGCTGGTGAAAAATACCAGCCAAGCCTCAAAAATGCCGGAAGGCTTGCAATACTGAACAAGCATATTAGATGGGGACAGGACTATAATATCCGGAAAATAAGATGTTCAAGGCTTGTTGCAAATCTTGCCGCAGCGTTCCGCGTGGTCTTTGATGCCGCCAAATTGTCAGCCGCTTTCGTGGTTACGGCAGGACAATTTTTACGTCTGTTCGTTGGTAGTTGTCTTGTTAAAGCTACAGCTGCTAAAAAGACAGGCAAGTATATCGTTGTTATCGGCGGCCAACTCTTAAACAAAGGTGCGCAGGCTATGACGTTTACTGTCGTAGACGAAATCAAGAGAAGATTTCCTCACAAGGACATTTGTGTGTTTTCGACCAAGGATTTTGCCCGAGACCAAAACCAGTCATACAATTTCAGGTTTTTGCCGTGGGCGCCTCAAAGCAGAATCAGACTTCTGCTGGGACCGATGGTAAAAGATGGTACACCCTATGCATGTATGGAACAGGAGGTTAAACGAGTTCTAAAGGATTCATATTTTGCTATCGATATAAGCGGCTATGCTCTCTCCTCACAATGGGGCTTTTCGGGTTCGCTGGGCTATCTGATTAACATTTTAATCGCACGAAAATATTCCATACCGTATTATATTTTCCCACAATCGTTGGGTCCGTTTAACTACCCGTTTGTGCAAAAGCTTGTTTTGGAACCGCTGTTGAGATTGTGCCTGAGGTATCCACGAGTGATATTTGTGCGGGAAAGAAAGGGCCTCGAATACCTGGCTAAATACACACGCTCCAACGTACAGCAAAGCTGCGATATCGTTCTGCAAAAAAGCAGCTATAATCTGGAAAATATATATTCGGCGCAGATAAAATTAAAGGTTCTGCGAATCGAACCCAATTCCGTTGGTGTAATCCCTAACCTGAGAATAACAACCAGTCTCGAACAACGGCAACTTTGCGTAATATATCACTCTCTGATAAAAACTCTCATAGAGGCAGGCAGAACCGCATACATATTAAGGCATTCCGAGGAGGACCTGACACTTTGCAGAGATATTAAAAATATGTTTGCTGATAATAATAAAGTCAAGCTTATAACAGATGACCTTAACGCTGTTGAATTGGAAAATATTCTTAAGCAGTTTGACTTCGTGATTGCTTCGCGTTATCACTCGGTAATTCATTCGTACAAGAACGGGGTGCCTGTGTTGGTTATAGGTTGGGCTGAGAAATATTATGAGTTGCTAAAGCAATTTGACCAGCTGGAATATTATTCTGATTGCAGAGACAGTATAAGCGTTGACGAAATAAACGGCAAATTACGTCGAATGCTTGAAAACCTTGCGGCCGCCAGAAAAACCGTCGCATGCACGATGGATTCGCTGCCTGGCAGAAGTGTTTTTGATATCTTACAAGCCGACCTGAACGGCTGGTGAGCAGGAACGTATTGTATGCGGTCAATGACTATCGCTGTTTTTTAGCAGGACTTTATGCTTAGAAGAATAAAGCAGGAACTTGCTGAGGGCAGGAACCTTATCACGTTTACCACGCTGCGAGTAGGAGAGCAGGTTCTGGGTGTGGTTATGCCCCTTATGGTTGCCAAGCTTTTTTCTTCCGAGCTTTTCGCCAGTTATTCATTGGCACGGATGGTTATTTTTTTTGTTGCTGCCCTGACAATATCAGCTGCCCAAAGACCTTTTATAGTATATGCAAATCAGGAGAGAGAAAAAACCGGTAAAATCAACAGGTCGTTTTCAACTCAGTGTATATTCGTGGTCGTTAGTCTGTGGCTGTATTTGATAGTAGTTTTACTATTTGCCGGGCCGATAAAATCTTTTGCAAAAATCTCGACCGCGGACCTGGTTTTTGTTTCCCTTGCCTTTGTGGGATTTGCAGCCAAGGTATTTATATGTAACTTATTTATGGCCCTGGGTCAAAGAACCAAAAACGCCCTTGCCGGTTTGACCTATGAAGCAGCGGCGGTTTTTTTTATAGTTTTTTTTTACACTGTTGACCGCATCAATTTGCACTCCGTTTTCCTGGTATATTTCTTATCCAGTGTTTTTCTTTTCATAATTTTTGTTAAGAAAATTGATTTTAGCCTTTTGCATCCTTTCGAACTTGATTTGATTCATTTTAAGGGCATGCTTGCTTTTACAAATTGGGTTATGCTTGGCGCCACCGCCGGATATTTTGTAAATTGGGGTGACAACTTGGTCTTAAGATTTTTTGTGCCGATGCAGCAGATAGGAATTTATAATTTTTCCTATTTGATTTTCAAAGGCCTGATGCTTTTAATCGTAGCGTTGCAGCAATACTTTCTTCCTTTTATAAGCCAGCATATCGACAACAAAGAAAAACTCCACAATTATCTCTATGTGAAACGTCCCAAAGTAATGGCTTTGGGACTACTTGTTTTGGTCGGTGCATTCTTTCTACTGCCGTACATCCTCAACCCGATATATGGAAGCGTTTACTTCAAGTGGGACGTTGTGTTGCGGATTCTTCTAATCGCCACAGCCGTCAGATTATATGTAATCTTTTACTACCCATTGTTCGATGCCCTAAAAAAATACAGGTATATTACTCTGGCGGTGGTCGTCCAGATTACAGTCAATATAGTTTTGGATTTGGTGTTTGTCCCATACATTGGTATACTCGGGGCAGCTGTTGCAACCGTTATTGCTTACTTCTGCAGCGCTATTCTGATGGAAGTTTATTATAGGTTGCATATACGAGGTCTGGTGGTATATGATAAGCGTAATAATACCAGCGTTTAATTCTGAATGTACTATCGCCAGGGCAATTGAAAGTGTTTTGTCTCAGGGTTATACCGATTACGAAATCATAGTCGTGGACGACGGCTCTACGGATGATACGGCAAATGCTGTTAAAAGGTACGGCCCTAAGGTCATATATATATACCAGGAAAACGCCGGGCCAAGCGTTGCCAGAAATACGGCCCTTTCTGTTTCAAAAGGCCCATGGATAGCATTCCTGGATTCCGACGACGAATGGTTGCCTGGTAAATTGCAAAAGCAAATCCAACTGCTTGACAGAAACCCCGGCTTGCGGTGGTGCAGCACAAACAGGTACCAATCGGACGGCCGACGAAAGGCTGCTGCAGGCAATGCGGATGCCATTGCCAAATCCCTTGAGGGACGGGATTATTTCCCGAACTACTTTACAGCAGCTTCGCAAAGTAAATGCCCGATTATCACAACTACGTTGACAGTACACAGGCAGGTTTTTGAGCAATTGGGCGGCTTTGACCCTTCATTACGGCGGGGCCAGGACATAGACATGTGGTGGCGGATTGCTCATCATCATCCGCAAATAGGTTATGTCCCCCAGCCGCTGGCAGTTCGCTACGTCGATTCAGAAAACCCCGTTACCAGGAAACACCGCCTGGAAATCATGGACGGCAGCATAGGCCGGCAATTGGCGGCACGGCACCTGGCCATGGCCAAAGAAAAGGGCAGTATAGACCAGTTTAAGCCTTTTATTGCAAAAGCCATGCATGCTTGCCTGCTGGCGGTTCTGTTTTACGGGCACAAAAAACAGGCACGCGACATGGTCGGGCAGTTTCCGGAATTATTTCCCTGGTATTGGCGGGCTGGAACATATATTCTGACGCTATGCCCCAAAGCCACCTCAGCTGCTGCAAGAACCGCTTTTTATCTTTTGGACAGGTCGGGACTGATGCGACAGGTAGGCAGGCAACCGATAGTAAAAACGCAAAAAAATTAAAAAAATTCTGACAATTTGAAATTTCACGAGTGCGGAATAAATTTGCAAAAAAATATTACACTGCGTTTAAGATTCAAATATCGAACTGAGCATATACATCCCCGACCGTTTGCCTATCACGTTGTGCTCTGAGAATTTCGCATATCTGGTCTGATGTAATCCATGTTGATAGAACCAACCGTGTTTGGTGCGGCCAGACACAGTAATTAAATCGAACCGAAGCAATTTGTGAAAGATGTTTTATGCCCTTGACGGCTGAATCCAGAAATACGGAAGTAAATTCGAAACACACCGTTCTGACCGGTTGTGACAAACCTTTTAAAGCTTCATACTCATATCCCTCGACATCTATTTTCACGAATGCCGGTTTTCCATACTCTTGAATTAGATTGTCCAGAGTTACTACCGGCACTGTTACCGTTTTATTCCACCTGGATGTGGAAAATTTGCCGCTGGCTTGTACACTGTTTATCCAGTCTTTGGAGATAGATGAAAGCTCATGTGCATCGGAAAGCATCATTTGGACTTGACCTTCACTGCCGCCAAGTGCTTTCTGAATCAGAATCACATTAGTATCATGAGCATATTTCTTTTTCAACTTCTTCATGCAATAGGCTTGAGGTTCGACGGCAACAACTGAAGTGTTTAACTTTAGTAAAATTTTGGTCATTCGCCCTATATTAGCTCCGATATCAAAACACAGATCGCCTTTGTGAACAAATTGGGAATAAAGACTTAAATATTTTGCTTCCGTCCTTGCCAATCTATGCTTGATGTCCACCGCCGCATCGTATAGATTCAATATACGCAACAGCTTTCGTGTTGTTCTGTTCATTAAATATCCTTTTGCTATCTTCTGTTTTTTTGCTTTGCGATATATTTTTTGACTGTTTGAGTAATTAGCATAATATAAATTACTATGGAAATCCATTTTTTTCTACGCCAGACAGATTTTATAAATATGTTTGACCGGAGCAAATGTTTAAGCTCCACAAGTTCTTGTGTATTTCTTCAAGTTGGATCCTTGAGAAAAATTAACAAATCTGATAGATTATTATATGGCATATTACAATCTTATAGATTACTTTTGTTGCACAAATACCATAAATATGAGGATAGAGAAGTTTATATAAGACTCTTTAGAACCAATTGTAATTTGAAAACCTCGATTTAACTAAAAGGCAATAGGGATTTTAATGCTTAATAGAGTGATTAATATAAAAGGCTGGCTCTTGCCGATTTACAAAAAATGCGCAAAAGTTCTGTATGGGTATGGGATTGCGAATCATTTTCCTATAAACGTTTTGAAAAAACTCGTAAAATCTTACTTAAAATCAGATTTTGTTGAAATTGATGGACATAAAATGTTCCTGGATTCGGAAGATACCCTTGGTCTATCAACGGATGGATTTTATGACCCCTTTGAAACGGAAATCGCAAAAAAAGAAGTAGGAGAAGGCGATGTTGTCTTGGACATCGGAGCCAACATTGGATATTACACTTTAATTTTCGCAAAACTCGTAGGTAAAAATGGAAAAGTTTTTGCTTTTGAACCGGATCCTGACAACTACGCTTTACTTGAAAAGAATGTACAAATAAACGGTTATCAAAATGTCATATTAATACAGAAAGCGGTCTCAAATAAAACAGGGAAGATTCGGTTATACTTATCTGAGGATAATAAGGGAGATCATAGAATATATAACTCGTACGAGAATCGTATATCCGTTGAAATTGAAGCAGTCACATTGGATGATTATTTTAGAGACTTTAATAGAAAGATTAATTTTATCAAGATGGACATTCAGGGGGCAGAACCAGGAGCATTTCAGGGAATGTGTAATTTGCTGAAGAAACAGCAAAGTATAAAAATTATTGCAGAATTTTGGCCACTTGGCTTTCAAAGATTTGGCATAGACTGTCAAGAATACTTAAAGTTACTTGTAGAGTATGGGTTTAGTCTGTATCAGCTTAATAAGCGAAAAAAGGAAATTAAACCAGCAAACATGACTGAATTGCTTAAAATATATACTCCTGAAAAGGATAATTTCGCAAATTTGTTATTTGTGAAAGAAAAATAATTTGTGTTTTTATGAGAAGATTCCTGAAGAAAATAACCCCCGAGCCCGTATGGCTGCTGCTGAGGGAAATCATTTTCAATTGTACAAGATTGTTCTACCGTTATATGCCGCGGCCGGTGAAATCACTGGGAACAAGCCAAGCAAAAGCGCGAAGAACAAGAGAAAACTTTTTTGACAGATTCTGCCGGGGTAAAGGGATAGATATAGGCTACGGTGGTGACCTGTTGGCAGGTAACTGCCGGCCCTGGGACATCGAGCACGGCGACGGCCAGACGCTCGAAGGTCTTGGGGATGCAATGTTTGATTTTGTCTATTCGTCCCATACCCTTGAGCACCTTGAAGATGCTCAAGCGGCGATTAAAAACTGGTG
>Ga0307379_10009228_pt1 | contig 13208 bp, 13 predicted proteins | sample UN2MG_FD_202237 | JGI IMG/M metagenome (GOLD analysis project Ga0307379, IMG submission 202237) | Soil microbial communities from Risofladan, Vaasa, Finland - UN-2 | ecosystem: Environmental > Terrestrial > Soil > Coastal area > Acid sulfate soil | place: Finland: Risofladan, Vaasa | collected...
GTTACAGTTGCCGAAGGCCTTGCCCTCGATATACCAGTCTACATGGGGCATGCGATCCTCCTGATCTTCACCAAAATTGTCCCAATGCCGCCCACCCAGGTATGGCGGGAGCCTAGCATGGTTGGTGTGTGCTGAAAAGTCTCGGGAGAGAAGGGTAGTGCCTCAGTTTGAATTTCTGCTTTGCGGACTTTGCTGCCATTGGCCACCCAGGCACAACGGATGGTCGCGCCCTCCCTTGGGGGAGGAAGGGCGCGGCCCGGCGGGCTACGCCCTTGATTCCGGGCCAGGTGCATGGGTGACGAGGTCCGCTTAGGGCTGATTTTGTTGAAAAACTCCGAAAGGCATTAATGCGCACACCATATGTTGTTTTTGAGACTCCCAATTTCCAGCATCTTGTAGCGAAAATCGTCGAAAATTGCTGCTCGCAGAGTTTTTCAACAAAATCGGCTCAAAGCAGAAATCCAAACTGAGGTACCACCGAGAGACGGCTGGCGCGGTCAGATCTCGTCGAGCTCGCCGTGGATCGCCACCATGTCGATGGTGGCCTCCTGCGGTTTGATTGCCCGGAAGCTCTCGGAGATGCCGGCGTCGATCATCTCGCGGGTGACGACGAGGAGGGTGTTAGGGTCGTGATCCTCGCACATCTCGCGCATGAAGCCGAGTTCTTCGGCCGCCACCGGGCGGGCGGCGTCGAGGTCGGGGGCGCCGTAGCTGTCGACGAAGTGCTGGGCGAGATGATCGATCAAAGCGTCATATTCGGTCTGCTCGATCTTGGCGGTGGCTACAAATGTGGCGCGGCCGAAGCTCTCCAGCCCGAGCCAGCCGTTGGCGAAGGCCTGGCGCGCCTTGCCGGACAGCGCGTCGTCGGTCCAATTCGAGAACTCGAAGCTGCCGGAGATCGCCCATTCGTCGGGCTGGGCGACCCGATCGAAGACCCGATCGTCGGAGTCATCGAAGCGTAGCGTGCGGGCGAGCCTCAAGACAGGTCCTCGAGCATGTTGGTCAGGGGGCGGATCTCGGTGGATTTGGCGGTTTTGATCAGCATGCCGCCGGTCTCGTCGATGCCGAGAAAGATGCCGCCTTCGGGCAATTCCTCGCCGATGCGCCAGGCGCGGTCGCGCCAGGCGGCGTGGATCGGCTTGAAGCCGCCGTCGAGCCAGGTGTTGATCCAGACCAGCGTGTGGCGCGACCAGCTTTGCAACAGCAGCAGCGGTGTGACGTCGATGCAACCTTCCTCGATCAGGCTGGTCCAGGTTGGTCGTTGGCCGGGTTCAATCTCGGAGGCCGGCGGCAGGTAGGGCATCTCGATGCCAATCACCAGCCAGTCGGGCTCGGCCTTTGGGTCGGTGGTGGCGGCGGCGACGCGCATCGATCCGCAATCGGCGCCGTTGACCTTGAAGCCGCTGGGCCAGACGTAGTGGATGGCGACCTCGGGCGGTGCCAGCGCGCCGAGCGCGTCGCCGAGGCCAAGCTGGACCGCGAAGGCGATGCCGAGGGACTGTTCCAGCGGCGCTTCCGGGGCCAGCACCAGCGCGGCGCGAAGGGTTGTCTCGTCGCGGGCCCAGCAGATCAGGCCGGCGTCGGTACCGAGCGCGGCAAGGGCGACAGCGTTTGCGAATGGGTCCATGCCGGGCCGGGTTTCCTCGCCCCTGAGACGCGGCGGGAAGCTGGGGTTTTCGGTTGGGTCCATCAATGGGTCAATCCAGCACGCCGCTGATGATCAGGCGCTCGGCGATGTCGATGAAGGCGCGGGCCTGGGGCAGATGCGGTTTGGCCGCAACGATAGGGGCGCCGCTGTCGCCGGCGAGGCGGATCTCGAGGTCGAGCGGAATCTCGCCGAGGAAGGGGATGCCAATCTTCGCCGCTTCGTCACGGGCGCCGCCATGGCCGAAGATGTGCGCCTCGTGGCCGCAGCTGGGGCAGATATAGGTCGACATGTTCTCGATCATGCCGAGCACCGGCGTGCCGGTCTTGCTGAACATATCGAGCGCCTTGCGGGCGTCGAGCAGGGCGACGTCCTGGGGCGTCGAGACGATGATCGCGCCGGTGACCTCGGCCTTCTGGCTTAGGGTCAGCTGGACGTCGCCGGTACCCGGCGGCAGGTCGATCAGCAGGACATCGAGGCGGCCCCACTGGACCTGGGTGAGGAACTGGGTCAGCGCGCCCATCAGCATCGGCCCGCGCCAGATCACCGCCTCGCCCTCGGGCACCATGAAGCCGATCGACATGGTCGTGACGCCGTGGTTGCGCAGCGGCAGGATGATCTTGCCGTCCGGCGACGAGGGCCGCCCGGAAATGCCGAGCATTCGTGGCTGCGACGGTCCGTAGACATCGGCATCCAACAGGCCGACGCGCTTGCCCGCGGCGGTAAGGGCGACGGCGAGGTTGGCGGTGACGGTGGATTTGCCGACGCCGCCCTTGCCGGAGGCGATGGCAATAATGTGGTCGACGCCGGCGATTTTCTTGCTGGCGGGTTCGACCGGCTTCTTGCGGCCGATGTTGAACTCCGGCGGCGGCCCTTTCGGCTGGCTTCCGGCGCTGGGCGACGGTGCGGTTGAGTGGGCCGTCAAAACTGCGGAGACCTTCTCGACGCCGGGCAGCCGTTCGACGGCGGCCTGGGCAGCGGCGCGGATGGGTTCCATGGCTGGGCCCTTGGCCGGATCGACCTCGATGACGAAGCTGACAGTGCCGCCGGTGACGGTGATCGCCTTGGCCATGTCGGCGGCGATCAGATCCTTGCCCTGGCCGGGGTCGATGATCTTCGCAAGGGCCGCAATCACATCTTCACGGGTGACGGTCATTCAGACGCTCCGGTGGCGATCTCGCCGTCGATCACGTGCTCCATGCCAAGCTCCGGGATGGTGATCACGGCGCGAACCTTGACATTGCCGGCGGGCTTCGCACCGCGCACGGCCTGCTCGATCTGCTGCTGAGAGGTCACGCCGACCTGCTTGAGGAACTTGCGCATCGACATGTTGAAGGCTTCGTCGTTCATTTGATTTGGCATCTGATTTCATCCCGTGGTTCGCGGCCGAGGGCCGGTTCGGTTTGGTGGGATTGGTGATGCGCGGTCGCCGGGTTGTCAAGGGTGGCCCGGCGGTAGGGTTAGGTCAGGACATATTAATCCGTAAATCACCAGAGTCCGGTTTGAGCCTATTCTGTTGAAAAACGCTCCAAGTCGTAAATCCGCGTACCGTATGTTGATTTCAAGGATGCTCAACTTCAACATCTGGTAGCAAAAATTGCCGAATTTTGCCGTTGTGGGAGTTTTTCAACAGAATAAGCCCTTTGCCGACCCCGCCATCCACGCCCCTGGCCCGGAACCAAGGGCGAAGCCCGCCGGGCCGCGCCCTTCCTCCCCCCGGGAGGGCGCATTTGCAACCTCGCACAAAGCTCAGGGGTTACAAGGTGCTGCCGCCATAAAGTGACAAGCACAAAGGCCGTATGCGCCCACCCGAGGAAGGGCGCGGCCCTCCTTTGCGCTTAGATGGCCAAAGCCAGCTCAACCCCGCTTACTGGCTCTCCATGTCGTACGAAGTCGATAACCTCTTTGGGTCAACTGCGGACCAATGGCAAAGTCGAGCGCGTGTTTGCGCCATGGGTGCCGAGCGTCGGGTTCTATCCACTAACCCACCCGCAACCAGGTCATCATCCCGGCCGCCGCATGCTCGACCATATGGCAATGCAGCAGCCAGTTGCCGGGATTGTCGGCGACAAAGGCGACCTCGACGGTTTCGCCGCGCTGGACCAGCAAGGTGTCGCGCAGCGGGCCGGTGGCGTGGTCGCCCGTGACGGTTTGGAAGTGGTGGCCGTGCAGGTGCATGGCGTGGGGCCAGGCGGTGTCGTTGACCATCCTCAGCCGCACCGTGCGCCCCCGATCGACCCGCAGCAGCGGCGCGTCCGGCATCCCGGCGACGCCGTTGAAAGCCCAGGCCATACCGTTCTGCGCCAATTCGCGGATCGGCATCTTCTGGCCACGCAGCGTTGCCCCGGCCATGCCGCCCATGGCGCCGCCCTCCATGATCAGATCGGCACTCTCGGCACCCACCAGATCACCGGGCAGGGCCACCGAGTTGGGCGACAGGGCCGTCGGTGGCGGCATCGGGGCAGGCCGCGCCATCCCGGAGACCGGAAACAGCACCGCCGCAAAGGCGCCCTCGCCCTCGACAATCGCCAGCGCCGCCTCGGCGCCCCCGTCAGCCGTGACATCGACGATCAGGTCGGCACGCTGTGCCGGACCCAATGTCAGCCGCTCGGGCACGGCCTCCGGCGGCACCGGCTGGCCGTCCAACGCCACCAGCCAACCCGCCAGCCCCTTCAGGGCCAGCTCGAATATCCGTGCGTTCGCCGTATTGCAAAGCCGCAGCCGCAGTCGCTCATGGCGCTGCACCGGCAGCACCGCCTCGCCTTCGCCGTTCACCGTGATCCAGTTGCCGATCCGCCCACCATGGGCCCAGTCGCGCATCGCGCCAAGGCTGGCCTCGTCGATCGCCGCCGCACCGGTCAGGCGCCAGTCGTCCAGCAGCATCGGCAAGTCGCGGTCAACCGCTGGCGGCTGCGCCTCCTCGACAATCAACGCGCCATACAGGCCGCGGGCCAGTTGTTCCCAGGTCCGGTTGTGCGGGTGATACCAGTAGGTCCCGGCGTCGGGCGCCACGAAATCGTAGAGGAAGTCCTCGCCCGGCGCGACCCGCTTCTGGGTTAGATCGGGCACTCCGTCCATGGCGTTATCGATACGCACGCCGTGCCAGTGGATGGTCGAGGGTTGGGCCAGCTGGTTGCGCAAAGTCACCCGCACGCGCTCGCCCTGCCGGACCCGCAAGGTCGGGCCGGGCACGCCGCCGCCATAACCCCAGATCGCGGTCTCCGGCATGTCCGGCGGCGCCAGTCGGGCCATGCCGGGGCGGGCGGTCAAGGTGATCGGAGTTGCGGCGGACAGTGTTTGGGTGGGCAGGACGACCCCCGCCCCGATCAGCCCCAGCACATCGCGGCGGCGCCACATACCTCAGGCCACCCGGTCGCCCGGTACCCGTCCGGCGAAGACCGCGTCGATGTTGTCGAGCGCCCGGAATCCCATGGCGTCGCGGGTCTCGGATGTCGCCGAGCCGATATGGGGCAGAAGAAACACGTTATCCAGCGCCGCCAGCTGCGGATTGCCGCCCGGTTCGGTGCAAAATACGTCCAGCCCGGCGGCGCACAGCCGGCCCGATGTAAGCGCCGCCACCAATGCATCCTCATCCACCAGCGCGCCACGCGCGGTATTCACCAGGATCGCACCCTGCGGCAACCGGGCGAAGGCGGCAGCGTTCATCATGCCGCGGGTTTCCGCGGTCGCCGGGCAATGCAGCGACAATACATCGGAGACCGCCAGCAGGCCCTCGATCGTGTCATGGAACACCGCACCCTTCTCAAGTTGCGGTGCCAGGCGGTGGCGGTTGTGGTAGTGGACCTCCATGCCGAAGCCGCGCGCCCGGTCGGCGGTGACCTGCCCGACCCGGCCCATCCCGGCGACACCGAAGCGTTTGCCGGTGACCTGACGCCCGACCATGAAGGCCGGCGACCAACTGTCCCAGCGCCCCTCGCGGACCATCCGGTCGCCCTCCGCGCCACGCCGCGCCGCGCCCAGCATGCACAGAATGGCGATCTCTGCGGTGGCGTCCGACAGCACATCGGGGGTGTTGGTGACAATCAGTCCCTTGGCCTTGGCAGCGGCCAGATCACAATGATCAACCCCGACCGAATGGTTGGCGACCACCCGAAGGCGCGACGGCAGGGCGCCAATCACCCCGGCATCGAATATCTCGGAATGACAGGGCAGCACCGCATCGACCGACTGGCATTTTGCGACCAGCTCGTCGCGCGAGAACACCCGGTCCTCGTTGTTGAAGATCGTCTCGTAGTCGCGCGCCGCACGCGCCTGCACCGCGTCGGTCAGCCGCCGGGTGATCAGGAGGACAGGCTTTGCGGCCATTGTCTTAAGGCTTCCGGATGCAATCTTCCCAGTAATTATAAATCACCAAGATCAACACAGAGATCGAAATGACCCAGAACGGCAGGCCACCCCAGAACCCGGCGAACCCGGTCGAGATGCTGTGTGCAAGGCCGATGATAAATGTAGCCATCATCACGGCGGCAATCAGCCCGACAATTATCTTGGTTGTGTTCGAAAACATCTCCAAACCTCCGGTTCGATCAGTTCATATCCGCGTTCAGCGCGTTTTGCATCCAGTTGGCGGTTCTCAACAGGCGATCATCCCGCTCGGCGGCGCCAACCAGTTGCACGCCAACCGGAAGGCCATTCTCGCCGACCAGCAGCGGCAAATTCAGCGATGGCAGGCCACACAATGTCCAGATTGTACAGAACACCGGGTCACCTGTACCAGTGCCAAATTTCGGGGCCTCACCGGCCGCACTCGGGGCAAGGATCGCGTCGAAATCCAGGAAGAACTCGGCGAAGAAACTGACGCCGGTGGCCATGACCTCCAGCGCTTCCTGATATTGCGCCTCGCTGATGGTGCGGCCGCGCTCGATGATCGGCTGCAGCGTGGCGCTTACCACGTCCCAATGCCCGGTGAACACGCTCTCCAAATGATGGCAGATCTCGTATTCGTGGATCACCCGCTGGACATCCACCAGCCCGATCAGATTCGGCGAGACTGGAAGGCGCTCGACCCTGGCCCCCAGCGCGACGATAACTTCTTCCATTCCGGCGCGGGCGTCGTCGGTAAGCCGGTCGTGATAGGGCAGGTCGAGCCATACCAAGTTCGGCTCGACCGGGACATCGGCGCGGCTGCCTTCAAGCATTTTCGGGCGCGGTCTGGCATAGCTCCAGGTGTCGAGGGCGTCGTAGCCGCCGATCACATCGGCCAGAAGCGCTACATCTTCCAGCGTGCGGCCGAAGACCCCGACCTGATCCAGTGATACCGAGGTTTGCAATAGTCCACGCCGCGAAATCACGCCACGGGTCGGCTTGAACCCGTAGACCCCGCAGAAGCTGGCCGGGCGGACAACCGATCCGTTGGTTTGGGTGCCGATTGCCAGAGGGACATGATAGGCGGCAACGGCGGCGGCGGAGCCACTGGAGGACCCTCCAGGCGAGTGGTCCGGGGCGTGTGGGTTGCGGGTCTCGGCGGCGTGCACGAAAGCCAGTTCGGTCGTGGCGGTCTTGCCTAAAATGACTGCGCCCGCTTCGCGCAGGCGTTCGACCAGGGCTGCATCCATATCGGGGCGACGGCCGGCGAATATCGGCGTCCCACGCTCGGTTGGGAAATCGCGGGTGTCGATGATGTCCTTCAGGCCGACCGGCACGCCATGCAGCGGCCCGACCGGGCGGCCGGCCCGGCGGATGGCGTCCAGCTCCGCGGCCTGGGCAAGCGCGTGCTCGGGGTCCAGATGGACCCACGCCTTCAGCTGGCCGTCGGTATCGGCGATCTTCGCAAGGCACGCCTTGACCAGAGCCACCGAGGTCAGGGACCCTTCCCGGATCTTCCGGGCAGCCTCGACGGCGGGCAACGCGTTGGCGGGCAGGGTATCGTGCATGGTCAAGGTCTTCAGCCCCGGATCAAGGCTGGTATGCGCCGAACAGATAGTCCGGCAGCCAAAGTGCGATACCCGGGAACCGGTACATCAGCGCCATACTGAAAATCACGATGGCCAGATACGGCATGATGCCCCTGAAGATCTGCATCAACTCGATCTGACTTCGCAGCACCCCCTTCAAATAATAGGCCGACATCGCCATCGGCGGAGTCAGGAACGAGGTTTGCAGGTTCAGTGCCACCAGCATCGCGAAGAAGTACGGATTGATCCCGAACACATCCAGCATCGGCAGGAAGATCGGCACGAAGATGATCAGGATCTCCGACCACTCCAGCGGCCAGCCCAGGAAGAAAATGATCAACTGCGCCATCACCAGGAACTGCCAGGGCTCCAACTCCATCCCCAGCACCCAGGCCGCAATCAGGTCGTGCCCGCCCAGGTAGGAAAACACCGATGCGAAGGTCCACGAGCCGACAAACAGCCAACAGACCATCGCCGTCGCCTTCGCCGTCAGGAACACGCTTTCCTTCAACATTCTCCAGTTCAGCGACCGATAAATCGCCGCCAGCACCAATCCGCCCATCGCACCCATCGCCGCTGCCTCGGCCGGTGTCGCCAGGCCGCCAAGAATGGAGCCAAGGACCAACGCGATCAACAGTGTCAGCGGCACGAAGGACACCAGCAGATCCATATAGATTTTTGCCGTCGGCGGAATGTCCTCCAGCTTGGGTTTCGGGGCCAGCGAGGGATTAATCAGAACCCGTGTGATCACGTAAACGATATACAGGCCCGCCAGCATCAGGCCCGGAAACACCGCCGCCGCATAAAGCCGCAAAGGCGAAAGCTCGGCGATCGCCGCATAGACGATCAGCATGATCGACGGCGGGATCAGGATGCCCAGCGTACCGCCGGCACAGATCACGCCCGAGGCAAAGCTTTTGTCGTAGTTCGCGTTGGCCATTGCCGGGAACGCCAGCAGTCCCATCAGGGTCACCACCGCGCCGACAATCCCTGACGCCGTGGAAAACACGGCGCAGGTAATCAAGGCAGCGATAGCCATAGACCCCGGCAGGTTGCGGGCGGCCATTTGCAAGGAGAAGAACAGCCGATTAACGATGTTGGCGCGCTCAACCACATACCCCATGAACAGGAACAGCGGCACAGCGACCAGCGTATCGTTTTCCATGACCGAGTAGGTATTCTGGTTCAGCAGATAGAAAATATTGTTATCAAATACATCCGCTAGCGTTTCGATGCCGCCTTTATAGTAAGCGTAATAGCCAAACGCGACGCCCATCGCCAACAGGGTAAAAGCGATCGGAAAGCCAAGCAGCACCAGGAAGATAAACAGGCACAGCATGAAGATGGCGACTTCGGGATTGGTCATTTTCGTCTCTCTATCGGAGCGTTCGTCGCGCTGTCAGGTCAGGAGCTGGCGTTGTCGGCGTGATACTTCAGCAAATCTTCGGTTTCTTTGACGTCGTCGAGACGCTGCATCCACACCCCGGTTTTCATCGCATTCCAACAGCGCATCAGCTCCGCCAGGCCTTGCAGCATCAGCAGGAAGCCGGCGATTGGGATCAGGGTTTTGAAAAAATAGATCTGGATTCTGGCCGGGCTGTTCCAGCTGACCTCTTTGTAGCGCCAGCTGTCCGAAGCGATCTCGGCGCCGTACCAGAACAGCGCCATCATCCCCGGAAAAAAGAACAGCAGATACAGGACAAAGTCCACTCGGGCCTGCCAGCGCACCGTGAACAGCCGGTACAGCACATCGCCGCGCACATGGCCGTCCTGGGCCAGTGCATAGGGTCCGGCCATCAGAAACAGCGCCCCGTACATCTGGACCATCATGTCAAAGGCCCAAACTGTCGGCGAATTCAGAACATATCGGACAAAGACTTCATAGCAGACCGACAGCGTCAGGATCAGGATGCACCAGCCAAAGGCTCGCCCGACCCGGATGCTCAGCCCCTCGACCGTGTAGATGAACTTCGTCACTTCTGCCTCCGCCGTGGCGTTTGCCACCGTCACGTTTGATAGTAACCGGGGGCCGATATACGGCCCCCGGTCATCATTCAGTATTTTCCGCGCCTACTCAGCCAAAGTAGTGCTTGTAGGCCAGCTTGTAGTCCGGCTGGTTCAGGTTCAGGTAGTTCATCACATCTTTCGCATAGGCCATCTGCGATGCGATGACCTTGGCGAAGAACGGGTCCTCGCCGGACAGCCGCTCGACAACCACATCCCAAGCCTCGAGCTGTGCGGCCATTACCGAGTCCGGCGTCCGATGGACATTCACGCCCTGCTCGTCGCGCAGTTTGATCAGATCGTCGGAATAGCGCTTCGTGTTGTGCCAATAGAAGTTTGAGTTCTCGGCTTCGGACGCATACTTCAGGATCGACTGCAACTCGGCCGGCAGTGCATCGTAGGTCTTCTTGTTGAAGGTGACCTCGAAGAACTCCTGTGACTGATGGAACGAGGCCAACATGTAGTGCTTCGAGACATCCTGCATACCGAAGTCACGATCCGAGGTCGGGTTGTTGAACTCGGCCGCATCGATCAGGCCGGACTTCATCGCCGGCTGAATTTCGCCGCCGGGAAGCTGAACAACGGACATCCCCATTTCCAGCATGACGTCGGCGGCCAGGCCAACGGTCCGGTATTTGAGGCCCTTCATCTGGGCCGCGTCTGTGATCTCTTCCTTGAACCAGCCCAGCGGCTGTGCCGGCATCGCGCTGTTGAAGAACGATACGACATTCAGGCCCAGCGAGGCCATCAGCTCGTCAAACAGCTCCTGGCCACCGCCATAGTGGACCCAGCCCAGAACTTCCTGGGACGACCAGCCAAAGCACGGGCCGGTGCCGAACAGCGATGCGGTCTTGGATTTCGAGTACCAGTAGGCCGGCACGTAGTGCGCCGCATCAAGAACACCGCGGTGAACAGCGTCCTGCATCTGGCTGGTCTTCACGACCGAGTCGACCGACAGAAGGTCGATCTGCAGATCCTTGCCGGCCATCGCATTGACGCGATTGACATAGGACTGTGCATTCTCGAGGAAAATTCCGCCGCCCCAGGCTGCTTGCATCTTCAGATTTACTGTCTGGGCGCGGGAAATGCTGGGTGCTGCGAGCGTCGCGGCGGCGGCGCCAGCCACCAGCCCGCCCTTGAGGAATTTGCGGCGTGATGCCACCTGGTCTGTTACGGATTTGGTCATGTGCTTCCTCCCTGGTCTGCACAATTCAACTTCACCCACGAGGCAGAGCCGAGTGGGCAGGCTAAGGTCCGGCCTGATACGAGGGATATGGGCTTCTAGCGACCCAGCCTCGCGGACGGAACCACATTGCCAGGTTGCCCGGCAATGAGGGTACTCATCGGATAGGATGCAACGGCAACAAGTCGCCAGTCCAGTCCTTCGTGCATTCAGCTATAACGATGCCAGCCTGAAAGGCGAGTGGTCAATTCACCAAACCGCCTGCGCGATAGCTGAAAATAGGGTGGTATTCCGAAGGGTGGAATAAGATTCGTGCGTTTCGCCAGCCTTTCCTGGCAGTTCAGCGACTCGGGCGGTCCGGCGCTTCATACGGCAATCCAACGTAATTCTCGGCCAAACCGGCCTGAGCGGTCGGCGATTGCGCCAGGTAGTCAAACTCCGCCTGCTGCAACCGGTGCTCGAACGGCGGGTCCTCGGGAAAGCGGTGCAACAGCCGCGTCATCCACCACGAAAACCGTTGCGCCTTCCAGACCCGTGCCATGGCCCGCTCCGAGTAGGTCTCCAGCCCGGCGGGATCGTTTTGGCGGTACCAGCCGATCAGCGCCTCGTTGAGATAGTGGATGTCCGAACCCGCCAGGTTCAGACCCTTGGCGCCGGTCGGTGGCACGATATGCGCGGCGTCTCCGGCCAGGAACAGCCGCCCGTGGCGCATCGGCCCGGCGACGAAACTGCGCAGTGGTGCGACCGACTTCTCGATCGACGGGCCGGTGATCAGGGAGCTGGCTACCGCATCCGGCAACCGCGCCCGCAACACGTCCCAGAACCGATGGTCCGGCCAGTCCGCCGGGTCGGTTCCGGCCGGCACCTGCAGGTAGTAGCGACTGAGCCGCGCCGAGCGCATCGAGCACAGGGCGAATCCATGTGGGCTGCCCGCATAGATCAACTCGTGCGATACCGGCGGCGTCTCCGACAGGACACCGAGCCAGCCGAACGGATAGCCCCGCTCCCAGGTCTCCAGCCGGGACGGTGGGATCGAGCGGCGGCTGATGCCGTGGAAGCCGTCACATCCGGCGATGAAATCGCAGTCGATCCGCCCGCTGGCGCCGCCGCGCTGGAATGTGACCCAAGGGCGGTCGTCATCGATGCCATGCGGCATGACATCCGCCGCTTCGTCCAGCACCACCCCGCCCCGCGCCTCGCGGGCGGCGAACAGGTCACGGGTCAGCTCAGTCTGGCCCCAGATACGGACGCTGCGCCCACCGGTCAGCCCGGCCAGATCGATGCGCAGGCTTTGATCCTTCCCGGGTTCACTCCGCGCAATGGTCAAGCCGTCATGGGTCTGTCCGTCGGCGTCCATCCGGGCCGCGACGCCCGCCTTTCGCAACAGCGCCTGGAACTGGTCCTCCAGCACGCCCGCCCGGATCCGCGCCTCGACATGGGCACGGTTTTGGCGTTCGAGGACAACCGATTCGATTCCCGCCAGATCGAGCAGTTGCGACAGCAAAAGCCCGGAGGGCCCGGCCCCAATGATCACCACTTGCGTTCGCATGTCCCGCCTTTCCCCAGAACATACTGGAAACATCATGAAGTTGTGTCAAATCTGAACCGAATTGGGACAATATCAATATATTGTATTCACGTCTCATTAACTGTCGAGATCGATGCTGTGGTCATCAAAAACAAGCACTCACAAGAGTAAGCAAGACGAGGCAGAACATGGCGAGCAGCATACGGCGAGGCCCGGATTTCGACCAAATTGGTGAGGTTATGAGCAGGGTGCAGCTCCCACTCGAAAATGTCGAGTTCGCACTTGAGCAGTATTTGCTGGCAAATGGCCAGCGACTCGATACCGAAACGCGGATCCTGCTGGCCGGTGTGCGCGACTGCGTTGGCCGGGTGGTTGTGTCGGCCCGGCGTCTGTCGCGCAGCGAGTGGGCAGCCAACAGCGGCGCCAGCCACGCCGCATAATGGCCTTGTCGCAAACGGGCGGTTGATTCATCGGCGAATTCGGCTAATGAGCCGGGCGTGAACCCGGCCACGGAGCCCGCCCGATGACTGCGACTATCCGATGACTGCGCCTACCCGATGAGTCCGCCCCTAACGCCCAGCTTCGATCGGCGAGCCCTGCTCGGCGTCGACACCGGCGGCACCTATACCGATGCGGTCCTGCTGGACGAGGCCCTGATCGATCAGGGGCCGGTGGCATTCATTGCCAAGGCTAAACGGCTGACCACCCGGGACGATCTCTCGCGCGGCATCGGTGCCGCTATCGATGCGGCCATGCAGGCGGCCGCCATCGGGCCGGATCGGATTGCCATGGTCTCGCTCTCCACTACGCTTGCCACCAACGCGCTGGTCGAGGGCAATCGCGGGCGGGTCGGCCTGGTGATGATCGGCTTCGATGCCGCCGACGCGCTGCGCTCCGGGCTGGCCGAGGCGTTGGGCAGCGATCCGATGATCC
>Ga0307379_10009229_pt1 | contig 13206 bp, 6 predicted proteins | sample UN2MG_FD_202237 | JGI IMG/M metagenome (GOLD analysis project Ga0307379, IMG submission 202237) | Soil microbial communities from Risofladan, Vaasa, Finland - UN-2 | ecosystem: Environmental > Terrestrial > Soil > Coastal area > Acid sulfate soil | place: Finland: Risofladan, Vaasa | collected...
CGAATACCTCATCCAGCAGGCACCGGACCAGGTGGACATTCTCATCGCCGATCTGGACGAAAACGGACCCTGTCTCGGTCAGCAGTTCACGCGAAACGACAAGTCGGTCGCGCAGGTAGGCCAGGTAGGAGTGGATGCCGAGTTTCCACGTGTCGCGGAAGGCCTTGACCTGCTCGGGTTGACGGCAGGCGTCCTCTGCCTTGCCGTCGCGGACGTTACGCTTGCGAGTCGAGACCTGCCAGTTCGAGCCGAACTTGATGCCGTAGGGCGGGTCTAGGTAAATCATCTGGACCTGCCCTTTGAGGCCCTCCTTCTCGGCCAGGCTCGTCATCACCAGGAGCGAGTCGCCCAGGATGAGACGGTTTGCCCAGTTCCCCTCGTGGTGGTAGAAGTCCACGCGGTCGGAGAACTCCTCAGGCAGGCCGTTAAAGTCCGAGAAAAGGTCCAGTCCGAGTTGCTCGGGCTTGGGCGGCCGCGCGGCCTCGACCGATTGCCGGAAGTCCTCGATGATGGCCTGGGGATGGATCTTCTCCTGGATGTAAACCGGCACGGCCGGCACTTCGAGGGGCGCCGAATCCTGCTCGTCCTTCCCTTTCCACACGAGTTGCGGGTCGAGGTCCGGGTCGCGCGGATAGAGCACGGTCTTCGGCGCCTGCTCCTCCTCCCGCACGAAATCCCGCAACTCCTCGGTGGGGATGTTCTTCCGCTTGTCCTTGTGGCGGACCGACTCGATAGCCGAGCGCGACCCGTGTGGTGCGGCCTTCTTCGGCGATTTACCCTGTCTGGACACTTCGATCCTACCTCCCGCACAGTGCTACCAAATGAGTTCCAAGCTGTTCTTTCAACGCATCCGCCAATAAGATCAGAAACGAAGCCGTGGCCTCGATGTCTCCCACGGTAACAAACACTCCGCCAATACCGGTGTGCGCATATCCATTGCGTCGCGCCTGTATGTCTGCAACAAGGTTTTGCGCCGCCTTTGCTGTCTCACGTGGTTTCCTCGTCTCAAGAACCTTTTTCAGGGCTTCGTTGCCGGCAAAGTCGCCCCACTGAAGATTCTTGCCCAAGAGTCTGAAGGCCGCCTCGATGCGGTCCACTGATGCACTGCCAACAGCCATCGCAAAGGCATCCGCACTCAGAGTTACGCTCGTGGCATTAGGGACACAAGTACCCACTTCAAGACAGAGGCGATCAAAATCCAACTGGAGGAAGTCCATGGGCTCATACACCGTCGCCAAAGCACGACCTACGCAGTGCCTGTTGCGATTGCGTATTCCTTCCTCCAGTTTAGCGAAGCATATCTTGGATTCATTGAGAGAAAGCACTGCGTCTTTCACTGCCCTGCGGACAAATCCCTCGAACGAAGCAACGAGGCGCACAAACAAGCCTTCGTAGCATACAGAGATACTGCAGCCCGAATTCATGAATTGTTGGACCAGTGCCTTATCCTCACCAACCAATCCATCCCATGCAAGATACCGCCCCACCCGAGGTCGCAGAGAGGCAGCCCTGTCCAGGAATGTGGCGTTCGCTGCGATCTCTCCTGCCGCGGCTCGGAACTCGTCGAAGGCACCGTCAAGAACGTTTCCGGCCATGAACCGCCCCCTTCAGAATTCTGTGAACAAGAGCAATTCTCTCCTTTACAGAAGCAGCCGTATTTGGGCGCCCCACGATCACCTCGTAGGAGGCCTCTTTCTCCAGTTGTGCCTGGAGGACCTTGGCGATATCCTCACGAGCATCGACAAGAGCTTCCTTGTGCTCTCTGAGTTTGTCAATAGATACCATAACAGCATCGAACAGTGGCCGAGAGGGTTTCCAGCCGTGCTTACCTTTGATCTTAAAGGTGTGTTTGCCAAAAACTGCGTGTGCCGTCTCAAGCGCACAAATGAAATCGCTCTTGAGCTCCGCTATCTGCTTGGCATCGTTATTTCGGTTCAGTTCCATGCAGCGGTCCAGCATAGATTTCACTGAACCACGGATATTAGAAGGCTCCCGAAACGCGAAAAACCGCAAGACAATTTCGCAGTCGATCATCCGCTTGAATAAATCATTCTTGGCCAACTCGGCGCCGATCTGTCCGGTCTCGCGGTTGTAGTGTTTATCATACTGCGGAATGCCCCAGATATCGTCGAACAATGCGTTCCCGGCCAAGTCTATGAGGAGTCGATTGAAGATCCCTCCGTATAGTGAATTACGCAGTTCCTGAGCATTTAGTTGGAGTCCGCCGGTGTTCAATCGCTCGAAGACCTCCCGCCGAATGCGACTGGCGGCATCGGGAGAGGCCACCATGCTTTCGGCGAGGAGCACTGTGGCAGAAAGCCGCCGGCGGTCGAGACCTCGCAGAATCTTCTCGGGGCAGTCTCGCCGGGTCAGGCCGTTTAGAGATTCCCAAGTCTCCAGCCCTGTTAACTTGAGAGCATTATCGTAGAATTCCAGGACCGTGTTTACCCTCTGTTGGCCATCCATCACTTCGTAACGACTGAGTTCGTGTTCGTATAGGAAGATCGGTGGAATAGGAATGTTCATGAGAAGGGACTCTATGAAGCGCGACTTTTTCTTTCGGTCCCAGACCAGACGACGCTGATATTCCGGTCTGATGTTGATCCACTTCTTGGACTGCACGAAATCAACAATCTGGGGAAGCAGGAAATCGCTACGCTCCTGTGCTACTCGTGGAATTTTATCATAAAGTGCTTCAATGTCTTTCGGTGTGCGCTTAGGCGTTGCCATGATGGCTCCTTCCCTCGTAGCCTCCGGGTTTGACAAAATGAGCCTCTATTGCATTCTTTGCATCCCACGGGTCGGCGATTTCAATGAACGCCCACCTGCCCCATGTGCCGGCGTTGTTGACAGCGGGGATCCAGAGGTTGCGGACGGTGGCGACCTTGGCGGCCTTGTCCTTGTCGCGTTCGCCGGTGACCTCGACGAGGAGGTTCAAGAGGTCCTCCCGGCCGCGGCCGTCGTCCAGGCGCACGATAAAGTCCGGCATGTAGTGCCGCTGGTCACCGTTCAGGGTGTATGGGATGAGGAAGCCCAGGTTGTGGTTCTTGACGTAGGCGAACACCTCGTCCATGTCTTCCAGCGTCTGGGCCATCTTCTGTTCCCACGACTCGGTGTCGGCGACGACGTGGGAGATGTGGCACTTCCGGGGGTCGGTCTTATAGGTCGGGCGGGTGGTGTCGAAGTCCACGTAGCGGGTGCTGCCGACCGTGTCGTAGGGCTTCGGGATGGGGAGGAGCCGCTTCGCGCCCGAGTCGGCCGCGACGATGGCCCGGTAGATACGGTCGCAGGCGTCGTGGGCATTCTCTGCCAGGAGCAGGAGTTGTGGGAACGTGTTGTCCTTGAGCGTGAGGCACTCCTGCATCCACCGGCGCACGATGGTCAGAAGGTCGGGGAAAAGCCAGGGCTTGGGGTTCTGCTGCTCGTCCCGGAAGTAGTGGTCGTGGATTTCGCGGGCGATGAGGAAGGCGACTTCCTGTTCGCGGTGCTTCTTGAGGTCGTCGAGCGTGTGGATGACCGATTCGCCGACTATTGGGGCATTCTCGACCTTCGTTGGCACATGCTGGGTTGTGAGGGCAAGGCGCGAGTCCTGGGTGAACCGGGCCGCGAGGCGCTCGGCGGGCAGATCGTAGCGGTAGCCGTCGATGCGCGGGAAGCTGATCTCGCAGGCGATGCGGTCTTCCAGGGCCCGGACGCGCGTGGGGATGGGGCCGGGCTTCGGGTCGGTGGTCGAGCCCGAACAGGGGATAAAGGAAAACGGTACGCCGTAGACCTCGGCATACTGGACGGGGAAGCCGTCGAACTCCACCGTCTCGCCGTCCGGCGCCGTGAACGTCTGGCGGCTGGAACCGTAGCCCATGCGGCGAAGGCCCCGGCCGACGACCTGCTCGCACAAGAGTTGCGTGCCGAACGCCCGGATGCCGAGGATGTGCGTGACGGTATTGGCATCCCAGCCCTCGGTGAGCATCGAAACGGAGACGACGCAGCGGATGTGCTCGCCGAGTTTGTCGCGCTTACCCACGGTGTTCATGACCTCGCGGAGGAGGTCTTCATCAGTGAGTTTCTCAACGTCGCGGTCGGGGAACCGCTGGCGGTACTCGGCCTTGAACTCGGCGATTTCGCCGGCGGCGACCTTCTTGAACTCCGGGCTCATGGCCTCGCCGGATTCGAGTTGCTCGGAGTCCACGAGGATTGTGTTCGGCCGCAGGAGGAACCGCCCGCCCTCGACGTTGCTGAAGAGGGGGAGTTTGCCGGGGACGGCCACGACGGCGCCGTCGGGCAGCGTCTTCTCCCAGCCCGCGATGTAGTCGAAGACGAGTTTCGAGACGTTCGTGTTGTTGCAGACGACGATGAAGACAGGCGGCGTGAGGCCGTTGGCCCGGGCCTCTTCGTTCTCCTCCCACCGCTCAAAGTACTTGGCGTAGTTGGCATAGAGGCTCTGGAGGGCGCCTTCGAGGACGGCGGGCAGGTTCGGCTCGCCCGTGACGGCCTGGGTCCGTCGGCCCTTCTTCGGCAGGTCCTCGCGGATGCGGAGCCAGATGTTGCGGTAGGTGGGCTGGTCGCCCTGCATGGCGTCGTCGGCCACGGGGACGCGCGGCACCTTGACGATGCCCGACTCGATGGCGTCGATGAGCGAGAAATCGGAGACGACCCACGGAAAAAGCGTGCCTTCAGGGTAGCCCGACCCTCGCAGGAAGAACGGCGTGGCCGAAAGGTCATAGACGGCCTTGATGCCGAGTTTGCGTTGGACGGCCTCCAAGCCGCTGATCCAGACGCGGGCGGCCTCGTCGCGCCTCTCGGCCTCTTTGCGCTCGTCGCCAGTGAGCCGTTCGTCGGCCCCGCCCGCGCGGCGGCGGTAGCAGTGGTGGGCCTCGTCATTGATGACGATGACGTTCTTCTTCGTGCCAAGACCCCGGCAGACACGACGGACCATTTCGCCCTCGGACTCGGTGAAGGCCGAAGCGTTACCCTTGCGCTCGCCGCCCGCCAGCAGGTCCTTGGTGAGTCGGCCCGCCTTCACTTTCTCACGCGGCTTGAGGGCGTGGAAGTTCGTGATGAGGACCTTGGCCTGCTGCATCTGGTCCATGAGGTCGGGTGGGACGATCTCCATCGCCCGGTAGTAGTTGCCGGGGTCGCTCGGCAGGAGCACCCGCAGACGGTCGCGGATGGTGATGCCCGGCGTGACCACGAGGAATGAGTCCGTGAAAAGGTGGCCCCGGGGATCGGCAATCTTGTTGAGCGTCTGCCAGGCGATGAGCATGGCCATGACGACGGTCTTGCCGCTGCCGGTGGCCATCTTCGAGGCGATGCGAAGGAGGCCGGGGTTGGCGTCCTCGTTGGCGCGCCGAAGGTCGTTGTGAATCCAGTCGTCCCCATAGCGTCGGCCTGCGACCTCGGCCAGGTAGATGAGCGTCTCCAGGGCCTCAATCTGGCAGAAGAAGAGGCGGCGGCTGCGCTCGGGGCTGCGCCAATACTCTAGGAGGCGGGCCGTCATGCGTGTTACGTCAGCCGTATAGCGGCCTTCGCGCCAGACCTGCACCTGCCGCCGGATCGCGTTGACGGTCTTGTTTTCCTCGATGCGGTCTCGCGTCCATTCGGTCTCGAAGGCGAGTTGTTTCGTCTTGCCCTTCTTCCTGGGCTGGGCGATGGGGACGAAGTAGCAGCTGACGCGACGTTCAGGAACGATGTCGCTGGTGATGCCCTCATCGTCGAAGCGAAAGTGCCGTTCGGGTTCCTCGAACGGGGAGTTGATGATCGGGTTCTCGATAACCACCTGTTTCGGCATGACTTGCTGCCCCCGCTCTGGTCGCCAGGCCATGCAGCATGGTGCAGCCGGCGCCCACAAGGGGCATTCTACAGAAGAACGGCGCGGATGCAACTGGTCATGTTTGGAAAGGATGTTACCGAAGTCGAACTGTCCGGCGGCACGGGGGGCTTCGGTGCCTCAGACTGCACCGAGGGGAACGGCAGGGACACTACCTGGACACTACCCAGGGCCGGCGGAAGGTCAGGCAGGAAGAGATCGATGGTCTTGCGGTGGCCAGAGCTACCCGACCTTCGAGCCTTCCACCAGAAGGTAATCTTTCGCTACGATCACCACGGTGAGCATCTTCCGCATGGTCGCGCCCTCTTTAACCGATAAGGACAAGGTTGCAAGAGGAAATCTTGAGTTTTCAAGATACCCGCTGCCCGTCTGACTGCAAGGCGGCTGTACGCTTGGTATTGCGGATTTCAGTATCCGACAGTACGCTACTCCCCATGCTGTTGCTTCTTGGCTCCCCTAGATGGGGCACGATTCCACCGCAGAATCATGGGGCATGTGTGAGCGGAGATAGTAGCCTTGGGTTCCTATCTGTCTTGGATGGATCACTCCGAGCAAGCGCGACGGAAGATGCTCGATGTGATCGACCTCTTTGCCGAGCAGGATACCCGTGACGAACTCGGCCTCGGCTCGGTTCGCGATGCGTTCTCAGACCTCCTCTTCCCCGGCACCAGCACCATCCAGACGCGCGCCAAGTACTTCCTCTTCGTGCCGTGGATTTATCTTTCTCTGGAGAGGACCTGCGTCGAGTCAGCCAAGGTGGCCCAACGGGCTCGCCACATGGAGATCGACCTGATCAATGCGCTGGCCGAGTCGGACGACAAGGACGGTATCATTGGCATCCAGGCGCGCAAGAGCCTCCAACGGCTGCCTAGCAATATCTACTGGCAGGGCCTTTCCCGGCTGGGTATCCGGGTATTTCCTGGTTCCCAGGACCAGTACCACCGTTCGCTCGACTCGTTCTACAGAGCCGTGGACAATGCGCCCCCCAGCGAAGACCCGGAGGCTAGGCCGGGAAGTGCGCGGCTCAACTGGCACTCGGGCCTGCCCCAAGTACCCAAGAAATTTCCGCACAAAGCCGGTTTTGCCCTCAACAGAAATGAGGCACGGTATCTGTTGGAACGGATCATGAATTGCGCTAACGGGACCTACTTCGCGTTCCTCGTTGATCGGGCGCGTCCGTGGGAGAATGTGAAATTCCCTTGGGAGCATCCGCAATATGGTGAGCTTTCCGCCCGCATCAAGGATTACATCGAGCACGCCCGGAACTTCTCCGAAAGCATGTGGGGCGCCGCGCTTCTCTACAACTTGATGCTAGCCGAGTCTCAGCCTTCGGAAGGACGCGCCAACCAATATGAGGCAGCCATCGAAGAAGAATGGTGGCCGATGATCCAGGAGCGCCACCACGTGCTCCAAGAGTGGGATCGAAAGCGCTTCTGGGAAGTCTCACAGCGGGGTAACCCGCGCATCGGTCCCCCCACCAAGCTCTTTGTAGAGTCCTGGCTGGATTTGGTCCAGTCGAGCACCAAGCCCAAGGAGATCATTCGTAGCGATAAGGCGCGCGACATGATACAGAACCGCGAGCGGGCCTTGAAGCGCAGCTTGGCCCGCCTTGCCAACCGCCGTGCCTTGGAGAATTGGAACGGGGACTCCGGAAGCGCCCAACTGAACTTCCGCTGGCCGGTTGTTCAGCGAATCGTCGCCGATATCCTGGTGGGTCTGGGGAAGGAGCCATCGGATGCTTGAGCCCACAGACCGCACGCTCTTCCTTGATGCCCTCCGTCCGCCTTTGGGGTACAAGCTGGACTTTGCCATAGGCACTACCTACAGCCTCGATCTCTTGTCGCTCCTCACCGTGCAATTGGCGTTTGCGTTCTCGGACTGGGAGGATAGTGAAGGCAAGCCGACAGCTGAGCCCTTGGCATTGCTCAAGGCCGTGCGAGAGTACAGCGACCACGTAGCTCTCTTCTGCCAGGCAGGGAGGATTGCCGTCCCGCCAAAGTACCAGGCCCTCTACATGAACCTCGAGCCCAATGTCTTCGCATGCTCGGCGCCCTTACTCGGCGGGCACTTCCACCCGAAGCTCTGGGTGCTGCGCTACGCCGGAGACGAGAGCGTAATCTACAAAGTCATCTGCGCAACGCGAAACCTCACATTTGATATGTCGTGGGACGCCATGCTTGTCCTCGAGGGTGAACTCGTAGATCGACGAAAGGCCATTGCTGCCTGTCATCCACTGGGGGACTTTGTGGCGGCGCTGCCCAAACTGGTCGTGCGTTCAATGTCGGAGACTTGGGAAGAGCGCATCAAGAAGATGGCGGAAGAAGTCCGCCGCGTCAAGTTCAGCGTTCCAGAGCAGTTTGATGACTGCCGCTTCTGGCCGCTGGGGATTGAAGGCCACAACAAGTCGCCGTTCGATGGGGACATCCGGCGCCTTCTCATTGTTTCACCTTTCCTAGGCGAAGGGGCTCTGAAAGAACTGTCGGTCCCTGAAGCCGATAACATCCTCATCTCTCGGATTGACATGCTGTGCAAGCTCGACCCGAAGGCGCTAGATCAGTTCAAGTCAGTCTACAGCCTCAGTGCTGCGGCTATTGTGGAACCTTCGGAAGCGGTCGACACCGACGCTGAATCCACAGGAGAATCGCCATCGGAGTCTTCGGCAGGCACGGCTTTGCCCGAGCAGGGTCTCCACGCCAAGGTCTACATCGGCGATGCCGGGTGGAATTCGAGTGTATGGGTTGGCTCAGCCAACGCGACCTCAGCCGGCCTGCACCGGAATGTTGAGTTCTTGGTGGAGCTTATCGGCAAGAAGAGTGGTTGTGGGATTGATGAATTCATGGCAGCAACGGGCCAACACAGTTTTTGCCAATTGCTTGAGCCCTTCCGTTGCGACGCAAAAGAATTCGAGCCCGAAGACCCTGCTGCGATGAAACAGGAGCGACTGCTGGATAACGTGGCTGTGAAACTGGCCAAGGCACAACTCCGCATCGTTGTCGAACCAGCGGATTCCCCAGATGAGTTTCGCATAAAGCTGGCACTGCCATCTGGTGGCAAACTGAAACTGCCTGCAGGTGTTGCGGTTGTCACCTGGCCGATCAGCCTGAAAAGGTCCGCTGCTGTGCCCGTTGAAGCGGGTGCATTCGAACTCGCCGTCTTTGAGAAGGTCTCCTTGCAGGCGCTGACATCATTTTTCGCCTTTGAGCTATCGCCAACGGACAGGGCGCTCGTGCCGCCGAGGCAGTTTGTCCTGACACTACCGCTCGATGGCGCACCAGCTGACCGCAGGGAACGGCTCCTCCAGACGATCCTGCAGAACCGGGAGCAGGTACTGAGATTCCTGCTGCTTCTACTCGGAAATCCCGAGGAACTGCGAGCAGCCGCGTTCGGCGACATCTCGGGCGATGCGGAAGGCAGCGGCACCGCCACGGGCGTCATCCTGAGCAAGTCCTTCTTCGAATCTCTGTTGCGAGCTCTCGTGCGCCATCCAGAAAGCCTGGATTCCGTCAGCAAGGTGATTGAGGACCTCCGTGCCAGCCCCAATGCAGCGGACCTGCTTCCGCCGGGTCTTGACGACGTCTGGTCCCCCATCTGGAAGGCCCGCCAGGAGATGAAGGCATGACAGAGGAACGGATCGATCCTCAGAAAAGCCTCGTCACGCTGAAGGACTTCCAACGGCGAACGGTTGAGTACATCTTCAGGCGGATGTACCAGGACCCAAAGCCGACCCGGCGATTTCTCCTCGCGGACGAGGTGGGCCTTGGGAAGACGCTCGTGGCGCGCGGCATCGTTGCAAAGGCCATCGAGCATCTCTGGGACAAGGTGCGGCGAATAGACGTTGTCTACATCTGTTCCAACTCGGCCATCGCCCGCCAGAACATCAACCGGCTCAACGTAACCGGCCAGCGTGATTTCGCCCTGGCCTCGCGCATCACCCTTCTGCCCATCGTCCTGGGCGAGAGGGGCATGGACACGAAGCTCAATTTCGTGTCCTTCACGCCGGGGACATCCTTCGACTTGAAGAGCAATCTCGGGATTGTCAGGGAGCGAGCGCTCCTCTTCCGGCTCCTCGAAGAACCGTGGCGGCTCAGGGGCAAGGCACCGGTGAATGTTCTGAAGGGCAACGCGGGGTCTGCCAGTTTTCGTTACAGTCTGAAGCACCTGAGCGAATCCCATCACATTGATGATGCGATATACAGAAAATTCTCAGAAACCGTGGCGGGGAAGGACGATATCCGCCAGCGGTTTCTCCGCTTGTGCGAACACTACCCGCGATCGGACAGCCGAACGAGCTGGGAGATTCAGGAGGAGCGCAATCGGGTAATCGGACAGCTGCGGGGGCTTCTGGCCCGTACATGCCTGGAATCGCTTCAGCCCGACCTCATCATCCTGGACGAATTCCAGCGATTCAAACACCTCTTGGATGGTGACAGCGAGGCGGCGCAAATTGCCCGAGACCTCTTTGACTACTGCGATGAGACGTCCGAGGCCCGTGTGCTTCTCCTTTCGGCGACTCCTTACAAGATGTACACACTGGCTCAGGAGAACTCGGACGACGATCACTACGTCGACTTCATGCGCACAGTGAAGTTCCTGCTCAATGATTCGAAAGAGGCTGAGGTCTTCGAGTCCTGCCTCAACGACTACCGCCGGGAACTCTACCGCATCGGGGATGGCGGTACTGAGAAACTGATGAAGGCAAAGGCAGATATGGAAAGCCGACTCCGTCAGGTCATGGTGCGTACGGAGCGCTTGGCCTCCACGGTCGACCGCAATGGCATGCTTGTGGAAGTACCACCTGAAGGACTCCACCTACACACCAGGGACGTCCACGACTACGTCGCGCTGCAGGATCTTGCCCGCGACCTCGAACACCATGACATCCTCGAATACTGGAAAAGTGCACCGTACCTGCTGAACTTCATGGAGAACTACGAGTTCAAGGAACGACTTCTTGAGAACCTCGATGACCCGAGCCGGCACGATCGGGCAAGCAAACTCCTTTCGGCATGCTCGCCTGCGCTGCTTAATCGACAGGAGGTCGAGAAGTATGCGCAACTGGACCCGAGCAATGCCCGGATGCGGGAACTCCTTGCCAGGACGGTGTATCGGGGGGCGTGGAAACTGCTTTGGGTGCCTCCGTCGTTGAGCTACTACCAGCCCGAGGAGCCTTTTACCGACCCGCAGTTGCAGGGATTTACGAAGAAGCTAGTTTTTTCCTGCTGGAAGGTTGTCCCCAAAGCCATAGCGGTTCTGGCGAGCTATGAGGCCGAGCGGCAAATGATCCTGTCGCTCGATCCAGAAGCAAGCAACACGCCCGACGCAAGGAAGAAACGTCGTCGGCTTCTCCAGTTCGCCAGGAGCGACGGCCGCCTCACCGCCATGCCGGTTCTTGCGCTGATTTACCCCTGCGCAGCGCTTTGCCGTTTTGACCCTCTGCTTGCGCGCTACATCTCGCACGACGGGCAACTGGTGCCCGCGTCCAGAATGCTTGAGGTGGTCCGGAAGCAGCTTGAGAAAGTGCTGGAGCCTCTCGTCCGGAAGTCCGAGCCGACATCGCCGCCCGATGAGTCGTGGTACTGGGCGGCCCCTCTGCTCCTTGATCTCTCGTACGACAAAACCGCAACGCTTCAGTGGTTTGACCAGGAGGGGCTGGCGCAGCGATGGGCTGGCATCGAGGAGGAGAACGGGGCTCGGACAGCGGATGAAGGCGACGAACCCTCCCGCTGGGCAGATCACGTGGCCCAGGCGCACGCGCTTCTGAAGGGGGAGATCAGGCTGGGGACTCCGCCACCCAATCTTTGTGATGTCGTTGCCCAGATGGCCATCTCCGCACCGGGAGTGACAGCCCTTCGGGCAATATCGCGTGTTGTGGGCGGCTCCAGCGCCTGGCGCAATCCGGTCATCAGAAATGCCGCGGCCCGCCTAAGCTACGGCTTCCTGACGCTCTTCAACCAGCCTGAAGTGACCGCTATGATCCGAGGCAAGAATCCACAGGAGCCTTACTGGCAGAGGGTGCTCGAATACTGCCGGGCTGGCAATATCCAGTCCATGCTCGACGAGTACGTCCATGTCCTCCGCGAATCTCTGGGGCTGTTCAGTAGCGAGACGAAGGAAACGGCCGACGAGATAGCGGACGCTGTTATCGACGCCCTGTCGCTGCGCACAACGACGCTGGGCGTGGACGTGTTCCGAACCCAGGGCTCACGAATGGAAATGGACGAGGATTCCCCCCGCATGCGCGCAAGATTTGCCATGCGGTTTGGCCAGGACAAGCAGGAGGATACGGAGGAAACCACACGCGCCGACCAGGTGAGGGCTGCGTTCAATTCGCCGTTCTGGCCGTTTGTGCTGGCGACGACCTCGGTGGGACAGGAAGGCTTGGATTTCCACACCTATTGTCACGCGGTGGTCCACTGGAACCTTCCCTCAAACCCCGTGGACCTCGAGCAGCGCGAGGGCCGCGTGCATCGGTATAAAGGCCATGCCGTGAGAAAAAACGTTGCTGCGGCACACGAGGCTGTCGCCGGCCATAAGAAGTTTGGCGACCCGTGGGGCGTGATGTTCGACGCAGCTCGGGTGGCTCGAACTGATCAGACGAGCGAGCTGATTCCGTATTGGGTCACGCAGAATTCGGACGCCGCCAGAATCGAGCGGCACGTCCCGGCTTTCCGGCTAAGTGAGGACAGCGAGCACTACGAACTCCTGTGCCGCTCGCTTGCCGTCTACCGAATGGCGTTCGGTCAGAACCGCCAGGAGGACTTGGTGCGGTTTCTGGTGACACAGATCAAGCCAAATGAGATTGACAGGATTGGCGCCCAGTTAAGGATCGACCTGAGCCCGCCGTAGGACAGGAACTGCGGAAGATGCCAACACACAATAACATTTTCAAGCTGTCAAAAACGAAGTTCGTGGCGGGCATCCAATGCCTCAAACGGCTTTATTTCATGTGTTATCGCAAAGATCTTGCCCCCCCGATATTATCGGCACAGCAGGCCATCTTTGACACCGGCACCGAGGTGGGCCGTCTTGCGAGGCAGCTATTCCCTGACGGCGTGCTCATAGATGATGACGCATTGCATCACAGTGACGCTGTCGCTAAGACCAAAAAGCTCATAAGCCAGAGAGAAGTCTCTTCCATCTTTGAGGCTGGCTTTGCAACAGGTAATGTTCTCATCCGCACCGACATCCTGGAGCGCTGTTCGGGCAGGCGCTGGCGGCTTTTGGAGGTGAAGTCGTCCACGAAGGTGAAGGAAGCAAACTTCTACGATGTTGCGCTGCAGAGCCATGTGCTGAAGCAATCGGGAATCGCCGTCGATGCTGAGTGTCTTGTCCACATCAATAACGCCTACGTCTACAACGGCAAGCGGCTGGATTTGTCGAAG
>Ga0307379_10009230_pt1 | contig 13206 bp, 8 predicted proteins | sample UN2MG_FD_202237 | JGI IMG/M metagenome (GOLD analysis project Ga0307379, IMG submission 202237) | Soil microbial communities from Risofladan, Vaasa, Finland - UN-2 | ecosystem: Environmental > Terrestrial > Soil > Coastal area > Acid sulfate soil | place: Finland: Risofladan, Vaasa | collected...
CAGGGCATACATACTGATATACAAAGGGTATTCCGATTCGGCGGCTCCATGGAGCAATGCGTCGCCGATAGCGTATTACGTGTGCTTTTACCGCAAGCCCTCGCTGCTGAAGTAGCGAAAGGGGGGTCTCACATGCGCCTCACATCCGCCAGAAAATCCTCCGGCCTGCGCGGCTTCACGCTCATCGAGGTAATCCTCGTGATTGCCCTTACCAGCATTCTGATGTACGCCATGTCGGAAATATTCATGATCGCCGCCCGCGTAGTGGCCAACAGCGAAGCCGAGCTCGAGACGCGGCAGAAGGCACGCACCATATTCAGCCGGCTCGAGATGGACCTCCAAAGCGCCATTGTGGGTGAAAAAGGCTACTTCTCCGTTTCCGCCGACAAATTGCGCCTGGTTTCATCGGCCAAATACAACCCCGAAGGCCTCAGCGGCCGGCCCGACCTCACCATCGTGGCATACGAACTGCTCGGCGCGGCCGCCTCCAAATCGCTGTTGTCAAAAAAGGGCCTGCCCGTCTACACCGATGAAGACGTCGACGATCCCCTGCTTGTCCGCTACTCGCTCACCACCGTCACAAAAGCAATGGTCCGCGATTTCGAACTGAAATACCCCGACCTGCCCGTCATCACCGAACGCTACCCGCAGGTCGACGAGAACCCCAGCGGAAATCCGCAATACGAAGACATCCTTGCCGGAAACGTGCAGGGCATGCAGATCGACGTGCTGAAAGACAGCACCCTCTACGCCTTCAGCGGCCTCAGCCTCGGAAACGTCGACACCTACTGGGGCAACACCGGCACAGAGAATACCAAGATGATCCCAACCGCTCTTCGAATCAGCATATCGGTGAGCGACAGCCAGGAGCGCGTGAAACGAGCGTTTGAAACAATCATAAGAACAAGGTTCTCCCGCTTTTCGCTCAAGGAGGATTAAACATGCTAAGAAGAAACAAGCGCAACGCCAGCGCCCTCATCGTAGCCGTAGGCTTATTGGCCGTGCTTAGCGCCATGGCCTTCACCTACGTTACCATCATGCGAGTGGAGATCGACGGAGGCATAGCCCTCCAGACTACTACCGAAACCGCCCTGCTGGACCAGTGGGCGCTCCAAAGCGTAGTAGACCGCCTTGCACGCACACCAGGGCAGGGCGCGCTGTACACACCCGTCGACTGGGCCGGCGAGGAATGGTACAACCGCCCGCTCATCTTCACCGGCACCAATGGATACTCGCCCGCAATGCCGCTGGGCACCGTGATGAGCTTCGGCACCGAAATGCCCGGCAAGGGCGTATTCAGCATCAGCGCCCAGGTGATGGACTGCTCCTCCCAGGTGAACCTTGCCGACGTCGACTGGGAAAACGATACCGACGCCACCAGAAGAAAAAGAAACATCCTCAGCCAAATGCCTTTTGCCATCGTATTCAAGCAGGACCCCGATCGCAACCTCAGAACGCTTGATAGCGTGCAGATGATGAACGAGCAGGTCGCCGATGCTCTTATCGAGGTGCTGCAAGCCTTCCAAAAGGCAAGCGGCTCTCTGACCACAAAGGATCAGTTGCTCGCCGGAATCCTCCGCAACAATGCCTTCAAGACCTACGGCTCCGAGGCCAACATCACCAGGTACTTTCTGGGCGAGAAAGACGGTGCCGGCAACATCCTCACCATCGGCTTCAAAGACTTCATCACACTCAACTCTTGGGTGGACAAGAGCGCAGTGTCTAATAACAAGGCAAATACCTCGTTCGACCTCACAGCCAAAGGCCGCGCCCCCATCAACGTCAACACCGCACCCTCCTGGACGCTCAAAGGCATATTCAGCGGCCTGCGATCCACCGAGATGGACACACCCATAAGCGCTGCCGAAGCCACCACGCTGGCTGAATACGTAATAGCCTACCGCACGCCAAAGAGCCTGCTGCCCGCCAGCCTGGCACTGAAGCAAGATGAACTGCTGGAATGGATAACCGAGTTTACTGACAATGCAGCTTCGGCAGGTGACGCTGAAGTTGTCACGCCCGATCCCGCCACAAGAGAAGAACTGAGATGCCACCTCTTCAGGCTTTGCCACCTGCTTGCCAATCCGCATCCCGACACACTTGGCGAACACATCGCCGCGGTATCCGGCGAGGCCAAAGCACCCGACGGCGGCGTTTTCAACAGGCTGCCCTGTCCCTTCGCCACGTGGGCGCAATTCGACGCATTCCTCAAGCTGCTCGTATACAAAGACGCGCTTGGAGGCAGCATCGAAGACGGCCGCCACAAAGCCCGCGCCATCATGGCCAACTGCAACCCCAACACCAACTACAGCAAGCAGCCGCCCAGGAACTGCTGGGCCATATGGAACTGCGGCAAAGACCGCCTCGTCGAAGCAAACGCCACCACCGAGCTATGCTTCGGCTCTTTCGGCCGCTTCGAAATCGAAATGCTGCTCGGCAAAACACAACCTGTCCAAGGCGGCGCTTTCGCCATCGGCGCCCTCACCGCATCCGAGGTGGGATCCGGTAACGACGGATTCCGCTCCACCTCCATAACCGCCGCAAAAATCAGAACCATCAAGGGCTCGCTCTATACACCGGACCGCTTCTGCGTATACGGTGCAGACGGCGCTCTTCTCGCAACAAGGCACATCACCAGCGCCTCCGGAAGCAACGTCTTCTTTGACAGGCCGATGCCCGCAAAATTCCCCGCAAATCCCGTAAACTGGTCCATCGAGCGGTTCGACTCTGTAAAAAAGTGGATTGCCATCGCCAAGTTCGTCAATACGATCAGGCTCAACACGCGGGAGGATTTCACTCACGGGCAAATCGTCGCCACGGGCGAATCCGACCCGGTTCTCTTCTTCCCCGACCAGCGATTCAAAGACTCCAGTAGCAAAACCTACGACTACCGCGACGGCTCCATCACAATGCGGTGCGAGCCGGTTGATGCCCCCCTGGACGCTGTTTTCCGGCAGACGTTCTCTTACGGCGACTACGTCAAGGTGGACGAAAAGGGCGTGAGCGACCGCATCGGTTCCGTCTTCACCGAAGGCCAGATATTCCCATTCGGCATGTGGCTGAAGAGCGGCACCACCGAAAAGCCCCTGAAATACCCATTGTACACGGTTTTCCCCGAGGAAACCAAAGACCCCCAAGACTTCACGATGCACATGTGGCTGTGCCTCACCGACAAGCCCGGCAATGTGAAAGGGCAGATCGTATTCTCCGATTTCAGCATCGACTTCAAGACGCACAAGGCAAGAACCCACATAGAGCTTCTGATCGACGCGAAGCGCCTGGAACTCAAACTCACAGGCACCGCCATCCCCGAAAAAGACCAGAAGGCCCTCCCGATGAACCTCAACATCACCGGCGACAAGGCCATCTCGATAGCCGACTGGAAGGCCGGTGAATGGCACTGGGTAGGCTTCGGATTCCAATCGTCCAACGCCACCGGCACCAGCGAAGCCACCCTCTTCGCCACCATAATCGATGAGGATAAGGGAACGCACGAGCTGGTGGTGAAATCTACCACGCTCGCCGCCGGCATAAGAATGGAGCTCTACAAAAACGCCGTCGACAAGGACGTAGAGTTTGGAATCTGCAGCGTGATAGCCGACGATATCGTGGTGCTCAAGGATTACCTCAGCAACCCCAACGCATCCCTCCCGGAAACGCGGTTCAAAACCGCCGCGTCCACCTACACATCCGATGCCTTCAAAATGGTCGACAGCAACTACAGCCAGGACGTTGAGTTTGGCACCGTATCGTGGACCGAATACATGCCTTGGCGATATCTGCCGGCCGGGCGGCAAAAGCTTGACGACGACCAGGAGCAATGGGCCAACGCAAACGTGGAGATACTCATAAAGTGCAACGGCGACACTACAAACAGCCCCGCCGGTACGGCAGCCTCCAGCGATAACCACGCGCTGCTGCAAACACCCATCTGGCTTGCCCACGAAGACCTCGTGGCCGGCTGGCAATCATGCTTCAGAACCGGAACTCGCGGCGAAGGACAAAGGCTGGCCACCGGCAGCAAGAAACCCGAATTCTGGTCTGGCTATGACTCGACCGGCAATGCCACCGGCAAAACCAAAGACAAACTCACCATTGTTGCACGGATATTCGGCCCGGGCGGTCAAGACAGCAGCAAGCCCAATTTTGAAACGCCCGTGGTCGACGACATCACCGTAACTTTCCTCACGCCCATCGAAACCCTTTACTGGAAGGAAGCGATGGACCTGAGCGAATAGCACAGCCGGCCCTGTGGCTTGAAAAGACAAAGGCCGCGTTTCGTAATCGAAACGCGGCCTTTGTGATTTAACCGATCGCCCGCCTACAGCTTTATGCCCAATTCCTTCAACTGCTTCGGGTCCACCACCGAGGGCGCCTCGCTCATCAGGCACTGCGCCTTCTGCGTCTTCGGAAATGCGATCACGTCGCGGATGCTATCCAGCCCCAGCAGCAGCATCACCAGGCGGTCCAGCCCCAGCGCAATGCCGCCGTGCGGCGGCGCGCCAAGGCGCAATGCGTCCAGCAGGAAGCCAAACTTCACCTTCGCATCTTCATCGCCGATACCAAGCGCTTGGAATACGCGCTTCTGCACCTCCATATCGTGGATACGGATGCTGCCGCCGCCGATCTCCACGCCGTTCAGCACGATGTCGTAGGCGCGTGCAAAAACCGCCGCCGGATCGGTTTCCAGCTTGGGGAGGTCTTCGAGCTTCGGCGACGTAAACGGATGATGGCACGCCTGGTAGCGCTTCTCCTCTTCGCTCCATTCGAAGCTCGGGAAGTTCACCACCCAGCAAAACGAAAACCGGCCTTTGTCTACCAGGCCCAGCCTCGTGGCCACGTGCTGCCGCAGGTTTCCCAGCGCGTGGCCCACCACATGGGGCGTGTCGGCCACAAACATCAGGATGTCGCCCGGCTCGGCGCCCATTCGCTTGCCGATCCGGGCTTGCAGTTCGGCGCTGAAGAACTTCGCGATCGGCGATGAAAAGCCCGCCGGCTCCACGCGAAACCACGCCAGCCCCTTCGCCCCGTAGTTTTTCACGTATTCCGTGAGGGCGTCGAGGTCGCGGCGCGAAATTGTGTCCATCCCCTTTTTCGCGTTTATGCCGCGCACGCACGGGGCGTTCTTGAATACATTAAATTCTGAATCCTTCCCCTCGGCGGTGATGTCTTCAAACGTCATCCCGTAGCGCATGTCGGGGCGGTCGGTGCCGTAGAGGTTGATGGCTTGGGTATAGTCGATCCGCTTGATCGGCAGCGAAATCGGCTTGTTCAGCACGTTCTGCATCACGTCGGCAAGGATGCCCTCAGTTACCGCCATGATGTCTTCCTCGTTCACAAACGACATCTCGAGGTCGAGCTGGGTAAACTCGGGCTGGCGGTCGGCGCGCAGGTCCTCGTCGCGGAAACACCGCACCACCTGGTAATAGCGCTCCAGCCCGGCCACCATCAGAATCTGCTTGAATAGCTGGGGCGACTGCGGCAGCGCGTAAAACGTGCCGGGGTTCAGGCGGCTGGGCACCAGGTAATCTCTAGCGCCTTCGGGCGTGCTCTTGGTGAGGAATGGCGTTTCCACCTCGATGAAGTCGCGCCTGTTGAGGTGCTCGCGCATCGTCTGGATAATCCGGTGGCGTGCCAGCAGGTTTCCCTGCATGCCCTTGCGGCGCAGGTCCAGGTAACGGTATTTAAGGCGCACCTCCTGCGACACCTGGTCGTCTTCCGTAATCTCGAAAGGCGGCGTGTCGGACCTGTTCAGCAGCTCGAGCTCATCGCCGCGCACCTCGATCTCGCCGGTCGGCAGGTCGGCGTTCAGTGTGCCTTCGGGCCGCCTCAACACCACGCCCTTCACAGCCACCACAAACTCCGAGCGAAAAGTTTGGGCTAGCGCGTGCGTGTCCTTGTTGTGCTGCGGATTGAAAACCACCTGTGTCAAACCGTATCGGTCGCGCAGATCGATGAAGATCACGCCGCCGTGGTCGCGTTGTGTTTGCACCCAACCGTTCAGTATCACGGCCTGCCCGATGTTATCGCTGCGCAGTTCGCCGCAGGTATGCGTCCTTTGTAGTCTCATTCAATTCTCCGATGCCACAGCGGGCCCCGCCCGCTCACTTGGATGTTTTCAGGAATTCAGCGATGCTGTCGAACGCGGTGGGCGTTTCGGCGCCGGTCTGCATGTTCTTGATCTTGATTTTTCCCGCGGCGAGCTCATCGCCGCCCACGAAAGCTACAAACGGCACGTTCAGCCGGTCGGCCCCGCGCATCTGCGCCTTGGGGCTGCGGCCCTCGTAATCCATCTCGGCCGCAACGCCCTGCGCCCGCAGGCTTGCCACCAGCTCGAAAACCCTCTGGCGCACCTCGTCGCCCACGTTCACAAACATCACCTGCGGCGTGCGAGGATCTTTCTGCTCGCCGAGCTCCTTCTCGAGGGTCATTATCACGCGCTCCTCTCCGATGGCGAAACCCGTTGCGCCCACGTCGGGGCCGCCGCGGTCTGCCACAAGGTGGTCATAGCGGCCGCCCGCGCAGATCGCATTTTGCGCGCCGAGGCCGCCGTGCACAAACTCATACACCAGCCCCGTGTAGTAATCCAGCCCGCGCACCAGAAACCCGTCGATCTCGTGCAAGATGCCGGCCCGCTCGATTGCGGCGGTTACCGCGCCGAAGTCTCGCCGGTCGTTTTCGCAAAGGTAGTCTTGGATATTCGGGCCGCTGCGCGTCAGCGCGCGGCAGCCTTCCTCCTTGCAGTCGAGCGCGCGAAACACGTTGCGCTCGATGCGGGCGCGGCAGTTTTCGCATAGCTTGCCGCTGTGCGCATCCAGGTATTCTTTCAGCACCGCGCGATACCGCCCGCGGCATTCGTCGCAGCCCAGCGTATTCAGCTTTATCGAAAAGCCGCTCACGCCCAGCTCGCGAAACAGCGCCCACGCCATCACTATGCATTCGGCGTCCAGCAGCGGGTCTGCAGAGCCGATCGCTTCCACGCCGATCTGATGAAACTGCCGGTATCGGCCGGCCTGCGGGCGCTCGGCACGGAACATCGGCCCTATGTAGTAGAGCTTCTGGAAGCTTCGCTTCTGATGCAGGCCGTGCTCGATGTATGCCCGCACCACCGACGCGGTGGCTTCGGGCCGCAGGGCAAACCGCTCGCGGCCTTTCTCGAAGATGTACATCTCCTTGTCCACTATATCGCTGCTCTCGCCGATGCTCGCGGCAAACAGCTCGGCATTCTCGAAAACGGGCGTTCGAATCTCGCCGTAGCCGTACAGCTCGAAAACCCGGCGCGCGGCCAGCTCCACGCGCGTCCACAGCACCGCGCGGTCGGGCAGTATGTCGAAGGTGCCTCTGGGCGCCTTTATTGCCATCTCACTTCTCTTTCTATTCCTGCTTGTTCGGAGCATCAGGCTCCGGGGCGGGCGCCTCCTTGCCCTGTATCTTGTCGATCCATTGCCTGGCCAGCTCGGTGAATTCCGGGATATTCCACTCCACCACCGATTGATAGACCTTCAGCGCCTCGTCCTTTTCGCCTCGCGCCGACATCGCCCACGCCTCGTTGTGAAGCTCATACCACTTATCGTTCACCTTCACTCTCAGGTTCGACAGGATCGTCTCCATCTGCTTGCCGCAATCTTCCCTCACGCGCGATCCGGTGCCTTTGAAAAACTCCTGAAGAGCGGCAGTCTGCCGGCTTGCTTCCGCGTAATTCGATTCGCGCACGGCAGCGTCTATTGCATCCACGAAAGCCTTCCGTTGCGCGTTCCACGGAAGCATCACCACCTGCTTCTGCGCCTGCACGCGACTGTCCGCCGCCGGAATGTCTGAAAAATCACGCGCGATGGCATCGAGGCGGTCGAAATATGACTGCAGCGGCTGCGGGTTCTTCTGCGCGTCGTCCATTACGGCGCTCATCGCGCTCACCAATTCACTCTCGCGATCCTTCACCACGGCCTTCTTGCGCGACTCGTCAACGTATGTCTGCACCACGGCCGCGCTCGGGTCGTTCGGATATTTCCGAATGAACTCCTCAGCCAGCTCGTGGGCCTCCTTGTATCTCTTCTCCTTGAATAGCAGCTCCACTTCCTTCGCCATGCCCTCGCGGCGGCCTTTCTCGGTGAGCTTCCACGCCGCCAAGCCGCCCGCTACCAGCACCGCCGCGCAAGCGGCGGCGATGATAATGCCTGCCTGGCTGCTCATTTTCCGCTTGCGAGCGGGCCGGCCCAGATGGCCGAATTCGTGAGCCTTGTGCGCAACGGGCGGATCGGCAGAAAACTGCTTGAGCGCCAGCATAGCCGTAACGATCGAGCCGAAGCCCTTGTGCGAGCCTTTCAGCATCTGCAGCACCGTCTTATCCAGCCCGCCCGGCACCGCGGGGTTCACCTTGCTCGGCGCCGTGAGGCTTTTCGAATCGGCGGCGGCTTTGCCGGTGAGCAGCGCATACGCCAGCCGCCCAAGGGCTGCGATTGCATCGCCCTCGGCCGAATGGGAGCCGGCAGCGGCCGATAGCGAAGCCGGCAGCATCTTCACCTCGCCACTGTTTGAAAGCATAATATTGCAGGGATCGGTGTGGAAGCTGAGCACGTTTTGGCGCAGCGCGTGCGTGATTGCACTGCCCGCGCTCAGGCTGAACCGAATTGCATCTTCCAGCGGCGGTGTGCCCGACGCCGCCAGCAGGTCGGCCACCGTCCACCCCTCCACGAATTCCATCGAGTAATAGGGCACCCCCTCGGCACTGATCTCGTAAACGCTTACGATCCCCGGGTGCTGCATCGCGCCCACCAGCTTCGCCTGCTCCACAAACTCGGCAACGGCCCCATTGTCAGAGATGAACTCGTCGCCCAGTACCTTCAGTGCAACCGTTCGGCGCATCGCCACCTGCTCGGCGCGGTATACGTCGGAGCGGTCGCCGCGAGCTATGCGTTTGATGAGCGTGTAGCCGCCGATCGACTCGCCGGAGCGATCCACCCGCTCGGCGGGCGGCAGATGCAGCTCGATAGGCGACTTGCACCTCTTGCAGGCAACCTTGCTGCCGGCCGGCCTGCGCATCAGCCTGTAGCGGGCGCCGCATTTTTCGCATACGAGTTCAAATTGGCTCATGATCCGATCCTGTGTGCAAATAAGGCTTGCTGTTCCAGGGACGGACTTTCATTATATCATGCGTAGGGGGAAAAACAAACCAAAACTGAACGCCCGTGGGCGGCGCGGGTGCGCCGGGCAGCCTTTTGCTGGTTGAAATGGTAGCTGATCTGCTCGACGAACTGCAGGAGTGAACCGGCCGTTGATCGCCGCCTACGTCGTTTCCACGCACTTGAGCATAGCATTGCCCAGCGACATGAAATTGTACGGCGGCCACGGGCCTGTCAGCAGAAAACAGAACTTCACATTTGACGACTGCATAGATTCAATAATATCGCGAAACTCGCCGCACCTCACACGCTCGATGAGGTAAGCACCGTCCAGCATCAGCCCTTCCGACGGCATCACCTCGCAGCGGCACTCCGCGCAAACCGGCACAAGCGACCGCTGTATCTCGCTCACCTGCTCTTCAGCCTTCGTCTTCAGGATGCGTGTAACCACCGTCTCGCGCTGCTTGTAAAGCACATATCGAGCGCTCGGCCCGCTCTTCCGCTCCAGCTCGGCAAACGCAGTGCGATAGGGATCGGTCTGCTCGATCAGCGAACGAAGCTCGCCGGCCGGCCAGAAAACCTTCAGGTCAAACTCCACCCGGTTCTCCACCTTCTGAAGGCCCTGGCTATACTGCTCGTAGCTGCTCGAAAGCAGCTCCATCACGTGCTCGTCGCCCTGCAGCACGGTGCCAAAACGAGCCGGCAGCAGCGAATAGCTCTCCATCAGGCTCTCGATCACGCTTTCGTGGCGCGCCAGAGCCGAGATGTCGTTTTTGAAATCCTCCCGCTCCACATCGCTCACCACCGCGGCAATCAGTTTGCATGGCATCATGTAAACCGATGTGTTATCCACGCCCGACAGCTCCAGCGTGTCGCTGCGATCGCAACGGATCACGCCGTAGAGGTACTTCCTTGAGTTCGATTTCTGTAATGAAGAGTTCAGAGTGATGCCTCCATTACGCGGCCCCGAAATCTCGCGACAGCCCGAATGGGCTGCTCCCTAGTTGTTTTCGGCATACTCGCGTCGATTGGACAACAGTATATTCCGGTGATGCAACGGCCGGTGCGTGAACAGGAGATGCCGGCGGACGCGGAGGAAACGGCGGGAAACGCAGGGCGATGATGCGGCCTTGAACCCGTCAGAGCCTTCTCTCCGCAAGCTTGCATTGGGCCCGCACTGCCGTTGAAGAGAAGGCTCTGTCCCCGCAAACATCTTTCTGGTTTCAGAAACCTTTGATTTATCTGGCAACCGGTTTGAACCGGCTTGCTTTCGCATTGTACATAGTAGCAAAAAACGTGCCATAATTCATGAAATTCCCCGCCGCAAAAAGCGACCTCGGTGTGAAATAAAACGCATTCAAAAAAGCTAAGCCCAATGTGCAAATCAAGGAAGGTGGCATCTGGCGGGAGTTTCAGGATTATGTAAGAATTAAACCAAGTGATACGGAGCGTTCAATGAATGTGGAAGCAGGCGTACTCATTTCCCTCCATACTTTATGGAGAGAACTCCATAGTACGCCAGCCTTGTGGCAAAGGCATGCAAGAAAGGACAGAAGGCAGAAGTCAGAAGGCAGAAGAAGCCGAGGATGCTGGGCGAGCCGAACCGTTATTCCGACTCCTGGCTTCTGACTTCCCGTCACAGCGCCTGAAGCCGCTCGAAGAAGTCAGGGAAGGTTTTCGATACGCACGAGGGGTTTTCGATCACTATTCCCGGTGCCCGCAAGCCGATCACCGAAAAACTCATCGCCATGCGATGGTCGTCGTACGTGCGAATCGTTGCCGGCCTCACCGGTCTCGGACGGATCACCAGGCCGTCCGGCAGCTCGTCCACATCCTGCCCGATCCGCCGCAGCTCGGCGGCCAGCGCCGCAATGCGGTCGGTTTCTTTCAGCCGCATGTTGCGTACGTTGCGGATGCTCGTTGGCCCTTCGGCAAAAACGGCAACGGCCGCCAGCGTCATAGCCACGTCCGAAATGTCGCCCATATCGATGTCGATTCCGCTGAGATGGCCGCCGCGCACCTCGATAAACGGTACGCCCGAATCGGTTTGGCCATCGTGCACCTGGCAGCCCATCTGCGCCAGCGCATCCACGAAACGCACATCGCCCTGGGCCGACGCCCGCGACAGCCCCGGCACGCTCACCCTGCCGCCCGTTACCGCTGCGGCCGCAAAGAAATACGACGCACTGCTCGCATCGCACTCGATCGTGTAGTCGCGAGGCTGGTATGGCCGGCCGGCCCGCACCCGCATTGTGGACCCCTCGCGCACGGCATCCGCGCCAAACTCGCGCATCAGGCCCAGCGTCATGTCAATATAAGGCTTCGACACCAGCGGCCCCTCGGCCACAAGCTCCACGTCTGTGCGGGCATACGGCGCCGCCAGCAGAATGGCCGAAAAAAACTGGCTGCTCTTGTCGCCCGGGATCGACACGCGGCCGCCGCGCAGGCCGCCGGCCTCTATCAGCACCGGTGGGCATCCGTTTCCTCTCGCGCTCCGCACGCTTGCGCCGAGCTGCGAGAGGCCGTCGAGCAGGTCCTGTATCGGCCGCTCGCGCATCCGCTCGCTGCCGTCGATCACATAGCGGCCGTTGCCGAGCGCAAGCATAGCGGTGAGGAAACGCATAGCGGTGCCGGCGTTGCCCACAAACAGCTCGGCGGCCGCCGCCGGAATGCTTCCGCCGCCGCCCTGCACGCGCATCTCGCCCGCGGGGCCGTCGGTTGCAGGCAGGCCCAGCTCGTTTAGCGCCCGCATCATGTAAAGCGTATCGTCGCTGCGCAGCGGATTGCGCAGGATTGAGCGTCCGCCGGCCAGCGCAGCGGCCGTCAGCGCTCGGTTCGTATAGCTTTTCGAGCCCGGCACGCCCACCGTGGCGTCGATTGAATTTCGGGGCTGTATCTCAATCACTTGGCAGTTCTTTTCCTGGGGCGGCTGATTACCAGCACCGCGGTGACGGCCGCGGCTACCGCCAGAAAAATCTGTATGAGGCCGGCGGTAGACATGTGCGGCCCGCTTATCTGGATCTCATCCGACCAGTTCACGCGGTCATCCTCAGAGGTGTTCAGCGACGCGCCCGCTGAGTATAAATGCACGTTTCCGCGGCGGAGCTCTTTGAAACCCGTGAACCGGCTGCAGCAACTGGATAGAAACAGATCAACCGACTGCGGCAGTAATTTCACGCGGGTCCTGCCGGGGCGATCGCCGCCAAACCCCAGCGAGAAGCCGAAATCCTCCAAGCCGCTCACGTTCAGGTTATCTTTCGTAATCAGGAACAGCGACGCCTCGAGCGGGTGATCCTTCAGCATAAAACGCAGCGGATAGGTGATGTATGTGCAGGCGAACGAAATCCTCACAGGCTTCAAAGCGCCCGGCCGCCCCAGATCGCCGCTCATCACACGCTGCACCACAAAGCTCCAGCCGTTATCCTCGTAATACTTCAGCTTCCCGGCATCGATGGTATTCAGGCCGTTCAGCGTCAGCCAGTTATTCAGGGCGCCCTTTTCGCAGCCCACCTTCCGCACCTCGTAATTGCCGCGGATCGTGGGCAACGCCTCGATGCTTCTGCCAGGGTCTTCCATCGCCCGCAGATCAGCCAGCACGTTTGTATCGCAAAGCTCTGCCAGGTCGGGCTCGGCCGGCACAGGGATCACAAACGCCAGCAGCTCAAACGCAGGCATATCGGCATCGGGCAGAATCGATGCCTGCACCAGCAGCTCCTCGCGCTGCCGATGATAAACCACAAACTCGTCAACACGCGCCAACGGCACTGTGCCCTCCGACTTCACGGGCAGCACGATCTCGGCCTCGGACGCCGCCCCAGTAATCACCATTAGGGCAAGCACAAGAGCGAAGAGCTTCGGCTGTTGGCAATATGTTTTCATACCATCAAGTATAAACCGCAGGCCGGGAATTGTCAACCGCAAAACCGGTGCCGATCGTCTCGCCGCACACCGAGCAACTTGCAAGGGGTGTGTAAGAGATTCGTGGGCATCCGCGTATAAAAGGTATACTCGAACGCGCAGCGGTCGCCGTCTGCATTCTTCATCCATTGTTCATTCAACTCCGAATAAGGTCTGAAGGGCCGGAGTG
>Ga0307379_10009233_pt1 | contig 13204 bp, 10 predicted proteins | sample UN2MG_FD_202237 | JGI IMG/M metagenome (GOLD analysis project Ga0307379, IMG submission 202237) | Soil microbial communities from Risofladan, Vaasa, Finland - UN-2 | ecosystem: Environmental > Terrestrial > Soil > Coastal area > Acid sulfate soil | place: Finland: Risofladan, Vaasa | collected...
TTTGCAAAATTTTCCCATCCATTCAAATTATCTCGAGAGGCTGCGAAACCTTGTTGCTGAATTAGAGAACGACCCGAAATTTACAGTTGAGCAACTGGGCCAAAGAGAAGTTGATGGTTGTCAGGCCATCGGTTTTCTGGCGAAAAGCTCCAGGACTGAAGTTGAGATCTGGGCTGATTCCCGGACCGCTTTGCCGATCCGTATAGAGCGTAGACAACCCAATTTTAAAATTATTTTTAAGAATATCGAATTTGATGTGCAGATGGATGAAGCACTTTTCAGTACGGAGATACCGGAAGGCTATACACAACTGCAAAATCAAATCGATTTAACAGGCTCAACCGAGGATGATGGTGTATTTCCGGAAGATGTTTCTGTAGAGTATTATTTAAAGAATACGTTGAAATTAGGTAAAACAATCGAGGCTTTGGCAAAAGATGATGCGCAGGCAATGGAGCTTGGGATGAAACTTGGTCGGCATATGGCGTTTCTCCGCTTTTTCAAAGGCGAGGGCAAGTGGCACTATGCGGGCAACGGCGTAAAACTTGGTGACGCTGATACCGCTATTTTCTGGTATCGGCCGGAAGGGTCTGAAACTGACCGCGTAATCTACGGCGATTTGAGTGTAAAGGACGTATCAGCGGAAAACCTTCCGAGATAACTTTGCCAAACAATATTTATTACAAAGGCCGGGCTGATTCCTTCGAGATTGCTCAGGATGAATTGGCCCGGCCTTTTTTGTGCGCTTTTGCTCTATAAAAAGCCCAGTGTTGTTTTCAGGGCGGCGAAGTAAAAGCAGTTTGCTTACAAAATAATTGAAGACAAAAGATTTTTATCGACACATTTCTTACCTGAAGCGCAAACTATAGAGTGAAGGCTAAAGCCTTTGGCGGCTTAGGCCTGTCCATTAAACTGTCTGATATGAATAAACGAGCACACATGGAAATAGCTGAAGGATTGCAACAAGGTAATCGCGATGCCTGGTTGAGTCTGTATGAGTTGTATGCTGAAAAGCTATGGTGTAATGTTGCAAGGCTAATGGCTCATGACCCGGCTTCTGTTGCGGACGTTGTGCAGGAGACTTTACTATCTGCAGCACGTTCAGCAAAGAATTTCAATCCTCGCCGTGGTTCATTGTGGACATGGCTATGGACCATAGCGAAACGGCAGGTAGCCCTGCATTATCGCAAACGAACGTCAAAGGCAATCATTGCTCGTGCTCAGCAGTGGTGGAGCTTGTTAGACGGCCAAACATCTGATTGGATTGGAGGCTGGGAGAAGCCACCGGCGGAAGTGCTTGAGTCTGCTGAATTGGCGACTCTGGTCAGATTTACACTCACAGAGTTATCAGCGGAGTATCAGACATTACTAATGGCAAAATATGTTGACGGTTTAACAATAGAAGACATCGCCCGAGAAACTAACGGTTCATCTGTGGCTGTTCGGTCGAAACTGGCCCGAGCCAGAAAGGCCTTTCGCCTGGGCTTTAAGAGATTGACGCATTCTACGCCCGGCATATTGGAGATGGCACCATGAAATTTAATAAAAAGAAACAATCAGATGATGAGAAGTTCAGCTCGCTACTTTCTTCTGTGGGGCGTGAGACCGTTGCTCCTGACCGCGAGTTCCTGAATAAACTAAAGGAAGAATCTGCAAAGATATTTGAGGCAAGTGCATCAAATGGGTCAGGACATTTGAGAGAATCTATTAACACTATTTCAATATGGAGAACTATTATGAAAAATCCAATTACAAAAATAGCCGCTGCAGCGGCGATATTAATAGTGGTGATTATCGGCATAAATCAGTTGGGTGATTCATCAAGTGTCGCCTGGGCAGAAGTGTCGCAACATATCCTCAACGCCCAGACCGCGATATTAGACATTATTATCGGTGATGAAGGCGAAGGCTCTGTCGTCATCCATGATCAGATAAAGGGTCCGCGAATCAGGAGAACTATGTCAAATGTTGAGGATGTTGTCAGCATCATTGACCTGGAGACAAGCAGGATTTTGACTCTGACTGTTTCCAAGAAAGAAGCGGCATATATCGACCTGAAGGGTCTGCCTTCGATGCCGAATTATATGGATACGCTAAGGAATGTCATTCGCGAATTGCGGGAGAATCCACATTTTGAGGTCGAAGAACTTGGCAAACAGGAAATAGACGGACGGGAGGCTATTGGGTTTTTAGCCAGGCATCCAAAGGTGGAATTGACAATCTGGGCCGACCCTGAAACGGCGCTTCCTGTGCGGATCGAACAGGTGGGCGGACAAATGAAGGTCATCTGTAAAAATGTCAAGTTCGATGTACCAATGGACGAAACGCTGTTCAGTATGGATGTGCCGGATGGATATAAGTTACAGCAGGTTGAGCTTGACCTGATGGGAGCTACCGAGCAGGATTTTATCGAAGGTCTTCGTATTCGCGCAGAGCTTTTTGACGGTGAGTTTCCCGAAGGTATTGCTGTTGAAGATTATCTAAGACAGGCGCAGGCAATTGGCGGGAAGTTAAATGAACTCGGACTGGGTGATGAGGAGGTGACTAAGCTGGGAATGAAACTAAGCCGACATTTGCTGTTCATTCGGTTCTTCAAAGGCCAGGGCGAATGGCATTATGTTGGTAATGGTGTGAAGCTTGGTGATGCCGAGACGGCGATATTCTGGTATCAGCCGGAGGGTTCAGAAACTTATCGCGTTATCTACGGTGATTTGAGTGTAAAGGACGTGTCAACGGAAAACCTTCCGAAATAAAGTTGTTCAGGGAATGAATAAAGCAAAAAGCCGAGTATTTTGACTCGGCTTTTTGTGCGTTTATCGTGTGTTAATCTTTTTTTGGGATTGGCTTTTGTGAGACTCCTTCTACTCCGCCGCCATAGTATGGATACTTATCGAAGACGTCTCCCCGGCCTAAAACACGGGGGTCTTTGGTCGCTTTGAGCTCGGTTAACAGGTCGGCAGCGAGCCTGCTTTTTATCATGGCGTATTCAGGCTTGCCGGCTACGTTATTTAGCTGGTCGGGGTCCTTTCGAAGGTCGTAAAGCTCCTCGGCGGGACGCTTTCCGAAGGCAAGCTCGAAAAATTTGGCGACCTGCGGCTCGTTTCGGTACTTCAATATATAGGATTTTGTCGGAGCGGCATCAACGTCAGCATAGCCATAATGTGTGCCGAGCGGCTTTGATATGACTATTTCTGTTGGTTGAGCATAACCTTTGGCATGTCCGGAGGGCCAGCGGTTCGGTTTGAAGTTGCGGATGTAGAGGAAATCGTGCGTTCGTATCGCCCTCATTGGATAGCCGGCAGCGCCGGTTTCCTGAGAGGGTACGTGGCGCTCTTTGCCGGTCAGGACGTGATTGCGTTTGCGGTCCACTCGACCCGATTTGCCTGATGTCAGCACGTTAAGAAAACTTCGAGCTGTCATATCCACGGTTGGTTTCAATCCGGCTGCTTCGAGGAAGGTCGGCGCCAAATCGGCGAGGCTGATAAAGTCTTCGACAACCCGACCGCCTTTGACGGCCGCGGGCCAGCGAACAGCAAGGGGAACATTGGTGCCCTGGTCGTAAAGGTTACTCTTGCAGCGCGGAAACGGCATACCATTGTCGCCGGAGATTACAACCAACGTATTATCCAGCTCGCCGTTTTCCTGAAGAGTATTCAAAAGCTCGCCAACTTCAGTATCGAAGCGCTGAACCTCCCAGTAGTAGTCACATATATCCGTTCGCACTTCCGGGCTGTCGGGGAAGCAGGCAGGCACTTCGACGTCCTGGAGTTTCATACCGCTGTTGATGCCGGATTGCCACATATAAGCCCGATGCGGGTCCTGACTGCCGAACCAGAAACAGAACGGTTTGCCCTGCGGGCGGTCCTTCATAAATTCTGTGAAGTTTTTGTAATTCGGCCCGGCGGGATTGCGTGTTCGCCCGCCCGGCTCATTGTAGCCGGGCCCCCATCCCTTGCGTGTGTAACCAACATGATAACCGGCCGACTCCAGCAAGTCGGGATATACATCGAACTTTGCCGGCAGAGTGCTCCAGAGGTTGCCGCCTTCTTCCAGTCGCCAGTGCCATTGGCCGGTCAGGATTGCTCCGCGCGAAGGCGTGCAGGAAGGTGATGAGACAAACGCGTTTTCAAACAGCACACCTTCGCGAGCCACACGGTCGAAGGTTGGCGTTTTGACGACCTTGTCCCCGGCTATACTCGCGTGGGGCCAGGACCAGTCGTCTGCGAGGCAAAAAAGGATATTCGGTTGTTTTTTCGGCTTTCGGGGTGACATTGTCTGTGCGCAACTTCCGAGAGCAGCCGTACCCAGCAGACCTAAAGCGCCGCCACTTAGACTTCTAATAAATTCGCGTCGATTCATTTAATCATTCCCTTTTATCTTTTTTAAATGTTTTATTACGAATTATATCTGTTTTACCGTTTTGCAGCGCCGGACCCAGGCATCGTACAGTTTAGCTAATTCGGCGACCTTTTCAGGCATCTTTGCCGACAGGTCGCTAAGTTCGGTTCGGTCGGTCTCCATATTATAGAGTTCCCATGGATTATCGCCAACGGTAACCAGTTTCCATTTACCCTTGCGAACGGCCTTGTTGCGCATGAATTCCCAGAATATCGCATCATGACCTTTGCGTTTGCGTCCTTCGAAAATCGGCAGCAGGCTTTTGCCTTCCAGCTCAGTGATATTATTTGCTTTGTATTGCGAGGGATATTGCGTATCTGCAATGTCTATGCAGGTGGCCATAACATCGATAATGTGGCCGATCTGATGAGTGATAGTTCCGCCTTTTTTAATAACCGCCGGCCAGTGGGCAATAAAGGGCGTGGCGTTGCCGCCTTCGTGGTTGAAACGCTTGTACAGCCGGAATGGCGTGTTACTGACGTTGGCCCACTTTGAGTCGTAGGTACGGTATGATTGGGCCGGGCCGGGCGGAATGTCCTTTGTTTTATTTCGTTCGTACGGACAGCCCCCATTGTCGGAGAGGAACATCACCAGCGTATTGTCCCGGGCCTTCAGTTCGCTTAGCTTGTTCAGGATTCGCCCGATGTTGAAGTCCATTCTGTCAACCATTGCGGCATAGACGGCCATGTTCAGGTCTTCGGCCTGTTTGTCCCTGACCTTGTCCCAGGCGGGAATGTCACTGAACGATTTATGTTTGTCTGCGCCGCGAGCGCTCATGGCCCACTTTTTGTCTATCAGCCCCATTCGTATCAGCCGTCTGTAGCGTTCCTGGCGTATGCGGTCCCAGCCCTTCATATACTTGCCGCGGTATTTTTTGATATCCTCGGGCAGGGCGTGCAGCGGATAATGCGGCGCATTGTAAGCCAAATAGAGGAAAAAAGGCTTGTCTTTTCGGCCTGCCTCATCGAGAAAATCGAGAGCGTAATCTGTGAAGGCGTTTGTGGTGTAGAAGTTTTTGTCATTTGTTGTGAACGGTTCTCTATCCAGGCGGAAAGTATTATCGGGGACAAAGTAACTGCATGAGCCGCCGAGCATGCCGAAGTACCTCTCGAAGCCGCGATCCATTGGCGTGCCGCCGACGTGCCATTTGCCTGAGACTAAAGTTGAGTAGCCGGCCCGGCGGAGCACTTCGGCGATGGTAACGCAGTTTTTGCCCTTTCCGACGTCTGCCTGCTGATGGTACAGGCCTGTCAGTATGGAATGGCGTGTTGGCGCGCATTTGGCGCAGTTGTAGAACTGTGAAAAGCGGAGGCCTTCGGCGGCCATTCGGTCCAGGTTCGGCGTCTGAATCTCTCCGCCATAACAGCCCAAATCTGAAAAGCCCAAATCGTCGGCCAAAATCAGCACTATGTTGGGCCTTTTCCTATTGGATTCGGCCGCTGACAGCAAATTTGGCATAGACAATGATGCCGCAGCCAAACCAATTGACTTGAGAAAATCACGACGTGAGTAATTCAATATGTTCATATTGTTTCCTCCGGTTATGTTAAATTTTTCGTCCGATGCAATTTTGCTCGCATTTTATTTGGCTGATACTTTTATATCAATCAAATTATTTTCGCCCCGACTTTGGTGCGCCATTTTGCCAAAAGTTTTTGTAGTTCAGCTACTTTGTCGGGCAGTTCCAAAGCCAGGTTGTGCTGCTCTGAGATATCGTCTGCGAGATTATAAAGTTCGACCTGACCGGTATCGAAGAATTCGATGAGTTTGAAGTTGTCCTTGCGAATAGCTCCTGCCGAGCGTCCGCCGAGGAAATGAGGTTTTTCAATGGGGTAGTGCCAATAGAGTGTGTCCCGTCCGAGTTCGGCTTTCGGGTTTTTCAGTAAAGGCAGGATGGAAACGCCGTCAAGAGGATGAGAGCGTTCGGCGTTGCTTCCGGCGAGCTGGAGGAAGGTTGGGTAGAAGTCAATATTACTTGTCGGTTTATTGCAGAGGCCGCCCGGTTTAACAACCTTTGGCCAGCGGACAATCAGCGGCTCACGAATACCGCCTTCGTAAAGCGTGGACTTACCGGCCCGCAATGGGGCGTTGGAAGTTACGCGGTCCTCGCCGCCGTTGTCACCGGTGAAAATTAATACGGTGTTGTCCGCTATGTCCAACTCATCGAGCTTATCCATAATCATGCCGGCACCTTCGTCGATGCTCTCGAGCTGTGCGGCCAGATGCGGATTGTTCAGCCTGGCCCTGTTTCCTTTGCCGGCGCCGGGTTTGTTTTCGTATTTGGCGAGAAGCTCATCTTTGCCGAGCAACCTGGTATGGACGGCGTAATGACTCAGGTAGAGAAAGAACGGCGTGTCTTTGTGCCGGGCGATAAACTCTACCGCTTCGAGGTTGCAGCGGTCAACCAGATACTCTTTGCCGGGCAGACGTTTTTCGATTTCGCGGTTGAAGTGGTATGGATGAAAGTAGCTTCCGCCGCCGATGCCGCGATTTTCCGAGACTATTACTTCGTCGAAGCCGTGAAGGTCGGGGCTTATTTCCTTAGCTCCGTGGTTGGCATAACCGGTTAGGTGCCACTTGCCGATGATGCCTGTTGTGTAGCCGGCCTGACGGAGCATCTCTGCGATAGTGACATAATCGGTCGAAAGGTGTTTGGCATCGTTTGGCCTCAGGTAGTCGGTAATGCCGAGCCTTGCCGGATATTGCCCCGTCATCAGAGCCGCCCGGTAAGGCGAACAGACAGGGGCTGCTGCGTAAGCTTCGGTAAACCTCATACCCTGGCTTGCCAGCTTGTCGAGATTTGGAGTTTCGTTGAACTTATTGCCGTAGCAGCCCAGCTCGGCCCAGCCCAGGTCATCGGCCAGGATGAAAATGATGTTCGGTTTTTCGCCGGATGCATTGCCGCCGGTCAGCCGGGTGATGCCTGCACAGCCGTGTGCAGCAAGTGTGGTTGCGCCAAATCCCAGGGCCTTTAGAAAGTTACGACGTGAGAAATTCAATATTTTCATACTTGTTTCCTCCCGTTCTTTTTTGAGGTATTTGGTATATCGGTTATTCGCAGTTGAAGGATTTTTCGAGTGGCGCCGGTAACTTTAGCCTGCTGGGACGTTCGAATCGGCCAAAGCCAGATTATCTTTTCGCTGTCTGCGACGATAAGAAGTTTTTGACGTACTTGTTGTGGAACCCTCGCAGCGGTAAGGAACTTGCCCACCTTTTTCTCTTCGCCCAAACCCAAAGGAACAAACCTGTCACCTGCTTTACGAAGACGGATATGCAACGGAGGTTTTATTTTATTAAAGTCAAACCTTTCAACGAAACTGTTTTTTTCCGCCTTGAATTTGTTAAATTCCTCCTCATCCGCCTGAAAGATAGCTGTCTCTATCGAATACCAGCCGAACCTTGTTTGCCCCGGGATGTCCAGTGTGATACTTTTGTCAATAAGCTCGGTGGAGTGAGATATTTTTTCAGACCCCAGCGAATCTCGTCGCAAGAAGGGGCTGCGGGCAGGTGTGGAGAAAATTATTTTCCCATATTCGGTGCCAACTACATATTCGCCCGGTAAATCTATTTTTCTGCCGCCGGTGTTTTGCCGAGCTAATTGTAATAATTTTTCATAGTGATATTGTGTTAAATTTCTCTCGCCGCAGCCGAGAGCCGTCAAGCCCCGCCGAAGAAGCTCGACTATCACCGGTTGTGGTTGAGCCAAAAGCATTTTTACATCCAGCGTTACCTTTTCGCCGGGGCAATCAGCGGCTTTCGGCCAAACCTCATCCGCACTACGGCAAATCAGCTTGTAGAACCCGCGGGCGGATTCGGACAGTTCGGACAATTGCTCGACGAGTGAGCGGGAGCAGTCTTGTTGCAGCTCGGGAAGGAGCCGATGCCGGATGTAGTTTCTTCTATATGTGCAATCGGCGTTCGTATGGTCCCGGCGCCATTTTAGATTCCGATGCTGGAGATATTGAATAATTTCATTTCTATCGACACACAGCAAAGGTCTTATAAACTTGAATTCATTATTAAAAATACGCATCGGCCAAATACCCCCGAGTCCACGAAGGCCTGTTCCCCTACTCAACCGCTGCAAGAGGGTTTCGGCGTTGTCGTTTTTTTGATGTGCGGTTGCTATTGTCTTGCAGTTGTTGACTTTTGCAATCTCGATAAGATTTTTAATCCGCAGCTGCCGGGCGGCAGTCTCAATCGACAGCTTTTCGCGAGCGGCAAACTCGCGCACATTCACTCGCTTTGTTGTTATGGCCAACTTCAGCCCGGCGGCCTGTGCGATGACAAAATCTTCGTCGGAATCCGCCATGGCAGCTCTCAATTGGTGGTTTATATGGGCACAGAGAAGCTCGGGCCTGAGAATATTCTTGCTGCTGAGTGCCGAGATTGCATACAGAAGAGCCGTTGAATCCGCTCCTCCGGAAACCGCCAACAAGACTTTATCCGCGGAGCCGTAAAGCTCATTGGCTTTTATAAAATCGGCGACCTTTTTCTCGAATTCCGACAACATCTCTCCTGGATTGCCGCGGGGCGGGTTTCCTCTTATTCCATAAAAAAAACGGGCCTGATATCAGCCAGGCCCGAGTTCCTATTTATAAAGTCTTTACCTCAAACTTTTGTCGACATCAGTTATTTTCACCCTCTATTTTGTACAACGCCCGTATTCGCTCTTCTGCGTACTCATTCCATATTCTGCGTTTTCCATACTTGCCTTCGGTGTTTAGGGCTTCGCGATAAAGCTCCAGTGCTTCGGCATTGCGATGCAGGCGTTTATCCAAAATACGCGCCGATCTGAACCTGGCGGGATAAGGTGTTTCAGGGTCCCATTGATAAGCCCTTTCGAAGTAGAGAAGTGCTATTGAGTAATCCTGAAAATATTCGTAAATTACACCGGCGTTAAACGCAGCATCATCAATTTTGTCACTGGTAGGATAGCTCCTTATCAGCCGGTCGTATTTATCCAGCGTTTCACGTAATTTGTCGCTATTTTTACCGATGAGAAATACCCTGGCCTCGTCTTCAAGCTTAAGTGCATCCATATACAGGTCGTCAGCTTCCGGGATCGATGTGCTCGCTCTCAAATTCGAATCGAGGATTTCAGCTTCAATAATGTACTTGTATTGCGGGATAGAATCCAGCGACATTAATTCCTCTTTTGCCCAATTAAGCTTCATATTGTTGCCGGTTTTCGTGTAATATCTTATCAGCAATTCCAGTCCCTGCTGATATGCCCGTCTATTGATTGCTATCTGCTCGACAATGTCGGTCTCGCCCGCCTGAGAGATGTTAATCGAACCACCGATCGCCGTTGTGTCTTGACTCGATATAAGCCGGCCTCTTCCGCTGTCAGCTTGCTGGCATCCGAGCGATATGCTCAATAAGACGATAATTACTACGGTAAGAACTATCCTTGCCATAATGGCCTCCTTTCAACTTTCAACCTAATTCAGTCCTTTATAACTGATAATATTACCATCCCCCCGGAAAAGGGGCAATTATCAATTATCAATTATCACTTAAAAGTGCTCTCGTCAAGGACAAAGACCTAAAAAATATTTGGCATTGTGTTTGTTTAAATCAGCCTTCATACCGGAATTGACCTGTTCACCGAGTCAATCTCCCACAAACGGTAATCTACCTGTTGAATAGCAGGATTCCCAGAGGAAGATAATTTGTTCTCTGCAGGCGACGGATGCACCTGTCTTTATGGTCTTTTTATGAATGAAACTCTCGAAAGCCCGTGTGGTAAAAAAAGCCCCTGCTTTCGTCTTTTTGTGAATCCTGCGGAGGCTTTTCCAAAGTGCATATTCAAGGCCGCAGGGGCGGTTATTATAGGCTGTAATTGTTAAAGATGCGGCGATTTGGGCACTAAAAAAAGCTGCAAATGACCGTGAAAAGGTTTGACTTTTGGGGTCGATTCGGGTATAATAATATAATTAATAAAATCCCGATGGGGCCAGTGAGGAGGTCATCTGAACAATCATATTGTCAGAGGTGTTCTTTCCGTTTAAGTTGGAACTTCTCGCCAATTAGCCGGGAGTCCCGTAATAATGTGACCTGGAGAAAAGGAATATGAAGCTGAACCGGTTGACTTTATCTGTTCTTACGATTCCTGTGACGGTTTGTATTTTATTTTTACAGGCCGGCTGTGAAGAAGAGGCAATGGAGCCGAGAACTCTCAACCCCGATTGGTTCAAACAGCAGACCTGGGCGGCGATAAATCAACAGGCATCCCAACAGGCGTTCCAACAAGCGCCACAACGCATGGTCACAGCGGCGCCTGGAATTGCATTTGAAAAAGTAACACATAATTTCGGCGACGTAGGCCCGGGAACAAACCACTATTGCGAGTTCAGGTTTACCAACACCGGAAATGGCGTTCTAAAAATAGGTGAGATTACTGAAGTCTGCGGCTGTACTACGTTTTCACTGGACAAAACCGACTATGCACCGGGCGAAAGCGGCACATTGAGAGTGGGATATGTTGCTGATTTACGATATGGCAACACAAAGAAACAGTTGTTCGTGCACAGCAACGACAGGCGAAATCCGAAGATTGCTCTGAACATAGAGGCCAGGATTGCGGCGAAGGTCGATTTTGAACCGAAGGCGTTGCGTCTTTCACTTAAGCATCAAAATGCCGGCTGTCCGCAAATAACCCTTAGCAGCCTTGACAATCAGCCTTTTTCAATACGCAGTTTCAAATCGACTTCCAATTTTATAACCGCCGCCTATAATCCTTCGGCGATGGCGACGAGCTTTGTTCTTCAGCCAATGGTCGATATGGCCAAACTGGAACAAACTTTGAATGGTAGTATTGAGATTGAACTGACTCATCCGGAATGCAAGACTGTTACTATCAGCGTTAATGCGCTGCCAAGATTCAATATATCGCCGCACCCGATTGTGATTCGCGACGTCCAGGCGAAAAGTGTGGTAACAAAGAAAGTTCGAGTTCAAAACAACTATAAGGATGCTTTTGAGCTTGAATCGGTGTACTCAAAAAAAGGTACCGTGAAGGTTGTGGGCAGCCAAAAGCTTAGCGATGGTTATGAGCTTGAGCTGAGTATAACACCCCCGGCCGCCACAAAGCAGGCGAGCCTTTTCACGGATACAGTAGTTGTGAAGATAAAAGGCGGCGGGAATCTTGAAATCCCCTTTAACGGATTTTATCCAAGGCAAACCGCTGTATCTCGGGTACCTCTTAATAACAACACGACTACTAATACAAAAACGACTACGAAAAGCGCAAAGGACTGTAAAACTTGCGGTCCTAAAGTTTTTTAAAACACCCTTCCGCCCGGCAACAGCTCAATTTAAGGGTGACTTTGCTCTTGTTTATGCTTGAAAGCTAAGGAGTACAAGAGCGGTTCCTGCTCCTCTTGACCTTCCATGTCCCATCCGGCAGGCAAAAGACCCTGCGCCGCAACAAAAATCCACCGGTAGCCCGGATTTTCTGATGCTTAAATTTTTTAAAAATTTTTTCATTTTTTTCTTGGCGGCGCTTGACAAAGGGCAAATTTGCGTTATACTTGTAATAGTTGAAATAGTACATATATTAATGGTGATTTATGCAGATTCGTATAGACAATGCATCAGACAGGCCCGTTTACCAGCAGATAATAGACCAGGTCAAGCGGGACATTGCCTTAGGCAGGATTATTAAAAATGAAAAGCTGCCCACCGTGAGGCAATTGGCCGGGCAGATTGCCATAAACCCCAACACGATAGCCAAGGCCTATCGGCAATTGGAGCAGCAGGGCATTATTGTTACCAAGGCCGGCGCCGGTGCTTTTGTAGCGAATCTTGACAGTAATTTGAGCAGGTCAGTCAGAAAAAAAGTAATTTCCGAGGAACTTGAGCGAATAGCGATAGATGCTTTTCACATGCAGATTGACAGTCAAATGCTGTTGGAGTGGTTCAATAACGCGGTAGCCAAATTCAATTTGCCTTCCGGGAAGGAGTGACCGAATGGACCAGAACGTTATCAGAGTTGAAAATCTTGTGAAATACTTCGACGGACGGTGCGTCCTGGACGGCATCAATCTAAAAGTTCCGCAAGGCTGCATCTACGGCCTTTTGGGGCGAAACGGCGCCGGCAAGACAACGATTATTCGGATTCTTCTGGGTCTGGAGCCGCCTACGAGAGGACGGACGTTTCTGCTGGACACCGAATCGGGCGAGCTTTCCGCGAAGCTGCACAGCCGAATCGGATACGTAGCCGAAGGCCACAATCTTATCCAGAATTATAGAGTCGACAGGCTTATAAAGCTCTGCAAAGACCTTTCTATGAACTGGAATGATAAATTTTTTGAGCATCTGATGGAAAAATTCCGCCTGCCCACCGACCGCAGGGTAAAAGAGCTTTCCATCGGTATGCGGGCACAACTGAACCTTGCCCTTGCTTTGGCGATAGATCCGGAGCTGCTTATCTTCGACGACCCGACATTGGGGCTCGATACCATCGCCCGCCGGCAGTTCCTCGAGCTTGCAATCGACCTTATTCAGCGGCAGGGACGAACGATTTTATTCAGCTCTCATATACTCAGTGATGTCGAGCGAATCGCCGATAGGATTGGAATATTTGCCGCCGGAAAGCTCGTTGTGGATTGTCCGCTGGAAGAGCTTAAAAAGCGGGTGAAAAAATTACGTGTAATCTTCCCGGAAACCGCGCCTCAGAATCTTTATTTAAAAGAGATTGTAAATCAAAAAATCGACGGCCGTGAGATGATAATAACCGTTGCGAACTGGAACGGGCAGAAGCAGACCGTTCTGGATACTTTCAAACCCTCGAGCTGCACGG
>Ga0307379_10009235_pt1 | contig 13202 bp, 13 predicted proteins | sample UN2MG_FD_202237 | JGI IMG/M metagenome (GOLD analysis project Ga0307379, IMG submission 202237) | Soil microbial communities from Risofladan, Vaasa, Finland - UN-2 | ecosystem: Environmental > Terrestrial > Soil > Coastal area > Acid sulfate soil | place: Finland: Risofladan, Vaasa | collected...
GTTTGGCACGGACGGCACGACGTTCTTCGACGGCCAACTCGCGGGGTTCATCGCCTACAACACCGCCAAGAGCGCGGCACAGGAATTGGCCAAGGCGAACCGGCTGGCTCCAGACTTTTGGAATTACAGAGGCTTCCGAACCGCCATCACGAACGTAACAACCGCGCCGCTGTTCGCGTGGCTCGAAGAGGTTCAGGAGTGGCTCTGGGCCAAGCTGCTGCCAGTGCCGGGAGGATACAAAGGGAGGTAATTATGCCAGAAGGTCATGTTGGATGGGAATGTTCAGCATGTGGGCGGATAATTTCTAAATCCGCGAATAATCCGTGGCGGCATGTTGATGATGAAACAGAACTTTGTGAATATGCTGTTGCTGAATGGCGGATGCCAGTGAATGATGGTTCATTCAGATCATCAGGGGATAGGTATTTTGGTTCTGAAGGTCAGGGAAGGTAAGCAATGAAACTTTTAATCGCCTTGCTACTGTGCCTGCCGGGAGGGGTGAGATGAGATGCATTTCATGGAAACTACAATATCGAAGAGAGCGAGCAGAGCGACGCCGACTGGCTGCGGTTCGCGCTTTGGCTGTAGCCGCTTTGCGCGATCCGCGAATCGATCCTGAGATTGGCGACATTGTTGAGGATCGAATAGTCCTGGAAATTTTTGGGGACTCGCTTTACCACGGGAAGCACAGAATGGAATTGTATTGGAAGCGTGCGAGCGATCCTGAAAGGGATTCCGTATTTGCAGAGAAGCATACGTTATTCCTCAGTTGGAGGCGATGGGCCAAGGGCAAGAGGGTAGTTCATACAGTGCCAATGATCCCCTGTAGTAAGTGCGGCGGGCAATGTTTAGAGTCGTGGGCAGGCCGCAAAAGGCCGTACGTGTGCGAGAAGTGTATTGACGCGAAAAAACCTATATATGACCACTTTTACGACACTATAGGGCGCACTGGCGTGTTTTCTGCAGGTGTTCCGGTACGGAGGTAATGATGAAACTCACTATCACAATCTTGCTACTGTGCCTGCCTCTCGCGGGGCAGGTTGCCATCGACGACCTCAGAACGGGAGGCACACTGCCCGGAGAGTGGACGGCGGTGAAAATCTACTCCGTCCCCGCCGATTGGACCACTGTCAAGCGTCCCACGCTCTCCAACGCAATCACCGCGCTCAAAACGGAGCGCACGGCGGGCAGTTGTCAGGAGTGCCTGCACATTGGGGAGCCAGGACAATATATTGATGGTAAGGGTATGAGGTGGTTCGCTATAAATCATCCGCGTCCTGGATTTGTAGCTGTACAAGATAAGTCATTATTTGTGGAGATTGCCCGCTGTCCTAAGTTTGTGGATGGCGAACACGCTGAATTGTGGATTACTAATTATTTGGCTGATGCAATCAAATTAGGTACAGTAATTATGAGACGGGAGAAACCGGCTGTTTATGACAAAGAAGGCAATGTCATAACGCCCGCTATTCCACTAATCCCTGAAGGTTGGAAAACAATAGGAGAGTAATGAAATGGCAGATAAAATTGAAAACGATTTGGCTAATCGAGGAGCTATTCCTCCTGACGATGATGATATGAAGATTCTTGATGATGATAAACTTATCATCGAGGATGAAGATGAGGAGGAGGAGGAAAAAGAAGAGGAAAAGAAACCTTCTAAAAAGAAGGTCGAAGAAAAAGATGAAGAGGAAGAAGAGGAAGAAGACAAAGACGAAGATGAAGATGAAGAGGAAGAAGAAAAAGAAAAGAAGAAAGATCTACCTTTTTCTCGTCCAACTCTTAGGGACATTAAAACTAAATATCCTGATCTATTCAAAGATTTTCCTTCGCTTCGAGATTCGTTCTTCCGTGAGCAAGAGTACTCGCGTCTATTCGCAACAGTCGAAGATGCTAAAGAAGCATTCGAGGACTCAGAAGCCTTTTCAACTTTGCATGATAGTGTCATGAATGGTGACTCAAAACCATTGATGGACTCTATTGCTGGTTCTGACAAGGATGCTCTTGTCAAGTTTGCAACTTCATTCCTACCAATATTATATGAACGAGATACTGCTCTATATTCAAAGACAGTTACTCCACTAATGGAGAATGTCGCTCGCTCGATGTACAAAAAGGGCATCAATATGAGCGATGAGGATGTTTCAAATGCTGCGTTGCAATTGAGTATGTTCTTATTTGATACTCCTGATGTTGCAACTGGCAAGACAACTGTTGTTGAAGATCAACCGACTAAGAGAGATAGTAAACTTGATGCTGAACGTACAGCATTTGAAGCTCAGAAATTTCAGACATTTCGCAGTGATGTTATAAGTGATATTGATAGAGGAGTAGATGAACTAATAAGTGACAACATTGATCCAGATAACGTCCTAAATAAGTTTACACTCAAGAAGGTAGTTGAAGAGGTGCGAACTCGTGTTGGTGACCTTCTTGAAAAAGATGAGTCGCACATGGTAGTTATGAACTCACGTTGGACACGTGCTCAGCGTGAAGGTTTCAAAAAAGACTCTGGAAGCAAGATCGTCTCCGCGTACCTTGCACGCGCAAAGTCTTTAATTCCCCGAATCCGCAATAAGGTTGTGGAAGAGGCGATTGGTCATACTTCAAGTAAAAATGGACGTGACCAAGATAAAAGGCAACGTCGCGAAGTTCGAGTTGGTGGTGTTCCTTCAAAGTCTCGTGTTTCTGCACGAGATATTGATTGGAGTAATACTTCCGATTTGGACATTTTAGAAGGTAATATTAAAACGCGGAGGTAAGAAATGCCACGAGCATTAACTGGTTCAGATCAAGTACTTGCAAACGAGCTTGAGAGAACTGATGCCCGCCTTCCGATCATGTTTGAGCGTGAGGATACCTTCTTTTCTCAGATAGAGAAGAGACCTGTCGAAGTTGTTAACGAACGTTCGATGGTAATTCCGCTTGAATTACGACCGGGTGGTAAATCAGGTCACTTTAGTTCTAATGGTGGCGATATGGGTCGCGGCAGTATGCCGACCTATGATAAGGCCACAATCGGAACTGTCGAACTAATCCATAGAATTGAGTGGACGACACGTCGTAAGTGGGCAACTGACAGTAAGCGAAAAGCTATTGTTGATGCATTTAGACGTGACTTGGCGTCGAGCATGGATGAGTTCCGACGGTATATTGACTGTCTCTGTATGACAGGTGGGGATGGAGTTCTTGGAACCATCAGTGCAGTTGATACCGCTGCTGGTGTCGACACTCTCACCATGGATTCGGATGGTTTTGGTGCTCGCCTATTGCGATACAATCAAGACATTCGCGTATTCAATGCAGCATTAACCACAGATCGAAATGAAGCTGATGGAGATGTTGATTCAACAATTGCGTCGATTGACTATCCAAGTAAGCAAATTACTATTCCTAGTGTTGCTGGTACGATTGTAACTGACAAGATTGTTGCTCAGGGTCTTGTCTCAACTCCTCCAGTGTCTCTGCTAGGAGTACCGTATCACTATTCGTCAGCGTCTGTCGGAACTTGGTTAGGATTCGATCGGTCTCTTGTGCCAGAGATTCGTGCAAATCGTGTTAACGCGAATGGTTCTGCGTTGACTTTGCCAATACCACGTTTGGCCATCAATAAGATTGGTGATCGAATTGGTCTGGAAAGTGCAAAGAGCAAGGGTCGTACTATTTGGTGTCACCCATGTCAACGTGCTGCATATGAAGAGTTGGGATTTGAGGCCATTCAAATCAACAAGAGTGCTAAGGATGAAGGACTTGATCTTTATTTCAGCGATAATATGAGGATTGCTGGAATGCCGATGAAGAACTCCTATTCTTGGAACAAGAAAAGAATGGACCTTATTGATCTTTCAATCTGGGGTCGAGCTGAGATGCACGGTATTGGTTGGTATAAAGATGACAATGGTAATCGTTACTTTGTCATTCGCGGTACTAGCGGTGGTGTTGCTACGTCGAATGTGGCCTACATTGTAGTCTCGTTCAATACGTACATCAATAAACCGCCAGCTGCCAGCTATATCGACAATCTTGGAATCCCCTCAGGTTACTGATTTTGGGTCGTCAGGGAGATGGGAGGGGTTGAAAGACTCCTCCCGATTTTTAAAATGGCAGATCAAAATACAATTAACAAAGTTCTAGCTCTTTATGGAGCTAACTTATATAACTGGCCAAGATTTCGTTTGGTTTGGTCTGATGATCAACTTGAAAAACGTCGTGGAACTTTTAACGAATTCTACGGTGCAATTTTTTTAAGGACTCTTACTGGTGTACAGGAGGTAAAAAAGTATCCTTATATTGTTGGGCGTTGGGTTATTGAGATGTTTGTGCCACCTTCGATGGTTGATCTTGATGAACTACCTGAAGCTAATCAAGGTTCGTATGAACCTATTTATGTCTTTGAAGATTCTAAAGGGAACGCTCTACCCTTAAGCATTCGTGTTGCTGAACTGGTTGCTGAACACGCTGGTTTACCTGTTGACCGTGGTAAAAGAAGAGAGAATATAGAGAGTCAAGAGGCAAAGGAAAAAGAGGAAAGAATTTCTTATAACATGGATGCAGCAGAAGTTAGTCATATTACTAATGCTCTACATATGAGAGAGGCTATAGTTCGACCCTAGGAGGAAAGTATGATAGAAGAAAGCTCAGATTTCTGTACAATTGTTTCACTGATTCCTTTTCAAATTGACGAGGAAAAACCCGGATTGGTCCCAAAGACATATAGAATCCCCCCTTGTGTTGGGGGCATTCCACAAGTCTTGCATGTCACGACAGCAAGGTCGTACATTCAACTTGATGATGAACGTCCAGCTATTGTGTCAAGGACGCCTGCATCAGATCTCGCGAGAGCTATTGTTAGGGATTACATTGATGGTCAAATGTGTGTTAGTGAGGATTGTTTACCTGGTCTTGGTTGGCTTCCTGGTAAACTTTCGGCGACTGAAATATTGACTAAACATGTTGATTTCATAACTAAGTTAAGAGAGCAGAATCGTCGTTGGTTTGCGGCATTAGTCAGAGTGGCTGATGATGATTGGAATAGATACCATAGTCATAAAGCCATAAGTGATTTTCAGCGTTCTGCTTGTAATTCTCTTAGTTTGACTCGTGAGTGGAATGTTGATGTTGTAGAAATTTCAAAGATGGTTACTTGTCCTAGTTGTGGTTCTTCTGCTAAACCGGAAGCGGCAACTTGCGGTTTCTGTCGTTGTGTTTTGGATGAAGCTAAGTTTGAGAAATTGAAGTATGCTTGAGGTGTTTCATGGCAAATGCCAGTGTTGCTCTAGCGACAGCTCGGACGTTCCTTAACGATGATAATGCTGAACTTTGGTCAGATGCTATATTAATCCCAAAGTTGCAGGAGGCTCATCGTGAGTTACAAGCTAAGTTGTGGAGAGAGGATTCTCCTGCTATTCGTGAAGAATCTACTGCAATAACTGTGGCTATTGGTATCAAAACTTTGGGTGCTAGTCTGCCAGCAGATTTAATTACTCCAATCAGTTTAATGGAAACTACTGTAGCAGGTACAGCTTGGATTGATATGACTGAGGTACAGTATATTGATGCAACAATAGCTGCTACAGCAACTTTAATCTACTGGTGTTGGAGGGAAGGAGTAATCAGTTTTCTAGGTTCAACGGCAGCTCGTGATGTGAAAGTTTTATATAGGAAACTGATTACTCTTCCTACTGTTGCAGGTTCAGCTATTGGAATTACGTTTGGCGAGTTGTATATTGCTGCTCGTACTGCTGCATTTGCTGCTGGATCTGTTGGGAACAAAGATTCGTATGATGCTCTGACACAGATGGCAAATAATAATCTTGGTGATATTATTGCTATCAATCGAGGAAGATAGATGGCCACATTAAAGGATGTAATTGAATCAGCGCGTACTTTCTTGAATGATGATTCAGCTATAACTTGGTCAGATGCTACATTGATTCCAAAAGCACGCGAAGCTCATCGTGAACTTCTTTGTAAACTTCAAGCTAGTGACATACCAATTACAAAGGAAACATCAGTGGCTATTGTTGTTGCTGCCGGAGCTGTTAATTTAGGTGTTAATCAACCAACAGACATGGTGATTCCAATAGAACTATTTGAACGTCTAAGTGGAAGTTCTGAATTATATAGTTCAATGACTCCACTAAGGACTGTTCCAACATCAGCCACACAAAGTACTAGACTAATTTACTGGATGTGGGCTGGAGGTACTATAGAATTTATTGGGGCAACAAGTGACAGAGAAGTTAAGATTAAATATAAGAAGTCAATAACTGCACCGACTAAAATGACTGAGTCCTATGACTTTGTTCAAGCTGAGATGTATATTGGACCTAGGACTGCATCATTAGCTTTGTTGGGTAAAGATAAGGAATTAGCTAATTCTATTAAGAGTATTGCTGATTCAGCATTTGCTGATATTATTCAAATGAATATTGTCGGTGCTCAGAATCTTCCTTCCAGACGCAGGGGCTATAGAAGACGACGGAAAAGTAGGTATAGTTGATGTTTGCTTCAACAGATCCAAGTGAAATTTTAACTGGTTTCAACGGTCTATTTGATCGTGGGATTGATGATGTCTGTCCACTCGATCATTTAACTGAGTGTTATGACTGCGTATTTCCCGGTCAAAATCAAGTTAAAACTAGAGATGGTTTCAATGCTGTTTCTATTGGTCGTACATGCAATCAGTTCTTTCAGGATCTAACACCAACATCTGTTCATGATGTATTAGTATTGACTGGGGATGGAAAATTGTGGAGTAGTCGTGAAGGTCAGATACATAACTTTGGTGCAACTGTTGATGGCTTCACTGCAATAAATCTATACAATCGTATCTATCTATGTCCTACTAAGACTGGTGGTTCATATGCAGGTGCACTACTTTACTTTTGGGATGGTGTATCAGCTACGATTCAAAAAGCTGCTGGTGTTGCTTTAGATGCTAACTTGATTAGTGACTATGACCAGGATGATGTTGGTTTTGTATCTGCTGGAACACATCGAATTGCTTTCTCACTAGTCTATAAAACTGGTTTTATTTCTCCGCCTAGTGCTACATTCTCTATTACCGCTCCCGGTTCTAAATCAATTAACTTAGTTCTTAATGACCCTGGTGCTAATGCTCTTATTGAATCTGTTTATGTATTGATGACAAAGGCTGATGAAGAGGAATTATTCCTTGTCAAGACAATTGCTTTTAGAGCAGCAACTGAAACGATAAATGCAGAGGATACAGAACTACTAGTCTCAGCTGACTACCTTATTGATTCGTATGAGGAAATCCCAGGTGGAGCTTCTCTATATTTCTATAAGGGTCGGTTGATAATTGGAGGTCATGCAGATAATGGTCATCAGTGTTTAGTGTCTGCTGTTCAAGATCCTGAAGTTATTTCAACTGTTGATGGGATGCTTACTACTCCTAGAGATGCTAGTGGCAATACTATTCGTGCTGTATTTGGATTGCGTGATACTTTATACATAGCTAAGTTTACTGGTGTTTCGGCATTTCAAGATAATGGTGATGTTCCATCGACATGGCCTATATCTTCTGTTGATGGTGGTTATGGTTGTTATGATAAAGGTCTAAGTTGTTTCGTTTCTGGTCTTCCTGCTGTTGATGTTTTAGATCAAGCATTCATTGCACATAAAACTGGTCTATTTAGTTTTGATGGTGTTTTTCGTGCTCCTGTAATGTCGTGGAAGATTGAAGAGTTGTGGTCTAGAATAAACTTTAATTATTTCTATAAGGTTTCACTTGCACATGATATATGGAATAAGGTTGTTTATGTTACTGTTCCATTAGATGAAGAGACTACTCCAACAACAATCTTAATGATGGATTATAAGGAAGGATTATCACCTGCAAATATTAAATGGTCGTATTGGAGACCTTCAACTGAACCGACATATCTTAGTATGGCATCATTAGCTAGTGATGCTTATTATAAGTTGAGATATGGTTCCCGTAATGCAAACAATATTTGTGGTTCAACTCCCGGTCTTAAATATGATGTCGGCAATGTTTATATAAATTCATCCATTACACTTCCACCAATATCAGCTAAGTCTGGTTGGGTATGCATGTATAATGGTTTAAGACTACGTGTTACTGGTGCTGGAAAAGTGAATCTTACTGTTTATGGTGAAGATAAAGTGAAGTCGGTAACACCATCTAGTATAACATTAGCTGCTTCACCTGGAATGGAATATTATAAGCAATTTAATTTAACTAATGAGAAAGCACAGTTGAATATTGTAGTTGATGGTACGCTATCTTCTTGGTTTAGTTTGAGTAGAATCGAGATATTTGGTCGTCCTATGTGGACGATAAGGCCGGTGACACCAGCATGAGTATGCCATTCGAGCATCTATATCAGCACATTAAGAGACAAGATCCTCGTCTTTATGAGTCTCTTAAACGCGTTGAAGCTGAACTTAATCGCTTGTATGGTTTGTCCGTTTCTGCTGAAGAGGCAGTTGCAGAGGAGACAATACCAAATGTTTCTTTCTTTATAGCTGGTACATCTAACGGTGATGGTACATTTGAAAATGAGATGTACTGGGATAAAGTTAAAGAAAAGATGTGTATTGATTGGGCAGCAGTAGCTCCTGCCGATCGTTCAAATTGGAGTGGTTGTCAAGTTTGGATTAAGATTGCTGACGTCTATCATCAAGCAACAGGGACAATTGATTTTGCTTCATTTAAATTAACAGATGTGGCTGAAGATGAGTACTATCATTATAGCACAGTTGTAATTGAAAATAAAAACGTACCAGATCCTGTTGAAACTTGGACTTTCATCTGTGTTAGTATTGCTGCTTCTGGTGCATTAAAACGGGATGCTTTAGGTAAACCAAGTGGAGCTGAAATAACTCTTGATACCATAGAAGCAGAGGAGTATCGAGCTGGTATAGTAACTGGTACAGGATCTGATGTTAACTATCAAGTTGATTCTCATACAGGTGATCCTGTAGCACAACTAGAAATTACATTTACTCCTCCAACTGATGCTGCTGACTATCCGGGTACGTATTATGCTTTGTGGGAAGTTCAAAGTGCAGGTGTACCTGATATTTCAGCTTACGTACGAGTAGCTGCAAAAGCATCATCTCCAATACATTCAACTTGGCATGTACGACCAAAGACTGTTACAGAACGCTATTATTGGAAAGTTGTAACTAATTCAGATGCTATTCATCCTCCTCCGACTGCCGATGATCCTGGGGGATATGAAGATGTTACAGCTCCTGTTGGTCCAACACAGGTTAGTGCATTTTCTGTCTCTTTGGTTCAAGTTGATGGTGAGACAGGTTATGTTGCTTATAAACCTGTTAGATTAAAATGGTCTCTTACAATTCCAGATGATGATGAATTGTGGAGTTTTAGAATTGATAAAAGGTTATGTAATATTGCGTGGGTACCACAGACTGATTGGCAATCATCTGGTGTTTATGGTACAGGTCCGCCAGCAGGTGCTTATTCTGAGGTGATGTATGATTCTTGGGAGTTGCCGAATGCAATAGAATACTGGCAGTTTCGTGCAAGATCTCAAAGTCATACAGGTCTGTTGAATGATACTGCTCCGCCCACATATAATCTAACTGTTCCTGCTAAGAGTTTTCGAGCTGGAGTTTGTACTGGTACATCAGATGCGCTCAACTATCAAGTAGATCCTAATGATCAGACTCCTTCAGGACAATTAGAGATTACATTTACAGCGCCGGCTGATGCTGGAAACTTTCCTGGCACATACTATTCTCTGTGGGTTTGTCAGAAAGGAAGTGCTCCTGCTTTAGGTGAATATGAGCGTGTCTCTGCCAAATTAAGTTCACCTATACATTCTGCATGGTATCCTAGACCAAAAACAGGTGTAATTCGTTATTACTGGAAACTTGTAACCAACTCAGATTTGTATCATCCGGGGCCTGAAGTTGGAGATCCTGGAGATTATATAGAATTAGCAGTTCCTTCTGCACCTTCTCAGGTTAGTAGCTTTAGTGTGTCAATGGTGAAACTTGATAATGCAACAGCCATTGGTACTTATGACTTGTTTGCAAGAATTAAGTATGCTTGTACACTTCCTGCTGATAATCAATTTTGGAATGTATATATCGAGCGGCGCAAGTATACTAGTGCTACTTTTACTGTACCTGATGGAGATTGGTATTGGGATGGTAATAAGTTTGATGGTATGGCAGCAGGAGCACAAGTTGACATTACTGTTGACTCCTTCCCTCGTCCCAACGCTACAGAGTATTGGAAGTTTCGAGCTGGTGCTAGATCTCATTATGGACTTGTTAATACAACTGCTAGACCTGAACACAATTTAACTTTTGCTGCTCAAGGATCTGCAATCGTGATTAATCCAACGACAGGTGCTGTCTCTCTAGCCACAGCAGGCAGTGCACAGCCATCGCTTCATATAGATACTGGAACTGTGGATGTATATATTAACACCATAGATTTTATTAAAATTCTTAATGGTACTACCTCTTATACACAAATGACAGGTCAACTAATTTCAGTGGAAAACTTAACATATGCAAATCGAAAATTGCAAATAAGACCATCAAATATAAATATTTATGGGTATGGACTTATTGCAGCAGCTTATCTTGCTGATTATGCCCCTTCTGATCCGCATTCAGAAGGTTATTTATCTTTATATTATGATGGGGCTATTAGAGCTGAGATAAAAGCTAATCCTGGATATATAGATATTAAAGACAATTATAAACTCAACGGTACTATATTCATTAATTCAACTAGAGATGCAACATTCAACTCTCTGGCTATTGATGCAACTGGTAAAGGATTTGATGCTACTGGAAATGCAGCAGCAGTAAATGTATCTGCTTCAGGTTATGTTGATTCTGTTGGTGGAATTAAGGTAGATTCTATATTACGTATTGGGGAATCTGGACAATCTTATCCTCGCTATTGGACTCAATCTGCTGCTCCTTCATTATCTACCGGTGAATTTGGAGTCTTTAAGGACACTGATTTAACAAAGACATTTTTAGTTTACTATGATGGTGCTCAGGCATTTTATTTGGAGTTAACAGCAGGATGGCCACCGGCATGATAAATAAAATTGGAATTGAAGTCAAACGTGTTGTCATTGAGAAGTTTGATGGTGATATAACTGAGGGTAAGAAGCCAGTTGAAACTGTTATCATAGAGAATGGAAAGACCGTTCGTATAATGAACAAAGATAGGGAGATAGATCATGGCAGCAACTAATGCAGGAAGAAACCATATTGCTACTACTTTGATGGGATCAGCAGTTACAGCATTTGATAACACTAATGCTTACATTGGTGTTGGCAACGGTGCTGATGTATTTGCTGCAGCACAGACAGATTTACAAGGTGCCAGTAAAAAGCGCAATGGTATGGAGGCAACTTACCCATCACGTGCTACTAATATCCTTACTTTTAGAGCTGTATTTGCCGCAGGTGATGCTAACTTTAATTGGTTAGAGTGGGGAATCTTTAATGCTGCTGCTGCTGGAACCATGCTTTGTCGTTTAGTAGAGGATAATGGTACTAAAACAGCTGCTCAAAGTTGGCAGTTTACAGTTGATATTACTATTACAGTATAATGCCTACATTCGATGGTGGCTTATTTGACGAATTTCTATTTGACGGAGATGCAGATTCATCTGCACCTATAGAAAAATCAAGTTCTGATACATTAGCAATAGGTCTTACTGAGCTTAGTTATTTCTTTTTTGAGAAGGAATCATCTGATATATTAGCAATTGGTATACCTGGAATCCGAAATGCTCTAGGAGTTACTTTAAGTTCTGCTGATGAGATTGCTTTAGCATTAGAAGAGGCATCGTCAATGTTAGTTGCAATGTCTAGTTCAGATACTTTGGCTGTCGCTGCAACTGAAGCATCTGCTATAGTTGCTACTAATAGATTGCCTGCTGTACTTGATTCGGGAAGAGTAGTTAATTGGAGTAGATTATCATGAAATTAGTTTCGTTATTTTTACTTTCAGCTTTGATGCTTATTGCACAGAATCCAAATACTGCTGTATTTCCTGCTGCATTAGCAACTGATACAACTCTGCTAGTTGGCGTCAATAGATCTGCTTCTACATTAACATCTGGAATTGATAATGCAACTCTTGATATTCCTGTTGCAGATGGAACTGCTTTTCTTGAAGAAGAACTCATTACAATTGATGATGAGCAAATGCTAATTGATTCCATAGTGGGAAATACATTAACAGTAGTTGCACGTGGTTTTAGTACTACTGATCCTGCTGCTCATCTAATCAATGCTTTAGTTCGTGGTCAAATAACTGCTTGGCATCATAATCAATTAGCTGCTGAGATGATAGCTATTCAGACTTCTCTTGGTATTGGACTAGGGAATGTATCGCCAGTTGCTGGTAGTACAAGTATTGTTACAGTTGGTACTATTGGAACTGGTGTCTGGAACGGCACAGTAGTTGACGAGGACTATCTGGACCTTGCTTGGGGTTCAGCAAAACACTTAACGTGGAATGCAGATGTTGGAATTAGGCGGTTGGGTGTTGGTGAACTTGGTATCAGTGACACGTCTACCGGTAATGGAAATTTGACTCTTGGAACTCTTCGACTAGGTGGTACTGCTGCAACTGATGTTAAAGTAAATGCGTCTATATCAAGTATGCATGTTAAGAAGGGCGACGACAACGATTATGGGGGAGCCTATGTAAAGAATTTTACGGTCATCTCCAGTTTAGCCGCTCAGCAAGTAGGTGCTACATTTTATGAGCAAGCAGTCGCTAAGTGGTTCTTAGGGAAAAACACAGACAACAGTTTCCAGATCTACGATAATGCCAACACTACAAATCGCATGGTAATTAGTGCGGCAGGCGAGATCTCTCTTATCCCAGTTTCATTGCTAACAATTACTGGTGCTGCATCAGTTACGCCATCGTGGGCTGCAAATCGTGTATTGGCTACTGGAGCTACTAGTCAGCCCACGAGCGGTTATATACCTAAATGGGATGTCTCTGGGAGAATTGTAGAAGGAGTTGCTGCACCGACTGGTGCTATTGTTGGCACCACAGATACTCAAGAATTAACTAACAAAACTATCAGTAGCAGTACGAACTACATCCACGCTGACGCAACACACACCACAGTTCGCAATGAGTCTGGCGGTGAACTAGCTAAAGGTACGCCAGTCTACATTAGTGGTTA
>Ga0307379_10009236_pt1 | contig 13201 bp, 7 predicted proteins | sample UN2MG_FD_202237 | JGI IMG/M metagenome (GOLD analysis project Ga0307379, IMG submission 202237) | Soil microbial communities from Risofladan, Vaasa, Finland - UN-2 | ecosystem: Environmental > Terrestrial > Soil > Coastal area > Acid sulfate soil | place: Finland: Risofladan, Vaasa | collected...
TACTGACGCCCGGCAGGCGCCCCTGAGCCATCGTCCATCCAAGATCGCTCTCCTAAAACTCCTCGGCACCAACTCTCCAACCTCTGATCCATCCGTCAGGCCCCAGTTTTCCGCGCCGGCTGCCTATTATGCGAGTGCAGGAATGCTCGTCTGCGTGTATCTCTGGGCAGGATGCTGAATCGCTATTCTCGAAACATTTCTCGAAAATATGTGCTTGACTCGGCCTTCCTTCAGTGGTATTATAGTCACGACGAGCGTTGATCTGAAAATCCTTGGAATACCATAATGATGCGTCCCGAATTCCCTTGGACACAGCACAGGGGCAATGACCGAACCAGCAGTCCAAGGAGAGCAACGATGGCAAGAAGCGAGTGTCCGCAGCGAGGAAGGAAGCCGTTATACTGTGCCTGCTGCGCGTCGAGGAAGTTCAGACCGTGAGTCGCGAAGCGCGCGTACCGCTGCATAGGCTCAGCGAATGGCGAGAGAACCTCAAGGCCAAACCCGGCGATCTCGTCAGCACCGATCTGCGCCAGGCCCGCGACCTATCGCCCGCCAAACGCTGGAATCGGGATTTCAAGAAAGAGCGCCATCATGGACGTCCGGAAGCCGTGATCGACCTCAGCCGCCAGAGACGTCCGCCGTGCCTTTCACAGTCGATCTGCTGTGCGAGCTGCTGGAGCTGCTCAGGTACAGCTACCACGAGTACCGACGCCGCCTGAAGGAACAACGCCGCGGACGGGACAAGGAACGCGCCTTGGCCCCAAGGTGGAGGTTGATGACGATGGCTTGCACGTCTTCATCCGGCAGGTGCTGGCTGCCTCGCCCCTTCATACCGAAGGCATGCGCATGGCCCACGCCCGGCTTCGCCGCCGAGGCGTGTGAGTGCCCCGCGAGCGCGTCAACCGCGATGCGCCGGGCCGACCTGTTGTCGCCGCAGCGCATCGCACAGTAGAAGGCCGAGAAGAACCACGACGGCACGATTATCCCGGACACGATCAACCGGCTGTGGGGTACGGATCCGTCGACGTTCGGTACGTCTGACGGCAGTCGTTAGTCCCAGTGGTCTCCGCCGGCCTGCTCGACAACGTGCACGCCCGGGACCTTGCAAGGGCGGTGGTCGATGACGGCAAACAAGCAAACGCTGCGGCGGCTGTTGCCTGAGAGAATTCCGGTCAAAACCGTGACATCGCAACGAGCACGTGCAAGATATCCACGTCCGGTGACCGCTGGCCTTCGGCAGGCGGAATACAGATCGGGCCAGGCGCTCTTGCGTTGGGGGAGTCCTCAGCGGCCCCCCGCCCCCTGATGCATGCCGCAAATGCGGAGACCTGCTATGCTTTACAAACTGCGGGGTCTCGGGCCGAGCCTCGGGGGGCCGCAGGTACTGCCACTTAGTGTGTTTGCTGTAAGCCGCTGCGGCTTACGATGTGTCCTATAGATTCGGATTCGGGACCGGGACCACATAATCTGTGGAACCACGTACGCATTGCACTGCACGCATTTCAGCGAGCTGGCCAAGAGGTTGAAACGGCATATAGGCGAAGCTGCCGCAACAAAGCAACCGCATAGTGACGTTAGGAAGGCTTCTCAGGTACACTGTGGCACTCCGCTTTTTGGTAGGAGCGACATGCATGGCTTCCATAAAGACGAAACGGATAGCGCCAAGTGCCTCAGTTCTTATCGAGAGCATGCGCGACATTGGCTATTCTCTCGGAACAGCCTTGGCTGACGTTGTCGACAATTCCATCTCAGCCAATGCCACCCGCGTTGATATCTTCACAGAGGACGCGGCGCGTATCGGGATACTGGACAATGGGACAGGGATGAACCATGATGAATTGATCGCGGCTATGAAATTTGGCTCCCGTAACCCACTTGAGGAACGAAAACGACGGGATCTTGGTCGATTTGGTCTCGGACTCAAGACTGCTTCATTTTCTCAGTGTCGCCGTCTGACAGTCGTAACGCGCCAGTCTGGTCAGACACATGCAGCCATATGGGACCTTCAGAACGTTGCCACCAAGGATGACTGGCTGGTACAGATTCCAGACGATTTATCAAACATTCCTTGGGTTGATGAACTACCGCAAAACGGGACATTAATAGTATGGGAGAATTTGGACAGAGTTATTGAGACTTCTGCATCTAATGGCCGTGTTGCACAGTTCAATAAAGGTATGGACGACGCCCGCACACACCTTGAGCTGGTGTTCCATCGATTTCTGACTGGCGAACGTGGATTGAACAAGGTAGCCATTCTTTTAAATAATCGTCCTATAGAAGGTATTGATCCCTTCCATTCAGGGCATCCCGCCACAGTGATAGGCCCTCCCGAGACGATAAGAGTAGGTTCGAGCAGGGTAAGGGTGCAGACATTCACACTCCCTCACCACAAGAAGGTGACAATAGATGAGTGGGACCGTTACGCTGGCACGGAAGGTTACCTGAAGAACCAAGGATTCTATGTCTATAGAGAAAAGCGATTAATTATGCACGGCACGTGGTTCGGCTTGGCTCGGCAGACGGAGCTTACCAAGCTCGCAAGAGTCAAGATCGACATGTCAAACTATCTGGACGCTGCATGGAAGATTGACGTCAAGAAGGCATCGGCGGAGCCGCCATACCAAGTTCGTGAGCGACTGCGCCGAATAATCGAAACAATCGGAGCTACTTCGAAACGCGTCTATACAGCGCGCGGAAAGCGACTTGCCACCGACAGTAGATTACCGGTCTGGAACCGCCTGCAGGCGAAGAACCAGATCACCTATCAGATTAACACTGAGCATCCGGTTATTGACGATTTCATCTCGAGGCTGCCGGATAACCTGCAGGCAGATTTCAGAAGCGTGCTGGAACTCGTGGAGTCAACGCTTCCTTTGGACACGGTTTTTGCAGATATCGGCAACTCGCCAGAGCTTATCGGGAACAGCGCAACATCCGAGAAAACCCTAAACCATACCATAAAGACAACGGTGGATAAGCTGTGCCAAGCTGGAGTCTCACTGGACGATGTCATTACTATGCTTGAGGTAACAGAGCCTTTCAAGTCGAACTGGAGTGTTTCTCAGGACATTATTACACAAATGCGATCGGAGGGCACCTTTGACCTCAAATTATGATAATCTCGAAGCTGCTGTTGGAGCAGTGCTTGCGAAAGAGCTAGCCCCTACACCTGCAAGAATCCGCGAACTCATCAAGCAGTGCCGATCCATTTTTCCTATAGACGATGCTGCCACCGAATCACTGGCACGCAGATTTGAGGTGCAGCATGGCGTAACTATGACCATTGGAGCGATGCTAACCGAGCGAGATTATGAGCCATGGTTGGATGCTGCTCATGCTGACATTATACCCTACTACTGGTCACGATATATGAAACTGCTGGTGCAGAAAGGTTTCTCAGGACAAGTTATCTCTGCACTCAACGATGTAACGGATCGTGTGCTTGGCCTACTGGGAAATCCTAAAAAGCAGGGGCCGTGGGACCGGCGAGGTATGGTCGTTGGTCACGTCCAATCAGGAAAAACAGCAAATTACACCGGGCTCATCTGCAAAGCAGCCGACGCAGGGTACAAGCTCATAGTCGTGATTGCCGGAATTCACAATAATCTGCGCAACCAGACTCAATTGCGGGTCGATGAGGGATTTGTCGGGCGCGACAGTGCTCGGCTCCTATCAAATAGAGATGAGCGTTTTGTCGGTGTAGGGCGCTTTGACCAAACTCGTCGCCCGGTTACTTTTACAAACTCAGTCCGCGACTTCAACAAGAACATGGCTACAAGCTTGGGCATCCCCCTGAACAACCTCAATGAACCCGCTGTCTTTGTCATTAAGAAGAATTCCACAACACTCAAGAACTTGATCGATTGGCTGAAGGAGCATAGTGCAGATCGGGGCAGAGATAGAGTTGACGCCCCCATGCTTCTCATTGACGACGAAGCGGATAACGCTTCGATAAACCTCAGGTATGGCAAGGACGAAGCGTCTCGTATAAATAGCCAGATTCGCGAGTTGCTGAACCTGTTTGATCGCAGCTGCTATATAGGATACACGGCCACACCTTTTGCGAACATCTTCATTGATCCGAATTCTGACGATGAGATGCTCGGCCATGATCTGTTTCCAAGACATTTCATAGCCAGCCTTGATCCACCAACGAACTATTTCGGACCCACTCGAGTCTTTATGGATGACGCTGCGTCTCTGATCCGGCACGTTGAAGACAATGAAGACCTCCTGCCGCTTAAGCACCGCATAGACCTTGAACTCAGTTCTCTCCCCAGCAGTCTGGTAGACGCCGTGCGAACATTTATAGTTGCACGAGCTATTCGACTTGCACGAGGCCACACGAAAGAGCACTGTTCGATGCTGGTGAACGCATCTCGCTTCACAAACGTCCAAAGGCAACTGCGCAATGAAATCCACTCACGCCTGGAACAGATGCAGGCGAGCCTTCGGATCAACGGAGCGCTATCGCCGGAGAAGGCAATGAGAGATCCCGAGATTGCAGAGCTCCATCGTGTTTGGAACGCAGAGTACACTGATGCAGGCGTCGCATGGAGGGAAGTGCTGAATTTTCTTCACGACGCAGCCGCTCCGATCAAGGTGGTCGAGGTCAACAGCAGGTCTTCCGGTAAGCTTGATTATGGAGATCACGCTCGCAGTGGTCTGAATGTCATTGCGGTTGGCGGCTTTTCTCTGTCTCGCGGTCTGACGTTGGAGGGGCTGATCGTCAGTTATTTCCTGCGAAATTCCATGATGTATGATACGCTGATGCAAATGGGCCGATGGTTCGGATACCGGCATGGGTACGACGACCTGTGTCGAATTTGGATGCCTGAGGAGGCGGAAGGATGGTACGCCCACATCGCGGAGTCGATTGAGATGCTTCGGGATGAATTACGTAGCATGGAAGCTGCCGGAGCAACGCCGGAAGAGTTCGGCCTGAAGGTTAGGAGCCATCCAGACACGCTCATTGTGACTGCACGCAACAAGATGGGGTCGGGCGAACGCGTTGTCGTCAACATAGGGCTTGGCAACAGCTTTGTTGAGACAGCAATCCTTAAGCCCAACAGAATGACAATTGAGAACAACCGGAAGGCAGCGGTTCGATTGGCCGAGGACTTGGAACACACAGGGCTTGCCCTTAGATCAGCAGATGAAGTTCCGGGGGGCTATCTCATATCTCAAGCACCTGTATCAGCTGTAGACCGTTTCTTGGCAGCATTTGATAATCATCCAGGTTCAATGCTCACCGATCCGGGCCCAATCAGACGTTACATTCAGGGCCGGGAAGACGGGGAATTGGCCGAATGGGATATCCTCTTTGCCAGTCTCCAGCGTCCAGATAACGATTCGCTGATCGACAAGTCACTCGGCATCCCCATAAACTGCCAACGAAGGAGTGCTGGGGACAAAAGTGATGCCAGCACCCTGCGAATAACAAACAAGCAACGCGTGGCATCGAGAGGCATTGAACGAACAGGTCTCGATACACAAGCCATTGAGGCTGCCCAGCAGCAGTATCGTGAGTCACGTGGACTGAAGGACGAGCAGTCCAGACGGATCAACTATCCCGATCGAATCTACCGCATCGTACGTAAGAGGCCGTTACTCATTGTACACCTGCTGAAGATTGATTCTGAAAATGGTTTTGACTACCCGAACCCGGTACTGGCCTGGAGCATAAGCTTTCCACAAACTCAGCTGGAGGAGAAGCGAGTTGAATACGTCGTAAATACCACCTGGTTGCGCGAGAACTTCAAAGACGATCTTGATGAAGACGAAATGGGAGGTGACAATGACTAACGACCCATGGAAAGACATTACGCCGCCAAATGCCGCCAATGCCTTTAATGCGAAACGAATTGATGCTGACGTACAATGGGGTTTTTTCTGGGCTAAGGGAATCGATGGCAAGTGTCTGTTCGTGATCCAGCACACTGCGGCATCGACACCCTCTGCTCGGCTGCCACGCCTTCAAGGCATCGAGATCAGCGACCGCGAGTGGATTGACGAGAACTCTCGCATCCTGATATTCACGCTGGAGGATGCTGCACAGCGCGAACTATTTCATCAGCTTTGTCTGGATATCGTGTCTTTTGCTTCAGGGGCTGGCACTGAACGAGAAGCGGTGCTCCTTGCGATTGCCCGCACTTGGCGTTGGCATCACCTGCTCAGAGGAGGAGGTGATCGACGGCTTTCCCCCGAAGAACAGAAGGGGCTTATCGGCGAGCTCCTGGTCATCGAGCGACACCTCTTACCGAACCTTAACTGCATCAATGCGGTTGAGGCATGGCATGGTCCTCTTGGCTCACCAAAAGATTTCGAGATTGGTCACACGTGTATTGAGGTTAAAGCCCGGCGTGGAGCGGCTACCCCTTATGTAGCGATCAGCTCGGAATGCCAACTCGATGGAAGTGGCATTCATGAGCTGTTTCTCTATGTGGTCGATTTAGACCGAGCACCGGATGGTTCTGAAAACAGTTTTTCACTAGCAAATGTTGCCACTCGGATACAACAGGCGATAGTCGTACTGGATTCAGGTGTTCTGGAAACCTTTGAGGGCTTGCTTACGGCTGCGGGGTTCCGCTGGGCTGATGATTACTCAGACATGCTTTGGGTGGAAGGCAAGAATCGCGTTTACCGAGTCAGCGATGGTTTTCCACGAATTACCGCTGATCAGCTTGCCTCTGGTGTCGGAGATGTACGTTACTCAATCTCGTTGGTAAGCTGCCATAGCCATCTTGTTGATGCAATGCAATTGGAACGTGCAGTTAGGGGGAATTGCAATGGCCGATAGTTTGGAGGTGTTCCATCATGAATTCTTTCAGGACATACACAGTGCCGCCGATGCAGATGGACGTTATGTTGAAGATACCTTCCTTTATCTCTTTTGCCAGCATCTCGAGGAAGCCGGAGAGCTAGAGACAGCTGACAGAGTTCAATATCTGTCGCCCCGCGGGATTCGAATTGATGGATACGGCGGTGATCCGGCAGATACCGATGGGGTCCTGAGCCTGATTGTTGCAGACTACTACCCTGAGCAGAATGTGGCTACGCTCACAGCGACTGAGATGAACGCCATTTTCAACCGTGCCACAAACTTTCTTACAAAATCACTTGACTCCAAATTCCGCAATAGTCTCGAGGAAACCTCGCCTGCTTTCGGGCTCGCGGATCTGATTGCCGGACGATGGGAGCAGATCAATAAGATACGCATCCTGCTGATAAGCAACCGAATCCTGAGCGAGCGAGTGGACGGCCGTGATGCAGGTGAAGTCAAAGGGGTTCCTGTGTCCTATGGAGTATGGGATTTGGGAAGGCTGCATCGGTATGTTACTTCAGGCCAGGGACGCGAGGATATCGAAATTGACCTCGAAGATTTTGGCGGGCATATTCCGGTACTTCCGGCTCATCTTGCTGATGCGGGTTATCAAGCATATTTGGCAGTCATTCCGGGCCCGCAACTGGCGGCCATATACGACAAATGGGGAGCCAGGCTGTTAGAGCAGAATGTCCGGGTGTTTCTGCAGGCGCGTGGCAACGTCAACAAGGGACTTCGGATCACCCTCGAGAATACTCCAGAAATGTTCTTCGCCTACAATAACGGAATTGCTGCAACGGCAGAAAGTCTTACGACAAGGCAGACAAGTGATGGCCTGGTAATTTCCGGGATCAAGAATCTTCAGATAGTTAACGGAGGCCAGACTACAGCATCAATCCATGCAGCAAGCAGAAAGAAGGAAAACGACCTGTCGCGGGTATTTGTGCAGATGAAGTTGTCTATTGTTGATCCGGCGACGGCACTGGAAGTTGTTCCCAAAATATCAGAGTACGCCAATACACAGAATCGGGTTAATGCCGCCGATTTCTTCGCCAACCATCCATTCCACATCAGGATGGAAACCTTCTCTCGACGCATGTTCGCACCCTCGCAGGACGGAACATTCAGGGAATCAAAGTGGTTTTATGAGCGTGCACGGGGCCAGTACTTGGATGCGCGAGCCCACCTTACCACTGCACAAAGACGCAAGTTCGATCTTGAATACCCCAAGAAGCAAATGTATACCAAGACGGATTTAGCCAAATTCCTCATGCTGTGGCGGGGATGCCCCGATATTGTCAGCAAGGGAGCCCAGAAGAATTTTGCAGAATTTGCCCATCAGATCGGGGAGGAGTGGGCAAGAAACGCCGATTCCTTCAATGAACTTTTCTATCAGCACGCAATTGCAAAGGCCATAGTATTTCGCGCCACTGAAACTCAGGTTTCCAATCAAGACTGGTATGAAGGCGGTTATCGAGCTCAAATTGTTGCACACGCGATCTCGAAGCTTGCCCATGATGCCGAGGCCGCTGGCCGTTCAGTAGACTTCGATCAGATATGGCGCAGTCAGGCTGTTTCAGAGCCAATGGAGGCAGCATTGCTGGAGGCGGCGCGCGCTGCTAACGACGTGTTGACAACCCCACCACCCAGCAGCCGGAATGTAACCGAGTGGGCAAAACAGAAAGCCTGCTGGCAGCGACTTATGAATCACGAGGTTAAATGGCCTGCCGCTTGGTTACGACAGTTGGTACCAATAAGTGAGGTGAAACAGGCAAAACGATCAGCGAAGAAAGACCAGCGTGTATTGAACGGAATAGAGGCTCAGACTGCCGTACTGGCTGAGGGAGCCGCTTTTTGGCAACAATTGAGGGAGTGGGGAAATGCTCGGAAACTGCTTACTCCCATCGAACTGGGCGTGCTGGATGTGGCAACGCAGATTCCCAGGAAGATTCCGAGTGATAAGCAGTGTGAGATTATATTGACAGTATTGGCAAGACTTCAGAGTGAGGGGTGTCAGCTCAAACTGACCAAGACGACGTAGCCTTCAGCGGATGACGACGCGTTGCCCCTTCCCGCCAAAGGCCTGCCAGTTGACCCCCACTGATTCTAAGCCACAGGTGCCTTTAGTGTTGAAAATCTGCGTCAAGAATACTACAATGCAGAGAACTTTGGGCACAGAGAGCGGCCACTCTGACAGCATGGAGGCAGAAGAATGAGCGATGTGAAACTGTTCAGGATCGCCAGCGATGCGGTGCAGGAACTCGACAGCAAGGCGGTGAAATACGAGAAAACGCTCCAGGCGCTCCTCGAGAAGCATCTGGAGGCTTTTCTGCGTGTCCGGTTCGTGGCCTCAGAGTATTCGACCGGCAAGACCCACCTCGGCAGGATCGACACGCTCGGCCTCGATGAGAACTTCTGCCCGACCATCATTGAGTACAAACGCAACTCCAACGCCAACGTGATCAACCAGGGCCTCTTCTACCTCGACTGGCTCATGGACCACCAAGCAGACTTCGAGCTGCTCGTCCTGAAGGTCATCGGCCCGGAAGCCCAGCAGCAGATAGACTGGAGCGCTCCGCGCCTCCTCTGCGTAGCCGAGGATTTCAGCCGCTACGATATTCATGCCATCCAACAGATCAACCGGAACATTGAGCTCATCCGCTACTCACTCTTTGGGAGCGACCTCCTGCTCCTCGACCTGATCAATTTTGTCTCGGCAGTCGCGTCTGGCGGGAAGGAGCCAGAGGATGCTGGCAGCCGTACTACGCAGGCAGAGCATCTTGAGAAAGCACCGCCTAAGTTGGTCGAGCTCTACAAGAACGTTCAGGAACACCTGATGGGCTTGGGAGATGACGTTCAGGAAAGGTTCCTCAAGCACTACATCGCGTACAAACGGTTGAGGAACTTCACGAGCATCCAACTTAAAACCGGAAAGAACTGGCTGCTTCTGAACCTGAGCATCGATCCCGATTCCTTTCCGCCAGAAGAAGGTTTCGTCCGCAGCGTTCGTGGGGTCGGCCACCACGGCACGGGTGATCTCGAAGTGACCATCAAGAACCTCGACGATCTGGAACGAGCAAAGCCGCTGATTCAGCGCAGCTTTGAAGAAAACTGACGGAGTCAACATGGACAACGGACAACTGAACTGGATCGCCGGGTTCATCTGGAATATAGCCGACGACGTGCTGCGTGACGTGTACGTCCGGGGAAAGTACCGCGACGTGATCCTGCCGATGACCGTCATCCGGCGGCTCGACGCCGTGCTTGAACCAACCAAGGAGGCCGTCCTCAAGCTCAGCAAGCAACTTGATGACGCGGGGGTGGCCAACAAGCGCGACGCCTTGTGCGCCGCCTGCGAGAACGCCTTTTATAACATCTCGCCCTTCACGCTCCGCGATCTCCGCGCCCGCGCCAAACAGCAGCAGCTCAAGTCTGACTTCGAGGCTTACCTTGATGGCTTCTCGCCGAACGTGCAGGAGATTCTGGACAAGTTCAAGTTCCGCAACCAGATTACCACGCTCGTCGAGGCCGATGTCCTCGGCAGCCTCATTGCCAAGTTCACATCTGGCGACATCAACCTCAGCCCCAATCCCGTCTTCGATCAGGATGGAAACGTCCGCCTGCCCGGCTTGGACAACCACGCAATGGGCACGATCTTCGAGGAGCTGATCCGCCGCTTCAACGAAGAGAACAACGAGGAGGCCGGCGAGCACTTTACGCCCCGTGATGTCGTCAAGCTCATGGCCAACCTGATTTTCATGCCCATCGCCGATGACATCCGCGACGCCACCTACCGCGTCTACGACGGAGCGTGCGGCACGGGCGGCATGCTCACCGTCGCCGAGGAAACACTCGACGCCCTCGCCCGCGAACACGGCAAGGAAGTCTCCATCCATCTGTTCGGTCAGGAAGTCCAGCCCGAAACCTACGCCATCAGCAAGGCCGACCTGCTCATCAAGGGCGAAGGCCAGGCCGCCGAGAACATGAAGTACGGCTCCACGCTGTCGTCTGACGCCTTTCCGTCGATGGAATTCGATTTCATGCTGTCCAACCCACCCTACGGCAAAAGTTGGAAGACTGACCTCGAACGCATGGGCGGTAAAAACGACCTCTCCGATCCCCGCTTCACCGTCCAACACAAGGGAGAAGAACTGCCCCTGATCACCCGTTCCAGCGACGGACAGCTGATGTTCCTCGTCAATAAGCTTGCCAAGATGAACCCCAACACGCCGTTGGGCAGCCGCATCGCCGAAGTCCACAACGGCTCGTCGCTCTTCACCGGCGACGCCGGGCAGGGCGAGAGCAACATCCGCCGCTGGATCATCGAGAACGACTGGCTCGAAGCCATCATCGCGCTGCCGCTGAACATGTTCTACAACACAGGCATCGCCACTTATATCTGGGTGCTCACCAACCGCAAGCCCGACGCCCGCAAGGGCAAAATCCAGCTCATCGACGCCACCGGCATCTACACGCCGCTGCGCAAGAACCTCGGCAAGAAGAACTGCGAGCTGTCTGACGCGCAGATCAAACAGATCACCGACTTGCTCCTCACGTTCGAGGAAACCGAGCACTCAAAGATCTTTCCCAACGCCGCCTTCGGCTACTGGAAGATTGTCGTTGAGCGGCCGCTGCGCCTGAGTGTGGACCTGGGTAAACCGGCCTTAGTGCGTTTCAACAAGGCATGCCACAATGCTGATGACAAACCGTTCAGCATGCTCGGTAAGGCATTGGCCGATCGACTCGGCGCGGGACCGCATCTCGACTACAACCGCTTCTTCGACATCGCAGGCGGGTTAGAGGGCGAGGCGGTTGCAGAATGCTCCCGCCTTGGGCTAAAGATCACGGCGAAGCGTGTTCGGCTCTTCCGCGAAGGACTTACCGTCCGTGATGAACAGGCCGAGCCTGTCCGAGCGAAGTACTCAGGAGCTCAGCCAGATTCTGATACGTTCTTCACCACGCAAGCGTTATACGGTGCCTACCGCGTAATGACTGGCAAGACAGACCGCATGGTCACCTATGAACACGACACCGACCTGCGCGACACCGAGCAGGTGCCGCTGCTCGAAGAAGGCGGCATTGAAGCGTTCTTCCGTCGCGAGGTGCTCCCGCACGTGCCTGATGCCTGGATCGACCACGCCAAGACACAGATCGGTTACGAGATTTCCTTCACCCGGCACTTTTACAGGCCCACGCCGCTGCGCTCGCTCGAAGCGATCCGCAGCGACATTCTCACGCTGGAGAAGGAAGCGGAGGGGCTGTTGGATGACATCGTTGGGGGGGCAGTCCAGTGAACAGGCCACTACGCCACGTCTCGATTCGCGTTCCCTGGCATGATACAGGCTGGGATGGTCGAGTTTGCGCAAATCCACATCTGAACGGGTCTTGCCTGAAGCTAAAACGTATCGGACAGAATCGTGATGATGCCGCAGAAGAGGCGGTCGCTGCCCGTTCACTGCAAGAGTTGCCGGAAGACCAGTGGCCTTGTTGTGTCCCCGAGCGGGTCGCCTTCATGGCTCCGTTCGAGTACGTTCGTGTGGCCAAACACCCGTACAATCGAGGCCCGGACTGCGCTCACAGCCACTTCTCACCGACGCCGCTCCGGCACGCGCCCTACACGGCGGCAGCCATCCCCTTTGGGTGGATGCTTATTGAGAACATGGCCAGGCTAGCCCAGGATCATGAACTCGACGTTGATGCCGACCGCGAGCCCGATCTTGGTTTCGCAAACGACTGGGTGCAAGACCACCGGAATCAACGTGCGCTGTCCGAATGCTTCACAAGTCATCTTCGGCCAGAGGAATCGCTGTGCTTCTTCTATGCCAAGCAAGTGCCGTTCGTCGAAGACTATGGGACACGTCGCGTCTTGATCGGTGTTGGCCGCGTCAAGCACGTTGCGGACTGCATCGAGTACCAGTACACCACCAAGAACCTGAATGACAAGCTGCGGTCGATCCTGTGGGAACGGATGATCCAGCACTCGATTCGACCCGACTTCAAGGACGGCTTCCTGCTCCCGTACCATGCCGCGTTGGCAAAAGCTGCCGAAGACCCCGAGTTCGATCCGGCCGAGATCGCAGCTTTCACCCCCGATGATCGCCTGCTGGAATTCTCCCATGTCTCGCAGCTCGTCACCCACGACGGTGCTCTTGCCAGCCTTTTTGCATGTGCCGAGGCTCTGCGGAAGGCCAAGGACATCTTCCCCGGCCCATGGGATCGGTGCCTGGAGTGGATCGACCATCGTGTCGGCGAGCTCTGGAAGGCACGTGGCCCGTGTCCGGGACTTGGTTCGGCGCTTTCAGCGTTCGGTCTCGAACTGGGCACGTTCGTCGCATGTGCCATTGCTGAGAAGGTCGGCGAAAACGCAGACCCCTG
>Ga0307379_10009237_pt1 | contig 13201 bp, 13 predicted proteins | sample UN2MG_FD_202237 | JGI IMG/M metagenome (GOLD analysis project Ga0307379, IMG submission 202237) | Soil microbial communities from Risofladan, Vaasa, Finland - UN-2 | ecosystem: Environmental > Terrestrial > Soil > Coastal area > Acid sulfate soil | place: Finland: Risofladan, Vaasa | collected...
TGGGCGTCGAACTCCGGCCCGTCCACGCAGGCGAACCTTACCTTCCCGCCGACGGTCACGCGGCAGCCGCCGCACATGCCAGTGCCGTCCACCATGATCGGGTTGAGACTGACGACGGTCTTTATGCCGTGCGGGCGCGTCATCTCGGCCACCGCGGCCATCATCGGAACCGGCCCGACGGCGAAGACGACATTCGGCCGGCGCCGCGGGTCGCACACGAGCGGCTCCAGCGCCGCGGTCACGAAGCCCTTGACGCCCTCCGAGCCGTCCTCGGTGGTGATGAGGACATCCTTCGAGAAGGCTGCCAGCTCCTCGCGAAGGATAACCAGGCCTTTCGAGCGGGCGCCGATGATCGTCGTGATCTCGTTGCCGGCGTCGGCCAGCGCCTTGGCCAGCGGGTAGAGCACGGCCGTCCCGACGCCGCCGCCCACACAGGCCGCCCTGCCCCACCGCTCAATCTCTGTGGGCCTGCCCAGCGGCCCGGCCACATCCCGCAGCGCGCCCCCCGCCGGGGTGGCCGTGATGTCCTTCGTGCCGACACCGACGGCCTGAATGATCAGCGTGATAGTACCGGCGGCCGGGTCCGCGTCGGCGATCGTCAGCGGAATCCGCTCGTCCTTCTCGCAGTGCCGAACGATGACGAACTGCCCCGGCTGGCGGACCTTGGCCACCCGGGAGGCCTCGATCACCATCCGATGCACTTCGGGCGCGATCAAATCGTTGCTAAGCACCTTGAACATGTGCGTGTGCCCAATCGCACGTCCCAGCGTGCGTGAAGGCCGTCAGTATACCAGAAGCATGCGCGGCGGCCAAACCGCCCACCCCCCAAGGTCGACGGAAGGCCTCCCGTCGGCTTGCCGCTTGGCAGAACACGGAAATGCTGTTGACACCGCCGCCGCCGATGTCATAATTGGGGATTCGCTCCTTACACGTGGAACGCCTATGGTGAATCAAGCCGTCAAGACTTACGTGGCCAAGAAGGGCGAGCTGCCCGCCAAGTGGTACCTGGCGGACGCGGACGGGAAGATTCTCGGCCGGCTGGCCACCCGGATCGCGACCATCCTGATGGGCAAGCATCGGCCCGAGTATACCCCGCACGTGGACACCGGCGAGTTCGTCGTGGTCATCAACGCCGAGAAGGTCCGGATGACCGGCTCAAAGTGGGCCAAACGGACCTACGAGCACTACACCAAGTATCCGGGCGGCCGCAGGGCCATCCCGGCCGCCACGGTGCTGGCCAAGCACCCCGATCGCATCATCCGCGAAGCCGTCCGCCGGATGCTGCCCAAGAGCAAGCTCGGCCGGGCCATGATACGGAAACTCAAGGTCTACGCGGGGCCGGACCACCCGCACCAGGCCCAGAAGGTCGAACCTCTGGAGCTTTGAGGAACTCAGGTAGATGGCAGACGATCAACCCACGACCGATAAGCAGGACCAGCCGCAGGCCGAAAAGCCGCCCGAATCGGCGAAGGCCGAGGGGCCCAAGTCCAAAGCCGCAAAGCCGGACAAGGGCAAGCAGCACGAGCCCGCCGAACAGAAGGCCGCCCCCGCCGCCAAGCGGGCGGCTGCACCCGAGCCGGCCAAGACAGACGCCCCGTCCGGCGACCAGCCGCCCAAGGCCGACGAGAAGCCCCCCGCGCCGAAAGAGCCGGCTGAGCCGGAGGAGGTCAGCCTGACGGCCCCGCCGTTGCCGGAAGGCGTGCATTACATCTGGGGCACCGGGCGGCGGAAGGAGGCGGTGGCCAGAGTTCGCATCCGCCCGGGCACCGGCACGATCCTTGTCAACAAGCGGGACATGGAGAAATACTTCACCGGCCCGCGGGACCGGCGCGCCGTCCTGGCGCCGCTGAAGACCGTCAAGATGGCCAAGTCCTGGGACGTGTGGGTTAACGTCAACGGCGGCGGACCCACCGGCCAGGCGGCCGCCGTCACGCTCGGACTGGCCCGCGCGCTGGCGAAGGCCGTGCCCGACAGTGAAGCCGCCCTTCGCGACCAGGGGCTGATGACCCGCGACGCCAGGATGAAGGAGAGGAAGAAGCCCGGCCAGCCCGGCGCCCGCAAGCGGTTCCAGTACTCCAAGCGGTAAACCAGCACAACCCCGCATACCAAGGCCCCGGCTAAGCGCAGATCGCCGGGGCCTTTTCTTATGATCGGGCACATGGCACACTGTCTGACCGAGGAGAACGCGATGGCCAAGACGGACAAGACGATTCGCGTCGTGCTGATCGGCGGCAGCGGCTACGCCGGATTCGAGGCCATCCGCTGGCTCGTCCGGCATCCGCAGGCCGAGCTGGCCGGGGTGTTCGGCCCCGAAGGCGAGCTGGGGCCGATGGAGCGCTTCTACCCGCTGCTGAGCAAGCAGGTCGCGCTGTCGCAGGAGCTGTTCGAGGCCGACAAGGTCGCTTCGCTCGGCGCCGACGTGGCCATGCTGTGCGTGCCGCATAGGGTGGCGATGAGCTACGTGCCGGCGCTCCGGAAGGCCGGCATCCGCGTGATCGACTGGTCGGCCGACTACCGCCTGCGAGACCGACAGGTCTACGAGAAGTGGTACTGCCCACACACAGACCCCGACGGGCTGGCCGAGGCGGTGTACGGCCTACCGGAGCTGTACCGCGATGCGATCCGCCAGGCGGGGCTGGTGGCCAACCCCGGCTGCTACCCGACCTGCGCGATCCTGCCGTTGGCGCCGGTGCTTAAGGCCGGACTGATCGAGCCGGGCGGCATCGTCGTCAACGCCGTTACCGGTGTCAGCGGGGCCGGCAGGAAGCCCACGCTGGCGTATCACTTCCCGGAGATGAACGAGGACTTCCGCCCGTACGGGCTTGGCGGGCATCGCCACCAGCCGGAGATGGAGCAGGTGCTCCGCGACGCGACCGGCCGGCAGGTGGACCTGCTGTTTCAGCCGCACGTCGCTCCGATGGACCGAGGCATGCTGTGCAGCATCTACGCGACCCCGAAAGGCAATCCCACCGCGCAGCAGCTCACGGATTGCCTGACGGCCGCCTATGCCGATGAGCCGTTCGTCCGCGTGCGGACGGACATCGTGCCGGCGGCCAAGTACGTCAGCTACACCAACTTCTGCGACGTGCGCGCGACGCTCTACAAGGGCCGCGTCGTCCTGTTCAGCGCCCTGGACAACCTCATCAAGGGCGCCTCAGGGCAGGCGATCCAGAACATGAGCATTATGTTCGGCCTGGAAGAAACGCTGGGACTCATCTAATTGCGAAGTGCGGAATGCGGATTGCGGAATCTGCCCGCCGACCGGGGCTCGGCGTTTCGCAAGCATTTCGCCAAGGGAAACCGATGCCACCGCTCCGCCACATCACGCTTCCCGCCGGCTTCGCGGCCGCCGGCGTGCACTGCGGCATCAAGACGAGCACGCAGGAAGACCTGGCGATCGTAGCCGCCGAGCGGGACGTCGCGGCCGCCATACTGACCACGCGAAACCAGGTCGTCGGCGCACCGGTCCTGTGGTGCCGGAAGGTCCTTCCCCGCGGCTACGGACGAGTGCGGGGCATCGTGATCAACTCGGGCAACTCGAACGTATGCACGGGCGCCCGCGGCCGCCGCGATGCCGAGGAGATGGCCCGCCTGACGGCCAGTCTGCTGGGAACGCGGCACGAGAAGGTGCTTGTGGCCTCGACGGGCATCATCGGCCACCCGCTGCCGATGGCCAAGGTGCGGCGGGGTATACGGGCCGCTGCGTCGCGCCTCGGCGCTGCTAACGACGCAGCCATGCTGCGGGCCATCATGACCACAGACACGCGGCCGAAGTCGGCCGTTGTCCAAGGCCGCCTGTCGGGCAAGCGGATAACGCTGGCCGGCGTCGTCAAGGGCGCGGGCATGATCGCCCCCTCTCTGGCGACGATGATCGCCGTGCTGACCACCGACGCGGCCGTTGCGCCCGCCACACTGCACAAGGCCTTGAAGGCCGCCGGCGAACGATTCAATGCCATCACCGTGGACTCCGACACGTCCACTTCCGACACGGTGGTCCTGCTGGCCAGCGGCGCCGCCGGCAACAGGCCCGTCGCCTCGGGCACGGCCGCGTGCCGCAAGTTCGCAGCCATGCTCGACGAGGTCTGCGGCGAGCTTGCCCGCGCGGTCGTCGCCGACGGCGAGGGCGCCACCAAGCTCATCGAGATCACCGTCCGCGGCGCGCGGTCCGACGCCGACGCCCGCGCCGCCGCCAAGACCGTCGCCAACTCGCCGCTGGTCAAGACGGCCGTCCACGGCGGCGATCCCAATTGGGGCCGCATCCTCGCCGCCCTGGGCCGATCGACCGCCAAGGTCGATGCCGACAAGGCCGCCATCCGCATCGGCGGCGCCGTCGTCTTCACGCGCGGCGCGGGCACGCAGCGCAACCTCAGAAAGGTCCAGGCCCACCTCCGCGGCAATGAGGTCACCATCGACTGCGACCTGGGTCTGGGTCGCGGCCGCTACACAGCGATGACCTGCGACCTGTCGCGACAGTACGTCGCCATCAACGCCGACTACCACACGTAGGCCCGACGGCACAACCGCCAGTCTTTGCGCAACCCGCACAGCCTACTGGGTTTACAATTCGTCAAATGTCCGCTCGTGCGCACCGGATCAGGCAACTTTGCCCCTTCACAGCACGCCCGCATGGGGGTATGATGGGGTTGGTGGCTCACAGACGCCCGTGGAGGTGTTTGGCGTGATTCGCAGGGAATTACGGCGCAAGTTGAAGATGATCCTGTTGATCGTCCTGAGTTTCGGGGCGCTGTGCTAAGCGCCGCGGGCAGGAAAAGTTTCGCCCTTCGCCTTTTGCGCTACGTACGCCGCAGGCGGCGCACGAACTCCCGCTCATCGATCGTTTCCAGGCCAAGCTTGCGCGCCTTGTCGGCCTTGGAGCCGGGCGAATCGCCCACGACGACGAAGTCGGTCTTATTCGAGACGCTTGACGCCACCCTGCCGCCGGCCGACCTGACAGCCGCCTCCGCCTCCTGACGGGTCAGCCCCTCAAGCGTCCCCGTCACCACCACCGTCTTGCCCGCCAGGGGATGTGGACCCGAAGGCTTTGCACTGCGTACAGCTTTGAGTGACACGCCAGCTTGCCCAAGCTCCTCGATGATGGCCCTGCCTCCCCTCTCATGGAGATACTCGTGAACGCTCCGGGCAATAAGGCCCTTTTCTTCCAGTGCGTCAGCGATCTCGGCTTCCGTGGCCTCCGCCAAATCCTGGATCGAGGCAAAATGGTCGGCAAGCATCGGCATGCGCTTATCCCGAACCCTCTTCTCCTTCAGCTTCGGGACTCGAAGCTGCACGACGGCCTCATCGATCGCCACACCCTTCGCAAGGCTCTCCAGTTGGGACTGGACAAGAGGATTGCTCAGATACTGATGGACATGGGCCGCTATCCGCCCTGCCGCTGGATCCTTAGGAGAGCCAGTCTCAAGCTTCTTCTGGATCGCAAGCTCACTGGCATCAACGAGCTCGTCGGCAGTGCCAAAGGCTTGGGCAAGCGTATCGGCGATCACCGCTCCCACCTTTGGGATGCCCAACCCGACGAGCACCCTTTGGAGACCCCGACTCTTGCTTTGCTCAATCGCGCTAACAAGATTGGAGGCAGATATCTTTGCGAAGCCGTCAAGCTTCTCGATCTTCTCCACAGGTATCCTATAGAGGTCAACAAGCTTGCGAACCGATCCACTCTCGAACAGCTTCACAGCAGCAACCGAGCCCAGCCCCTCTATGTCCATGGCATTGCGCCCAGCGAAGTGGACTATCAACTCCTTGATAACAGCCGGGCATTGCGGGTTCACGCAACGCAGATCAACCATGTGGTCGACTCGCTCCACTTCGGCGTCGCAACCCCGCCCGGTTTCCATGCGGCAAATCTTTGGTGGCCTGATCCTCTGTCTTCGTTGCAGGTAGAGCTCACACATGGGGTTCCTGCACCAGAAAGCCGTATGCCGAGGCTTCGGTCTGTCCCATTCAGGCTTCTTCCCGCACTCCGGACATCTTCTCGGGGGCACAACCTTGTCGCCAGGCCTGCGCGGGCCCTTCTTCGCCACCCGGACCACCTGCGGGATGATCTCCCCGGCCTTCTCCACCACAATCGTGTCACGTACGTGGACACCGAGCTTCCTTACCTTGTCGTAGTTGTGCAGTGAGGCATTGGAGACGGTCGTACCAGCAAGTTGCACAGGGTCGAAGTGAGCCACGGGTGTTACCACGCCTGTGCGACCCACTTGGTGGCTGACCCGATTGAGCACAGCCTCGGCCTGCTCGGCCTCATACTTATAGGCGATGCACCAGCGCGGGTACTTGCTGGTCGCGCCGAGCCGGTCACGCAGCTCCAGCTCGTCGACCTTCACGACCATGCCGTCGGTCTCGTAGTCGGCCTCGGCCTTGGCGGCGCGCCAGTCCTCGATGACCGCCAGCACCGCGTCCAGGTCGTTGCAGACCTTCGCGTGTGGGCTGCTCGGAATGCCCCGCTCGGCCAGCTTGGCCATCACCTCGCTCGCGCGATCGGCCGGCTGCTCCGACATCTCGCCGATGCCGTGGGCGATGAAGCTCAGCCCCCGCTCGGCCACGATCCGCGGGGCGAGCTGCTTGAGCGTGCCGGCGGCGGCGTTGCGCGGGTTGGCGAAGGTCTCCTCGCCGCGCTCGGCCCGGGCGGCGTTGTAGGCGTTGAAGCTCCTGCGGCCCCAGTACACCTCGCCTCGGACCTCGAGCACCGCCGGGATGCCCTTGCCGCGAAGGCGCAGCGGCACCGAGCGGATCGTGCGGACGTTGTTCGTCACGTCGTCGCCCCGCCGCCCGTCGCCCCGGGTGGCCGCCTGAACGAGCGCACCGTCCTCGTAGCGCAGCGAGATCGCCACCCCGTCGATCTTCGGATCGACCAGGTAGTGGTACTCCGTCTGGCCGAGGGCCTTGCGGACGCGGACGTCAAACTCGCGCAGCTCCTCGGCGCTGTACGTGTTGTCGATGCTGAGCATCGGCCGCGCGTGCTCGACGGTCTGAAAGCCCTCGATCGGCTCGCCGCCGACGCGCTGCGTGGGCGAATCGGGCGTGATCAGCTCCGGGTGCGCCCCCTCCAGCGACTTCAGCTCGTCCATGAGCTTGTCGTACTGGCGGTCCGATATCTCGGGGGCGGCCAGCACGTAGTACAGACGATCGTGCCGCTCGATCTGCTCGCGAAGACGCTCGATTCGCTCAGCCACGCCGCTCATGTCCGGGCCTCGTCAAATCAGAAGGGATGCAGGGGATTCACTGGATGAGGAAAAGGTGTAGGTCCGGCTGCGTGCCCTGCGTAGTCCCGACCTTCGTCGGGACGAAGCGGGGTGCCCGACCAACACCGACGCGGGCAGCGGCTCGGCGGGCACAGCCCGCCCTACCTCTGTCGGCTCTTGGGCCCTCACTTCCACAGCGTCGCAGTCACGAGGCACTGGAGGAGACCCGGTGCGGACCCGCCAACGCCCTGCGGTGATCCCGTGCATCCCATGAATCCCTGCTTACTTGGCCGTGACCGGCACCAGGCAGAGGAACTTCCACGCCCGGGCGCCGGTATTGCGGAACTGGTGCTTCTCGCCAGCCGGCACAAAGACGCACATGCCCGCCGAGGCCATATGCTCCCCCGCCTCGGTGACCACCAGGCCCGATCCGTCCAGCACGTACACCTCGTGCTCCCAGTCGTGCTCGTGCAGAGGCGTGTTGCCTCCGGGGTCCAGCTCGAACAGCCGCATGCGGAAGTTCGTCGCCCCGTCCGGCTCGTGGATCAGCACCCGGACGGAGACCCCAACGGCACCTTCCATCTGCGCCGGCTTGGCCTCGATCTCGTCTGCCTTCTTGACCTTCATTGCCGCTCTCCTGCCGCCGGGGCGGCTCACTGCGGATAGACCCACTTCGCGCCGCACAGATCGTAGTCAACGATCTCGTCGGGCGCGAAGAACAGGGGAATCTCTCGCTCGGCCGACTCGCGCGTGTCGCTGCCGTGGACGAGGTTGTACCGCGTGGACATGGCGAAGTCGCCTCGGATGGTGCCGGCGGGTGCCTGCGCGCCGGCCGTCGGCCCCATCAGCGAACGGCAGATGCCGACGGCGCTGTGGCCTTCGAGCACCATCGCAACGACCGGCCCGGCCGTCACAAACCGCACCAGCGGCTCGTAGAAGTCCTTGCCCTCGTGGACGCCGTACATCCGCCGCGCCAGCGCCTCGTCCATGCGAAGCATCCTCATCGCGACGATCTTCAGGCCCTTGGCCTCGAAGCGGATGATGATCCGGCCGATCAGGCCCCGGTGCACCGCGTCGGGCTTGACCATGACGAGTGTTCGCTCCATCGCGATCTCCTGTGCAGCACACTTTAGACCCGCCCGACCGTCGCGGTCAAGCTACTGCGGCCGCGGGGGCTTGCACGCGATCAGCCCAGCGCCCGCACCTGGTGCGCTGTGTCTGCAAGCTTGCGTACCAGCTTCAGGTCGGCGGTGATCAGCGGCGCCCCGATCTCGTCGGCCAGGGCCACGTAACAGGCATCGTAGGCGGAGATGCCTTCGGCGTCGGCGATGGACATGGCCCGGTCTACCAACTCGCTGGTGGGCACGGCCATCAGCGAAAGCGACCGCAGGTCGGCCAGGTCCCGCCGCGCCTCCCGCACTGAATAGCCCCCGCGCCGGACATACTTCAGCAAGACGTTCGCGCACTCAGCGTAGAAGAGGTCCGGCACGAACAGCCGGCCGGGCGGACTGGCGGCAAGGCTCTCGAACAGCTTGTGCGCCTTGGGGGAGAGGGGCTCGGGCAGGAAGAGCATCGCCCCGACACTCGCGTCGACGACGCACTCAAGCGCCCGGGCGTTCATCGGGCCCGATCCCTGCGCACCGCGGCCGCCGCCCTGCCGGAACGGCCCGGCCTGCGTGACCTGCGCCGACGGGCGATGGCGCCAAGCAGCCTCGCCTGCGACCGGCGCGAGCCGTTGGCTCGCACGGCCTCGTCCAGCAGCGTGACCACCTCGGCGCTGAGCGACCGGTTCGCTACGTCCGCCGAGCGCCGGATCCGGCGGATCAACCGGTCGGGAACGTTGCGAACGTGAAGGTTTGCCATGGCTGCAACTCCCTTGTTTTAATCGGATTATACGCGCCCTGGTTGCACAATGCAACCAGTTCCCCGAAGGCCGCCGCCCACGGCCGCCTATGCCGGCCAGTGAGCGGCTGGACAGGCGCCGGCGGCGGGCCTATCATGTCCGCCCTGGCTTGCATCGAAAGGACCCGCTCATGGCGAAGTACGCGATCGGCCTGGACTTCGGCACCAACTCCGTCCGGACGGTCATCGTCAACACAGCCAACGGCCGCGAGGTGGCGACCGCCGAGTGGCCGTACGCACACGGCACCGACGGCGTCATCCTCTCGTCCGACCCGAACCTCGCCCGGCAGCACCCCGCCGACTACGTCCGGGGCGCCGAGGTCACGATCCGCAAGGCGCTGTCGGCCGCCCGGCGGGCCGTCAAGGGCTTCCGGGCGGAGCAGGTGATAGGCATCGGCGTCGATACCACCGGCTCGACCCCCCTTCCGGCAGACCGCTCGGGGCGGCCCCTTGCCTTCGACAAGCGCTTCGCGCGGAATCCCGCGGCGATGGCCTGGCTGTGGAAGGACCACACTTCCGTCGCGGAGTCCGCCGAGATAACCGACCTGGCGCGGCGGCTGCGCCCGCAGTACCTGTCCAAGTGCGGCGGCACGTACAGCAGCGAGTGGTTCTTCAGCAAGATCCTCCACTGCCTGCGCACGGCGCCGAAGGTGTTCGAGGCGGCCCACACGTGGATCGAGATCGCCGACTGGATCCCCGCGATGCTCACCGGCACCGAGTCGCCCGAAAGGCTGAGCGTCGGCGTCTGCGCCGCGGGGCACAAGGCCATGTACAACGACGACTGGGGCGGCTACCCCGACGCCGAGTTCCTCGGCCAGCTGGACCACAAGATGGCCAAGCTGCGGGGCCGGCTCCAGGGCCGCGCCCGAACGATCGACCAGCCGGCCGGCTCGCTGACGGCCGAGTGGGCCCGGCGGACCGGGCTGCCCGAGGGCATCCCCGTGGCCGTCGGGGCGTTCGACGCGCATCTGGGCGCGGTCGGATCGGGCATCGCTCCCGGAACCCTGGTGAAGATCATCGGCACCAGCACGTGCGACACGATGGTGGCACCCGGGCACGAGCCGCTGGCGGACATACCGGGTCTGTGCGGCATCGTCCGCGGCAGCATCCTGCCGGGCTTCTGGGGGCTGGAGGCCGGCCAGTCCGCCGTCGGCGACATCTTCAACTGGTTCGTGAACTACATTCAGCCCGCGGGCAGGCGGGCGGGCTCGCACGAGGCCCTGACGGCCGCCGCCGCGAAGATCAGGCCCGGCGCGTCGGGGCTGCTGGCGCTGGACTGGAACAACGGCAACCGCACGATCCTGGTGGACCAGCGCCTGACGGGGCTGCTTGTCGGTCAGACGCTCTACACCACGCCGGCGGAGATCTACCGCGCGTTGATCGAGGCGACGGCGTTCGGCGCGCTGACGATCATCAACCGGTTCGAGGAATACGGGCTGAAGGTCGAGCAGATCGTCAACTGCGGCGGCATCGCCGAGCGGAACCCGCTGGTCATGCAGATTTACGCCGACGTGACGGGCCGGCCGATGCGGATTTCGCGTTCGGCGCAGACGTGCGCCCTTGGGGCGGCCATCGCCGGGGCAGTCGTCGCCGGCCCGCGGCGCGGGGGACATCGACACGTCGCCGCCGCCCAGAAGGCGATGACCGGCCTGAAGGCCAGGACGTTCAAGCCCAAGCCCGCAGCCCACGAGATCTACAGGGAGCTGTACACGCTCTATCGGCAGCTCCATGACTGCTTCGGCACCAGCGCCTGGAAGGGCGACTGCTCCAACGTCATGAAGCGCCTGATCGAAATCCGCGACCGCGTGCGGAAGTAGCACCTCGGACGACGATCCGCGCGCAGCGCCGGTGCGCCGCGCCACAAGCCCGCGGGTCGCAGCGCCCGATCTTCTGCGCGCGTGTCCGCCGGTTGACTCGCCGGCGCGCTTCGCGGAGAATGCCGGCCGCGGCCTCGACGGGATATGCCAACCATGCTTGACGACCTCAGACAGCAAGTATGTCAGGCGAACCGGCGTCTGATCGCCGAGCACCTGGCGTTCGGCACGTTCGGCAACGCCAGCGGCGTCGACCGCGCCGGCGGGCACGCCGTCATCAAACCCTCCGGCGTGCCGCACGAACAGCTCGCGCCGGAGCGCATGGTCGTAGTCTCGCTCGCAGACGGCCGGGTCGTCGAGGGCGACCTGAGGCCAAGCTCCGACACGCCGACGCACCTGGAGCTGTACCGCGCCTTCGAGGCCGTCGGCGGCATCGTGCACACCCACAGCGTTCACGCGACGGCCTGGGCGCAGGCCCAGCGGGACATCCCCGCCCTGGGCACGACGCACGCGGACTTCTTCAACGGCCCGATCCCGTGCACCCGGCTGCTGAAGTCCACGGAGATCGCCGCCGACTACGAGACAAACACCGGCAAGGTCATCGTCGAGCGATTCGCCGAGTTGGACCCGACGCAGGTGCCGGGGGTCCTGGTGGCCCATCACGGGCCCTTCGCCTGGGGCCCGACCGTGGCGGAGGCCGTCGATGCAGCCGTCACGCTGGAGCACGTGGCCCGGCTGGCGTCCGAGACGCTCCACGTCGAACCCAACCCGCAGACGATCCACCGCGAGCTCCTGGAGAAGCACTTCTCCCGCAAGCACGGCCCTGGGGCCTACTACGGGCAGCGATGACCGCTGCACACGCCCGGGACGCCGGCCGGCGAGAGGTGATGCCGACCGCGCCGAGAATGATTGCGCTGGCAGAGGCCGCAGATCGTCATAGAATAGACTGGTTTGGGGAGCACTGACATGATCGGACTTGGCGTCAACATCGACCACGTGGCCACCGTCCGCCAGGCCCGGCGGACGGTCGAGCCGGACCCCGTCTGGGCGGCCGCCGAGGCGCAGCTCGGCGGGGCAGACTGCATCACCTTTCATCTCCGCAAGGACCGCCGGCACATCAACGACCGCGACGCGCGACTGCTCAGGCAGACCGTAACGGTCAAGCTCAACATGGAGATGTCGCTTGACGAGGAGATCGTTCAGATCGCGCTGAAGACGCGGCCGGACCAGGCCACGCTCGTGCCCGAGAACCGCCAGGAGATAACCACCGAGGGCGGGCTGGACGCCGTGGCGCAGGGCCAGCGGCTGGCGGAGGCGACGCGGGCGCTGAACGATGCGGGCATCGTCGTCAGCGCGTTCGTCGATCCGGAGCCGACGCAGATCGCGGCGTCGAAGGACGCCGGCTGCCAGGCCATCGAGATCCACACCGGCGCATACGCCAACGCCTGGCTGCTCCACGGCAGCCAGGGCCGGGCCGCCAAGGTCAGCGAGGCGCTGGCCGAGATCGGCGAGGGGCTTCAGGCCGGCCTGGACGCCGGGCTTACCGTCCACGCCGGCCACGGGCTGACCTACGACAACGTGGCGCCCATCGCGGCGATGAAGGGGTTCTGCGAGTTCAACATCGGGCATTCCATCGTCTCCCGCGCGATCTTCGTTGGCCTGCGCGAGGCCGTCGCCCAGATGAAACGACGGATACAGACGGCGGCGGAGTAGCGGATGCCTCCGGACAGGCCGGCCATCCTTGTCGAAGAGATCCGCGACGCCGTAGCTTCTCACCGTTTTCGAGTCACGGACCATGCCGACGAGGAGGCGGCCAACGACCGCCTGCACCTGGACGACATCCTGCACTCGGCCGCGACCGGGGAGATCATCGAGAGCTACCCGGACGACAAGCCCTACCCGAGCTGCCTGGTGTTCGGGCGGTCTGCAAAGGGCGATGCGATTCACAGCGTCTGGGCGTACAATAGGGCCTCCCGCTGGGCGGTCCTGGTGACCGTGTACCGTCCGGACCCGCGAAGGTGGAAGGACTGGCAGACGAGGATTCGATGATGACCCAGCCATTCGACAAGTGCCCCTCTTGCGGGGGCGAGCTGGCCGAGAAGGAACTCGAGAAGATCCTACAGGGCGGCGGCAACACCGCGGTGGTGAAGGTGCGGGCTCAGGTCTGCCTGCACTGCGGCGAGCGGCTTTACGACGAGCAAACGGTTCGCCAGTTCGAGCAGGTTCGCAGCAAGCTCCAGCGACAGGACACCAGGGGGTTCCGTCCGATCGGTCAGGCGTTCGAGG
>Ga0307379_10009238_pt1 | contig 13200 bp, 10 predicted proteins | sample UN2MG_FD_202237 | JGI IMG/M metagenome (GOLD analysis project Ga0307379, IMG submission 202237) | Soil microbial communities from Risofladan, Vaasa, Finland - UN-2 | ecosystem: Environmental > Terrestrial > Soil > Coastal area > Acid sulfate soil | place: Finland: Risofladan, Vaasa | collected...
GCGCTGGCCAGACAATTCAACCGCCGCCCGGTCCCGCCCTCCCCCGATCCGACGCGAAACCCTCGAAAACCAACCCGCGCTCGCTTATTCTGGGTTTAGTATTCGACCGCTGCAAGCTTCTGGCGTCTAATCCAGGCCAGGGCGAGACGCCGATGAGCTGGACGCTCAGCGAAAGCGGCAGCGAGATCGAGCTGGCTGACTGGACGATCAGTGGCCAGGGGACGATCGACTGGGATATCACCATGACCGGTGGAACGCTGGACATTGATCGCTGGTTCAAGACCAGCGGGGACCTCGACATCTCGAGCGGCACAGCCGAAATCGGCGCCACCTTCGATGTCAGCGGAGATGTTGATCTGTCGGCCGGAATGCTGTTCATGGACTATGAAGTGACACTTACTGGGGATCTCGATATCTCCGGCAGCGCGACGTTGCAGGTCGATGAAGACTTCACCGGCAAGGGGGAGCTGGACTTCTCCGGCGGCATGATCGAAGTGGCTGCCGGGAAGATCGCGGCGTTTACGCCGAACGACTAGACACTGGCGTGACCACGGCCGCCGGGCGCTCCCAGCGGGCGCCCGGCGCCACTAAACTCGCTTCTATCGGGCGCCCGCTGGGGCAAGCCTACCGGGACTGGCTCGAATTCGCGTCGATCCCTCAGGCTCGAAAGCGTGGGGCAGCAGCGCAGAGGCGGCCTACCGGCTCTCCTTTCGAAGCATAAGCTAGGTAGCGAGTCCGATGATCAGCAGGGTGCCGAAGGCGAGGGCGATCGTCGGGATCCTGACGCCGACCCCCGGGCCGATATCTGGAAGGGTCGTCATCCCAATCGCATATAGCCAGTGCGGCGTGGCGATGTACAGCGTGCCGTTGGCAACGGTCGGTGTGGTGCGCATCGAGTGCGGCAGCTCGTTTACCGCCAGCGGTTCGAGCTCTCTGCCGTGTTTCAGCACATGTACTTCGCCATCCGTGTCGCCCAGCATTACCTTTCCGTCAACGACGATGGGCGAGCCCCACACGTCGGCCTCCAGGTCGTATCGCCAATGCCGCCGCCCGCTCTTGACGTCAAGGCAGTAGAGAAAGCCGGGGATGTCGACGGCGTACAGCAATCCGTCGGCAATCACGACGGTCGAGACCGTGCGCCCGAAATCCCTGCCGCCAACGAGCCAAATCCGGCCGCTGTCGGTGATGTCGCCGCGCTGCGTGGCGTCGATGGCATAGAGATGACCGGGACCTTCGCCGTAGCCCGGTTGATTGCCACCGCCCAGAAACACCTTGTCGTCGTAGATGACTGGCGTAGCAATGATGAAGGTCTTTGTGCCGCCGCGACCGCCGGGGCGCCACACCGCGTCCTTGGCGTTCACATTGAACTTCCAGAACAGCGCGCCGGTTTTCGGGGCGAAGCTATAGCACCAGCCGTCACCACCGCCGAAGACAACCTGTGGCACGCCGGCCACGAGACCATACGCCGGCGATGACCATTGCCCGTGCAGTAGATTCGTTCCCGGATCGTTGCGCTGCCAGACAACCTGACCGGATTTCTTGTCAACGGCGATGAGCGAAGGGGCCTGCGGAGCTGGCACTGGAAGAGGGATTGTCTCGTAGTCCTCCCCGACGCCGTTGCCGGTGCAGACGAAGACAAGATCACCCGCACCGACGGGCGAGCTCATCGCCAGAATGTGGGGGAACACGCCCAGTTGGCCGATCATGTCCAGGACCCAGACTAGGTCGGCATCCTGCTTTTCCCTGAACCGCTCGTTGGTGAACGGGCCGTCGTTCTCGTTGTCGTAGAAGCCCTGGACGTCGGCGCAGACGAGCTCGCAACGGTTGCTTACGTAATAGACGCGCTCGCCGTCAACATACGGCGTCGAGGCGATGCCCGCCTCCGGCCAATCGTTGACCTCCCCGGTCGGCAGTTTGTCGTGGGTGGCCTGCCAGAGCAGCCCGCCGCTATCTGCATCGAAGCAGAGCAGGCAGCCCTTGTCGTCCGTGCTATGCGGCCGGAACCGGCCACCGTTGTTCGTTCCCACGTAGACGCGGCCGTTGCTGACGACCGGGGATCCATAGGTCTGTGTGCCGAGGCGGGCGACCCACTTGATGTTGCTCTTGACGATACCTGTCTTCCATTCGGCGGGGATCCCAATCTCGGAGGAGGCGGCGTTGCGGCTGGCGCAGCGCCCCCACATGGGCCAGTCGCCTGGGGCCGGCTGTCGGTGAGGCTGCTGTGCTGTTGCCGCAGCAACGCTGATGCTGACGAACCCAAGGGCCACCAACCATACATGGCATTTTCGTGGTTCCATCAACTCGCGTCCTCTCGCCTGTCGTGCTGCTCTGCCGGATCGGCGGGCCGGCCCGCACTCGCGCGCGTGCGGATCCGCTTGCGCAGGTTGTTAGGCACGTTCGCTCCTGTAGTTGAGCAAACCGGTGTGCAGTATGATTTTCCACTCGCCGTCGGTCTTGGTATACCCCTTACAGGCACGACCTTTCCAGTGAAAGTCCTTGCCGCTCTGATCTCTCCAAAGAGTATCGACATCGACGACCGCGAAGGCACCATCGCCCTGCTCAGACACCACGATCTTGACAGTGTTACGCCGATTGTGAACCAGGGTATGGGCATCGAACAGCTTGTGCCAACCTGCCATCCACCGTTCATGATCGAATCTGCCTAACGGGAACACCCAGGTTTCGGGATCGTGGGAGTGCTCGTCGGGAGGCCACGGCCACACCATGTCTGGATGGAACAACGAAACCAGAGCTTCCGCATCCTGTTCGTTCCAAGCCCTCGTCTCTCGGTCAACCATTGCCTGGATCTCTGCAACGGCATGGCTCATGCTGATTCCTCGTATCGGTTGTGCCGAACAGCTTAGCAGTCCGGTGCAAAACCCCTCGAACGCGCCACTCCCATAGCGTCGGACCTCCCAGTCCGACGTTTCGACGGCATGAACGCGGGCGCGCCGGACTCGGAGGTCCGGCGCTACAGTTTTGCACCGGACTGTTAGCGGGGGTTCCCGTTCACCGCCTCCGTCATCGCGATTTTACCGGGATCGGGCGCTCGACCGTTATCACGCAGCTCAGATTCCGCCTGGAATCCCTCGTTCTCAGCGACTGATTGCGCGAATCTCACGCCGTAGGCTCCCGGAGACGAGCTTCCTCTACGTTTCCGCGCAGCCCCAACCGTTTCCCCTCCTAAAGTCTCAGGCTCTGCCTCGGCCGTCGCCGTCATCCGTCGTCCGCCAACGGTGGCGGTACACCGAACCACTAGATCCGTTCGAGAATCGTCGCGAACGCCGGCGTCACAGCCACTTCCTTGCGCGCAGGCTTCCACCACCGTCCCCGGGAAACACCTTGTACGGCGGTCTTTCACGACAACGCAACCGGCCCCCGCTCGCAGAATTGTCTTGTAAAACCCACACACTCTTGCTATCATGGCGTTTGCGTAAGGACTTTATCTCCAAGGCACAGACAAGAGGGCAGAGCCATGCAAGCAAGAGGGCGAATTGAGATCGGTATCCGGCCGGGTGGGCATGCACGGGGACGGAGGATCTGGACGGTCTTCGGCTTGGCACTGGCAACCTCCGTGGCCTTCGGGCAGGCGACCATGAAGGCTGCATTTGTGGGGAATGACGGCAATACGGAGGGCAGCGTCACGTCGTACGTCTTCGACGCCGACGGCGCGCCGGTCTTCGTGCAGAAAGTTGTCACCGGCGGGAACGACACTCCGGGCACCAACGCCTACACGATTTCAATCACCCCGAATGGGAGGTACCTCGCGACCGGCCACGCCACCGCCTACGCTTCCGAACAGATCACGATTCTTCAGGTCGCGGCCGACGCCACGATGGCCGTCGTTCACGCGCATCCCGACCACCCGGGCACGCCGCTCGACCTGGAGTGGATCAACGACCGGTATCTGGCCGCGACGCGCACGGAACTCAGTGAGACCAACCACGTGATCGTCTACGAATTCGATCCGAACACGCCATCGTTGACGGAGGTTGACCGCGGCGATTGCGGCACGTTTACCAGTTCGCTGGTGGTGCACCCGTCGCGCGAGTATCTCTACGCCGGCGATGCATTCGCTTATCGCATTTACCCGTTCCAGGTCCATGCTGACGGCACGCTGACGCCGCTGACCAGTGTCAGTACGGGCACCACTTACCCGCTCGGCGTCAAGGTCTCGCCCGACGGCACCAAGCTGTACGCCAACGGCGGCATCAGTTCCGGCAGCCACGCCGTCCTCGGCTACCACATCGCCTCGGACGGAACCCTCAGCGCCATGACCGGCTCGCCTTTCTACTCGCCGGGGAACTCGCCCAAGGACTGCGTCAGCTCGAGCGACTCGACGATCCTCATCGTCGGGCACGGCAGCGACGCCACCGCGCGCACGTTCCTGATCGATCCCGAAACCGGGCAACTGACCTCGACCGGGTGGTACTTCGACGTCGGCATCCAGGGATCGCTGGGTGATACGGCAGTGCTCGACGACTACCTGCTCGTTACCGACAACTGGGATGGCCCGACCGGCCTTTACTCGTTTGACATCCTGCCCGACGGCAGGTTAAGGATGAACGGAGGCCTCGTCAGTTCGCAGGCCATCGGCCCGCTGGAGATCGCCGTCTGGGTACCGCCATGCGCCGGCGACCTCGACGGCGACGGCGATACGGACCACTCTGACCTCGGCATCTTGCTCGCTAATTGGGGTTGCGTCGGATCCGGACCCGAGGATTGCCCCGGCGATCTCGACGGAGACTTCGACACGGACCACAGCGACCTCGGCATCCTGCTGGCCGACTGGGGCTGCGGAACCTGACCGGCAGCGGGACACCGGCCGATTCCGGTTCTGATAAAAGCGGTCGCGCGGGTCCGTGAGGGGAAGGCGCCCAAGATGCTCATTTGCGCGCCCCCCTTATTGGAGCACCTTCGCTATGGGACCCTACAGGCGCTGCCGGGGCAGCCATAAGCCGTAAGCCCGAACCTGTAAGCTGACCGTGCGCGCATACATGAAGAATGCTAGGCGTCGGGTCTTCGGTTTTCAGTTGGCGGGGATTGGCGCGGGATGGCAGGATTTAACCACGGAGCACGCGGAGACCGCAGAGGAAATCCACGATTGACGACGAGGGAATCCCCGGATTGATCGCGGTTGTTGGCGGATGGCGGGAACTGGCAGATTATGATAGCATTTGCGTGGTCAGATTTGGACGTGCGTACGTGTCCCGAGCGCATGGCACCGAGTATTCTGGACGGACGATCGGTTCGCGTGAGAAAAGACGGCGCTCAAGAGCAGCGCCACACGGACAATCGTCCGCAGTTCGGACGGTCCCAGCGGGCCCTTAGGCGAATAGAACATGGCTGATACACTCCAAGAAATTAGTCCGTGGATATCCACGTACTTACCGTTGACGAGTACGATTGTCGTCGGGGGCGCAAGCGTTGTCCTCGTATGGCTCACATCCAGATATGTCCGGCTGACAGGGCGACTCGTTGAAGAGAGCCAGCGGTCACGCGAGCCATCTGTCACGATTGACTTCGAGAGCCCCGACAGTTCACTGCGCTTGGCTTTGGAGAACCATGGTGGGTCACCCGCTAAGAATGTCCGAATAACGGTTCTGAAGGACGTAGAGTGGCTCCGAACCGGCAAGGCGAGCGCGGGCTTCGCAGAGGTGGCCCCCATCCGCGAGGGTGTTTCCTACCTGACACCATCACGCAAACTCAAGTACTACCTGGGAGTACCAAGCTGGAAAGATACCCCTGACGAGCAGATGAACGCATCATTCCGCGTCACCTACGAGAATGACGCAGGCAAGGAGTACTCCCGTGTTGTCGACTTCGACTTCGGGCAAATGCGAGAAGTGCTCTTCGAATCATTCAAAGACTCGAATCTGGCGGTTGCTGAGGCAATTCGTAATGCCGAGCGCGACCGACGATCACATGAGCAGACGTCTCAGATGTGGGGTATGTTCAGACGCCCCAAGACGAAACAATGTCCGATGTGCGCCGAGATGATACCGGATGAAGCGAAGAAGTGCTCCCAGTGTCATGAGATTCTGGAAACCTGACCCCCAGCCGTCCCCTGCGGCGTACTCGGAACCCCACGCGTGGGCGGTGGCCTGCTCGCCGGCTGCCGTGCTTGGGAGGAGGTGTGGCATGCCCAAGCGTAGAGCGGGCATGATATGCTGCGAGACGTCGGGCGCTACATCTTCTTGGCGGAGGGTTTGCGTCTGCGCTGCTTTTCGTGGCGCTTGTTCAGCGCTTCGACGGTATGGCGCCGCGCGAGGTCGCGGAGATCCTTTCGGCTGATCCTCTGGAGGCTGGATGCCGCCTCTGAGAGCCCACTGAAATCGGGATCTGACATCAGGCGGTCCAGCGCAAGCGCGTACAGGTACTTAAGCCCTACGCCGGTCAGGGCAGACAATCTCTTCATGGTGGCGTGCCAGCCTGGGGGAATCTCTATGCCGCGCTTTTCCCATATGTTTGGGTCGGTTTCCATGGCTGTAATGATTGCACATCAATGACAATGGGGCTAGTGCGGCAAAAGTGCACAAAAAGTGCGTATTGCACTGGACGTCGGCCAGAAGCGCGGTATACTTGAGGTAGACAATCTGGACTGAGAGTCTTGGCCGCAAAACCGTCACGCCGGGGCCGTCTGGCGCCGGCACATTCACCCAGCCAAGGCAGCCTCGCCCGGGTGAGTGTCCGCGCTTATACTGCGGGCGCCACCCGGTGCGCGGGGTCGTGTGGGTAGAACTTGACGGTTTTGCCGCGGCTCTTAGCGCATCGGGTGGCGTCCGTGTTTTTTGAGCCATCAGCTTTCAGCTATCAGCCTTCAGCAACAGGGCGGCCGCCCTCTGCGCTCTCGGCGATCTCTGCGGTTCAATTCGGGGGGTTTGAAAGGGACCCATCATGCTCGAAGCGGACGGACGGAACTACCTGCTCACGCTGGCCTATTTTCAGCGCATCCCGGGCTGCGAGCTCTACGGCGTCGGACAAAACGGCGACGGCGGCGGGATGCCGCAGGCGGCCGAGGACGATTCGCGCCTGGCGGCGGTCGCGGGACGAGCCGCTGCCGCCGGAGCTGCGCACGGCGCTGGAGGCGTGCGACAACAACAGGCTCTTTAACGTGCTGGGCGTGACGATCGACCTGTTGCTGCGCCGCATCACGCCGGTGCGTGAGAACAAGCGCGCCCGCCGGGCGCTGAAGTTCCGCCGGCGCAACCTGCGGCGGGCGCTGGAGCGGACCGAGCAGGGCATCGCGGCTCATGACGCGGCGAGCGGCGGCGAAGCGGCCTTGCCGCCGCCGGCCGACGCTTCGCGCGCCGCGGCTGGTTGATCGCTTGTTCGGCTTCGATCCTTACGCGATTCGCGGCGTTTGTGGACGCAACCGCTCCCTGACGGTCGCGGCTCTGTTCATGACGCGGTCGCAGCGCGTTATGGGAACGCAATAGGCCGCGCGGAGTTCGGCCATGCCGCTGGACAGAGAATCCGAGGCGTACGTGCTGGCCATGACGTTTCTGCTGCGGACGCCGGGGGCGCACGTGGAGCGGGTGATCTGCGATCCGGGCCGCGACCTGCCGCGCCCGCTGGAGGACCTGTTCGCTCAGTGGCGAAAAGCACGCGAAGTGATATTGCCGGGCGAGTTGATGCGCGCCCTGGCCGAGCTCGATGAGGAAGCGGTCTATAGCGTGCTGAACACCTGCATCGCCCGCCTGCTGCGGCCAATCGCGGCCAAGCATGAGCCGCGGAAACGAGAGCAACGCCCGCGGCACAATCAGCGTAAGGTGAGCCCGTGATGCGGCAGACCCGATCCACGCGTACAGCCAGCCCTGCCGCAGTCACTGCGACCGTGACCAACGTCGGGGCCGAGTTCCCATCGGAATGCCCTCGTGTCGGGAAAGAGGGTGTCGCTTGACGCAGGATTGAAATGCGGGCCTGGGATTGGGGCGTGCGGGGCGCTGGGCGTACGTCGGCCATCCCGATGAATCGGGACAGGCTCAGGGCGGACGCTACGGTTCGGCCGGTGCGGGGCCCGGCCGCTACATCGCGGGCGGGACGCGCACACTACCCGCGGGCGAGACGCCCACACTACCCGCGGGCGAGACGCCCACACTACCCGCGGGAGGGACGCCCGCACTACCCGCGGGCGGGACGCCCGCACTACCCTATGCGGCGGTCAGCTGGCCGGGATGCTGTACTTGGCGATCTTGTCGCGCAGGGTGGTGCGTGGGATGCCGAGGCGCTGGGCGGCGCGGGCCTGGTTGCCGTCGCACTGCTTGAGGGCCATGACGATCATCCGCCGCTCGATGTCCGCCACCGTCTCGTTCAGCCCGAGCTTGCCGGCTTCGGCCAGCTCGAGGGTCGGCGGGGCGAGGGTATCGCGGCGGCCCTCCGAAAGCGGCAGGATGTGCTCGGGGCGAATCTCGCTACCGCCGCAGAAGGTCAGGGCCCGCTCGACCACGTGCTCGAGCTCGCGGACGTTGCCGGGCCAGGTATGCCGCATGAGCTCGTCCAGCGCGTGCGGGGAGATGGTCACCTTGCTGTCACTGACCAACGCCGCGTGTTTCTCAAGGAAGTAGTTCGCCAGGACCGGGACGTCGTCGGAGCGTTCGCGCAGCGCGGGGATCGGCAGGCTGATGACGTTGAGGCGGTAATACAGGTCTTCGCGGAAGCGGCCCTCCTTGACCAGTTGCAGCAGGTCGGACTTGGTGGCGCAGATCAGGCGCACGTCCACGCGGACGGGCGCTTCGCCGCCGACCCGCTCGAATTCCTGCTGCTCCACCACGCGCAACAGCTTGACTTGCAGCTCGGTCGGGATGTCGTCCACCTCGTCGAGCAGCATGGTGCCGCCGTCGGCCAGCTCGAAGCGCCCCGCTTTCTGACGGATCGCGCCGGTGAAGGCCCCCTTCTCGTGCCCGAACAGCTCGCTCTCCAGCACGGTCGGCTGCAGCGCCGCGCAGCTAAACCGGATCAACGGCTTGTTGGCCCGGCGACTGTGAGCGTGGATCGCCTCGGCGAACAGCTCCTTGCCGGTGCCGCTCTCGCCGCACAGCAGGATAGTGCGGTCGGAATCGGCCACGGCCCGGATCTGGCGGAACAGGCGCTTCATGGCCTGGCTGCGGGCAACCAGCCGACCCATGGTTTCGACGCGATCGTTTACCGCGGTCGGCTCGCGCGCGGCGAACAGACGCTCCAGCTTGGCCAGGAGCTGCTCGGTGGTGAACGGCTTGGTGATGTAGTCGTACGCCCCGCGCTTCATCGCCAACACCGCGTTGTCCACCGCCCCGTAGGCCGTCATGAGGATGACCTCCACCTCCGGGCGGCTGCCCTTAACGTAAGCCAACAGTTCCAGCCCGCTCATGCCCGGCATGCGCACGTCGGTGACGACCACATCGACGGGGTTGTTATCGAAGACGCGGCGGGCGATCAGCGCGTCGGCGGCTTCGTAGACCTCGAAGCCCTGCTCGCTCAGCTCGATCTGCAGCGTGATGCGCTTGAGCGGCTCGTCATCCACCACCAGGACGCGACCACGCGTGCGCTGCTCCTCGCTCATGCCCCGACTCCTGCCCAACCGGTCGACCGACCCGGCGCGCTACTCAAAGCGGGTATTGCAACGCAAATCGGCCGAATGATCAATCGCGCCGGACGTGCCAACCGCTGCGTGCTGTAGGCATACGGCCGGCGAGGGCGCCGGCCGCTACACCGGCAACCCCAACCACGCCCCTGCCGGGATCCGCGCCGGGCCGCGCCATCAATACTCGGTTGAATTCCTGCAGGCCGGTTGGATATACTGGCAGTTGATGCGGCGACTTGAGCGCACGCGGTGGGATGGTGGTCAAGTCGCCGGGAGAGGACCTAACAATGAACTGCATGTGTATCCTTGCCGTTCTCGGCGTCCTGGGCGGCGGCGTAGCGGATGATGCCCGTTGCGGCCAAGCGGTGGTTCACGAGCGCGTCTGGCGCCTGTTGGACGACGGTGAGAACCCGGCGGCGGTCTGGGTGTTCTTCGCCGACAAGGGCATCGCCTCCGACCAAGCCTATCAGCGGGCCCTCGCGCGGGCGCAAGCGGCATTCCATCCGCGCGCCATCGAGCGCCGTCGGCTCCGGCGCACCCGGCCCGGCCTGTTCGACTGGCACGACCTGCCGGTGTATGCGGGCTACGCCGAGCGCGTCGCGGCCACCGGTGCGAAGCTGCGCGTGACCAGCCGCTGGCTGAACGCGGTGAGCGTGACGGCCTCGTTGGAGCAGGTCGCCGCGATCAGCCGCTTGCCGTGTGTGCGCGCAATCACGCCGGTCCGACGCGCCGTCCGCACCGAAGCGGTGCCGATCGAGTCGCCGCGAGAGCCGGGCACGCCGCCCCGCGGATTCCACGGGCTGGCCGAGGAGCAGTTGCAGCAGATCCGCATCACCGACATGCATGCGGCGGGATTCACCGGCGCCGGCGTGGTGATCGGCGTGCTGGACACCGGTTTCAAGCGGACGCACGAAGCGTTCACCCACCCGGAGCACCCGATCGACGTCGTCGCCGAGTGGGATTTCGTCGACGACGACTCCAACGCCGGCTATGACCCGAACGACCCCGTCTTCGACGACGGCCACGGCATCGTGCACCAACACGACCACGGCACCACCGTCCTCGGCACGATCGCGGGATACATGCCCGACGTGTACGTGGGCGGGGCCTACGACGCGTCGTTCGTGCTGGCCAAGACCGAGGACATCTCGGACGAGTATCAGGCCGAGGAGGACTTCTACGTCGCCGGCCTGGAGTTCATCGAGATGAACGGGGCCGACCTGGCCACGTCGTCGCTGGGCTACTGGGCCTGGTACGACTGGTTCGACATGGATGGGCAGACCGCCGTGACCAGCATCGCGGTCAACGTGGCTACGTCCAACGGGCTGGCCTGCTGCACGGCGGTGGGCAATCGCGGCCGGGATCACGATCTTCCCTCGCTGATCGCCCCGAGCGACGCGTTTGAGGTCATCTCCTGCGGTGCGGTCGATGCAGACGGGGAGCTTGCCGACTTCAGCTCCAACGGCCCGACCGCGGACGGCCGCGTCAAGCCCGAAGTATTGGCCCGCGGTGAGATGACCGCCTCGATCGACCCGAACGACGACTACGCCTATCTCACGGCCGACGGTACTTCAATGTCCACACCGCTGGTGGCGTCGGCGGTGGCCCTGTTGATCGAGGCCCATCCGCACTGGACGGTCGAGCAGATCCGCACCGCCTTGTTCTTCACCGCCGACTACTACGTCGAGCACGGCACCTACGACCCGCTTTCGCACAGTGGCTACGGCGTCATCGACGTGTTTGCCGCGTCACAGTGGGTCTTCTGCCCCGGGGATGTGAACGGGGACGACACCGTGGACCAGGCGGACCTCGGCCTGCTACTGGCCGACTGGGGCTGCGACGACCCGGTAAACGGATGCACCGGCGACCTGAACGGCGACGACAAGACCGACCAGGCCGACCTCGGCATCCTCCTGGCCGACTGGGGCTGCGGGACCTGACCGGCAGCGGGACACCGGACGATTCCGGTTCTGATAAAAGCGGTCGCGCGGCTGCGTGAGGGGAAGGTGACCAACATGCTCATTTGCGCGCCCCCCTTATTGGAGCACCTTTGTTATCGGGCCACTGAGTAGCAGGCAGGGACCAAGGGACGAAGGGACGGAGGGACCGAGGTTGGCGGAGAAGACGCGCGTGCATGCAGGATTCTAGCCACAGAGGTCACCGAGGGGACAGAGAGACACTGGGTTGGTGGGGATTGGCGCCGAATGGCGGGGGCTGGTAGCATTTGTGTGGTCAGATTTGGACGGCCCAACAGTTCGCGAGGGCATGGCGCCGAATGTCGTCGATGGATGATCCGTTCGCGTGAGAAAAGACACCGCTCGAGCGCAGTGGCACACGGACGATCGTCAGCAATTCGAACAGTGCCACCCGCCCTCAGAACCTTGACGCGCCTGTGGTGGGTCGATAAGCTGCGAAGTACCGTCGCGGTCTTTTGCAGGTCGGCGCAAGTGGCCACCAGACACGGCGTAGGTGTGGACCAAGATGCCATATCAGGTTACTTTCGAAATGCTTCCCGTGGGATATGCAGCGTCTGCAAAGAAGCGGGACGCGGAGACGGCCGACGTAAGCACGCGTGGGTTCCTCTCCTCTGAGGACGGGGATCTATTCATCACCCTGCTGGAGGGCTTTCCGAATCATTGTCTCGCTCTGTTGCCCAAGCGGGTCCCGCCGTCAACGGTGGATCACATGCTTGCCATCGTACGGGCAGACAAGACCGCCACGGTTTATGTGAACGAGATCCAAATGCGCGTGAAAGTGCAGGTGAAACGGTCACTGAAGGCGGGCGAGGCCGTCTTTAAGGATGATATTGCAGACGTCGAACGCTTGGGACTACCGGGGATCAAAGTCCCCGCGGATGCGGGTGTTGTCTTCTTCTTCTCCGTGGGATGGCGCAGGGGGCTCTTCTACGACCTTCTTCCCGTTCTTCCGAAGGATGGCGTCCCTCGCGACTACGACTTGGAAGTCAGGCTGGGCCAGCTTTACCAATACTTAGAGTTCCAGGAGGTCTACAAGATCACCGAGCCCGAGTGGAGGGTCCTCGTCGGGAAGGGCTGGTTCCCATTTGTAGCCCTTAAGGCGTCAACGGTGAAGGAGATGATTGCCCATGTTCGCAACGACTGGGACGTTGACGACCTGCTCTCGAAGATCGCCGAGGAAGTCCGCAGGCTCCTGGCGACGCTTCGAGAACGGTGGAGCACCAATCGCTTCTTCTCGCCTCACTATGACGTATTGCGGTCGGGACTTGACCGGTATGAGGCGGGGGATTACGTGAGCGCAATCTCAGTGCTAACCCCGAAGGTAGAGGGTATTCTCAGAGGCTTCGGCCTTGCTACTGGAACCAAAAGCCTTAAAGCTCAGCAGCTTACGAGCTCGGCAGTGCGACGACTGCAACAAGACAATCCCGACAGCTTGCTGTTTCCGCGCAGGTTCAGGAAGTATGTGGACAGCCTGCACTTCGGGTCGTTCAACGCTGAGACTCCGGAAGGGGCGTCACGGCACACGGTGGCACATGGCGTGGCCCCCCCGCAGGCGTTTACAGAGAAACAGGCCAGCATCATCATCCTCGTACTGGATCAGTTTGCGTTCTTCTTGGGACGGCAAGCGAACAGCGATTCGGACAACCAGGTGCGGGCGGACGG
>Ga0307379_10009239_pt1 | contig 13198 bp, 12 predicted proteins | sample UN2MG_FD_202237 | JGI IMG/M metagenome (GOLD analysis project Ga0307379, IMG submission 202237) | Soil microbial communities from Risofladan, Vaasa, Finland - UN-2 | ecosystem: Environmental > Terrestrial > Soil > Coastal area > Acid sulfate soil | place: Finland: Risofladan, Vaasa | collected...
CCCACGATCGAAGGTGCCGACGAGTGGTCGCTCATGGGAGAGCTCTCGGTGCCTTGAGTCCTTGAGGCGATCTCAGGTACCGGCCAGGCGGGCCACGACCGGGGCGAGGTCGTCGATGACATCGGCGGACAGGCCGATCATCGAGATGCCCCAGCGCTCCCTTCGCTCTACCAACTGATCACACAGCTCGTCGACGCCGCCGACCAGCGCGTGCGGCGTAGCCCGGGCTTCGGTCGGGGTCAGCCCGAACTGTGGAGCGAGGTCGTCGATCAGCGCGTCGGCCGATTCGGACACGAGCGCCAAGTGGATCCGGGTCTGGATGGCCATCTGATCGATCCGGTCGCCGGCGGTGGCCCGTACCCACCCGACCTTCTCGTCGGTCGCATCGGCCGTGCCGTTCGGGTAGGCGCGCTCGTCGATCGCACCGCCGGCCAGGTTGACGTTGAGGGCCACGATGTCGGCTTCACGGGCTGCGAGTTCGAGGATGCGTCGACCGCCACCCCCGATGATGATCGGAGGGTGGGGTCGCTGTGTCGGCTTGGGGAGGCCCTCGAGGCCGGTGATGGTGTAGTGCTCGCCATCGAAGTCGACCGGCCCGTCGGTGAACAAGCCCTTCATGACGGTCACTGCCTCGGCGAGCCTCTCGATGCGGACGCCGGGGCGGTCCATGACGATTCCCGCACGCTCGTAGTCGGTCGCCATCCACCCGGCACCGAGGCCGACGAGGAGGCGACCTCCACTCAGCCGGTCGATGGTCGCAGCTTCCTTCGCTGCGACCACCGGATGGCGGTAGTCGTTGCACAGCACGAGCCAGCCGAGGCGAAGCGTCGTCGTGACGTCGGCCGCTGCCATCAGTGCGGGCACCGGCGCGAGTTGGTCGTCGAAGTGATCGGCGATCGTGAGCGCGTCGTAGCCGAGGCCCTCGGCCCGGCGAGCGCACGCACGAAACTCGTCGGGGTCGACCGTCGACGAGCACTGAAGGGTGAACCTGAACGGAGCCATCGACCGCCATGTTCGCAGCTACCGTCGCGCCATGGCCGAACTCGAGGGTTACACCGCAGACACCTTCACTCACGCAGGCGAGCAGAAGCCCATCTACCGTCGGGGCGAGGGGCCGGCGGTCATCGTCATGGCCGAGATTCCCGGTATCACGCCGCTCGTCGCCGACTTCGGTCGCCGGGTGGCCGACCTGGGCATGACGGCGGTGTTGCCGAGCCTCTTCGGCACTCCCGGCAAGGAGCCGAGCACGGGCTACATCCTCAACTCGATCACCAAGGCGTGCATCAGTTCGGAGTTCGCCACGTTCGCCCTGAAGAAGACCTCGCCGGTCACCCAATGGCTTCGGGCGCTGTGCCGGCACGAGCACGAGCGTTGCGGCGGCCCCGGCGTCGGAGCGGTGGGGATGTGTCTCACCGGAGGGTTCGCCCTTGCGCTGATGGTCGACGACTCCGTCATGGCGCCCGTGCTGAGTCAGCCTTCACTGCCGTTCCCATTGAGCAACAAGCACAAGCGCGACCTGGGCATCGATGATGACGACCTGGCGAGGGTGAAGGAGCGGGTCGCTGCGGGAGTCTGCGTGCTCGGGGTGAAGTTCACCAACGACAAGGCCTCACCGGACGAGCGATTCGAGCGGCTCGCCGAAGAACTGGGCGACGGCTTCATCGGAGTCAACATCGACTCGAGCAAGGGCAACCCGTACGGCAACCCCACCAACGCCCACTCGGTGCTGACCGAGCACCTCGAGGACATCGAGGGTCACCCGACCAAGGAAGCCCTCGACCAGGTCCTCGAGCACTTCCGGTCGCGTCTGCTCGACTGACCCGCCCCGCCGAGTGATTTCGCCGGTTGACTTCCGACAGCATCTGGCTCATCGTGCGAGCGTGCACGTCGCGGGGGCCAGCCATGTGTCGTTCTCGGTTGCCGACCTGGAGCGCTCGGTTGCGTGGTACGAGGCCGTCTTCGAAGCCGAGGTGATGATGCGCGAGCCCCCTCGGGACGGACGCTCCGCCGCGGTGCTCACCCTCCCAAAGACCACGTTGATGGTGGGTCTCGTCGAGTTCGCTCGCGGCGCCGGAGAGACGTTCGACCCGACCCGTACCGGGTTGGATCACTTCGCCTACGCCGTGGACTCCAAGGGCGCTCTCGACCGCTGGGTCGAGCATCTCGACCGTCACGACATCGAACACTCCGGGGCCATCGACGTTCCGCCCGGAGCGATCCTCAACTTCAAGGACCCCGACGGAATCGCACTCGCGCTCTTCTGGCGTCGAGGCTGATCCTCTGCGTCAAAGGCAGGCGTCGATGGCTTCGGTGAGGCCGATCGTGCGTGGATCGCCCGACAGGTTGTTGCCCATCTGGTTCATCACGTATCCGTAGCCGATCCTGCGGTCGCGGTCGGCTGCACCGAGACTTCCGCCGGCGCCGGCGTGACCGAACGAGTTCGTGCCGAGCAACGGCGAGAAGTTCGACGGCAGGAAGAAGCCGAGTCCGAATCGGGTCGGCACGACGAGGGTCTGGTCGCGGCCGTTGCTCTGCTCGACGAGCGCAACGTCGAGGGCTGCATCGTCGAGCAGGCGGATGCCATCGACCTCGCTCACACACGACGCATAGAGCTTGGCGAGCGACCTGGCGTTGGTGACACCGTTGGCCGCAGGGATCTGGGCGGCCCTGACCTCGGCCAGATTCCACGGCATCTCGGGACCGTCGAGGCCGAAGGCGCCGTTGAGGTGGAGTGCACGCAGGGCCACGGAGTTGGGGTCGAGGTACATCGCGGCCAGTTCGGGCAGGAGGGCCAGCATGTCGGGGTCCATGTTCGCCATGTCGAGGCCGCGGCCGGACATGTCGGCCGCGAGCATCGGGGAGCAACGAGACTGCTCGGAGTCGGGGAGGCCGATCCAGAAGTCGAGGCCGAGCGGATCGGCGATCTCGTCCGCGAAGAACTGGCCGATCGATCGTCCGTCGATCCGGCGGACGACTTCGCCCACGAGCCACCCGTAGGTCAGCGCGTGGTAGCCGTGGGCGGTCCCGGGCTCCCACAGCGGTTTCTGGGCGGCGAGTGCCTCGACGACCGGGTCCCACGCCAGAATCTGTTCGCGGGTGAGTTGGGAATCGATGACCGGGAGCCCGGTGCGATGCGAGAACAGCCATCGGATCGGCACATCACCCTTGCCCTCTGCTGCGAACTCGGGCCAGACGCTCGCAACCGGAGCATCGAAGTCGAGCAGGCCGCGCTGGGCGAGCAGATGGCCGCAGATGGCCGCCGCGCCTTTCGTTGTCGAGAACACGAGTTGCAGCGTCTGATCGTCATACGGCCGCCCCGTGGCCGGGTCGGCCACCCCGCCGGTGAGATCGACGACGCACTCGCCCTCGACGTAGAGCGAGAACCCGGCGCCCACGTCACCGTGCTCGGCAAAGTTGGCCTCGAACGCGTCGCGCACCGGCTCGAACCCGTCGGCCACCGTTCCGTGGATCTCGGTCATGTCGTTCCCCCGGGAAGATCGTGGCTCTCGGACGAAGCTACCGGGATCGACGTGCGTCAGGCGAGGGGGCGTCCGAACGGAAGCGATTCCTGCCAGGTCGACAAGAACGTCTCGGCGCGCTCGACGGCGGTCATCCACGAACCGACACCGGCCGGACTCAGCTCGGCGGCCAGCGCACGGACCCGCTCAATGGGGTCGCCGGCGTCGAGATCGAAGCCCGCGAGCAGAGGAGCGGCCGTCGAGACGAAGTCGGGCACCAGGACGGTGTCGGCTTTCGACAGCACCGCCAGCGACTTGGCGGTGACGGGGACCGCCGAGAAGGGCACGACGACCTTGGTCTTCATGGTGGCGGCGAGGTCGTGGTCGATCGACCCGACCTTGCCACCGACGAACACGATGTCGCACTCGGTGGCGAGGACCTCGGCGCGGGTGTCGGCTGAGGCCTGGCCGACGATCTCACCGCCTGCGGCCGACACGGCCTCGGCCAGATCCTCGGCGTCGCCGTCGATCACCACCTTGGCTCCGTCGAGCGACACGAACTCGTCGGCGACGGCCACCGCGCCGAGCACGGCCAGCTCGTCGGCGAGCCCTTCTTCCCACAGCGCGGCCGGGCGTGGATCGGCGTCGCGGAGTGGCGCGAAGTCCGACTCGGCGAGGCCGAGGTCGGGGTCGGTGGCCCACTTCCCGCCGCTCACCAGTTCGGCCACCTCGGTCACGAACGCATCGATCGCCGCCGGCCGGGCGTCGCCCTCGGCGTTTATGCCGGCCGACGCGCCCCCCATCTGCACCTCGAAGCTCGCGAAGGCGTAGGTGGTCGAGCGCGCCAGCGTGACAGCACCCTCGACCAGGACCTTTCGGGCCAACCGGGTGATGCCCGTTGCGGGCGCATCGTCGAGGTCGAAGGCGATGAATGCGTCGGTCGAGGACAGCTTGTGGATTCGCATCAGTGGGAGAGTCTGTCAGGAGGGCGCCGATAGGGTCGGACTCGTGGCCCCCGACACTGGTTCTTCGCTGTTCGGCGGTGACCTCCTCGAGGGCCTCAATCCATCGCAGCGCGAGGCTGTCGAGCACGTCGAGGGGCCGCTGCTCGTGCTGGCCGGGGCGGGATCCGGCAAGACCCGGGTGCTCACCCGGAGAATCGCACACCTCATCCAGAACCACCGAGTGTCCCCGTTCGAGATCCTCGCGATCACGTTCACCAACAAGGCCGCCGACGAGATGAAGGGACGGATCGCCTCACTCGTCGGACCCGTTGCGCAGAAGATGTGGGTCTCGACCTTTCACTCGGCCTGTGTCCGGATCCTGCGCCGCGATGCCGACCTGCTCGGCTATCCGAAGGCGTTCACGATCTACGACCAGGCCGACGCCAACCGGCTGACCGGTTACTGCATCCGTGATCTCAACCTCGATCCGAAGCGATTTCAGCCGCGCGCCGTCCACGGCCGCATCAGCGCCGCCAAGAACGAAGGGGTGCTGCCGCCCGAGTTCGCCGAGCACGCCAAGCTGGCCTACGAGGTGAAGATCGCCCAGATCTACACCGAGTACCAGGCCCGACTTCGCAAGGCCGGCGCCATGGACTTCGACGATCTGCTGTTGGTGACCGTCGAGCTGTTCAAGCAGCACCCCGATGTACTCGAGCACTATCGACAGCGGTTCCAGTTCGTGCTCGTCGACGAGTACCAGGACACGAACTCGGTGCAGAACGAGCTCGTCCTGCTTCTGGCCGCCGATCACCGCAACGTGTGCGTGGTCGGCGACGAGTCGCAGTCGATCTACCGATTCCGGGGCGCCGACATCCGCAACATCCTCGAGTTCGAGACGGCCTTCCCCGAGGCCAACGTCATCCCGCTCGAGCAGAACTACCGGTCGAGCCAGACGATCCTCGACGCAGCGAATGCGGTCATCGCCAACAACCCGAGCCGGAAGCGCAAGGAGCTGTGGAGCGACGCCGGACTTGGCGACAAGATCGTGAAGTACCACGCCGACGACGAGCACGACGAAGCCCAGTTCGTGGCTCGCGAACTCGCCCGGCTCCACGACGGAGGCACGTCTCGCTGGGGCGACTGTGCTGTCTTCTACCGAACCAACGCCCAGAGCCGGGTCCTCGAAGAGTCGCTCATGCGGGCCGGCATTCCCTACAAGGTGATCGGGGGCACCCGCTTCTACGACCGCCGTGAGATCAAGGATGCGCTGGCCTACGTGAAGGCGGTCGTGAACCCGTCCGACGAGGTGTCGGTCAAGCGGGTCCTCAACAGCCCCAAGCGGGGGGTCGGAGACACCTCGGTCGGCAAGCTCGACCTGTTCGCCGCCCAGCACGGCCTCACGTTCGAACAAGCCCTGCGGCGATCCGACGAGGCAGGGGTCAGCGGCACGGCGGTCAAGGGCATTGCCCGTTTCTGCGACCTGCTCGATGGTTCGCAGCCGATCGTCGAGGAAGGGCCGGCCCCGCTGCTCCAGCACCTGCTCGACGGGTCGGGCTATCTCGGCGAACTCGAGGCCGAGCGTTCGATCGAGTCCGAGGGCAGGCTCGAGAACCTGGCCGAGCTGGTGGGTTCGGCCCAGGAGTTCGAGAGCGTCGACGAGTTTCTCGAACAGGTCGGCCTGATCAGCGACGTCGATGCATTGGAGGACGACACCAGCGACGTCATCCTCATGACCCTGCACTCGGCGAAGGGCCTCGAATACCCGAACGTCTTCGTGATCGGCCTCGAGGACGGCGTCTTTCCCCACATGAGGGCACTCGGCGAGCCCGAGGAACTCGAAGAGGAGCGCCGGCTCGCCTATGTGGGCATCACCAGGTCGATGGAGCGGCTCTTCCTGTCTCATGCGTGGTGCCGCACGCTGTATGGCGCGACCCAGTACAACCCCCCGAGTCGATTCCTCGACGAAATCCCGAGCGAGCTCATTTCCGAGGTCGAGGGAAACCGCCGTGCAAGCCGAGGTGGGAGCACCTACGACGCTTCGGGACGCACCGGGAGCCGCGCCGGAGCCGGTCGGGGCGGGGTCTTCGGTGCAGGTGACGGCAGCGGCGCGAAGTCGTTCACGCCCCGTGCCGACCGCGAGAAGACACGCGAGGACCGCCGTGCGAGGGCCAAGGCGAAAGCGGCCGAGCAACGGATGGACGAGGGCAAGGACCGAATGGTCGAGCAAGCCCTCGTGGCCGCTCAGCGAGTGGCCGAGGCTCCCGTGGCCGACCATGGGCTCAAGGTCGGCGACGACGTGTTTCACGACCAGTTCGGCGAAGGGGTGATCCTCGATCTGGCGGGTGTCGGCGACAAGGCCGAGGCTCGCGTGCGGTTCCGGGAGGCCGGTGAGAAGTCGCTGCTGCTGAGCTGGGCACCGCTCGAGAAGCGCTGAGCCTCGACCACCCGCCCACGGTCCACCGCGCAGCGTGGCGGTTCGGGCGACGGGTCAGCTAGAACCTGTTCTCCTATGGTGCGCGCCTTCGATCGAGCCTCGTTTGCTTTCAAGCACGATCTCGTGCTCGGCGAGCTGTTCGAGCGGCTCGCCCGCATCCACGGCAACCGGCACCTGGTGACCGAGGCAGACGGTGGGCTCGACCTCTCGTACCAGCAGGCGGCCAAGCGGATCAGCCGGTGGGCGGGCGGCATCATCGAACGAATCGCACCCGGCGACCCGGTGGTCGTCGCAGGCGACAACGGCATCGAGCAGCTGCTGTTGTGTCTCGCGGTCTCGCGTGCGGGTGGCCTTCCGGCCCCGGTCAACGACAAGATGACCGCCGCGGAGATCGAGCACGTCGTCAACGACAGCGGCGCCACGCTCGTGCTGCGCAGCGCGGCCGACGTCGATGGGGCCGAGCCTCTGACGCGCTCGGTCGCTGCCGACCCGCACGACATCGCTGCGCTCTTCTACACCTCGGGGACCACGGGTGCCCCCAAGGGCGCTGCCCTCTCGCACCGCTCGCTCACCGGCTCGATCAGCTCGGCTGTCGTCGTGCCGTCGAATCTCCGTCGTGACGAAGTGGTGATGAGCTTGCCGGTGGCCCACATCATGGGGTTCGCCGCACTGCTCGGGATGGCGGCGGTCGGCATCCCCACCTACTTCATTCCGAGGTTCCGCCCCGACACCGTGCTCGATGCCATCGAGACGAGGCGAGCGACGATGTTCGTCGGCGTGCCGGCCATGTATCGGATGATGCTCGATGCCGGCGCAGAGGATCGCGACCTCAAGAGCGTGCGCGTCTGGGCGAGCGGCGCCGATGTGATGCCATCGGATCAGGCAGCCGAGTTCAAACGAATGGGCGCAACGGCAACCCTGCCGATCATCGGTCCGGTCGGGCAGGCGACGTTCGTCGAGGGGTACGGCATGGTCGAGGTCGGAGGTGGCGTGGCCACGAAGATCTCACCCCCGTTCCTGCCGATCGGACTCGGTGACTCGGTCGGGTTTCCATTGCCCAGCTACAAGATGCGCGTGGTCGATGAAGAGGACCACGAGGTCGCCATGGGCCAGACCGGTGAGTTGCAGGTGAAGGGCCCCGGCATCCTGAACGAGTACTGGCACGCGCCTGAGGCGACCGCTGCGGTGCTCACCGAAGACGGCTGGCTCCGTACCGGCGACGCCGCACGTCGCGGGCCGTTCGGTACGGTCGGGTTCGCAGGTCGCATCAAGGACGTCATCATGCACGGCGGCTATTCGGTCTACGCCGTCGAGGTCGAAGCCGACCTCGAAGAACACCCGTCGATTGCCGAAGCGGCCGTGGTGGGGCTTCCCGACGAACGTCTCGGCGAATCGGTCGCCGCAGCCGTTCGCATCGAACCCGGCGCCACGTTCGATGAGGACGCGATCCGGACGTTCTGCGAGCAACGGATGTCCGACTACAAGATCCCCAGCACCTTTCTCGTCGTCGAGGACTTCCCACGCACGGGCACCGAGAAGATCCAACGCCGAGAAGTGGTCAGCCTTTTCGACTAGTTGCGTTCCCCGGCCACGCAGGCCGCTGTTGGCCGGCCTCCTCGTGCCTCGTCGGCCTCGTGTTGGCTGGCTGCTGCGCAGCGTGACTTTGGTGGAGTGGCGTTCCCCGGCCACGCTCTGTCTCGGTCGCTCGCACGCTCGCTCCCTGGTTCGCCAGGCGCTGGCGCTTCTTCCTGGCGTCCCAGCGAGGCTCAGTCGCCGCGGTTCTCGGCGTCCTGTTCGGCTGCTCGTCGTTCGACCGAATTGAGGTCGATGAGGAGTCGTCCGTCGGTCACCGTCGTCGGATACTGGCGGAGTCCGGTGCCGTCGGGTGGATAGGTGAGGCTCGGGTCGCACTGGTTGACGAACAGTGCCTGCGCGGGGACCCATTCGACGATGCACTCGGCGTCGTTCGGGTCGAAGGCGCTGAAGGCGAGCCAGCCCGTCTGCGGGTCGTCGCCGAGGTGCTGCACGTGGATCGGCCGCCCGCCGAACGCGGCGTCGGGAAAGATGAGGGGGATGCCCGTCTCGTCGATCGGGCCCGAAATGCTCTCGACCTGGCCGGCGTCGAAGAGGTCGTCACCGAGGCGGACCTCGACGTCGCCACGGTTGGCGAGCACCGAGAACAGAAAGGCCACGCCGATGGCGAAGCCGACGCCGACACCCGCCACCAGCAGTGCCTTGCCGGCATGTCGGTCGTTCCGCGCGACGGGACTCATGTGAGCGTCCGGGGGGTCGACCGACTGCGGCCCGTTCGCCACCGAGAAGCGCGAGCGCCTGGCGAACCAGGGAGCGAGCGTGCGAGCGACCGAGACAACGCGTGGCCGGGGAGCTGAAGGCATGGCTTTCTGGCGCTGATCGGCACCCACCTAGTATCCGCTGCGGCGCCCACGCACTTGAAGTCGGCCGCCAGTTCGTTCATGCGACTGCCTGGAGGCATCTGAGTCCGATGGATTTGTACGAGTATCAAGGCAAGCAGTTCTTTGCCTCCTACGGAATCCCTGTCAGCGCCGGCGACGCCGTCACCGACGTCGACGCGGCCGTCGAGGTCGCCGATCGGATCGGCTACCCCGTCGTGGTGAAGGCTCAGGTCCAGGTGGGTGGCCGCGGCAAGGCCGGCGGTATCAAGCTCGCCGACAACGCCGATCAGGTGCGCGAGCACGCCGGCAACATCCTCGGCATGGACATCAAGGGCCACACGGTCGACATCGTGTGGATCGAGGTCGCTTCCGACATCGCCGAGGAGTACTACGCAAGCTTCACCCTCGACCGCTCGGCCAAGAAGCACCTCGGCATGCTCTCCAAGGAGGGCGGTGTCGAGATCGAGACCGTCGCCGAGGAGAACCCCGACGCCATCGCCCGCATCCACGTCGACCCGGTCGACGGTCTCACCGATGCACGGGCTCGTGAGTGGGTCGCAGCGGCCGATCTCAACCCCGATGCCACCGAGGGCACGGTCGACATCCTTCTCAAGCTGTACACGGCCTACACCGAAGGCGATGCCGACCTCGTCGAGATCAACCCGCTCATCCTCAAGCCCACTGGCGAGGTGCACGCGCTCGACGCCAAGGTCAGCCTCGACAACAACGCGGCGTATCGCCACGAGTACGACGAGTACATCGCCACCCAGGTGCGCGACGAGCGCGAAGAAGCCGCCCACGCCAAGGGCCTCGAGTACGTGGGCCTCGAAGGCACGGTCGGCGTCATCGCCAACGGTGCCGGCCTGGCCATGAGCACGGTCGACATCGTCAACCAGGTCGGCGGCAAGCCGGCGAACTTCCTCGACATCGGCGGCGGCGCCAACGCCGACGTGATGGCCGGGGCCCTCGAAGTCATCAACAACGACCCCGACGTGAAGGCCATCTTCATCAACATCTTCGGCGGCATCACCAAGGGCGACGAGGTCGCCGACGGCATCGTCCAAGCACTCGACCGGGTCACCATCGACGCCCCCATCGTCATCCGTCTCGACGGCACCAACGCCGCCGAGGGCCGAGCGATCCTCAAGGAGCACGAGTCCGACAAGCTGATCAGCAAGCCGACCATGGTCGAAGCCGCCGAGGCGGTTGTCGCCCTCGCCAAGGGAGCCTGAACATGGCCATCCAACGTCGAACCAACCAGGAGACCAGTTCGTGAGCATCTTCGTCAACGCAGCGACAAAGGTCGTGTACCAGGGCCTCACCGGCTCGCAGGGCCGTTTCTACGGGCTTCGCAACCGCGACTACGGCACTCAGGTCGTCGCCGGCACCAACCCCAAGAAGGCCGGGACCGATGTCGACGGTGTTCCCGTCTACGCCACGGTCGGTGATGCCGTCGAGGCCACCGGCGCGACCGCATCGTGCATCTTCATTCCGGCGGGTGGAGTGCGCAGCGCCGTGCTCGAAGCCGCTGAGGGCGGCGTCGAGTTCATCGTGTGCATCACCGAGGGAGTGCCTGCCCACGACGAGGCGTACTTCTTCAACAAGCTGAAGCGCGATTTCCCGAACGTCCGCCTGCTCGGTCCGAACTGCCCGGGCATCATCAGCCCCGGCCAGTGCAACATCGGCATCACCGCCGGCGAGATCGCTCAGGAGCCCATCGACGGTCAACCCACCGTCGGGATCGTCAGCCGCTCCGGAACGCTGACCTACCAGGCGCTGTACGAACTCAAGCTCAACAACATCGGGGTGAGCACGTGTGTCGGCATCGGCGGCGATCCGGTGCCTGGCACCAGCTTCATCGACTGCCTCGAAGCGTTCGAGGCCGACCCCGACACGCAGGCCGTCATGATGATCGGCGAGATCGGCGGCTCGGCCGAGGAGGAGGCGGCCGAGTTCATCAAGACGATGAGCAAGCCGGTTTCGTCCTACGTGGCCGGTGTCACTGCTCCTCCGGGCAAGAAGATGGGACACGCCGGCGCCATCGTGTCGGGGGGCAAGGGCGACGCGAAGTCGAAGATGGCCGCGCTCGAAGCCGCCGGGGTGAAGGTCGGGCGCAACCCGACAGAGGCCGGCGAACTGATGGTCGAGATCGTCAAGGCGCTCTGAGGAGCTGGGCGATCACCGGAGGTACACGGCCTGATGCCGAGAGAGTCCGACGCAGCCAAAACGATCGATGCCTCGCCGAGGCGGGGCATCGATCAACTCACGAAGGTGATCAGAACGGCTGCGGGGGGGTGCTGCCCGGCTCTGCGGGGCCGCTTCCGCCGCCGCCGGCCTTCTCCTCCTGGAACTTGAGGAAGCCGCCGCCAGCGAGGGCGAGGGCGGCGAGCACGGCGAGGAAGATTCCGAACTGCCGGGTGACGTCGACCCCGGGGATCCCATCGTCGCTCTCGCCGATCAGCAGCTTGAGGACGACGAGCACGGCCGCCAGGGACCCGGCGCCGAGGTGGATCTGCCCCCACGTGGCGGGGAGATCGGGGAGCTTGGTGTCGGGGGCGAACACGGTGATGGCCACCTGGGCCAGCATGATCAGGCCGAGCAGCATCGGGAACGTGCCCCAGATGAAACCGACGTCGAAGCCGTTGCCGGTCGCCGAGGCGCCGCCGAACCCGAAGTCGCCTCCGAAGGAGATCTTGAACCAGGGCAGGAACTGGGCGATGAACAAGACGATGCCGCCACCGGCAATCACTTTGTCCGATGTGGTGAGCTTGCTGAGATCCAAGAATCCGCCTCCTGGGCTGAGTGTGCGTCGGTGTGCACGGTATCTCAAACGAGGGACCTGATCCGGGGACGTCGGTCGTGACCGTGTTCCGCCCCGCCACTGCTACGGTCGGACGGGTGCGTACCGCCGTGCTCGCATCCGGCAGTGGAACCCTGCTCGATGCGATTCTCAGCGACGGCATCGACGTGGCGCTGGTCGTGGTCGACCGGCCGTGTCCGGCCACCGACGTTGCTGCGGCGCACGGCGTCGACGCGGTGTTGGTCGAGCGCACGTCGTTCGACGCAGGCTTCGACCGGGTGGCCTACACCGATGACGTCGTCGAGGCCCTCGTCGCGCAGGGCATCGATCTGGTGGTGATGGCGGGGTACGGGACCATTCTCGACAAGCCGATCCATGATGCGTTCCCCAACCGAATCCTGAACACCCACCCCGCTCTGCTGCCCTCGTTCAAGGGCTGGCACGCCGTGCGTGACGCACTCGCGCACGGTGTGAAGGTGACCGGCTGCACCGTCCACATCGCCAAGCTCGAGGTCGACGCGGGGCCGATCCTCGCCCAGGAGGCCGTGGTGGTCGACCCCGACGACGACGAGGCCTCGTTGCACGAGCGGATCAAGCAGGTCGAGCGTCGTCTGTACCCCGACACGATTCGCAAGGTCGTGGCCGACCCCGCAATGCTCGACCACGTGCCGGTGTGACGCCGTCGACGATCCCCCAGGAGAACCCGTGAGCCCAGTCAAGCCCCGTGCCCTGCTGTCGGTCTACGACAAGACCGGTGTTGTCGAGCTCGCCAGGTCCTTGGCCGATCTCGGATGGGAGCTGGTGTCGAGTGGCGGCACGGCGGCAGCGATCCGCGACGGCGGCGTCGAGGTGACCGACACGGCCGAACTCACCGGATTTCCCGCGATCCTGGGCCACCGGGTCGCAACCCTTCACCCCAAGATCCACGGGGGGCTGCTTGCCGACCCGACCGACTCTGGCCATCAGACCGACATGGCCGAGCACGGCATCACCCCCATCGGTCTGCTCGTGGCGAACCTGTACCCGTTCGGTTCGGACACCGCCGGCGAGATCGGTGGGCACGTCCTCGAGCCCGGCATCGATCTGATCGACATCGGTGGCCCGGCGATGGTCCGCTCGGCAGCCAAGAACCATGCGCACGTCGCCGT
>Ga0307379_10009240_pt1 | contig 13198 bp, 8 predicted proteins | sample UN2MG_FD_202237 | JGI IMG/M metagenome (GOLD analysis project Ga0307379, IMG submission 202237) | Soil microbial communities from Risofladan, Vaasa, Finland - UN-2 | ecosystem: Environmental > Terrestrial > Soil > Coastal area > Acid sulfate soil | place: Finland: Risofladan, Vaasa | collected...
GGGGAGTTTATATCTCTTATACCAAAACCTAATACTTATTTAGGTACACATGGACTAAAAACTACATTTGGAGTTGAAATAGAAACTGGTTCAGGGTATATCCCAGAATATGTTAAACCCTCTATGAATGCATCTTGTATCTTTGATGGATCATTACGTCTCAATAGTGATGAAGATCCTAGAGGAGGAGAATATGTAACAGGAGTTTTAAGGGGAGATGAAGGGTTATTGGATCTTAAAACAATTTGTTATGAGTTATCTAAAAGATGTACTATTAATTATAAATGTAGTGTTCATGTACATTTAGGGATAAAACCTAATAAAATGTCTATTATGGCTTTAACTGCGGTATCTCTTTTATTAGAAAATGAACTATTTAGTTATATGCCATATAGTAGACGTCCAGGACAAAATAGCTATTGTAGAGAATTACCACTTGAAATGAAAAGCCTATTTTTAGATGTAGATTTTACATCTTCTGATAGTTTAGACAATAGTGTACAATATGCCCATGCTAGATTATATAATTATTTAACTATGGGAGAACGTATAATAAGTAATTTTGGAACATCTGCAAGACATCCTAAAGGAGATAAATGTGGATATGATATGAACTCCCAAAGATATTGTTGGATAAATTTTATACCAGCTATGTTTCAAAGAGACGCATATCAACAAAAAACTATTGAATTTAGGCTTCATAGTGCATCTACTAATTACATTAAAATTAGAAATTGGTTATTAGTTTGTATGTCAATAACTAATTATGCAGAAAACTATAGCTATGATGTTATTAAATTACAATGTGAAGCTAAACCTTTGACCTTAAAAACAATTTTGGAAAAAGAGATGCCTAACTATAGTAAATATCTATTAGATTATTATAATAAACGTTATGATAAATTTAATAGTAGTTCACCTGATTCTGCGAATCAAGGAGATATTGAAAATGGAGAAATTCTAAAAGAGGGCTTTAAATATAGCCGTCGTTCAATAGCATTAGATTTAAAATAATATGTGTTTAATAACAGTTATACCAAAAGGAATAGAAAAATATAGCGCCCATATAGAAGAGTGTATTGAAAGTGGAGTTAGTGGAAATGGGGATGGTAGCGGAATTGCGTTTTTACGCCCTGATTCCCCTTATGTTTTTATACAAAAGAATTTTTTAGGCGCAAATACCGTAGAAAATTTTATGAAGGCTTATAGAAGTTTTAACCTAAAAAAGGAAGATGAAGTAATTATTCATCATAGATGGGGTACATCTGGCCCAAATGATGAAAACAATACTCATCCATACGCATTAACAACAGATCTTAAGACTATGACACAGCCTCTTCACTCAACAGATAAAGGAGCTATGGCCCATAATGGGGTATTGTCAGAATCCATGATTGGATATAATAATCCAGCTTATTCAGATACTGCTAGATTCTTGTATAAGAAAATTATGACAGAACAAGATGCAGATGGTAAGACAGGCTATGATTTATTATTAAAAGGTGTACAAGACCTATCCACGATAATAAATAATATGTCATTAACTTCTGATTTTATGCGTACTAAATTAGAAGGAATACCTTTTTATAAAAAATTTGAAGAGGCCATTATTGGAGAAAGACTAGCTTTTTTAATACCTAAAATAGGGTTAGTTTTATTTGGAGAATATGTAAAAGATAATGAAAATATTTTACATAGTAATCATGGTTATATGCACTACAATAACTCATATAGTCTATATGACGAGGAATTAGACTCCTTTTGTTGTAGTATATCAGAACCTCAAGGTGCTTATATACCTTGTGGTTGGTGTGACCAGTATTTACCTATAAATCATCCTTGGGAAATGGTCTATGCATCTCGTATATGTAGAGAATGTTCTGTTAGTTACGGGGCTCAATTTGGATTAGAACCTGGATTAGGTGGTAGAGAAAAGTATTTTCCTGCTGTATCTAATGATGATTGGCGGGAAAGGAATGTAACTACATATCCTAGAACTACAACTATAGCAGTAGAAAATTCTATATTTGAATTTAATATGGATACCCCTTTAAATATAGTAGCCCCTATACCTATAGAATCTACAATATCAAATGAAGGTCTTACCCCATTCTTATTTTGTTTAATGGAGAGATACCCAGAGACAATTTATTGGGATTTAGTTTTAGTTCCTATAGATAGCGCTTTAAGAACTTTTATGGATATACCTACTAGTCACGGTGGACAACAGCATTATTATATTGAGGCTAATGATAATTTTTATAAATTTACAGCGGGAGTTGATTTTGATGAACCCGAAATTACCTTAGCTGTTTATTCAGCTGAGAATATAACTACAGAATATGTAACTTTCTATAGAAAAGATGTCTTTAAATATTTTACCTTTGATGTTGGATCTCTTCATAAAGAAATGTATACTGATTTATTAACATTATGTGCTATAGTTGGGTGTAGAAATAAAAAATTATTACGTTATATCCATAAGAATTTTGACAAATTCAACATGCATATATTAGATTGGAAATCTGTACATATCAACCAAGTTAAACAATCAATAAATATTAAATCTTTATTATTATACTACAATTTATTTTATGATGAAGACGATATAACTTACTTAGAAGATGTAAGAGAATTAGCAATGGAATGGAAGAGCCTAAAAAGATTAGAAATAGCCTACTAAAAAATGCAGGTAAGGCGTCTCAAGGGAAAAAGAATAGAACGTCTGGGCATAATTATGAAAGACAATTAGCTAAGGAGTTTAGAGAAATATTAGGAGATACTAAATGTAGGACAAGCAGACAAATGAGCAGGTTATTAGACGAGTGTAAAGTAGATTTGAGCACTAAATTAGCTAATGTACAAGCGAAAAATGTCCGTTCTAACATAGATTATTTTGATTTGTTAAAAGAGATTAAAGCCCTTTTAACAGAAGAGTTTCCTGAACGACTTAGTTTACCCACGGCTATTTTCCATAAGAAGAAAGGTAAAGAGGTTATAATTTTATCTAAAGAAGATTTTTATAACCTTATTAAATTATCAGAGAAGTAAGATTTTATGACAGATAAATTTAAAAAATTCGCACACTATGCATTTAGGGGCAGTACAAAATATACCAATATTATGTCTGCTCTTAAAAGCAATGGTGTATTTTCGGTTAGGCTATCTATGGAAGACGCCATAGATGAGACTAGAGAGGCGTTAATAAAAGAACCCTCTCAAAAATTAAAAGTAGACTTTGATCGAATGGTGGCATGTTACTCAGAATTTATGGGGAACTTAGAGGCCGAATTAGATAACAAAGGAAACACTAATAAAAGTTTATGACAGACGATTATTATAGTGTAAAAGATAGAATCTCTAATAGTATGTTAAATTGGCTAGAAGTTAGTCCAAGTTATTTTTTAACACAGTTACACAAACAAGAAAAAGCTACTCCTGCAATGGAGTTAGGAACTGTAGTACATAAATATGTAGAAGATCCAGCAGCTTTTAAAGTAGCAGATGTTATTAAACCACCTGAAAAGATGGAAGAACTTGTAAACTTTTATCTACAGTTTAAGGAGATGAAAGCTAAAGAACCATTTGTAGAGGCTTTTAAAGCTTCACAGTATGATTCTAAAATGCAGAAATCAACTTATACTAGATTTTCAAGTAAAGAGGTTGTGAATTATATGAAGTTTATACAGGAGAGTAAAGACTCACTTGTACTTACTAGACCACAACACAACACTGTTAGGAGAGTTAAAGAAGCTTTAGGTAATCATGAATTTGCAAAAAAATTATTAAGGTTTGAAGGCCCAATAGGAAACGAAGTAATCCATAATGAAATGGATGTATTTTGGGACTATAAGCTATCAAAAGATAAAATAGTTAAATGTAAATCTAAATTAGATAAAGTAATAGTAGGGGAGTCCACTATAGATGTAGTAGATTTCAAAACAACTTCTGAAAGTCCATATGGTAAAATGTTTAAAATAGGTGAGTCAGGCTATGCCCCAGCCGACTTCTATGCCACAGGATTTTTAAGAAGTTATCTTAATTATAAATATTATAGACAAAAGTATTTCTATACAGAAGCTGTAAAGCAAAGTATGGATATTGAAGGGAAAGAAGTTGTATTTTGGTTTGTAGTGGTTAATACTACTACTAATTATGATATATGCATCTATAAAGTTAGTAATAGTAATATAAATTTAAACTATGCTAAACCAGAAATAGAAGCATTATTACATAAATATTACGATCTATTTGTAGCTTGTATACCAGAAAAACAACGTGCGGAAGAATTAATTATATGACGATAGACAGGGAAAAACCCCCTGAATTTACCACCATATTAAATAAGTCGTGGTATTTTTGCTTACCATTATTGGCTAATAGTATTACACAATTTTTTAACTTGAGAGGATGCTTCGTAGGTGCTGAAGATTATCCTAAGTATAATAGCCATATATTTTTATTATTTTATAAGAATACATCACCAGTATTCGAAAAGAAAATAGCAGACTTAAAAACTAAAGAAAATTATATATTAACATATGAACCAGATGATAACCATATTATGTTAATATTTAAACCAGAAGATTATTACACACAAAATTATAAACTATTCAGAGATAGTAGATACTCCAAACTATCCCCTGACTTTAAAAAGCATATTATACTGTTTCACGGTATAAAAGGCGAAAAACACAAATTGGTGAGAGCACTTTATAAACATAAGGCACTTCGAGAGAAGCTTATGGATGAATTAGGAGTAAACTTTTTAACAGAGGAAGATGAGCTACTTAGCTTATTAGATCCTAAAAAAGAAATATTTACGAATGAAATCAAAGGGGGTTTATAGCCCCCTTTATTTAACTTAATAGCTATGGATAAAGAAAAAACCTTAGATAAATTATTAAAATTAGAGGAAAGTCTAACCCAAATGTTTGATTCAGATGTTAGAATAGGATTAGCCCTATTAGAAGAAATAAGAAAAATTAGAAAAAAATTATGAAAGAGAACAAACTAATTGCAGAATTTATGGGGTATGTTAATACAACTCCAACCGATAAGGATTTCAATATTTATGAGCATCCCGAAACTAAAAAGTTAATTGAAACTATGAGTATGCAATTCCACACCTCATGGGATTGGCTTATGCCTGTGGTGGAGAAGATTAATGCTATGGTATCAACAACATCTGATGATTATGATGTTCAACTTCAATATGACAAGACTCTTGGAGAATTACCTACAATGTGTAGTAATATCGACTGGGTTTATAAAGCAGTAGTAGAATTTATTAAGTGGTATAATAAACAAAAAGAAGGGGATGAATAACACCCCCTTTATTTATTATTTCTTTTTATAGAATTCTAGTATCTCTTTTGGATTAGATACTGTATCAAAATGTCTTAATATTGGTACAATATCTCTCCAGTGCTTATATGCTTTAGGAGTACCCTCAGCATACTTACCTGTTTTTCTCTTATAATAAGCTTTATCTGAATCGAATGCCCACAATCTAGTATAATTTAGAGCTTCCACTATCTGTTGTATTAAATTTAAAGATACTGTAGGAGTAGAAAATACTCTTAATGTATCACCTGGAGAAAGTGGACTAAAGAAAAGTAAATCTGCTTGGAACCTTCTTATCAAAAGAAGTATTAAAGATTTATCTATACCTAAAATTTCTTCGTCGTCATCATCATCTATTAGCTTAAATGCTAAACCTAATGCTAATATAGTTCCAAGCTCAAATACAGCTTTTCTACCAGCTATTTTTTGCCTATCACTCCATTTACCTGGCGACCAATTTATTAACATTTCAAATTTAAGTCTTTTTATATCGTCTCCTAACGCATTGAAAACTGTTCGATAAAATCCTTCATGAATATTACCCTCTTCAAAATCGCGATATTTCGTTCCATACCTATTTTTAAATCCAGTATATACATATTTACGAAACATCATAGCTAAACGCCCTATTGCATAAGCTTGAAGTGCATTTTTATCAAAGCTATTATATATACCATGCATTCTTTTATTCAAGGCATGTAGTCTATTCCTAAAGGCTGTCTCGTCTTTCTGTGACCATTTAACACCACTCTTTAAAGCTAACCTACCATTTTTTAATTCATAAGCATCAAGTAGCTCTATTTCTTTACCACTAGTAGTTTGAACTTTAGTAGATTTCATTAATCCAATCATCCCAGTAATTTGTATTTGATGTTCAAATGAATTAGTTAATATAAATAATGTATCAGTACTAAAAGCTCGTTTTACTAAACTACCTGAAATATTACCCTCCGATTGATGAAGATATTCTCCTTGAATAGCATCATATTGAATAGCTATTTGTGTTATTATACTTTGGTTATGTATTTTAGATGCATCAGCTAAAATCTGAGGTAAACTTGTAGCGTATTCAAGTTCTGCCCTTCCCCAAGAAGATGGAGTCATATACTCCCCCCATGCAGACTCTAAAGCTAAACTAAAATTACCTATTAATAGGTTATTAGCAGCAGCTACAAAATTAGATACTAAACTACTAACAGCAGTTGCTGTACCTAATAAACCAGCCGCCTTATCTAAATTTATTTCTTTTCCAAATAAAGTAGCTTTAAGTTTTTTATCTTGTTGATAATATATCATATCCAAAAAAGTCTTCAATTTTTCATTGGCTTTTTCATCCATTACTTTTTGTAACCTTGTCCCTTTATTACCTAATGCAGGTAATCCATTTATAAGGTCCATTGCTACACCCCTAGCTTTAATCCCCAAAGCTTTACTACCTAATACTACATTAGAAACTGCATTTATTTGCGGCTCTATTTCGGCATACGCCTTGTATTTATTAGCCATCTCATCATACTTTGTTATAGATTGAAATAAGTCTTCACTGACTAATTCTTCATCTAATAAAGTTGTATAGTAGATCGGCACTTGTTGAAGTAATTCTCCTTCAGCAGTTTCCAACCCAGCAATATTACCACCATATTCTAAATCATATTCAGAATCCGCCACGAACCCAACTCCCCTCTTTAATTTACTCCCAGCTATAAACCCCGCATTTTTTCCATCAATTGCAGCATCCAATGCACTTTTTTCTATTTGAGGCAATATACCATATTTTAATTGTTTAAAACTAGGTATTTTAAGATTTGCTTCTATATAAGTTTGAGATAATTTTTGAAAATATTTATCGTCTTTAATAGCATCCCATTTTTTACTTTTATATTCAGGTTTACTTTTAGTAGGTGTTATTAACTCACCTGCATATAGAAAAACTTCATGTGTACCTTTTGGCCCATAAGGAGATACTAGATTTTTTTTATAGCCAGCAGAGGCTGATTCAGTTATTAGATTTTTTTGTAACCAATATCTAAACTTAGGTTCAGATAATGTTTCTCTTTTTTGTTGTATTATCTCTTCAACATTTTCTATAGCATCAGTATTTTCGTTCATCCACTTAACCTGCATACGCATTTGAATAAAATTATTAGATGTCTCTCTAACAGCCGCCCATAGTTTACGTTTATTTTCATCATACCTATCCCACCTAAATTCAGTTACAAGAGCCTTTCTATTAACTAATTTTGATTCAGTTAAAGGCTCACCATTTACATCATCAAGTATAGATTTACCTTTTGAATCAGTAACTTTTACATTTTCTCGTTGTTGGATTATATGTATATATTTTTCATTAAACTTAGCAGGGTTATCTTTATTTCCTGGTAAAGATGTATATAAATCAGCTAAATCTCTAAAAGCTTTTAAACTAGCATCCCTACTTTGATATACTTTTTCTTTAACTTTTAAACCAACTAAAGCTACAATAGGATCAGATGCATTAACTGCTGCCCCTAATAAACTAGAAAAATATCCAAGATCTTTAGAAGCAAAATCTAATTCTTTAATTAATTGATCTTTAGTTAATACTTCACTATACTCTTTATTATTTATTACTTGTCTATTAAATGGTTCAGCGGCTCTAAAAAGCCATTCAGCAATTGTACCCTTAGCATATTTTGTATAATCTGCTATAATTTTAGACCTTAAAGCAATAGTTAAAGATACTTTATCTATCTCTGGTTGAGCTATTTTATCAGTATTTTCGTTATATACCTTTATAATATCATCTAAAACACTATAAGAAGAAGCATATGTTGATATATGATTCAACCTTTCCATAATCTTAGTGATCTCTAGATCTGTTTTAGTACCTAAAGATTGAGTATGGTCTTTAACCCACTCAATATCTTTTTGAAATTCAACTAGATTTAGCTGTGCTGTTTGAACATAATTCATTAAAGCGTATAAAGGGGTCTTTTTATCCGTCGCTATAGCCTTTTTAGCTTTATCTAAGGACGCTATAATCTCTTGGACAGTACTAGTATCCTTATTAACACTTTGTCTCGTATACGTCTCATATAGAGTATTTAAACTAATAGATACTTTTTTATATACATCTTCTGGGCTCGATTTTCTAACCGTATTTCCCCACTCTGTAGATTGTAAAAAATCAATCATTTTATTATTTAAAACAAATTCCCCATTAATATCTGTTTTTGCATTTGTAAACTTCATAGCAAATTCTTTAGAATATGTAGCTAACCATTGTTCAGCAGACACCTCTAAATCACCTTCATTTAGCTTTACAAGATCAGAAAATAATCGTGATCTATCATTATTAGGAGCTAGTACTTCTTCTATCTTCCCCTCTTCGTTATAAATAACTTTACATTTACTTGCCATTTCTTTTTAACATTTAAATTGACTTGGATCTAACCCTTGTTTTATAACTCTCATCTTAAAATCATCTATACTTAATACTTCTTTTGTTTCTCTATTAATCATTATTGATACACCCCCTACTTCCACTTTTTCAAAATCCTCTAAAATACTATTTTCATCGCCTCTACTTGTTGTTGTAGGAACGTGTTTATCTGCAGCTAGTCTAGCTGCCATAACTTTAGACAGATCATCTAGACTCTCTGTTTCCTCCATTCCCCTTCTACTATTCTCTGGGTTATTTTCTACCTTTTCATTATTCGTAAATGAACCCATAATATTATCCATATTACCTTGCTCATTTCCTAGTCCACCTTGCTCATCACCCTTAAAGGATTCATTATCACCCATTTCTTGATAAGGAGCAACATCACCCTCAAAACTTGTTTCTCTTGCTGCTATCTCCCCCTTAGTTATCCAATTACTTTTTAATATATTTCTTTTAGCAGTAGAGAAAGTTTGTGCCTCTTTACTAGATAAAGCATAAGGATTAAAAGGTACTTTATCAATACCCGTTATAGGGACTTCTTCATAAGTAGCTTTTTCACCTATGAAAAGACCATCACTATTTAGAACAGGTGTTACACCATTAACAGTTCTTAATATAAAACTTCTACTAGGATATTCTACATCACCTCTTTTTGTACCTAATGTTTGAAATCCTGCTCTAAAAACAAACCTAACTATGGTTGTATTTTTATTGGATTTACTATAATCTATATCGGATATAATAGCTTTTACTCGTTTAGCTGCATTTATAGCCCTCCTCATATTAGTTACCTCTTTTACTTCTTCTAAAGGTTTAGTTGCTTCAAGATCACCTGTCTTTGCATCCATTTTAACATCTTTAGCGTTAAATTGAGCTACATAGCCTATCTGCCCTTTTTTATTACTAAAAGTATCTTGAAGAGGGGGGAAGTTCTCCCATATATTAATTTTTAAAGTTGTACCTTTAATAGTACCTATAGGGGCAATTCTATCTGCTAGATAGCTTACCTTACGTGATTCACCATAAGCCTCATCCCTATCATTAATTACCTCTAACGTAGTATATACATTAGGCTCATTTTTTATATTAGTTAAATAAGCCTCAAAAAAGTCTAAGTGCAATTCCTTCAAATTTTTACCAAAGGTTTTAATCATATCCTCTTCTGAACCATGATTTAAAGTATCTCTAGCATTTTTAGTTATAGTAGATACCCCATCATAAAAGAAAGGTGGTATTAGATGTACATAACTATTATTAGTCATTTGAAGACTATCCCTAATTAAGATATACCTAAATAAATTTATAGCTAACTCTCGAGTATCATCAACTCTATAAAGTTTTTCAAAAGCATCTATAAACATATTCTCTAAACCATTGTTTCTAGCTGTTCTAGTATTAAATGATAATTTGGCTATATTAGTTCCCAGTACAATTTCACTTTTAATTCCTTGTAAAAAAGGATTTTCTTTTAGTGATTCATTCTCCTCCATACTTTTCAGTAACTGGGTTATTATATCCTTACTATTCTCATCTTTAACGTCTAATAAACTTGTATCTAATGTAATACCTTTTTTAACTTTAAGGTAATTAGCATAGGCTTTCATTACTAAAAATGAATGTAGTTCTTTATACAAACCATTATAAACTTGTTTAGGATTCCTAAGATTATAAGGCTCTTTAAGATGTTTAGGTATACTTTTAATAAACTCTCTAAAAGGTTTAGTCCTAGTAATCATATACTCACTACTTTCTTCATAGTGCTTAAATAGTGCACGTAAATTAGTAGCAGTTGATTTATGCGCCTGTAATAAAGGGAGTATATCAATAAGATGTGTATCTATTACATCTCTGTTAGGTACAAACTTTATTTCTCCTTTATTATATGTATAATCTACACCAAATGTTTTTAAAGTTTCTATAATATCTGGGATAGTATTCATCTCTGGATCAGCACCTTTATTTAATTTTAAAAGTTTAGAGCCAATTTTTTGCAGTATTCTAGATTCATCCAGCATCTGTTTCCATATCTCCAAACCTTTAATGGTAGTTAGAGCATAATCTCGATACAGTTGATCAGTGTTTACTGAATTAGAAGCAGTTGTACTAGGCTCAGTTTGTGTAGCTTCTGAAGAAGATTTACCAGAAATAAACTTCTTAAATCCAGAAATATCTTTTTTACTGCCTAATTTTAAAGCGTCTTTAGCATCATCAAATACTGCTATCTGTTCACCATTATCTTCAATAATACCATCATGAATCTTTTTTATATTTTGTTCAAATGAGCTATCAGTATTATCTAATACATAATTATCTGTTATATAGGGATTATTTAGGTTAATTAAATATGCCTGTAGTATAGGTTTAACACCTGAAACTTTTTCACCCTTTTTATTTGTATATGATTTAGAAGCATAACCTAACCAACTTTCTTTACTAGTACTTAGATTTAAAAACTCTCCTAAATCTTGAGATAAGGATTTTTTCTTAGTTTTATCATAAACATCAAAAGATTCTTTAGCCCAATGATAAACAATATCTTTTACTTGACTATCAGGAAATATAGTATCAAGATATTGAGAGTATTGTTGTTGTGCTTGTTGTTTTTGTTGTGGAGTTATTTGAGTACTAATAATTTTAGGTTTATTGCCTGTATTATCAATACCTATTTCTAATAATTTACTATCTAAATGCTCTTGATGTTGTTGTGGAAGTTTTGCAAACCTACCTCCTTGCCCAATTCTAAAATCTCCAATTTTAACTTTAGAAAATTTAGATAAATCTTTTTTTATTTGGGCTATTTCATCATTTATAGTTTGTTTAAATAATTCAAAATTACTATTAGTCCAATTAGTACCGTAGGCACTCATTGTAGATACAGGATAAGCATTATTTAAACCTCTTATTACAGCACTTGTTGGATTAGAAGTGCTTCCAAAATGAATTGGTTTATCTGTTTGAGATTTGTATTTTTTGTAATACCAACTATTTTTATCTACATTTTCGTCTGTAGCTGTAGGTCTTGATGTTCTTTGAGCATTGTCTGTAAATAAATACAAAACATCTGTATCGTTTTGTACAGATTGTCTTGTATAATTAGAGGTTAATATTTCTATATTACTAACTTCTTGCTTAAACCCTAAAGCTTCATATATAGAGTTAGCTAATTCAGGATTAGAATTAAATAAATCTTGTACTTCTTTCTTTATAGGTGAAGAAGTTTCTTCCTTTCTAAACAGCTCAATACCCACTCCTGGTATAGCAATTTCTCCTGAGCCATCTGTTCTTTCAAGTCGAGGTGATCCTACCCCCACTTGACCTTTTTGCCGCAGCCCTCTAAAAATAAATTTAGTATTATGTTTATTATAAACTATATCACCATCTTTTAAACTTGAAAGTTCCACCGCAATATTTTCACCGCTTTCTATTACAGCAGGAGTACTACCTAATGAATCATAATTTAATTTACTGTATCTATACTCAGCTAAAAATTCTAAGTCTTTAGTAGTTATATTTATACCTTCAGCTAAGTCTTTTAAAAACTCTGCATTACCACCAGCTTTAATATAATTATTTTTCCAAGTTTCTAATTCTCTCTTCCATAATACACTATCAGGAAGTTTACTCTCAGAAGAACTTTCTACAGCACTAGTTTGAGTAGCATTTGTAATATTAGTTACTCCCTCACTAAAAGCAAGTAATAAGCTTCTATGAATACCGAAACCCCTCATAATGAGTACATTTGCAGCAGACATTTGATCAGGATATAAATTAAATTTATCTAAAATACTATGTGCAGCATTATCTGCAGAAATAGCTATTAAAGAAGATTGCTGATCCATCTTTCTCCTAGCATCTGTTTCACCAGGCTCAGAAAAAAGAGATAAAGGTGAAGAGTATTCACTAGTATCTGCCCCATCTAATGTAATAGGTCTGGCTATATTAGCATTTATACCATGAGCTATTAGTCTAGCTTGTACACTTGACATATTAACTGCTGGCCCAATAGATGCTGCACCAGATGTTTGAGCACTAAAGCCCATAGCTAGAGCATGTGGAGTAGATAATAAAGGTCGTAAACTTAAATCATCTTTAGTAGCTGTATCAGAAATAGCTAATTGTGCTATTAGATCAGCACTATTTAAAACTGGCTCTACACTCTCAGGTGTATTTCTAATAGCCTGAATTTCAGGCGCACCTATTATACTAACATATATACCTAATATTTTATTATTCATAGTAGAGATATTTACAATACCCCCCTTTTCTTTTGAATAACGCGTAAATTCTTTTTCAGTAGTCGGTAAACCAAATACCTTCATAGCTTTTAATTGCACCTCTCGAATTAAGTTCTCCTCACGCTCACTAAAATTTTGGTTTGATAGAAGCAGCGATTCAAAAAAAGCTCCAGCATACACCTTATCAGTAGTC
>Ga0307379_10009243_pt1 | contig 13193 bp, 8 predicted proteins | sample UN2MG_FD_202237 | JGI IMG/M metagenome (GOLD analysis project Ga0307379, IMG submission 202237) | Soil microbial communities from Risofladan, Vaasa, Finland - UN-2 | ecosystem: Environmental > Terrestrial > Soil > Coastal area > Acid sulfate soil | place: Finland: Risofladan, Vaasa | collected...
GTCTGGGGGTCTGAACAACGGAAACAGGATCAGAAAGACCACAATCAGCCACAGAACGTTGACGGCGGCCGGCAGGAGAATCCATTTTCTCGACCTTCGCTGAAGGACCGCAAACACCGGAAAGAGGAGCATTATGAACGGCACGTTCTCCTTCATTCCGTTGCAGAGCACCATCAAAGTCATGAACCAGCCAAAGCGCCTCGTCTCGAAAAAATAGATCACCAAAGGCACGAGGAATGTTGCGAGTAGGACTGGATGAAACCCGCCGTAGTTTTGGGCCATCGCCGTGGGGATAAGCAGATACGCAACGCTAAGCACTATGCTTTCGAGCGAACTCAGCCGCAACCTTGCTAGAAAAAAGAAAGGAATCGCGGCACAACCCATGACAATAATCCTGAAAACTATGAATACAGCCGCCGTTCTGAAGATAAGAAAAAAGGGCAGAATGATGAGTTTTATGGGCGCAAAATGATCGCCCACGAGCTCATATATCTGGTTGCCCGATTGCGTGTGCAACCTCGACAGAAAGAAATGTCCCTGTGACACACTATACTGTGCTGTTGTGAACCTCGAGAGGTCGTGCCAGTTGCCGAAGATGTAATAGTCCCACAGTCCCGTGCATAAGAAAAAAACGATATATATGAGCACGATTGCCGTGAGCAGACGGCGCTCGTTGCGCTCGACGAACGCGTCCATCCTTTTCAGCAGCCTGGGGTTGGACGCTACGATGATGAAGGCGTGCGCCCCAAAGATCAGCGCGAAGAGAAAGGCTTTCGGCCCAAGTTTCTCCATATAGCAGAGGAAATAAGTCCTAAGGGAGGTTGAGAATCGCGGGATAAACAAAGGGATGGTCAAAAGTGACAAGGCGGGCAGAAACGAAAGATAGCTATCTTGCGCAAGGACCCCGACCGGTTTGCCCGTCAAAAGCCTTGAGACGAACATGAAGTAGAGAATCGCCGCCAGGGCGCCACAGACGCCAAAGATGGCATACCGCGGTCCGTTGCTCAGGCTGGCGCACATCCCCGGGAAAAACCCACTTACGTAAAGCCCGACCAGCGCACCTGCCAGGGCGACAATAAGCCAGCGCAAAAGGTCTTTTCTGCTAACGTTATTCATTCTCTCAATACTTCAATCCAACGACTATTCTGCAAAAAGCTTCTTGTGAATCGTCATCAGCGCCCCAACCACTCTTGGCCCCGGCCGAGTCGTGACGTCCGGAGCCAGCAAATAGACCCTGCCATTCTTAACCGCAGGTATCTCTCTCCACCTCGCCAACGAGCGCAAGTCCTTCAACAACCCCTTGCGACTGCCGTGCCCAGTCACGAGAATGACGTCCGGTGCCGATGCCACAATGGTCTCCAGGCCCAACTTCGGGTAGCGAATGCCACAAGTCCCTACCACGTTCACACCTCCGGCTATCTCGATAAGCTCGCCGATAAAGGTCTCGGCAGTCGCACTTACTACCGGCTTGATGTCCAGCGCGATCAGAACCCTGGGCCGGCCCCTGCCTCTAGTGAGCCTCTCTGCCTTCAGCTTGACTCGCTTGACCACAAGCTCAATGTCGCTCACCAGTTTCTTTGCCTCGGCCTCGCGTCTGAAGAGTTTGCCCAGCTGATTGATTGACTCCGTCAGCCCCTTCATATTGTTGGGGAACACGCAGAAGACTGGTATGCCGAGAGACCTCAGGTTCGCAACTTCTGTCTTAGAGTTGCCATCCATCGTTCCAACAGCGATGTCAGGCCTCAGCGACACGATCATCTCAACGTTGAGCGAGGCGAATCCGCCGACCTTCGGGAGTTTTTGGACAGCAGCGGGCGGGTAGTTGCTATAGCTGCTGACGCCTACGAGCTTCTCCCCAAGGCCGATGCCACACAGAATCTCGGTCAGATTCGGTGCGAGGGAAACAATACGCGAAACGTGAGCCGGCACGGTTATCAGCTTGCCCGATGCGTCTTGCATCCGGGATGCCTCCACCGCCTGCACCCAATAAGGGCGCACGAGGAGAACGATGCATACAGCGAGCAGAGATGCCCAATAGGCACATCGTGCGATGCACTTTTTCATGATGAAGAGCCTACAAATCAGGCACTAAATGTCAATATCGCCGGGGCGAGGCCGGACTTGTTCAACCATAACCGAAATGGTAGCTTCCGGCGCGATATGCAGGAACCAATTATCGGAATCACGATGGGAGACCCCGCGGGGATCGGGCCAGAGATTGTGCTCAAGGCGCACCTTGAACTTCTGAACCTGGAAAAAACTCTCAATAATGTCGTCATCGGCGATCTGGCGCTCCTTGAGGCTGTCGCTCAAGCGATGAGCTGCCAGGTGAGGCTTGTGAGAATCGAAGAGAGCGACGTGATCCGCATACCGCGCCTCGTGAGGGATGATCCCTCCGCCTTGTTCGTGATCGACCTTCAGAACGTCGAACAAGCTGCGCTCAATTATGGCAAGCCCGACATGTTCACGGGAAAAGCGGCGATAGACTACATCGTAACAGCGCTCAGATTCTGCAAGGCAGGCGCAATCTCAGCGATAGCGACTGCGCCTGTTTCCAAGAAAGCGATCTGCGACGCGGGTGTGGCCTTCACCGGTCATACCGGGCTTATCTCAAGTGCGATGGGCGTGCGCGACTTCGCAATGATGTTTGTCTGTGAGGCGCTTCGGGTTTTTCTTCTGACGACGCACATCCCCTTAGCAGAAGTCCATGACCATGTAACTGAGAGAAACGTCAAGCGACTCATCCTGCTCGCAGAGCGGACATTGACGATGTTTTTCGGTATCGAAAAACCCAAGATAGGAGTGTGCGGTCTCAATCCGCACGCCGGAGAGGGCGGCACAATCGGCAAAGAGGAGACAGCATCGATCATCCCGGCCATTGAGGCAGCAAAAAAAGAGGGCATCGATGCGCTGGGCCCGTTTCCCGCCGACGCGCTCTTTGCGCCTGAAAGCGCCCAGAGGTTTGACGCGATAATAGCCATGTATCACGACCAGGGGCTTATCCCTGTCAAGATCGCGGGCCTAAAACGCGCGGTGAACGTAACCGTCGGCCTGCCCATCGTCCGGGTCTCTGTCTCGCACGGGACCGCGAACGACATCGCCGGCAGATGGATTGCAGATGCCACGAGCATGGTCGAATCCCTCAAACTAGCCGATAGTATGGCCCGGACGCTGGCACAGTCCAGATGACCTCGCTCCACCGGCGTTCATGCCTACGATCTTCTCGTGCAGCAAAATCAATTGACTCGGAACGGCTCCGTCCGTATCTTAAATCTTTCTAAGGTAAATATCTAGAGCATTTCTGCGACATTTCGGAGGATATAAATGTCTCGTCGCCTGTTCTATCGAAGTTGGCTGCTCTTTCTCGTGGCGCTTTACGCAAGCATTGCCTGGGCACAGAACACGATACTTGTCCCTGACGATTACGCATCCATTCAGGAGGCGATTGACGCCTCGGCTGCCGGGGACACTATTTGGGTAGCGGGCAGCGAAACGCCCTACTGCGGAAACATCAAGCTGAAGGACGACATCACCCTCGAGGGGGAGGGGCCGGATACTACGACGATTCAGGGCGACAACTACTATCACGCTGTCGTGATGGCCAATAATACGACCCTGCGCGGTTTCACAATCATCGGGAACCCGTCGTGCGTATATTCAGAGGCATCCGGCGTCTTGGTGGAGGACAATGCTCTTCTCGGCCACTACTACGACATACAGGTGGAGGCAGGCTCAATAGATATCGTCAACAATAGCATCACAGGCGCCCCTCCTTTTATCGCGGTCTATTGCGCCAACTGCGCGGCCACAATCGAGAACTGCGACGTTCTCGGCGCCTACGCCGGCATGAAGCTGGAAAACTCGCACGTAGAGGTCTATCGCAGTGTGATCACTGGGACGGACAACGGGGTCAATGTGGAGTCGTGCTCCGGCTCCATTCTCAACAACTACATCTTGGATAACAAGTTCGACGCGGTGCACCTGGAGGGCTCAGAAGGCTTCATTGTCGCCAACAACGTGATCTTCGGAAAGGGCTACAATCTCGTTCGAGGCGCGTTCTGCTACGATTGCGCACCGATAATCGCCAACAACATCATCTCCGAGTGCCGGTTCGGGATAATGGCAGGGCCGGATGCGGCGCCGATGATCCTCTACAACAATTTATATAACAACAGCGACGGCAGTTACGTTGATTTCGATGGGAACGATTTTGTGCCGTCCCCGGGCCTGGGCGAGCTCGACGTGGACCCGGTTTTCGTCGCTCCAGACGATGCTGATTTCAGGCTGGCTGATGGTTCGCCGTGCATAGACGCTGGATATACTATTGAGGGTTATAGGGACCTCGACGGTTCGCCAACCGACGTGGGCGCCCACGGTGGGCCGAACTCCGGCTGGGTTGGGCGCACGGAGCCGCCGCGAATACGAGTGTGGGCAAACCGAGATGTCGTGGGTGCGGGAGATGAGGACCCATTCGTCGTTTCAGTGGGCTACACAAACCGGACCGGCGAGACGGTCGAGGTTGATAGATACGTGGCTGTGATGGCAGATTTCGGGCTGTTTTATCTCCCGTGGATGTCAGCTACACCCACGGCGGAGAGGATGTCTATCGAGCCGAGCCAGACTGAAGCGACAGAGGAGATTCTCTCGATCGAGGATACATTGACCATACCACTCGGCCAATACACGTTCTACGCGGCACTGGCGAGGCCAGGAACCTTTGACTTCTTCTCACCCATGAGCTCCTTCGTTGTGCAGCGTGTAAACAAGCCCGTCGCCAAGTTCACGGTTACGCCAACCGAGGCGGGAGTCGGAGAACAATTCCACTTCGATGCGAGCGAATCCTACGACATCGAGGACGCACTGGTAGTGCTCAAGATCAGATGGGACTGGGAGAACGATGGCGTATGGGACCAGGATTGGACTTTCACGAAAACTGCCCATCACTCTTATTCCACGCCGGGGCCGAAGACCATCAAGCTGGAGGTCAGGGACCTACAGGGGTACATCGGCTCGACGAGTGGGCAGGTTACTGTAACTCAATAGAGGCATTTTCTAATGGCTGCTCTGTTAGCGAAACTGTATAACTGGCTTGGGTCTGGCGGGGGCGACAACCCGGTTCTGTTTGGGTTTATCGTCTTCACTGCGGCGCTGATGATCTTGCTGTTTCTCAAGGGCCTGGCCGGCAAATTGTTCCCCGAGGGGCGGTCAAGGGCAGTTTCTCGCCGGCTCAATTTCTTCCAGAAGCACAAGTTGATCCGGCAGGCTGAATACTTGATGGACGATGGGCATTTCAGTCAGGCTGGAGCACTGCTTGACTCTATCGGAGAGTTCGATCGTGCGCTGCAAACCTACCTCAAGGGCAACGAGCTTGTCGCTGCTGCGTCGCTTGCGGAGAAAATACAGCGATATAATCAGGCAGCTTCCATCTTCGCCAAGTTAGAGGAGTACGACAGAGCGGCCGCGCTTTATGAGAAATCAGGCGATCAGGCAATCGCTGGGGAGATGTATATTTCTGCCGCTGAGAAGGCCGCCGAGAAAGGGAAGAACTACGTTGCGGCGGAGATGTATCTCAAGGGCGGTGAGCCGAGTAGGGCGGCGGAGATGTATAACAAGGCGGGCGATTCTGAGAAGGCTGCTGCGCTCTTTGAGGAGGCCAAGGAATACGAAAAAGCCGCAAACGCCTACGAGATGGTCTATGCTCACTCGCTCTCTAGAGATTTCGGGACTTCGTCGTTAAGCCTGACCAAGAAGGGGCAAGAAGCTGCGTTAAAGGCCGCGAGGGCTTTTGAGAAAGCCAGCAACTACAAAGCCGCGGCTAGGCTCTATAAGGCAGCAAGAGACGTTTCGTTGGCCGCGGAGATGCTCTCCAGGTCTGGCGACGACGAGGGAGCCGCTACCATGCTGCTCGAGGCTAAACGCTTCGACCAGGCGGCCGAGGCCTTTCGACGTGCAGAGAACGAGAAAGGCGCCCTCAAGGCCTCTGCCCTCAAAGCGCTCGATGCCGAGAAGATTCAGGAAGCGGCAGAACTCTTCGAGAAGGTTGAAGACTATATTCAGGCGGCCGGGCTCTACGAGCGGATTGCTAAGACCCTCGACGCGGGGCGGATGTTCGAGGCGGCAGGAGAATACTCCTCCGCCGCATCAATGTTCGTGGCTGCGGGCCAGTGGGAAAGGGCCGCACAGAACTACGAAAAGGCTGGCTCTACCAACCACGCCGCCGAATACTACGCGAAGGCCAACAATCACGAAAAGGCCGCACCACTCTTCGAGGCCTCAGGCCAGTTCTTTGAGGCGGGACAGGCCAATATGAAAGTCGGCAAGGAAGACGAGGCGATGTCAATGTTCCAGAGAGTGCGACCGGGCTCTGAGCACTACGTTAGCGCCTCGAACCTGTTGGGTCAGCTTTTTTCTATCAAGGGTCGGCAGAATCTTGCGATAAAGAAGTTCCTTGATGTTACCGGAAATAAACCAGTAACTCTCGATAATATCGAGATTTTCTACAACCTAGCCCGCGCATACGAGAAGACCGGGCAATCGGCCAACGCCAAGACACTTTACGAGAAGATCATCCTCGTGAATTTCAACTACAAAGATGCCAACGCCCGGCTCGCGGCGCTGGAGAATAAGGATGTAGATACCTCGTAACTGGCGCCCAAACCAGTTGAGGCATTACCCAAGTTACTCCCGGCGTCTCATAACCATTTGGCGGATGGAATAGTCCACCGCAGCGTTATGGGCTGACTTGCTCGATCCTGCCCTCTAACAGGTAGCTGTTTGTCTTAAAAACCAAATCGGTGTCAGAAGACGTGTCAAGATAATAACGGAGCCAGTTCGGGGAGCGAAAGCGAACGCGGAGCTCTCTAACATTTGAGCCCAAAGCTTCCTCCAACGACTTCTCGACGACAATGGCGACCGGCCATCCGCGAAGCCTCATCTGATCGCCCACATGAACCTTGGCCGCAGTGTCAGCCGGGATGTTTGGGAACCTCGCATCAATCACAAAGTGCGAAAACGGCCTCCCCGCAAGGGGCATTGCGCGCCTTGTTTGCAGAAACTCGTAATAGTATTTGAAGACGAAAACGCAGAGAAGAACCGTAAAGACGAGAGCGGCCGGTCGTCTGGGGGCGGAGGTCTTGTCAGAACATCCGACTCGGGATTCTGAGTTTGATGCCTCGGATTTCATGTTACTTCTGCGTAGTGTGACAGGTTCACCATGTAGCTCGCCCGGCCCTGAGTTTCAGAGCGAAGCTGCGTTGCAAGCCCAAAGGTCTTCGAGAGCGAAATGCTAACAGAGATTATCTGTAGCGAGCCTCTGCCCACAATCTCGTTGACCTTGGCGCCTCTCATGCTAAGCCCCTCAATAACCCTGCTGGCATACTCGCGCGGTGTCATGATCTCGCCCCTCATGATCGGCTCCAGCAGGACGGGACGCGCATCTCGCAGCGCCTTTCTGAACGCTGTAGTCGTTGCGTTATAGTATGCCTGTTCAGGTCGGTCCAGATTCTCCTCTTCGACCGACAGGATCGTTGTCCAAACATCTATCAAAGGGTAACCCATTAGAACCCCGGCATTCATGGTGTCGTTCAGGGCTCTCTTGATCGCACCGTATCTGCCGGCTGATCTCTCGTCGAGGTCAGCGTCCGACTCTATGACTAGTCCGCGCCCACGAGGCGCGGGCTTGGCGAGGAGCGTGATGGTGGCCGACTGTGCGCTTGAGGCGGATGTTCTGGAGAAAACACCCGTCCCCGTCCCCTGTTGTTTGATGCCCTCCTTGTAAGCCACCTGGGGCCGGCCAGTCCTCGTCTCAACTCTAAACTCCCGCCTCAGTCTCTCAACGATGACCTCGAGGTGCAGCTCGCCCATCCCTGATATAACCGTCTGTCCAGTCTCCTTGTTCTGCTTGACGTGGAAAGTCGGGTCCTCCGAGTGAAGATGGCCGAGGCACGAATGCATCTTCTTCAGATCGCTCTGAGCTCTCGGCTCTATCGCTATGGAAACGACCGGCTCCGGGAAGTCCATCGACTCAAAGACGATAGGCCTAACACTGCTGCACAATGTGTCCCCAGTATAGCTATTCTTGAGACCAGCAAGGCCCACTATCTCGCCCGGCCTAGCAGCGGTGATCCTCTCCTTCTTGGGACCATATAATCTCAAAACATGCGACACTCTCTCGGCGACCTTTCTCGTCGAGTTGTAGAGAATATCACCCTCCTGAACGACACCAGAATAGACTCGGCAAAACCACACCTTCACCCTATCCTGCAGGTGCATCACCTTGAAAACGAGAAGTGCACAAGGGTCATTCACGTTTGGCTCTATGTCCACGACCTTCCGCGTCAGAAGGTTCTCACAGACAATCGGCGGGACCTCAATGGGAGAGGGAAAATACTCAACCACGCCATCGAGCACGGGTTGGACACCTATGTCGCGGAGCGCAGAACCGCAAAAGACTGGCACAAGCTCCGAACGCATCACCGCGGCGCGAAGGGCGGCCCGAAGCGTTGAGGGCGCAACATCGTCCGCCCCGTTGGCTACGCTCTCCAGAAGCGACTCATCAGTGCACGCGATCGCCTCAATCATTCTGTCCCTGTATCTTTGTGCCAGTTTCAGCTTGGGTTTAGGTATCGGCTCTTTGGAATAGGTTTGCCCGTTATCCTGAGCGTTCCAGCGAAGCACCTTCATCTCCAGAAGGTCTATTACGCCTACGAATTCGGCCTCCGCACCAATCGGAATCTGGACCGGGACGGGATTGACCTTCAGCCGCTTTGACATCGTCTTAAGGACAGAGAAAAAGTCCGCTCCAACCCTGTCCATCTTGTTGACGAAGACTATCCTGGGAAGCTTATACCTGTCCGCGCGATGCCAGACGGCCTCGGACTGCGGCTCAACACCCTCAACGGCGCAAAAGATCACGACCGCTCCGTCAAGTATCCTAAGGCTGCGCTCGACCTCCACCGTGAAATCAACGTGGCCTGGCGTGTCAATCAGGTTCAACTGACAACCTCTCCAGTCAAACGTTGAAGAAGCCGAGGTTATGGTTATGCCACGCTCCTTTTCCTGCTCCATCCAGTCCATCGCCGTGGAGCCCTCATCAACCTCGCCCATCTTGTGCGTCTGCCCCGCATAAAACAGCGCCCGTTCTGTGAAGGTCGTCTTACCGGCATCAATGTGCGCGATAATACCGAGGTTGCGAATCAAGGCAGGATTGTACTTCATGGTCTCGACTCCATTGGCGAAAAAACTACCGACTATCGACCAGTCGGAGAACCAATATACCCAGCCAAAACTTGCTCGGCAACCTTCGGCAACGTCAACCCCACGGAGCCCGACACGCTCAAGTCCGCGAGGTGCTCCGAAAGATGCGTCCGCTCCACGTTCATCTCAATGATCGCCGCACCACACCGCTTCGCCACCAGTGGAAGGACCGACGCCGGAACAACCTGCGCCGAGGTCCCAATAACGAGCATCAAATCACAGCTCATCGCTTCTCGCTCCGCCTCCTCAAGCGCCGAGAACGGAATCGTCTCCCCGAAGAGAATGACCTTGGGCTTCAAAACGCCGCCACAGGCGCAGCAGGGCACGTCAACGGTCAGTAAACTCTCGTCGAACTGAACAGTGGAGCCACAGTTCAGGCACTCAAGCTCCGACATGGTCCCGTGGAACTCTATGACGTTCTTGCTCCCCGCACGTTGATGGAGGTTGTCAATGTTCTGGGTTACTACGCCTTTCAAAACGCCCGCCGCCTCAAGCTGGGCGAGCGCAACGTGGGCGGCGTTCGGCTCAGCACGTTTAAGAATCTCGTAAAGCTCCTTGAAGAGAGCCCAGACCTTCTTGGGATTCCCTACGAACGCCTCGAGAGTAGCATACTCCTCCGCCGGATACTTGTCCCACAGTCCGGCACTGCCTCTAAACGCCGGAACACCGCTTTCGACAGAGATTCCAGCCCCGGTCAGCGCAACAGCGTGCCTCGCATTGCCGAGCAGCTCGGCAGCCTGCGCTATTGTATCCAACGAATCAGGGCTCAACGGCTACTCCGGCGGCAGCATCAAGCAGCCCTGCTCGACTGACGAGGCGAGAGAAGTGTATATCGCGAGAAGCCCCTTATGTCGCTTGCGAGCCGGCCTCTTGAACGACGCGCGGCGTCGCTCCAAGAGAGATAAAACCTCTCTCTCAGACATCTTGCCATCCCTGTCGCCAACGAGGTCCAGCCTCCGTCTGACAAGGTCGATCAGGACAGTATCCCCGTCCTCAAGCAGAGCGATGGGCCCATCCGCGGCCGCCTCGGGCGAGATATGCCCCACGCAGACGCCCCTGGTAGCGCCAGAAAAACGACCGTCGGTCAGGACGGCCACATCCTCAGCTATCGACTCGTTGATCGCCAAGAGCTCGGTCGCGTAAAACTGCTCAGGCATGCCTGTCGCCTTCGGCCCTTCATAGCGGATGACTATCGCATCCCCGGCCTCGACCTTCTCCGAGACTATCTCCCTAAGCGCGCGCTCTTGGCCATCGAAGACCCTCGCCCGAAAGAACCGAGTCTCGTCACCAGCCCCAGTCCACTTAACCACCGCTCCCCGCGGCGCAAGGTTGCCGAATAGAATCCCAATCGGTGCAGTCCGCCTGACGGGATCATCGAGCGGTCTGACGATCGATTCAGGAGTGAGACCGAATCTGCTCAAGTAACCCTCCGCAAGTGTGGTTGGGTGAGCTTTCAGATAGTCACGTGCAGACTGTGCGAGCGTTCTGCCTGTGATGGTCATCACACTCCCGTCAATGAAGCCGGCAAGGCTGTCAATGAGCCTCGGCACCCCCCCCGCCTGCCAGAACAGGTCAGAGGGATATCGTCCTGACGGCTTGACGTCACACAATAAAGGCGTCCTAGCGAAGACCTCATCCGCGCGCCTCAGCGAGAACTCCATCCCCATCGATGTGGCAAGCGCCGCCAGATGCAACAGGCCGTTAGTTGATCCACCGACCGCCGCGAGGACCGTCAATGCGTTTTCAATAGAGCTCTTAGTCATGATGTCGCTGAATCTGATGCCCTTATCAATGAGATGGCCGAGAGCTTGGCCTGACCTCTGTGCCAGCCGCAAGAGCTCAAGCGACCGCGCAGGACAAAGTGCAGAGCCCGGAAGAGCAAGCCCCAGGGCCTCGGCCAAAATCTGCATTGTGCAGGCGGTTCCCATAAAAGCACACGCCCCTGGGCTGGGGCAGGCGTCGTCATAGAGCGCATCGCACGTTGCCTGGCTCATCTCTCCACGCTCGAGCCGCCGCCTTGCATCGACGACCGATTCAAGCGTCCTGAACGAGGCGCCGTGCGACATCACGCCTCCTAGGGCGAAAACGGTCGGAAGGTCAAGCCTGGAAGCGGCAATGAGATGTCCCGGAATGGCCTTGTCGCAGCTCGAGACGAACAACACGCCATCGGCGTGGGCGGACTTTCCGTGCAGCTCGGCCGCAAGAGCTATCACCTCTCTGGATGCGAGCGAGAGACGCATTGCCTCGGTTCCCTGCGTTATGCCGTCGCAGACATCGGAGCAGAAGTATTGGGCTGGCCTTGCGCCCACCTGCAAGAGACCTTCGTAGGCCTTCTGAGCAACCGATTCGAGATGGATACTCCCAGGATGAGAATGCCCAAAGCAGCTCTCGACCAGTGCAAGCGGGCGAGAGAGGTCCTCGCGCGACCAACCGCACCCGAGCCGCAGCGCATCGACCTCGTAGCCCTTCGCACGCGCCTTTTGGCTTATCAGCTCGCGGCGAGCCACCCTATCAGACAATAGACAGCGCCTCTTCCGCGGGCCGCTCCCAAATGAGCATTAACTCAATCGAACAGGTTGTTAGAGTCGTCAGTGTCGTCATTCTTGGCTCTGGGCGCCCTCTTGAAGGTAACGTTGGTTCGCTTAAGCGGCGGACAATCGATGCCTTTGCCGCGCAAGATGTCCTCAATCGTAAGTATCTGAATGCGCGGATAGCGCTTCTGCCAAGTTGTTGATTCGTAAAAACCGGCGCCCGCCGCCTCGCTTCGCATGTCCTTGGTTGGGTCTAGCATCGTTATGAAAACGCCGATCTCGGCGCCCTCGCGCTCAACTACCCCACGCAAATCTCGCACCATGTAGGACGTAACATGCCCCGACTTGACCGAGAAAACGATCTGTTTGGTCTTGCCGCCCTTCGTCTCGTCGTGGAAATAGAGCCGGCCATCGATGCCTTTGTCAGCACCTTTCTTCTCCTCAACGGGCCTTGCGCCCAGCAGCCCGAGCGCCCACCACTGAAACTGATATGGGTTCTCCTTGGCCAGCTGCATCGCCCCTGAAATCGAGACAGGCTCGCCGATCACCTCATATTCCTGCTTGATTCCCTCGCCGAACGTATGCTCAAGTCGATACTTCATCAGCGTTACGGCCAGATGCGTTATATCAATGCCAATCCAGCGGCGATTGAGGCGCTGGGCAACGGCGATGGTCGTGCCACAACCGCAGAACGGATCGAGAACGAGATCGCTCTCGTTGCTGCTCGCCTTGATGATCCGCTCCAAGAGCGCCTCGGGCTTCTGCGTCGGGTAGCCAAGCCGCTCTCTGGCAGATGGCATCACGGGTTGCATCAACCAGACGTCATCGGGATGCTTGCCCTCTGGGTGAGGCTCGTATGAGTCATATACTTTGTCGCCCCGAAATGCCTTTGCCTTATACTTCAATCTCTCGACAGTGTCGGGTGAATACGGCGTCCGAACAGCATCAACGTTGAAGGGCCGATTGGCAGTCGGCTTCCTCGAATAAAAAAGGATCACGTCATGGCGCCGGCCAAAACGTCGCTTGGACACTCCGCCTCCACGGTAGTACCACACAATTTCGTTCTGGAGATTCTGCGGCCCGAAAACTGCATCCATAAGAAGCCTGAGATACGCGCCGGCGGTGCTATCGCAGTGCAGGTATATGCTCCCGGTGGATTTCAGAACGCGACGCAGCTCGATGAGGCGCGGAGCCATCATGGAGATGTAGGCGAGCATGTCGCTGTCGCCCAAAAGCTTCCGGAAGCCCTGCATCGTCTCAGACACCTTGCCGCCTCTTTCCACGACCTCCTCAAAGGCCTCCGCGGCCTCCAGGTCCCAAGTCCAAGTATCCTTGAACGCCTTGATCTGCGCAGGGGACCGCGTCCCGTTTCTCTCCGCAAAGAGCACGTTGTAGTTCTGGTCGCTC
>Ga0307379_10009246_pt1 | contig 13188 bp, 13 predicted proteins | sample UN2MG_FD_202237 | JGI IMG/M metagenome (GOLD analysis project Ga0307379, IMG submission 202237) | Soil microbial communities from Risofladan, Vaasa, Finland - UN-2 | ecosystem: Environmental > Terrestrial > Soil > Coastal area > Acid sulfate soil | place: Finland: Risofladan, Vaasa | collected...
CTCGAGATCGGGGTGGCGGCGACCAAGACCTTCACGAGCCAGATGGCGGCGATGTATCTGCTCGCGCTCTGGCTCGCCGAGGCGCGAGGCGAGCTGCCGCCAAAGCGGATCGCCGAGTTGATCGCCGAGCTGAAGACGCTCCCGCACCACATCGAGGAGACGCTCGCCTCAACCGAGGAGCAGGTCCGCGCGGTCGCGCGTAGCCATTACCAGGGCCGGTTCTTCCTCTATCTGGGGCGCCACATCGGTCTGCCGATCTGTCTCGAAGGGGCGCTGAAGATGAAGGAGATCTCCTACATCCCCTCGGACGCCTACGCGGCAGGTGAGATGAAGCACGGCCCGATCGCGCTGCTGGACGAGTCGACGCCGGTCGTTTGCGTCGCCACCGACAGCCCGATTCTCGACAAGGTGCTCTCCAATGTCGCCGAGGTCAGGGCTCGAGGAGCGGATGTGATCGCGATTGCAACCGAGGGCTCCGAGGACGTCAAGGATGCGGCCGATCAGACGATTTTCGTGCCTCGCACCGACTGGATCCTGCAGCCGATGCTCGCCGTACTGCCGCTGCAGTTGCTCGCCTACGACACCGCCCGGCTACTCGGGCTCAATGTCGATCAGCCGCGCAACCTGGCGAAAACGGTCACCGTTGAGTAACGGTCTGCGAGCCCGGTATCCCGACCCGGCCGCCGGAGCGTCTAGGATCGGCCGCGCCATGCAGATCTGCAGCCATACCCCCGCCCGTACTGTCCTGATTCTATTCGCCGTGCTGGCAGCGCTGGCGCTGGCTGCGTGCGGGGATGACGGCGGTGCAAGCTCCGATCTCGGGCCCGATCCGGCCACCGTGGCTCCGGCCGACGTGTCGCTCTACTTCGAGGCTGTGGTCCGCCCGGAAGGCGATCAGAAGGAGAGCCTGCTCGCGGCGCTCTCGAAGGTCACCAACAGCGACGACCCTGGTGCCTTGATCAACTCGGCGATTGAGCAGGGCCTCTCCGAGCAGGGCTTCAGCTACAGCGAGGACGTCGAACCGTGGCTCGGCCAGCGCGCCGGCGCCTTCCTCACCGAGCTCACCGCCGACGGCGGCGACGGCGCGGTCGCCGTCGCGGTCACCGACACCGACGCGGCCCGATCGGCGATCCAGAAGGCCGCCGATGCCGACGACGTGCAGGAGACCGACGCCACCTACGAGGGCGTCGACTACCAGGTAGACCAGGAGGGCGCCGCCGTCGGGATCGTCGGGGACTTCCTCGTCGCCGGCACCAAGACCGGTTTCGAGGCGGCGGTCGACGCTTCCAACGACGCCTCGCTGACGAGCAACCTCGAGGCCACCGACGCGCTTGACAGCGTCCCCTCCGACAGCCTCTTCAGTACCTACATCGACGCCGCCAAGCTGGTCGATCTCGCGGTCGAATCCGGCGCCGTCACCCAGAAGGATCTCGAAGCCGCGGCGGGCGACCAGCTCGACTCGCTCGACGAAGGTCCGGTTGTGATCTCGGGCGGGGCGACCGCCGATTCCTTTTCGATCGAGGCCTCCGGCCCTGGTGGCTCCGACTCCCCCGGCGATCTCGTCTCCGGCCTTCCCGCCGACGCTTGGATGGCGATCGGCGTGCCGATGATCGGTGAGGCGATCAGCACCGGCTACCAGAGCTTCGTCGGAAGCCTTGAATCCGGGCTCGGCGACCTGCCCTTCTCGGATCTGCCCGGCGCCGACGTGCCCTCGACGAAGCTGCCCGATGTCGAGGCTGAGCTGAAGTCCGCTCTCGGGCTGGACATCGCCAAGGACTTCGCCTGGGCAGGCGACCTGGCGGTGTTCGTCCAGGGCTCCTCGCTGTTCGATCTCGGCGGTGCGATCGTGATCGACACAGACGACGAGCAAGCGGCTTCCGCGGCCCTCGTCAAGCTGCGCAAAGCGATTCAGGGTGAGCGGGGGATCAGAGTCTCGACCACACCCGACGGCTTCCAGATCCAGCTGGCGGGAGCGCCGGTCGGCGCCGACGTTGCGCTGCGCGACGGCAAGGTCGTGGTCGCCGTCGCCGGCGTCACCGTCGATGACGTGCTCTCGCCGAGCGAGGCGCTGGCCGATTCAGACACATTCCAGAGCGCCTCAGGCGCGCTTGGCGAGGGCCTCGAGGCCTCGCTCTACCTGGCCTTCCCTCCGATCGTCGGCCTGCTTGAGAGCAGCGGACAGACAGGCGATCCCTCCTACCAGCAGGTGAAGCCGGTCCTTGACGCCCTCAACTACCTCGTGGCGGGCAGCGGCACCGACGGTGACCGGGCTGTCGGCCGTCTCGTGCTCGGCCTCCGCGACGATGGCGGCAGCAGCTCGGCCGCGGCTGCCGCGATCACACCGTGACCGCTGCCCCGGCGCTGCGGCCGGGGGTCGATCTGATCGAGATTGAGCGTCTGGAACGAGCGCTGGAACGGCGTCCCCGCCTGGCGGAGCGGCTCTTCAGCGAGGGCGAGCTGATCTACGCCAACGCCCGCGGCCGGCCCGCCCGCCACCTCGCCGCCCGCTTCGCCGCCAAGGAGGCCGCGGTCAAGGCGCTCGGGGGCGGGCTGCCGCTGCGCGACGTAGAGGTGGTCGCTTCCGAGCAAGGGCCGCGGTTGCGGCTCGAGCGCATCGCCGCCCAGCGGGCCGCGGAGCTGAAGCTCGAGCTGAGCGTCTCGCTCACCCACTCGCGTGAGCTGGCCGCGGCGGTGGTCGTGGCGGCGCCCAGCGAGTCCCCTGCGGCGCCTCAGGGCCGATTGGGATAGGCCCTGAGTAGGATCGGGCCCGTGGACGTGCCGGCCTGGCTTTCACCTCTGCTTGACGCCGCGGCGATGCGGGAGGCTGACCGCTGGGCGATCGGGGAGCGGGAAATCCCCTCGCTGGAGCTGATGGAGACCGCCGGGGCGGCCGTCGCGGCGACGGTTGAAGACGTCGCCGGCTCGGGTCCGATCAGGGTTGTCTGCGGCAAGGGCAACAACGGTGGCGACGGCCTCGTCGCCGCTCGCTTGCTGATCGAGCGCGGCCGTGAGGTCGAAGCGCTGCTGCTTTGGGCCGTCGATGAGCTGACGCCTGACTCGAAGGTCAATCTCGAGCGCTTCGCGGGACGCGTGCGCAGGCCCGAGCCCGAGGCTCTGCCGGGCGCCCTGGCGGGCTCTGGGGCGATTGTCGATGCGATCTTCGGAACCGGGTTCTCCGGGGCGCCGCGGCCCCCCGCCGAGGCGGCAATCGCGGCGATCAACGATGCGCATTGCGCCGTTGTCGCCTGCGATATCCCCTCTGGCGTCGACGCCTCGACAGGCGCCGTCGAGGGCGCCGCGGTGGCGGCCGGGCGAACCGTCACCTTCCACGCCGCCAAGCTCGGCCAGTTCGTCGAACCGGGTCGCGGACTGAGCGGTGAGTTGACCGTCGTCGACATCGGCATCCCGGCCGAGGCGCCCGCGCCGACCGCGGCGGGAACAATCGGCGAGGCGGTGCTGGAGGGGCTACCGCACCGCGATGATCGCTCGAACAAGTTCAGCTCCGGCAACGTGCTCATCGTTGGCGGCTCGCGCGGGCTGACGGGCGCTGTCTGCATGGCCGCGCAGGCGGCGATACGGGCCGGCGCCGGATATGCGGCCGTGGCGATGCCGCGCACGCTGGAAGCAATCCTCGAGGTGAAGCTGACCGAGGTGATGACCCTCGGTGTCTCGTGCCACGAGGACAGCCTCGAGCCTGGCGCCGCGGAGGCGATCCTCGAGCGCACCCGGAGCGCCCGTTGCGTCGTGCTCGGACCCGGCATGGGCAGGGAGGAGCGGGCCGTGGAGCTGGCCCGCCACCTGGCGACGGCGATTGAGGTCCCACTGTTGATTGACGCCGACGGCCTCAACGCGCTCGGGACCGGGTTGGAGAGCGCTGCGGTTTCCGGCCGCCCCCTGGTCCTTACCCCGCACGCCGGTGAGCTCGGGCGCCTGCTCGGGGTCGATTCGGATGCCGTCTCGGCCGTCCGGCTCGAATCAGCCCGGGAGGCTGCGCGACGCTGCGGCGGGATCGTCGTCCTCAAGGGCTCAGACACGATCGTCACCGACGGAGAGCGCATCGCGATCAACCGCCTCGCGAGCCCCGGGCTGGCAACAGCCGGCACCGGCGACGTGCTCTCCGGCACAATCGCGGCCCTGATCGCCCGGGGGATGAATCCGTTCGAGGCCTGTGCGGCCGGCGTACTCGCACACGCCCGGGCCGGCCGCCTGGCCGCGGAGCGGGTGGGGGTCGACTCGGTGATCGCCAGTGACGTGATCGAGGCCCTGCCGGCGGGGCTCGCTCGCTGATGGAAGCCTTTCAGCGCGGGACCGCCTGGATTGACATCGGGGCGCTGCAGCGCAACTGCGAGAGGCTCTCAGGGGAGCTTGGCGAGGGGACGGAGCTCTGCGCCGTTGTCAAGGCGAACGGCTACGGGCACGGGATGATCGAGTCGGCCCGCGCGGCGGTCACCGCAGGCGTGGGGACGCTCGCGGTGGCGACCGCCGGGGAGTCGTTCGAGCTCAGGGCCGGGCTGGCGGATGCCAAGATCCTGGTCCTTGGTGCGCTGACCGACCCCGAGCTGGACGTCGTGCTCGGAGCGGGGGCTGATCTCGGGGTCTGGCGGCAGGGCTTCCTCGAGGCAGTGGCCGAGCGGGGGGCGCGGTTCGGGCAGCGGCCCCGCATCCACATCAAGTACGACACCGGAATGGGCCGGCTCGGCGAGCGCGAGCCCGCCAACGTCGAGCGACTTCTGGCGCTCGCCGCCGCTGACGATCGGCTCGAGCTGGCGGGGCTCTGGACCCACTTCGCTACTGCCGACGACCGCGACTCGGCCTTCTTCGGGGAGCAACTCGAGCGCTTCGCCGAGCTCGCGATTCCGGCTCGCGAACGCTATGGCGTGGCGCTGCACGCGGCCAACAGCGCCGCCACGCTCCGCGACCCTGCGTCGCATTTCGACATGGTGCGCTGCGGTGTCGCCGTCTACGGCCTCGACCCGTTCGGGTCCGATCCCGCCTATTCGAACGTGGAGCCGGTGATGGGGCTGAGCAGCTACGTCGCTGATATCAAGCGCTTTCGGCCCGGTGACACCGCCGGCTACGGCCGTCGCTGGGAAGCGGACCGTGAGACCTTCGTCGGGGTTGTGCCGCTCGGCTACGGGGACGGCTATCGCCGCGGTCTCGGCAACGCCTTCGACGTGCTCATCGACGGCAGTCGCTATCCGGTGGTGGGCATGGTCTCGATGGACAACATCACCGTCGACCTCGGCCCCGACCCGGGGGCCGCGATCGGCGAGGAAGTGGTTTTGCTGGGGCGCAGTGGCGAGGGCCGGATCACGGCTGAGGAGTGGGCCCGGCGGCTGGAGACGATCAACTATGAGGTCACCTGCGGGATCTCGGCTCGGGTCCCGCGGCTTGTGCGCCGGTGAGCGGCGGCGCCGGTGAGCGGATCGAGGCGGCGCTCGTTGCCGACGAGCGCCTGCGAGCGCTGCGTTCCGGCCTTGCCGAGATCGGCGAGGCCCAGATCTGGGTCGTCGGCGGCGCCGTCCGCGACGCCCTGGCTGGGCGTTCGATTGACGACATCGACCTCGCGACCGACGGTGACGTCGCAGCGATTGCCCGCGACGCCGCCCGCTTGCTCGGGGGCAGTCCCTTCGAGCTCTCCGACGACTTCGCGACCTGGCGGGTGAGCGGGCCGAGCGCGGCCTGGACGCTCGACGTGGCGGCGCTGCGCGAGACCACGATCGAGGCCGACCTCGGCTGCCGGGACTTCACGGTCAATGCCGTCGCGGTGGCGCTCGCCGGTGGTGAGCCGATCGACCCCACCGGCGGCATCGCCGACCTCGACCGCGGTATTCTGCGGCCGGCTTTCGCCGGTGCTTTTGAGGCGGACCCGCTGCGCATGCTGCGCGCGGCGCGGATCGGGGCCGGCTTCGCGCTCGAGCCGACCCGGGAGACGATCGAGCTGATCGCTGCATCGGCGCCCAGAGCAGCGGAGCCCGCGGGCGAGCGCCGCTTTGCCGAGCTGCGAGCGATGATCGCCGGCGAGCGGCCGCTGGCTTCGCTGGGGCTGCTGAACCGGCTCGGTTTGACCGCGGTCGTGCTGCCGCAGTTGGCGTCGCTCCGCGGGGTCAGCCAGAGCGCCAACCACCACCTTGACGTCTACGAGCACACGATTGAGGTGCTGCGGCGCTGGCTCGAGGTCGAGCGCGACCTGGAGCGCTACGCCGGTAGGTCCGCACCGGCGGTCGAGGCCGCCCTTGCGGAGCCCCTCGCCGACGGGCTCACCCGTCGTGACGGAATTCGCTTCGCCGCCGTGCTCCACGACATCGGCAAGCCCGCGACGCGGACCGAGCAAGGTGGTCGGGTCGGCTTCCGTGGCCACGATCGCGTCGGGGCCGAGATGGTCGCCGACCTCTGCCGCGAGCTGCGCACCAGTGGGCGTTTCTCCGACTACCTTGCGGCACTGACGCGACACCACCTCGTCCTTGGCTTCATGACGCACGAGCGGCCGCTCCGCCGCCGCCGGATCTGGGAGTACCTCTCCGTGACCGGCCGGGAAGCTCTCGACGTGACGCTGCTGACCGTCGCCGACAGGCTCAGCGCTCAAGGCTCGGGGGTCCCCGAGCAGGCGATCGATGCCCATCTGGAGCTCGCCCGCGAGATGATCGCCGAGATCGTCGAGCTCGATCGCGAGGGCCCTCCGGAACCGCTGCTCGACGGGCGTGAGATCGCCGCTCTGCTCGGGGCCGAGGGTGAGCGGATCGGGGAAGCCGTGCGCGAGCTCGCCGCGGCCCAGTTCGCGGGCGAGGTCGATGACCGCGCGGCGGCCGAGGCTCACCTGCACGACTGGTCGGCGGCCAGATAGGCTGGCGCAGATGTCGCCTCCCGACTGCATCTTCTGCGCGATCGTCGCCGGTGCAGCTCCGGCCGAAGTGCTCGACTCAGACGAGCACACGATCTCGTTCATGGACATCAACCCGGCGACCCCCGGCCACGCTCTGGTGATCCCCCGGCGGCACTCGAAGGATCTGATCGAGATCAACTCCTACGATCTGCGCCACACGATCGCGGCCTCGCAGCGGCTCACCTTGCGGATGGCCGAGTCGCTGAAACCGGCCGGCTTCAACCTGATCAACGCCAGCGGTGCGGCTGCCTGGCAGACCGTCTTTCATTTCCACGTCCACGTCATTCCCCGCTATGAGGACGACCCACTGAAGCTCCCCTGGATTCCTCGCGGGGCCGAGATGGACGAGATCGCGCGGATTGCCGCGCAGATAAGAGGTGACGAGTAGATGAGTGATTCCGCCCCAGATCCGGTTCGACTCGAGCGCGACGGCGACGTTGCCGTCGCGGTGCTCGACGACCCGCCCCTGAACCTGTTCCGGACGCGGACCTTCGCGCAGCTGCGGGAGATACGAGACGAGGTCGCCGGCTCCGATGCGCGGGCATTCGTATTCCGCGCCAAGGGTGACATATTCACCGGCGGTGTTGATGTCGAGACCTTCGCGGCGGTCAAGGATTCCGCCGAGGGCAGGGCTCTGGCCGGGCAGGCGATCGCCGACCTCGCCTGCTTCGAGCGCCTACCGATCCCGACGCTCTCCTTGGTCCAGGGTCTGTGCCTGACGGCGGGGCTCGAGGTCTCGCTCGGCTGCGACATGATCTGGGCCGCCGAGGGCGCTCGCTTCGGGCTCGTCGAGCGGGTTGTCGGCCTGACCCCGTTCGGGGGCGGCGTGCAGCGGATGGCCGAGCGAGCGGGCCCGGCCCGAGCCCGTGAGTTCGTGATGACAGGCGGTCTCTACGACGCCCCGAAGATGCTCGAATGGGGTGTCGTCAACCGAGTTCTGCCGGCCGAGGACCTGTTGCAGAAGGGGATGAAGTTCGCCCACGAGCTCGCGGCCGGCCCGACGGTGGCGCACGGCGCGACCAAGCGAATCATCCGCGCCTACCTAGACGGCGGCATCGAAGCGGCCGACACGATCACCCCCGAGGTCGCCGCGCCACTGTTCGACAGCGAGGATCTCAAAGGCGCCGTCAAGAGCTTCCTCACCGATGGCCCGGGCAAAGCCACCTTCGAGGGGAAGTAGGACCGGTCCCGCGCTCTCACTCCGCTACGCTCCCCGTCGCCATGGGCAAGGAAGAGAAAATCGAGATGGAGGGCGAGGTCACCGAGGCCTTGCCGAACACGATGTTCAAGGTCACCCTCGACAACGACCACCAGGTTCTCGGCCACATCAGCGGCAAGATGCGCCGCCACTACATCCGCATCCTGCCCGGCGACCGGGTCAAGATCGAGCTCAGCCCCTACGATCTCGACCGCGGCCGGATCACCTACCGCTACAAGTAGCGACGGGGTGGCAGCCGGCGGCTGCGGTCAGTCGGCGGTGCGCTGCATCCCGCGAAGGGCCCAGGCGGCGAGCACGACGATCAGGCCGATCAGGGCGAGGATCCCGGGCCAGGTGCCGCTCCAGGTGACGGTGCCGACGAAGCCCTGGCGCGCCATCTCGACGATCTGCGTCGCCGGATTGATCTTCGCAACCTCGGCAAGCCAGCCGGTCAGCAGCTCCTGTGGCGCGTAGGCGGTGGTGGTCAGGATCAGCACCAGCATCCCGGCCTGCATCAAGGGTGCCGCCGACTGTGTCTTGAACTTCAGCGCCAGGGCGACGCCCCAGCAGGCCGCGACGACCCCCATCCCCATCACCGCGAAGATCGCGACGAACAGGCCGAGCGCGCCGGGGAAGTGGGCGCCGACGATCATCGCGACGACGAACAGGAAGGTGCCGGGGACCAGCGCCCGCAGGCTGGCGGAGCTGACCATGCCGGCGAGCAGCACCCAGCGCGGGGCGGGGGAGGAGAGGAAGCGGTCGAAGAGCCCGTTCTCGATGTCGCGGGCGAGGTTGACCCCGGTCGCCGCGCCGGTGAATCCGGCACCCTGCATCAGGCTGACTGGGATCAGAAAGCTCTGGTAGCTCTGGGTGTCAAAGCCCGGTAGCAGGGTCAGGCTGCCGAACACCGCCGTTAGGCCGAGGAAGAAGATCGTCGGTGCCAGCACCCCGGGGATCGCGGCTCCCGGCACCCGCAGCAACTCGTTCCGCGAGCGCTGGATCATCGCCCGGATCGTCATCCATTCGGCGCTGAGCCCGTAGGGGTTCACCGGATCAGCCCGTCCTCAGCCGGTGCCGGAGCGCCCGGGCGGCGAGGATCGTGCCGAAGCCTCCGATGATCACGAGCCCGAGCAGCGCCTTGAGCATGTCGTCGGTGCTGAAGGCGAAGACCACCGGGTCGCGGACGGCGTCGACGATGAAGCTCAGCGGGTTGTATTGAGCGATCGCCTTCGCCGGCTGCAGCAGCAGGTCCTCGGGGAAGAAGGCGGTCGAGAGGAAGAGGATCACGAAGACGATTGGGAACATCCCCTGGACGACGGAGGCGCTGCCCGAGCGCAGGGCGATCGCCGCCCCGATCGAGCCGAAGGCCACGGCTGAACCGATCACCAGGAGGATCATCACCACGATCCCGAGCGGCCCCTCGGTGAACTTGACGCCGAAGATGAAGCCGATCGCCAGGAACCAGATCGCCGTGAACAGGCCGAGCGCGGCGGTCCCGGCGAGGCGGCCGAGGACGATCGTGAAGCGCGGGATCGGCGCCGCCAGGAGGCGGTCGGTGAAACCCATCTCGATGTCAACCGCAAGCGCGATGCCGCCGCTGTTGCCCGCCAGCAGAGTCGACTGCACCATCGCCCCGGCGAGCATGAAGGCGAGGAAGCTCTGGACGGCTGGGAACTCCGGCAGATCGACCGCCCGTCCAGCGCCGCCGGTCTGGATCGCCAACAGCAGCGTCGGGAAGACGATCAACGGCGCCATCAGCTGCGGGCGTCTGAAGGTCTGCTTGACCGAGCGCCAGCCGAGCGCGCCGACGACCCGCCAGCTATGGCGGCTCATCATCGCCTTCATCCGGCGATCGCCTCGCTCTCGCCGGTGGCGGCATCGGCGCTCTCGTCGGCCGCCTCGAGATGCTGCCCGGTCTTCTCGACGAAGACGTCATCGAGGCTCGGCTCGACCAGGTCGAGCGATTCGACCAGGATCCCCCGCTCGTCCAGGGCCCGCACGACGGGGGCGATCTCGGCGGCGCCGTGTTCGAGCTCGACGATCAGGGTCCCCTCCTTGGAGGGGAGCAGGGCCCCGAAGCGGCCCAGGACCTCGTTGCATAGCTCCGGTGAGCCCTCGGCTACCGCAACCTCGAGGCGAGGCTTGCCAACCTCGGCTTTGAGCGAGGCGGGAGTGCCCTCGGCGACGATCTTGCCGGCGCTGATGATCGCGACCCGGTTCGCGAGCTGGTCGGCCTCCTCGAGGTACTGGGTGGTCAGAAAGACCGTCGTCCCCTCGGCGTTGAGCTTGCTGACCTCCTCCCAGATCGTCTTCCTGCTGACCGGATCGAGGCCGGTGGTCGGCTCGTCGAGAAACAGGACGGTGGGCTCGTGAACGAGGGCCGAGGCGAGATCGAGCCGCCGCTGCATGCCGCCGGAGTAGGTGCCGACGCGACGGTCAGCGGCGACGGTCAGGCCGACCCGCTCGAGCAGCGCATCAGCGCGCCGCTTGACCTCCTCTGACGGCAGTCCGTGAAGTGTCGCCTGCAGGCGGATCAGCTCGCGACCGGTCATCAGCGGATCGAGCGCCGCCTCCTGCAGCGCGACGCCGATCGCGCGACGCACCGCGCCCGCCTCCTCGACCACGTCGTAGCCACCGACCCGGGCGCTGCCACCGGTCGGCCGCAGCAGGGTGGTCAACATTCGAACCAGGGTCGTCTTGCCGGCGCCGTTCGGTCCGAGGAAGGAGAAGATCTCCCCCTCGGCGACCTCGAGATCGACCCCGTCGACGGCGGTTATGCCGCCCTCGAAGCTCCGCTGCAGGTTGTTGACCTCGATCGCCGCCATCGCCGGATCAGTGTATGTCAGCGCGTCCGTCTCCAACCGGGGCGGTCGGCCCGCAAAGCCTGATCCGCCGGGATGCGCTGTAAATGGGCGATCGCCTGCCGATCGGCCACTGCGCCGGGGTTTCCGCATCTGGGCTGCTTAGACTTTCCACTAACGGGGTCGACCGGCCGCAACCTGCGGGCCGCTGCCGTGTTCGCACTATCTGATGCCGCAGACAGCGACAACCAACGCCGCCCTGAGGCTCACGCTCGCCCTGCTGGCAACCGTGGCCGTGACCGCGATCGCACTCGCGGTGGACGCAGCTGAAGCCGCTCGCAGCACGAAGGTGCTGGGCGCGACAGGGCGGACCCCGAATCCGCTCTGCCCCGACGACTGCCGGGCGACCGGGTCGGTGACCGGCTTTGGGGTCGTGGCCGATGGTAAGAGGGGTCTGTACAAGGTTCCCGCCGACGGGCACATCGTCGCCTGGTCTGTGGAGCTCTCAAAGCCGACTGAGGCCCAGCTGAACGGATTCGGCGACATCTTCAAGGACAACAAGTTCGGGACCGCGCCGGTCGCCAAGCTTGCCGTCCTCAAGAAGAAGGGCAAGAAGTCGCGCTACACGTTGGGTAAGCAGAGCCCGACCGTCGAGCTGAAGCGTAATCTCGGCTCCAAGCCGATCTTCACGCTCGGCAAGGCGTTGAAGGTCCAGGAGGGCCGCGTCGTCGCTCTCACGTTGCCGACCTGGGCACCGCTCTACCGGGACGGCTTGAGCACGAGCAAGAACGCCTGGAAGGCCAGCCGCAAGTCGGGTGCCTGTAGCGCCGACGAGGTTCCCGACGCAAAGCCGCACCTGCGCAAGAACACGACGCGGACCTATGGCTGCAAGCTGACCGGGGAGCGGGTTCTCTACTGGGCCTACTTCGTGCCCAGCAAGACGTCGAAGTAGCGAACTAGAAGCCAACCCAGGGTCAGGCAGCGGTCAGCCGCACTGGTCCGGGTTCTCCTCGCAGAACGCCTCGAAGGCATCCTGCGCGGCCTCCTCGGACTCCTGCTTGGAGCCCGAGCCGCCGCCGCCCTTCTTGTCCTCCTCGGTGGTCGAGGTGGTGGTCGTCTCCGGCGTCGACGTCGTGCTCGTCGTCTCGGTGGTGGTGGTGCTCGTCGAGGTCGTCGAGGTGGGCTCCGAAGTTGTCGAGGAGGTCGAGGAGGTCGTGGGCTCGGTCACGGTCGCCTCGTCGTCACCGCACCCGGCAACTGCCGTGGCGATCACGCCGGCGCTGAGCAGCACTACCGCTCGGCGCTTCACGAGCCGCCGTTGGTGGCTTCCTGGCGCAGCCCGCAATAGGGGCAGTCGCTGACGTCGAGGCCGATCAGTTGCTCGCAGCGACGACACTGAGAGAGGTTCTCCGGACTGCGCAGGAGCCTCGATGAGGAGGGCGCCAGCGGCAGGGTGCGGGTCACCGGCTGCAACTCCTCGCCGGTCTCGCGGTCGACGTAGACGCCGTCCGCCTCGGCCTCGACGAGGGCCTCGCGACCGGAGGCGGGCGCGCGGAACCTGTAGGTCTGCTTCTCGTTCACGGCCGGAACCTTATCCGGTGCAGCAGCGAAGATGCTCCGATCCGCGTCCTGATCTTCCACGGCTACCTGCTGCGTGGCACCGGTAGCAACGTCTACAACGCCAACGTCGCCCAGGCGCTGGCGCGACTTGGCCACGATGTCCACCTCTTCTGCCAGGACCGCGAGGCCCCAAACTTGGCCTGGGTCGATCGGGTCGGCAGCTGGCAGGGTGGGCAGCTCGAGCTCAGCGGGGCCGACGGCCCAGGTAGTCCGGGCAGCGGTTCGATCACCGCCTACCTGCCTGATATCGGCGGGCTCCTGCCCGTCTATGTCGAGGATCGCTACGCCGGCTTTCGCGTCAAGGCCTTCCCGGCCCTGAGCGAGGCCGAGCTCCAGAGCTACATCGAGGCCAACGTCGAGGCGGTGCGTGCAGTCGACGCATTGATCGGCGGCGCCGACGCGGCGCTCGCCAACCACCTGATCATCGGGCCGCTGGTCCTCGCCCGCGCCGGGCTCCGCTTCGCCGCCAAGGTCCACGGCAGCGCGCTCTCCTACACCGTCAAACCGCACCCGCGCTTTCTGCCACTCGCGCGGGAGGGGCTCGGGGCCGCCGAGGCGGTCCTGGTCGGCTCCCGGCACACGGCCGTGGCCCTGTGGGAGACGGTCCGCGACGTCACCGTCGAGCGCAAGACTCGGCTCGGACCTCCAGGCGTTGATCTCGAGGCCTTCGCACCGCTGCCCGCCGG
>Ga0307379_10009248_pt1 | contig 13184 bp, 9 predicted proteins | sample UN2MG_FD_202237 | JGI IMG/M metagenome (GOLD analysis project Ga0307379, IMG submission 202237) | Soil microbial communities from Risofladan, Vaasa, Finland - UN-2 | ecosystem: Environmental > Terrestrial > Soil > Coastal area > Acid sulfate soil | place: Finland: Risofladan, Vaasa | collected...
ACTCGTCGCGCGTCGCACGCCGCAGTTGGGCGCCGCAGCGGTCTGGGTCTTTCACCCGTTGATTACCGCCGCACTTGCCGCGAGGACGGCGGAGCTCGGCATCGAGCTGATCGCCTGGACGGTTGACGACACGGACCGAATCGCGGAGCTGCGGGCGCTCGGGGTCAACGGGATCTGCAGTAACGACCCGAGATTGCTGGTCGGCTGAACGGGCCCCTATCTCCCCCGCAGGGCTCGCGCCCCGGCAACGATCAGCGCGACGACGGTGAAGATCTCCAAGCGCCCCGCGAGCATCAGAAAGATCGCCATCACCAGGCCGCCGTCGGCGAGCGCCGAGAAGTTCTCCAGCCCGCCGACTTCGCCGAGACCGGGCCCGACCCCGTTCAGCGTCGCGGCAACGCCGCCGATCGCGCTCACCTCGCCCAGCCCGGAGGCGGTGAAGACGATCACCCCGAGGGCGAAGATCAGGACGTAGATCGTGAAGAAGGCGAGCACCGCACCGCGCACGTTCTCGTTGAAGACGCGCCCCCCCATCCGCAGCACAGTGACCGCGCGGGGCTCGGTCTGCCGCTGCATCTCCTGGCCGACGGACTTACCGATCAGGCTGACGCGGATCACCTTGATGCCGCCGGCGGTCGATCCGGCACAGCCGCCGATCACCATCAGGAGCACCAGCACGACCTCGACAAAGCCGCCCCATTCGTCGAAATCCAGGGTCGTGAACCCGGTCGTACTGCTGAGGCTGGTCACCGTGAAGGTCGCTGCGCGGAGCGCCTCACCGAAGCCCTCGACGTCGTTGCCCCGCAGCAGCGAGAAGCAGACCGCGCCGCTGGCGACGACGAGGATCATGAGGTAGACGCGGACCTCCGCCAGCTGCGGCATAAGCGAGCCACCCTTGATCACCCGCCAGTAGAAGGCGAAGTTGATCGCCGCCGCGACCATGAAGACGATCGCAACGATCTCGATCGCGGCCGAGTCGAAGGCGGCAAACGACGCCGTGTGGGTCGAGAAGCCGCCGGTCGCCAACGTGGTCATCGCCTGGTTGATCGCATCGAAAGCGCCCATGCCTGCCAGCAGATAGGCGATCCCGGCAGCAGCCGAGAGGCCGAGGTAGATGCCGCCGACGATCTTCGCCGTGTCGGCGATCCGAGGCGTCAGCCGGCTGTCGCCGATCCCCGACGCCTCCGCGTAGAAGTAGCGCTGCAGGCCGGGCGCGAGGGTCGGCGCGATCGCAACGATCAGCACGACGATCCCGACGCCACCGAGCCACTGCATGATGCTGCGCCAGGCGAGGATCGCGTCCGGGGCGGCGTCGATGTCGTCGATCAGCGTCGATCCGGTGGTGCTGAAGCCGCTCATCGCCTCGAAGTAGGCATCTAGGGGAGAGGAGAGCACCCCGCTGATGATCAGCGGCAGCGCGCCGAGCGCAGCGGCGAGGCTCCAGGCGAGCGTGATCGAGCCGAGGCCGGCGGCGGGGCGGATCGCCTCGTTGCCCGGTCGGGGTGCAAGCCGGAGACCGGCGACGCCGGCCGCAAGAGCGAGCCCACCGGGCAGCAGAAGCGAGAGCAGTTGCCTGCCGTCGGCCGCGAGCCCGATCAGGGCCGCCAGCAGCATGCCGAGCCCGCAGGCGGCGGTCGCGAGGCTGGCGACGAGGATCAGAAGGGAGGCCCCCGCGGCGCCTGGCGGCTGCTTCCTTGCGCGTGCGGGAACGGGACGCATCGATCTAGGCGGTCATTCGCCTTCGCGCTCCGAACAGGGGCGCCAGCAACGCGACGACCGTGAAGATCTCCAGGCGCCCGGTCAACATCAGCAGTGCGCCCACCACCCTGCCGCCCTCGGGGATCCCGGTGAAGGAATCGGTGGCGCCGATCTCACCGAGGCCCGGGCCGACGATGTTCAGGGTCGCCGCCGAGCCGCTCAGGGCCGTGATCGGGTCGACTCCCGTGCTGGCCATCGCCAGCGAGCCAAAGGCGTAGACGAGCACGTAGAGCAGGAAAAAGCCGAGCACGGCACGGCGCACCTGCTCTGAGAACGGCCGTCCGCCCATCCGCAGCACCTGTACCGCGGAGGGCTGCAGCTGTCGATCGAGCTCCTGCTTTGCGGCCTTGAAGAGCAGCGACACCCGGATCACCTTGATGCCACCGGAGGTTGATCCAGCGCAGGCGCCGGTGAACATCATGATGATGATCAACACCCGGGCGAAGTCGTTCCAGGAATCGAAGTCGCCGGTCACGAACCCGGTGCCGGTCATCACCGTGGTTACGCTGAAGGCCGCCTCACGGACCGTCTGGGCAAAGCCATCGACGTCGGATGCGATCAGCAGGCTGACCGTCACCGCGACGATCGCCGCTCCGAGGATCATCAGGTAGGCCCGTACCTCGGCAAGCTGCGGCATCAGGTCCTGACCCTTGATCGCCCGCCAGTAGAAGGCGAAGTTGACGCCCGCGAGAATCATCATGAACAGCGCGACCATCTCGATCCCGATCGAGTCGAAGCCGGCGATCGAGTCCGGGTTGGTCGAGAAGCCGCCGGTCGCCACCGTGGTCATCGTGTGGTTGAGGCCGTCGAAGGCGTTCATCCCGGTGGCCACATAGGCGGTGAATGCGATCGCGGTCAGCACCCCGTAGATGCCGGCGAGGATCTTCGCGGTGTCGATGATCCGGGGGGTGAGGCGATCTGCGGTGACGCCGGAGACCTCGGCGTAGAAGGCGCGCTGGATTCCTGTGCCGGAGACCGGGGCGATCGCGACGACGAGCACGACGATCCCTATCCCGCCGAGATACTGCATCAGGCTGCGCCACCAGAAGACAGCGTCCGGCTGGTTGAAGTCCTCGAGCAGCGTCGCTCCCGTCGTCGTGAAGCCGCTCATTGCCTCGAAGAACGCGTCGATCGGATTGCTGAACGTGCCGGTCAGCAGAAACGGGATTGCGCCGGCAACCGCGGCCGAGAGCCAGGCCAGCGTGACCGCGGTGAACCCCAGGTAGGGCCGCAGCGCCGCGGCGCGACGCTCACGACCGGAGGAGAGGTAGACGAGGCCGATGCCGAGTGCGAGCACCACCAACCCGGTCAGAGCGAAGATCGCGACGTCCTCACCGTCACCGGCGATCGCCAGCAGCGCGACGAGGATCATGCCGAGCCCGGCTGCCGCCAGGGTGCCGCCGACGACGAGGGCGATCAGCGCCCCACCGGCGCCGATCTTGGGTGCCGGGACGGCGCTCAAGAGCTGGCCGTGAAGGCCGGCTCAAGGTCCGCGAGGGTCCCGTCGACGCCGAGCATCAGCACTCGGTCGCCGGCGTTGATCTCGGTCCCGACGCGGGGGATCAGGACCTCGCTGCCGCGCAGGATCGCCCCGATGCGGCAGCCATGAAGGACGCCGCCTGTCCGGCCGATCTGGCGACCGACGATCAGCGAACCCTCCTCCACCTCGAGCTCGAGCGCCTCGAAGCCGGTGCGCAGGAAGTGCATCGCCCGCAGGGCGCGCGTGTGGACGAAGCGGAGGATCGCCTCGGCTGCGATCAGCCTCGGGGAGAACGCCGCATCGATTTCGAGCGCGTCGACGAGCGGCACGAACTCCTCCCTCGAGACCACCGACATGCAGAGGTCGGCGCCGAGCCGCTTCGCGTTCAGGGCGGCGAGCAGGTTGGCGCGATCGTCGCCGGCCGAGGCGATGAAAGCATCCGCCTCCCCGACCCCGCTCTGTAGCAGCGCGTCGCGAGAGACTCCCTCCTCGTGCAGCACCAGCGTGCCGCCCAGTAGCTCGGCGACGCGCCGCGCCCGATCGGCCTCGCGCTCGAGGATCGTGACGCGGATCGGGGTGGGCTCGAGGATCGACGCCAACCGGGTGCCGATCCTGCCGCCACCGAAGATGATGCAGCGCCGTACCTCGCGTGCCTTGCCCGCGAGACGGGCGACGGTCTGGGCGAGGTGTTCGCGCGCGGCGACGACGATCAGGTGATCGCCGGCCGCCAGCACGTCGTCTCCCTCGGCGAGCTTGGCGTTGCCGGCCCTGCTCCAGCCGACGATGTAGGCCGGCTCCAACCGCTCCCGCTTCGAGAGTGAGACCCCGATCAGCGGTGACTCCTCGCCGACGATCACCTCGGCCAGACCGAGCCGGCCGTCGCCGAAGTACTCAACCGAGACCGCGCCGGGCAGCAGCACAGCCTCGGCGATGTCGTGGGCGGTCGCGTGGTCGGGGTCGATGACGAAATCGATGCCGAACGGGCCGCGGTGGGTCTCGTCCGTGTCCTCCTCGACCGCGAAGTCAGGGTCGCGGACCCTTGCGATCGTCGTCATCTTCGGGTTCAGCTGCTTGGCGCCCATCGCCGCGATCAGGTTCACCTCGTCGATCTGGGTCACCGCGGCGAACAGGTCGATGCCCTCGACCCCGATCTCCCGAAGAACGCGCGGGCTGGCGCCGTTTCCCTCGACCACCAGCGCGTCGAGTTCACCCTCCAGGATCGAACAACGTTCCGAGGCGTTATCGATCACCGTCACCTCGTGGCCGTCCGACCCGAGGGTACGAGCGAGGTTAACGCCGACCTCGCCGGCTCCGACAACGATTACTCGCATAGGCGGATTCTTGCGCGTGTGGCGGCTGGGACGGGGGACGCGGCCGCGGCCGCAAGATGGCTATCCTGCCGTGCCCTATGGCTTCGGACCGCCCCACACTGAAAGTTGCCGAGCGTTCGTCGTTCGGTTCGCGCACCTCGCGGCGTCTACGGCGCGAGGGCAGGGTCCCCGGCGTCGTCTACACGGCCGGCAAGCCGGCGCGCCCGTTTACCGCCGATGCGCACACGATCGCCCTCTTTCTCGGCGAGGGTCACACGCTCTTCGACCTCGAGATCGAGGGGGGAAGTGGCTCGGTGCCCGTCGTCGTCAAGGAGGAGCAGCGTCACCCCGTGCGCGGCGAACTCGTCCACATCGACTGCCACGAGGTCGACCTCGACCAGGAGATTCAGGCGGATGTCTCGATCGAGCTCGAGGGGGTCGAGGACGCTCCGGGCGTCAAGGAGGGCGGCATTCTCGAGCACGTCACCCGCGACGTCACGGTTGAGGCGCTGCCGGCCGCGATCCCGGAGAAGCTGACCATCGATGTCTCCGCGATGGTGATCGGCGACACGATCCAGCTTTCCATCATCACTCCCCCCGCCGGCGTCAAGCTGATGGCCGAGCACCCCGACGAGGTCACTCTCGCCACCCTCAACCCGCCCAGGGTCGAGGAGGAGCCGGAGCCCGACGTGGAGGTCGAGACCGAGCTGATCGGCGAGGAAGGCGAAGCCGCCGAGGAGGGTGGCGAAGCCGCCGAGGATGGTGGCGAGGACTCCGGCGACTCCGGCGACGGCGCGGACGAGGGTTAGTCCTCGTGCGGCCCTTCGGCCGCCGCAAGGCGGACGGTGGCGCGCAGACCGCTTCCGTGGACTCCCTGATCGTTGGCCTCGGTAACCCGGGCGACCGCTACGCCGGCACCCGTCACAACATTGGTTTCGAGGTCGCCGACGCGCTCTCCAGCCGCTGGCAGTTGCCCCGGGCCAAGCAGAAGTTCGGCGGGCAGATCACCGACGGCCGGATCGCCCCGGGCGGTCCCCGCGTCGCGATCCTGCTGCCGCAGACCTTCATGAATGAGTCCGGCAGCGCAGCTGGTCCGGCGCGCGGCAGCTTCGGTCTGCCCCTTGACCGGGTGATCGCCATTCACGACGAGATCGATCTCCCATTCGGCGAGATCCGGACCAAGCTCGGCGGCGGCGTCGCCGGCCACAACGGCCTCAAGAGCCTCGACCGTGGGCTCGGCTCGCGTGATTTCTGGCGTCTACGGGTTGGCGTCGGGCGACCCGAGGGCACCGATCCGGAACTGGTTTCCCGCTACGTGCTCGGTCGCTTCAGCGAGGAGCGGGAGCAGGTCGGCGAGCTGATCGAGCGGGCGGTGGAGGAGACCGAGCGACTGCTCGAGCGGATTACTGGAGAGCAGACCGACGAAGAGCAGGAGGAGCCTTCGCAATGACCGAGCCACTGGCCAGGTACACGGTTGACGAGCATGGGATCGCCCTCCTGCAGCTCGATCGACCGGATCGCCGCAATGCGATCAACACGCCGATGCTCGAGCAGTTGCTCGGCCACATCGCCGCGGCCCGCGACGACGAGGGGGTTCGGGTGCTGGTCGTCTCCTCGACCGACCACATGGGCCTTTCCGCCGGGGCCGACATCCGCGAGGAGCTCGACAGGGAGGGCGCGGTCCGCAAGATGGCGCTGTTCGCCGAGCTCTACGACGAGCTCACCGGCTTCCCGAAGCCGACGATCGCGGCCTGCCACGGAGCCTGCGTAGGCGGCGGCGCCGAGATCGCTATCGCCTGCGACCTGCGGATCGGCGGCTCCAACCTGCGGCTGCGCTTTCCCGGCGCCGCGCTCGGAGTCCCGGTCGGCCCGGCCCGCCTGGTCACGCTCTGTGGGCTCTCAGTCGCCAAGTACCTACTGCTGACCTCGAAGGAGGTCGCCGCTGACGAGGCTCTCCGCTGGGGTCTCGTTCACCGGGTCGCGCCGGCGCCGGCCACCGAGCAGGCAGCTCTGACCCTTGCCGCTCAGGTTGCGGCCCACCCGCCTGAGTCCGTGGCCCGGATCAAGCGGATGCTGCACGAGTGGGATGGCATAGTCGAGCGCTCGGAGGCCGAGGGCAGGGGCCAGGTCGCCTGGCAGTCCGAGGGCCCCGGTCTCGGCTACACGGACTGAGCCCCGCTGCCTGGGAGCGCCGGCGCGTTTCACCTGGGCCCGGACTCGCCTGGGACCTAAGATCACGCCTTCAGCCGGGCGCCGCCCGGTCGGTTTCGTTGTCGCTGGAGGCCGTCGATGTCGCTGAGACCACTGCTGCAGACGCTCGAGGAGGACGCCCGGCTGGGCGCGCTCGCAACCGCGGTCGGAGCCGGGGCACGGCCGCACGCCCACATGTCGTCTGGCGTGCGGTCGCTTCTGCTTGCGGCGCTGGCCGAGGATCAGCGCGGCCTCGCGGGCCGTCCGATTCTCTTCGTCGCCGCCGACGATCGCGGCGCTCGCGACCTTGCCCGTGAGCTCGGCGCATTTCTCGCTCCCCGCCGGGTCCGTTACTACCCCTCGCGGGGGACCGGATACGAGTCGCACCTGACGCCCCCGCCTCACCTCGTCGGCCTGCGGATCTCGGCGCTCGACGCGCTCGCGGGCGACCCCGACCCCGAGCAGGGGCCGCCGATCGTCGTCGCCAGCGCCGTCGCCCTCGCCGAGGCCGTCCCCGACGCCTCGCTGCGGCCGGCCGGGTTCGCCCTGCACACCGACGAGGAGGTCGATCTCGGCGATCTCGCCGAGTTGCTCGTCGGGGCCGGCTACGAGCGGGTCGAGCAGGTCACCGACCGGGGACAGTTCGCGGTGCGCGGCGGCATCCTCGACGTCTTCGGGGCGACCGAGGACCGCGCCGCCCGGGTTGAGCTGTTCGGAGACGAGGTCGAGTCGATCCGCTACTTCTCGACCTTCACCCAGCGCTCACTCGGCGACGCCGAGCGGATCGAGCTCGCCCCGGCCGCGGAGATCGATCCCGACCACCGCCTGCTCGCTGAGGCAGCCCTGGATGAGGGGTCGGAGGAGGGGCGTGCCGCCCAACCTCTGGCCGAGCTTCTACCGACCGATCGCTTCGGCGCCTTCCTCGACCTGGTCGCGCCTGGGACCGCGGTCGTGATCGCGGCTGCCGAGGACCTCGAGGGAGCGCTGGCCGACCACCTCACCGACGTTCGCGCGGCGATTCACGACGACGACGTGGCCGCGCTCTACGTCGAGGTGTCGGGGCCTCTGGCCGATCGGGCGGAGCTCACGGTAAGCGCTCGCGAGGGGGAGCAGGAACATTCCTTTAGGGCCTCGACGCCCGTCTCGACTGCTCGCAGCCTGACCGAGGCCGAGCCGGAGCTCGAGAAGCAGATGCGCTCCGGCTACCTGACCGTGGTCACGTTCGAGCGTCGGGGCGAGGCCGACCGCGGCCGGTACGCGCTCGAACGGCTGACGCCCAGGCTGCTCGAGGAAAACGACAAGCTCAGCTCCGGCCCGGCCGTCCTCTTCGCCGAGGCGTCGATTCAGGAGGGCTTCATTGCGCCCGCTCTGAAGCTGGCCGTGATCCCACACCGCCGGCTCGTGCACCGCCGTCGCGCCGACGCCCCGGCGCCGACCCGCGGCCGTCTCGTCAACATCGGCGATCTCGCCGTCGGCGAGCACGTCGTCCACGAGGACCACGGTGTCGCCCGCTTTTCCGGCTTCGATACCCGCACGGTCGCCGATATCACCCGCGACTACCTCGATCTCACCTACAGGGGAGGGGATCGGGTCCTCGTCCCGGCGGACCAACTGGCGAAGATCACCCGCTATATCGGCGGCGCCGGTGACGCGCCGGAGCTCTCCAAGCTCGGCGGCAAGCGCTGGACTCAGCTCAAGACCAAGGCTCGCCGCGCCGCTCGTGAGATGGCCGGTGAGCTGCTCAACCTGTATGCGGAGCGCCAGGCCCGTCGCGGGCACCCGTTCAGCCCCGACGGCGAGTGGCAGTTGCGGCTCGAGGAGTCGTTCCCCTACAGGGAGACGGCCGATCAGCTGGAAGCGATCGAGGCGGTCAAGGCCGACATGGAGTCGGAGCGGCCGATGGACCGCTTGATCTGCGGCGATGTCGGCTACGGCAAGACCGAGGTCGCGATCCGCGCCGCCCAGAAAGCGCTTGCCGACTCCAAGCAGGTGATGATCCTCGTGCCGACGACGATCCTCGCAACGCAGCATCTCGGCACCTTCCGCGAGCGACTGCGCGATTTCCCCTATGAGATCGAGATGGTCTCCCGGCTGCGCCGCCCGGCCGAGGTCAAGAAAGCTCTTGGCGACTTCGCCGCCGGCGATCTCGACATCCTGATCGGCACCCACAGATTGCTCTCCCGGGACGTGCGAGCCGCCGATCTCGGTCTTCTGGTGATCGACGAAGAGCAGCGTTTCGGCGTCAAGCAGAAGGAACTTCTGCGGCAATTCAAGCTCAAGGTCGATGTGCTCTCGATGTCGGCGACGCCGATCCCGCGGACGATGCAGATGAGCCTGGCGGGGATTCGCGATATCTCGGTGATCGAGACCCCGCCCGAGGGCCGCCGCCCTGTCCGCACCTATGTCGGTCCCTACGACGAGGATCTGGTCAAGACCGCGATCGAGCGCGAGTTGCGCCGTGGGGGGCAGGCTTTCTTCCTCCACAACCGGGTGGAGACGCTGCACGAGACCGCCGAGCGACTCAGGGCGCTTCTACCGAAGGGGCGTTTTCTCGAGGCTCATGGGCAGCTCGACGAGGGCGAGCTGGAGGCGACGATGCTCACCTTCATGCGAGGTGAGGCCGACGTCCTTGTCGCGACGACGATCATCGAGTCCGGGCTCGACGTCTCGGCGGCCAATACCCTGATCGTCGAGCGTGCCGACCACCTCGGGCTTGCGCAGGCTTACCAGATCCGGGGACGCGTGGGCCGGTCTCGCGAGCGCGCTTATGCCTACATGCTCTATCCCTCCGAGGAAGGGGTGACCCGGGAGGCGGCGGCGCGACTGGCGACGCTCTCCGACCACACCGAGCTCGGGTCCGGATTCAGGATTGCGATGCGCGACCTCGAGCTACGTGGGGCCGGAGATCTGCTCGGCAGCGAGCAGTCCGGCCACGTCGCCGCGATCGGCTTCGAGCTCTATGTCGAGATGCTCGACGAGGCGGTCGAGGCCCTGCGCGGCACCGACCTCGCCGAGCGCCCCGAGTCGGAGGTCCGGGTCGACGTCGACGTCTCCGCCTACGTGCCCTCCGCTTACGTGCCCTACGAGGCCGCCAAGATCGACGTTCACCGGCGGATCGCAGGCGCCCGCAAGCCCGGCGACCTCCGGGCCTTGCGCGATGAGCTACGGGACCGCTTCGGCCCCGCGCCGGAGCCGGTCGAGGCACTGCTGGCCTTGCAGCGGGCGCGGATCGAGTTCGGCCGCGACGGCGCCGCCTCACTCGAGCTGCGCGGCGGCCGGATCGTCGCCACGGGCCTCGACTACGAATCCGATCGCGTCGCCAGGATCCGGGAGCGGTTCGAGGAGGCGATCTTCTCGCCACGCGAGGGCACTCTGACGCTGAGAGTCCCGGATGCCGACGGCAGCGAGGGGCGGCGGATCGCGGCGCTCGGGGCCCTGACGGAGGCGATCGCCTCGTCGCGTCCCGCGCCCGGCTGAGGCCCGGAGGCGGTGAGGCCCACGTTCCGCTGTGCCCGCCCGCTATCCTCTCGCCCTCGTGGCAGGACTGACCGCTCAGAAGAAGCGCCTCGTGGCGTTCGTGCTGGCCCTCGCGCTGGCGATTGCGGTGATCCTCGCGGCTGCCACGATTGGCCTTGGGCGCCCCGGCGTCCCCTCTGATGCCGTCGCCATCGTCGATGGCGTCGACAACGGCACCGTCACCAACGACGACTACCAGCGCGGCCTCGAGCAGTCCGCCGCCCGCCTCGGCCTCGACGCCCCGCCGGAGGTCGGCTCTCCAGAGTTCGCCCAGGTCAACGACGAGACCATGCAGGGCCTGCTGCTTGCGATCTGGGCCGAGGGCGAGGCCAACGACCGCGGTCTCGAGGTCACCGAAACCGACGTTCAGGATGAGCTCGACCAGATTCAGGAGGGTTTCCAGAATGAGAAGGAGTTCGCCCAGGTCGTCCGTCAGTCCAAGTTCTGCACGCAGGAGGAGATCGAGGCCGACATCCCTCCCGTGGAATGCGCCGACGTGGTCGAGCAGGGTCGCCTGCTCGCGCTCCAGCGTTTGCTCTCGGAGGCATTCTCCAGCGAGCCCGAGGTGACCGACGAAGACGTCCAGCGCTTCTACGAGAACAACCTCGACAGCTTCAAGACGCCGAACACACGCAGCGCCCGCGTGATTCTCAGTCAGAACCAGGCGCAGGTCGAGAAAGCGCAGGCCGACCTCGCCGGCCTCAGCCCTGACGACGAGGGCTTCGCCCAGGCCTGGGAGAAGGCGGCGACGCAGTACTCCCAGGATCAAGCCTCCAAGGATCGCGGCGGACTGCTCGAGGGCCTCGTCGAGGGCCAGGGCGACCCGCAGCTCGACGAGCAGGTCTTCAGCGCCACCGAGGGCGAGCTGGTCGGACCGTTCGAGACCGATCGTGGCTTCTACCTGATCGAGGTCGTCGACTCGACGCCGGAGAACACGCAGAGCCTCGAGGAGGCCGACCCCGGGATCCGCCAGCAGCTTGTCGCTGCCCGCCAGCAGGCCGAGCAGACCGAGGTCCAGAACGACTTCGTCAGCAAGTGGACGCGCCGCACGATCTGCGTCTCTGATGTCGAGATGCAGTTCTGCTCCGGCTTCGTCCCCCCCGAGCCCGAGCCGGTCCCCGGCCAGCCCGCGCCGGCCGAGCCGGCAGCGGTCAACTCGACCAGCCCGATCGAGCCCGGTACGGGCACCCTTGCCCTCGACGGCTCAACCCAGACCGGTCTGCCCCAGGGCCCCAAGGTCCCCGCGCCGCCGACGCCCGATCCAGCCGCCGGACTCGAGGGCTTGCCCCCCGGCGCCGTCCCGGTCGGACCCGACGGCGCCCCCGCGACCGGCGCACCGCCGAGCGGCGCACCGCCGAGCGGCGCACCGCCCGCCACTCCCTAGCGGGTCCCCGGTGGCCGCCGGCGGCACCGGAGGGGAGCGCTCGGCCGAGGCCGTCGCCCGGCTCGATGCGATCACCCGGAGGCTGCGGGTGGAATGCCCGTGGGATCGTGAACAAGACGAGCGCTCGATCGTCCCCCACACGGTCGAGGAGGCCTACGAGCTTGCCGATGCCGCCGCCTCCGGCGACGACGCCAAGCTGCTTGACGAGCTTGGCGATGTGCTCTTCCAGGTGCACTTCCTGGCGCTTCTGCTCGAGGAGCGGGGCGGCGGTGACTTCGCCGCGGTCGCCGAGCAGATGACGGAGAAGCTGATCCGTCGTCACCCGCACGTCTTTGCTGAGACCGAGGTGGCGAGCTCGGGTGAGGTGCTCGCCAACTGGGATCGGATCAAGCAGGAGAAGGAGGGCCGGACCGGGCTCTTCGCCGACGTGCCCGAGAACCTGCCGGCCCTGCTCTATGCCCGCAAGCTCCAGCGCCGCGCCGCAAGCCGCGCCGCCGACGGCGTTGACCTGGGGATCGTGGGTGCCGGCGACGCCGGCGCTCCCGCCGCCGCGGTCCGGGAGGGTGTCGATCATCTCGAGCGCTTGGCGATCGCAGGGGCCGACGCTTCGCCCGCCTCCGAGGTCGACACTCGCGATCAAGTCGAGCGGCTGGTCGGGGACCTGCTGTTCGCCGCCGTCGATCTCGCCCGGCGCCTGCGATGCGATCCCGAGCTGGCCTTGCGGGCCGCGGCACGGCGCTTCGCGGCCTCAACATCAGAGGCGTGAAAGACTCCCACCTCCGATGACCGTGATCAACAACATCCGTGCCCGCCAGATCCTCGACTCCCGCGGGAACCCCACGGTCGAGGTGGATGTCAGCCTCGGAGACGGTGCCCGCGGCAGGGCGGCCGTCCCCTCCGGGGCCTCGACCGGCGAGTTCGAGGCGACCGAACTGCGTGACGGCGGCGAGGCCTTCGGCGGCAAGGGCGTGACCAGGGCCGTCGGAAACGTCAACGGCGAGATCGCCGACGCGCTCAGTGGAGCCGGCGTCGACGATCAGGCCGCGATCGACCGGATGCTGATCGAGCTCGACGGCACCCCGAACAAGTCGCGGCTCGGGGCAAACGCGATCCTCGGCGCCTCGCTCGCCGTGGCAAAGGCTGCGGCGATCGCCAGGGGCGAGCCTCTCTACCGCTACCTGGCCGGCCTCTACGACGGCCAGGGCAGTGACCCGTCAATCCTGCCGGTGCCGATGATGAACATCCTCAACGGTGGCTCTCACGCCGACAATTCGGTCGACTTCCAGGAGTTCATGATCGCGCCCGCGGGGGCTTCCAGCTTCGGCGAGGGCCTCCGGGTCGGGGCGGAGATCTTCCATGCCCTCAAGGGCCACCTGAAGTCCCAAGGCAAGAACACCGCCGTCGGTGACGAGGGCGGATTCGCCCCCGACCTGAGCTCCAACGAGGCTGCTCTCGAGGCCCTGGTCGCCGGGATCGAGGCCGCTGGATACGAGCCGGGCTCAGAGGTCTTCATCTGCCTCGACCCCGCCACCAGCGAGATCTACGA
>Ga0307379_10009250_pt1 | contig 13182 bp, 19 predicted proteins | sample UN2MG_FD_202237 | JGI IMG/M metagenome (GOLD analysis project Ga0307379, IMG submission 202237) | Soil microbial communities from Risofladan, Vaasa, Finland - UN-2 | ecosystem: Environmental > Terrestrial > Soil > Coastal area > Acid sulfate soil | place: Finland: Risofladan, Vaasa | collected...
CATAATTAGCATCATTAGGATTTCCAACTTTATATTTCTGTGACAAGAACAGACTGAAAAAATCATCATCGCTGTTATCAAAGAAAATCTTGGCGGTCTTCGGCATCTTGGTATCACCATACCTACCATTCCAATTCAATTCGTAGGCTGCTTCGTCATCAAGACCAGCAATCCAACCCAACACCAGTTGCTTCAGTACCCAAAACAACATTTCGGGAATCAATAGAATTACCCACTTAATTCCTTTGAAAATCTGGATAAATGGTACAACCAGCATTGAAAACAATACCAACCAGAAGTAAGGACAGCCGTTTTGCATGTCATGTGGGGTCGGTGCATTGTCTTTCAATACGTATTTTAGTAACCTGTAGTGCCACGACTTCTTACTGACTCGCATCAGTTTCGGTTTGTCGGCAACAACAAGGAATTTTTCATCCCCGTCTTGGAGATAGATAATGTCGTTGAATGCGACATCAGTGCCAGTGATTATCTCAACCACTTTAAAGTAATAACCAGCGTTGTTCTTATAAAGGAATGCCTTGAAATTGTGTCCTTTACCGCCATGAGCCTTTGGGTTGTTGTATTCAACAACTTTGTTTAGCATTAATTTCAGTTTCTCGTTTTTCATTTGTTTTTAATTTAATAATATACTTAGAATCTTATCTTTCTTTCCGCTTTGTTTAATACCTTCATTTGCTCTTGGAGTCCTGACGAAATGGTCTTCAGATATCCAAGGACTCAAATCAAGGTCGTCAATTGCAATCCATTTTTCAATCTGGTGCTCATGAACATACAATAGGATTTCATCTGCACGACAGTCTTCCAACTGTGCCACTGACGTAAATTTAACTCCCCAGAGATTCGGAGTGAAATCATTAACTACAGCATTTACGCTATTCCATTTAAAAATTTCGTTCATGATTTCAATACTATATTTTTCACGCCAGTCACTTGATAATATAATAACAGGGTCAATTTTTTCGAGAATTTGATTAAATACTCGCACACATTTTTCGTCAAAGCGATAACAATCGTACATATCATGCCATTTCTTTCGATTGGTATAATATTGATGACTGGTAGCCAGTACCCCGTCAATGTCAAGAAAGATGTGAATTTTAGAGTTCACTCAATAATTGTTTTACATGATTAATATGCTTGCTTGCCATCGGCTTTCCACAAGTGTTCAATTTAATAAACGTTTCAAAGATAGCTTCTTTACTTGGATTTTCCAAATAACCATAGGAAATTCCATGATTTTCGAATTTGTTTTTATCGAATCTGGATAATTGAGAGTAATAATATCCCTTATATTTGAACCTGTCTTCATAAAAATCACGAAGTGTTGAAAGTCTTTGTTTTCCATCAATAACCTCATAATAGATATCATAACTAAAATCACGTTGGGCGAATATGATTTTCCCAATATCAATATTATTGAAAATACTGTCAATAAGTGCGACTTTATCTGCGAGTTTCCAAACGTGTTCACGCTGGTATTCCACATCAAAGTCCACTCCAACATGAATCATATGAAGTAATGAACTGAGTCCTGAATTGAGGTGACGAATATAATGTTTTTCTTCCTGACGAAACTCAGTGTCTTCGACTTTAAACGGATAAATATTATGCCACTCTTGAATATGTTCTTCATCCACGAAACTTGATGGGTCATCACTTCTACCTCGTTTAACTCCAAGACATTCGACACGATAAAACATACCGTCATCATAATTTTCACGAATATAACATTCTTTGTGTGCACCCAGACTCACCCGTTCATCGATTTTAAATTTCCTATGACGGGGTGGTTTTCTCAAAACACCGAGTTCGATTCGTTTCCTGATGTCACGAATTTCGGTTTCGTTCAATCGTTTCTCGTTTTCCTTGGGGTCTAATTTTTTCTTTGCCATACGTCCTTATACGAAAAATAATTTAATATGTTACAAAAAAGGGTAAAAACTTTCGTTTCTACCCTTTAGTGCTGTCAACCTGTTGTTCTTATTCTTCAGTTTTTTCTTCTTCAGGAGCAGTTTCATCTGGTTTCTCACCAAATAATACTTGTCCAATTGCTTCCCTGAATGTTTCTTTAGGAAGCGCACCAAGTGCCATTTGAGGCATGCCATCAATAGGGATGAACAAGATACTTGGAATGCTCTGGATTCCAAACGTTGCAGCCAATTCATTCTGTTCTTCGGTATTGATTTTATAAAAATCAACGTTCTCAAACTCGGTATCGAGTTCTTCGAGGATTGGTGCTATCGTTTTGCAGGGTTGACACCAATCGGCATAGAAATCAATTATTGCGGGTTTCTCGCCCTTAAATGACCATTCTTCATTCTGTACATAGTCAAACACCTTTTCTTTGAATGTTTCTACTGTTAAATTCTCCATAATTACTTTGTATTTAATTTTTTCCAAATGGCGTTACAATACTTGATTTGGTGTTTGCAGTCGTCAATCGGGTTATGTTCTGTTCCCTCAAAGGGAAGATTTGCTTTAACTTGTGGTGCAAAGCTAACCAATGTTCTCACGTCTTTTTCAGACCTGAAATACCAAGGGTTTTCCAACTTACATGCAGAATATGCGTCTTCAAGAATACCAATATCAAAACGTGCACCGTTTCCCCATATTCCGACTTCCGCAACACAATCTTGCATCCACCTACCGAACATATGAAGAGCAGTTGCTATTGGGAGTTTCTTATCATTACAGATAGCATCACGTGCTGCCTGACTTTGTTGTAACCAGAAATAAATAGTGCTGGCTTCAACTTTTAACCCAACATCCAGACAGGATTGAAGGTCAATAACTTTGTAGAATTCTCTACCTGTTTCACCAGTTATTAGATTGAATTCCACAGCACCTATTGATACAAGTGCTGCATTACTTTTTTTGCCCATCGTTTCAAGGTCGAGCATTACATCAGTGTATTCCATATTAATTTGTTTTTATACCGCAAGTGCGTCAGCGACTGCATTAATTGCTGCTGCTCTCTCACGTAATGATAATATATATTTAGTTATTTCTTTGGAGTCATTACTCACATAGTAACCCTTTGAGGTTGCAAGAAGATTCCCCACCAATCCATGAATTCTGATTTGATTAATCATCTTTCGAATACTTGTCTCTTGAACATCATGACCCATTTGAGCCAGCAGATGCACCAATTTTTTATTAGTGATTGCATTTTCTCTACCAATTCTCCATTTCACGAGTTCAATTAGTCGTGGAAGAATAATTTTGTTTTCATTGGTTGATAAACCTTCGGTGATGTCTTCGAAATTTGTAATCATGATTATCAGTTTTTAGTTATAATTAAATTTGTTGTGCAAACATACAAATTATTATTTAAAAAAGCAAGCACCTTACTTTTTCCATCCATGAATCTCGTCAAGTTCTTCCCAGAACATTTCAAGACTCTCAGCATCAAGATGCCTCACATACCATTTCAATGCCATCTGGAATATAGGTCTACGGTATTCATATTCTGCAAGATATTTCGCATACATTGAACCACCGTTATCTTTACTATAAAGACCATTCGCACGCATGTCAGCCATCTTTACGATGATAGCAACATAGTCTTTAACGGTTTTACCCATTGTAAAGAGATGACGTAATAAACGGTTTTCTTCATGAACATCAGTAACGGCTAACACAACCGATGCAACACGTCTGTTACTGGCTTTCTTAACATCATTGAATTGAATTTGAGCATCCTCAATCAAATCATGCCCCGATGCACCTGCACGTGCTATACGATAATCAGCGTATGACTTAAATACTGTTTCATATTTATCAATACCATCCTCAACCATTGTAAGATGCACCGAATAGTTCATACCGTCATAAATACAATTGGCATTATCGTGTGCCAGTCTTGCGAATTCACTAAATGCTTTTAAGTCAAGTTCCATTATATTAGTTTTTATGTTGTTGCATTCAACCCAAGTAGTTTTGCATCATCAATGGTATAAATTTTAATACTATCGAATCTACCATTCCACATCGGGTCATTATCATATAAGTCACCATCACCTTTGGTTTGCAAGAAGTCGATACTGTTCCTATATCTTTTATTCTTGGTATCGTGGACTATCCACCATCCATTAATGGTTTCGCATGGACTTGCAATCCAAACGGTGTCACCATACTCAATTCTGCCTTTAAATAAAATAGACGTACTATCATTCAGTAAACCCATACGCCATTCACAGTCAAGCATTTCCTGACTAATTGCAATCCAACGATGTTCACTGGCTTTATATGGATTAATGCGTGACCCGTCACCAGTAATTGTTGGAGTATCATCACATTGCCTTGCTTCAGCATGGTAGATAGTACCCCAAATATCGTCATAAATAGGTTTGATAACAGGTGGCGTTCCAATGAATTCACTGTGACCAACCATTCCAGTTGAAAGAATCATTATCACAACAAACATTGCGAGTTTATATATTATATTCTTTTTCATTTCATAGAATTTATTCTGCAATTATACGAATATTTTTCGGTTATGTTACATTTTTGTATAGAAAAATAAATACTATGGTATTGTAAATATGAAAAATTTGATTAAGTTTGCGTTATGAAAAAAGATGTAATTGATGGGGCAGGGATGCTTTACTACAAGGAAAACGTTGAGGGTGAACCACTTGACCAAGACACCCCTTTTGAATGTTTTCGTGCTGGCGCATTATTTGTGATTAACGCACAGAAAAAACGAAATAAACGTAACATTTCTGATTATTCTTCGTATAACCTAAAAAAAAGTAACATGAACGATACCGAAAAATTTAGGAAAATCCTAACTAAAATTGAAAATATTATAAAAATAACGGGTTTTTACGTTACCGCCCCCGGTGATGAATCCGTAGGAATATTCCCAGCCACATGGACAGTCGAAAACGAATTTTATTTCGATACCCCTGAAGAACTCGAAGAATTTAAGAAAGAACTGCGAGGTCTTTTCGAATTTTATTGTGGGGAAGTCACAAGCGTTGTGACATTCGAAGAACAACAAGCGCAATGTGATTTGGAAGAACAAGCGTATTACGAAGAATTCCCTACCAGATACCTTATTAAAGACGGTAGTGTTTTCAAAAAAGCAGGTAGCATAGCAATTTATACTGGTAATGCTGCTGAAGGTATTCATACCGAACTTCCACATTGGATGACAGAAGATGGTTATAATGGTCACAACACCGTTATCATCAAATCCACAGACCCTGAGTTTCGTAAAATTCTATTGGAAGAAGCAGGTCGTCTTGAAAGCAGTATCAATAATGACGAATACAGTCTAAGGAATGCCAAATGCAGGCTAAGACTTATTCAGCAGGAATTAAAATATGGAAAGTAATTTCAACTTCCCAATATATAATCCACCGACTAACATCATCTTTCTCGATGTGGACGGTGTGTTGAATTGTCAATTATTTTATACCGAGCGATACAATCACTTAACACGTCACGACAACATACCATTATATAAGGTAGTCAAGAAGCACTTGAAGAAACTTGTGAAGCGTAAAGAAATAGGTCGAATGGAGTATTATAAAAGTGAGATGTGTCCTATGCGCATGTCTTGGCTTAATGAACTCTGTGATGAAACTAATAGTGCTGTGGTACTCAGTGCCTCAATGCGAAGCAGTTGGGATGTTTTAACACTTAATAAAATATTTCATGCCTGTGGTGCTACCTTTACTATTATAGATAAAACACCACGAACAGGATATGAGAGAGGTACTGATATCTCACTCTGGCTTAAAGATAATTGTATGTATTGGTTCGGAGTCAATTATTATGATTTCTATCGTTACGCAATTATTGATGATGACAGTGATATGTTATTGAATCAACAACACAATTTTTTTCACTGTGATAATTATTCGGGACTTACCCCGAACACATGTTATAAAATAAAAAGATTTTTCACACATAAAACATTTTAAGAATGAAAATAATTGCAATCAAAGACAGTAAAAGTGGTGGCTATACAGCATACCATACAGACTTCCCTTCAGTGGTTACTCAAACAGAAACCATTGAAGAAATCAAACAAAATTTAACCAATATTTTCCATGATATTATCATGAATTCCGAAATTGATGAGAAGGAATTAATAAGAACAACAATATGACAGACATTGAAGTAATTGAGAAGGTTCTCAAATCAAACAAACCATCTGACCTGTTCAATGGTGAGTGGAAAACAACTTACCGTAGTTATAGCAGATTGATTCATCCCGATGCATGCGGTCAACCAAATGCTGCTGATGCAATGGCAAAAATGAACTACTACAAAGACGTATTGGAAAATGGTGTCCAATATACCGATGAAGCAGGAGATTTTCGGGTCTTTGAAAAGAAAATCGTGTATCACGTAACCGATAAAAATCGTAAACTATTACAGAAGTCTGTCAGTAATTACAAGCTATTGAAGCAAAAGACTGACAAAGCGTCAGTTGGTTTCCATAGATATCTGCCAGAAAGTGTGGTGCTTGAAAATGACGTACTTACAATTAATTTGAAAGACCGAGCAGTTCCACTCACTGGACAGAAATTACCGCAACATCATGTCAACTGGTTGTTTAGTAGGATGTTCGAGATTTCCTTGTGGTTTAGGAATATAGGGTACTCTCACATGGGTATGAACCCCACAACAGTCTTCGTAGTGCCTGAGACTCACGGCATTATACTGACTTCCTTCTATCATATGAACCATTTAGACCAGAAAGCAAAAACAATCAGTGCAAGATATAAAATGTGGTATCCAACCAACCTTTTTATGAAAAAGATTGCTACACAGGATATTGATTTGGAACTCTGTAAGAAAATTGCATTATATTTGTTGGGTGATAGGAGTGCAGCAGGTACAAAACTGAAGCGAGATGCAGATGTTCATCAGGAGATTTTGACCTTCTTTTTAACCAAGCATCAATGCGAAGTGGAAGACTATAAACAATACAGAGAATTGCTGTCAAAAAATTTTGAAAGAAAATTTTATCCGTTGGATTTGTAACATTTTAAATTTTTTTTCGTATAATTGTATCTCTATTAAATTTTATAAACATTATTAATTAAAAATTGAAATCATGGGTTTAGACAAAGAAGATGCCAAATCTTTCGAGGAAATGGCTAATGAAATGGACGCAGCACCTGAGACAGTTGCTGAAACCACGGAGACAGTTGCCGAAACAACTGAAGAAGTAACCGAAGAGGTTGCTGATGAGACTACTGACGAAACACCTGCCGAGTAATGGGATATTCAGATTGGTCGAGTGACGCATACACTCACCTTACTTCGAGTAAGGGTTATGCGAGTAAAAGTGCTGACGATATTTTCTCAAAAAGTATGAGCAGCGACATGACTCCTTTAAATCTTGGAATCAGAGAAGCACGTGATAGTGATGCACATCCTGAATCACTTGCTGTGATGGTTTTCCTTGATGAAACAGGTAGCATGGGTAGAATCCCCGAAGCCATCGTGAAAAACAAACTCGGTGCGCTTATGAACACCATTATCGACAATGGTGTTGCACACCCTCAAGTTCTTTTTGGCGCAATTGGTGACCATATTAGTGATAGGTCTCCGCTTCAAGTCGGTCAATTTGAATCAGGAACTGAAGAACTCGACAAATGGCTGACCCAAATGTATCTCGAAGGTTACGGTGGTGGTCAGAACATGGAGTCTTATCTTCTGGCTTGGCTCGTTGCTGGTCGTCACACAAGTATCGATTGTTTTGAGAAACGCAATGAAAAAGGTTTCCTTTTCACAATCGGTGACGAAATGAGTTGGGATAATGTGAGTGCGGATAAGTTGAAAGACCTTATGGGTTATCCACAGGGTGAAGACGTAACCGATGTCCAGTTGCTGGAAGAAGCACAGAGACTTTATAACGTTTATCACATTCACATCAACGAAACAAGTTACAGGGATGACCCACAGGTTCTGGGTTACTGGAGAAAAATGCTTGGTGAGAGGCTCATTGTTCTCGATGACTACAATGCGCTTTGCGAAACCATTTCAACCCTGATTGCTGTTCAACACGGTGTTGATATTGTAGACATTACCAGTAAGTTTGATGCAAAAACTGCTGGACTTGTTACTACGGCTCTGGCAACAGTTGTTACTGGTTCGATTGTATCGGCAAGTGACGATGGTGTTATTGACCTGTAAGATGAACTGTACATGATTAAAAAGGGAACTGGTGAAAATTAGTTCCCTTTTTTTGTAACATATTCAAATAGTTTTCGTATAATTGCATATGAGAAAAATAAATCCAGCATATTTTTATGTGTTGCTCGTTAGTCTTTCAGTATTAATGAATCTGATATTCAATTACGAAGGAAATGTGTTGCTTGTCGCAATTGGATTTGGATTTTTTATCATCATATATATTCTCGATAAAATATTGAAAAAATTATGAGAGGTACTGTTGAAATTATTTTGGGAACGCTCTTTGGTGATGAAGGCAAAGGCGCATTTGTTAATTACAGATGCTCTGTTGCTGAAAAACCATTGGTTGTAAGATTCAATGGTGGTCATCAAGTCGGACATACTGTTGTGATTGGAGATAAACGTCATGTATTCTCGAACTTCGGTTCTGGTACACTCCAAGGCGCACCGACATATTGGTCGAAATTCTGCACCTTCAGTCCAACTGGTGTTTTTAAAGAAGGTAAAGTTCTGCGTGAAATGGGTATTGAACCCGTTGTGTATTATGATGCAAATGCAATGGTAACAACACCATTTGATATACTTCAGAATCGCAATCTTGAAGGCGCATTGAATCACGGAAGTGTTGGTGTGGGATTCGGGCAGACCATTCAGAGAAACGAAGACAAGTATCATCTGTATATGCGTGACCTTTTGTATCCTGAAATCAGGGATGCTAAACTCAAAAATATTATCAACAAATATTATAGATTTAACTTCGACCCAAAAGAAGAAAATCAAAACGCAACTACAAGAAAACTTTATAACGAGTTTCTTGAAGCCTGTGATGATTTGGTTATGCGATATAATATCGTTGATGGTTTAAATCATTCCCTTGCTGACCATAACCTGATATTTGAAGGGGGTCAAGGTATCATGCTTGACATGGACTACGGGTTCTTTCCGAATGTAACCCGTAGTAATTGTACCGCAAAGAATGCTGTGGAAATCATCAAGGGGTTGCCATATAAAACAAATATCAGGACATATTATATGACCAGAGCGTATCAAACCAGACACGGAAACGGTCACATGACAAATGAAGGACTTGATACGTCTTACATCATTGACAACCCCAACGAAACAAACGTCAATGGCGGGTTTCAGGGCGAATTCAGAAAATCTGTTCTGGATTTAAATATGTTGAGATATGCTGTCGATTGTGACTCATATGAAAACCCCGAAGCCGAAAGATATATGGTGCTCACATGTCTTGACCAAGTACCTGCAAGAATTCCTGTAACGGTTTTTGGTGAATTAAAAGAAATGGAATGGGATATGATTCCAAGAATGATTGGAATTAAAAATAGAATGGGGTGTTGGTCTGAGCAAGGTTATGATGATAATAAAATCGATTCATTCAAGAAAACATGAGATTCTTAATTCAAAAGATTAACAGGGAAATTATACACGATTTCAGTTTTACTTTACTGGAAAGTGCTCGATATCAAAATTGGTTACAGCAGGACAAGAATGCCGTAACAATAAAATATATCAATTGTCTTACCAATGATAACATTTGGTTTTTTAAGCCATTTCATGAGCATTACATACCAGTGGGAAGTGTGGAATTCGTGTTGTCGTGGATGAAACGTTTTGGTGTACCAACACCCAAACCCATGAATGTTCCAGTGGAATTATTTGATTTTGTTGAACGTGGAATTTTTAACGGTCCTCATTACGATATGAATGATATATTGGATGAACGATTCGTTAAATCCAATGACCACATCAAAGGTTTTAAAGAAGTTATTGATAGTACATATCAATTACCAGAAGGCAATTATCAATTCTCAGAACTCATTGATATTGAAAGTGAATGGCGTTGTTTTGTGTATCAAGGTAAATTGGTTGGGTTACAGAATTACAGTGGGGTTTTCAGTATGTTTCCTGATATCAAAACAATTCTTTATATGATTCATGAATATAAGTCAGCACCCATTGCATATACATTGGATGTTGGTGTTAAACCCATTGTCGAAATAGATGGTTCATTCTTTAATAAAACATTTGTTATCGAATGTCACGATTTCTTTTCCTGCGGACTCTATGGGTTCGCAGACCATAAAATATATCCGTACATGTTGTACAGATGGTTTCACGAATACTTAAATAAAAACAAATGATAACAAACGATTTTGAAAAATTAGTAAAAGAGTTTCCAAAACTCTATAAGAAAACCAGCACAGGTGCAATTCAGGAATGGCAAGTCAGTGTTATGACTGTTAATGACGACCCAATTATTGTGAATAATTATGGTCAGGTTGGTGGTAAAATTCAGGAAAGTATTGAAAAAGTACTCGAAGGTAAGAACACTGGTAGGGCAAATGCGACTACTGCACTTGAACAAGCCGAAGCACAAGCCAAAGCTAGATGGGAGAAACAACTCAAAAAGGGTTATGCTCAAACCATTGAAGATGCAGAGGCTGGTGTAACCGATGATGTTATTGAAGGTGGTGTGTTTCCAATTCTCGCACATAAGTTTGCGGAACAAGGACATAAAATCAAATATCCTGCATTGGCACAACCTAAATTGGATGGTCACCGTTGCACCAGTCAAAATGATGCGGGTGTGGTTACGATGTGGAGTAGAACACGTAAACCGATTCTAAGTATTCCACATGTCGTGAAAACACTTGAAAACTGTTATCTTGCAGATAGGTTTGATGGCGAACTCTATAACCACGATTATAGAAATAATTTCGAAGACCTCACAAGTTTTATTCGTCAAGAAGAACCTAAAGAGGGTTATGAAGTTGTTCAATATCATGTCTATGATTTAGCACTTCCGAATCTCACGAACTACGATAGATACCTGCTTCTGGAAAATCTAAAACCATTGTTCCAATTTAGTCCAATTCATATCGTGGAAACAATTATCGTGAATGACGAAGATGAACTCTACGCATACCTTGATGACTGTCTTGCTCGTGGTTACGAAGGTTGTATGGTCAGGAATTTTGAGGGTAAATACCAATACAAACGTTCCTATGACTTACAAAAACTCAAGAAGTTTGATGATGACGAGTTTCGTATTGTCGATATAAAGGTTGGAAACAAAGGAAGTATGGCAGGTAAAGCTGTATTCATTTGTGAGAAGTATAGGGATGGACAACCACTACCCAATGGCGAGACCTTTGACTGTAAACTCAGAGGTAATATGGATGAACTCACTAAGTACGCTGAAGACCCTTCACTGGTGATTGATAAGATACTTACTGTGAAGTTTCAGGGTTATACTAAGTATGGTAAACCCAGATTTCCTGTTGGTGAACGTTTCAGGGTGGAATTGTAACCTTTTCAAATAGTTTTCGTATAATCAAATATGAAATTCAAAGGCACATATAGTCAGAAGTACACTCTTGACAGAGAAGCCAAGGAATTAGTGGTCGAAGTCGAGTTGAAACAGCATGATGGTTTAGTTCCTGCTGGAAAGAATATCTATTATGGTGTGGCAACAGCCAATGGGAAAGAGATTAAACATAAAAGTTTACCATACTGTGTTAATGCGGAGTATATGGCTGAAACCATTGGTCTGGAAATTATTGAAGCATGGAAGACCAGAGCCAAGAAAGAAGGAAAGAATTTCAGATTAAAAAGAAAATAGTATGAAAGCAAAAGCATTACGTTATAAAGCAGAGTTCAATGTCTTTCAAGAGTTTGTTTGGATTCAGGAATATGGTGGAGAACCACAGGTATTCACTTCAGACCTACCTTATTTACAGCCAGAGACAGCTACCATTGAAGGTATGAAAAAACTGTTTGAAGAAAATGATATGTACGAGGGTCTTGATTTAGATTTGGATAAGGTCGAACTCGTGGAACTTGAGGTAATTGATAGTGGTGAGATTGGTGCTGATATCCGAAACAAACTCAGTCCATATAATAATCTAGTGTCACTCGTTGAACTTTATCTCAAAGAAACCAATGTGGATAAACAGGCTATGTTGAAGAAATTTATTTGGAAAGAAATTAAACAAAGTAAGAAAAGTATAAAATATATTGCGAATCTACTTTAGATTATATACATTTGTAAATTAATATTAATAAAAAAAGAAAAAAATGAAAACAGGAAGTATTATTGGATTAGGAATTTTTGGTGTGCTAGTTGTTGCAGTTATTTTCTGGGCAGTTGGTCTTTCGAATACCTATAACAAAAAAATGGAAACTGGAAAGGCATTCCAGAAAAACAGTGAAGTTGTATTCGACAACACATGGAAAACAATTCAGCAACAGGCTGGTGTAACCACAGAGTACAAAGAAGGTTTCAGGGAAATCTATGTTGAACTCATGGATGCCCGTTATAAGAACGATGCAGGTGCTGGTCAGCAAACCCTTATGAAATGGGTAACTGAAGCCAATCCAGAATTTGATGCAAGTCTTTATAAGACCTTGATGAACACCATCGAAGGCAGTCGTAATGCTTTCACTATGGAACAGAAGAAACTTATTGACATCGACAGGGAACTTAAAACCATGAAAGTTACTTTCCCTAACAGTCTGGTTCTTGGCAACAAACCTGATTTGGAAATCAAATTAGTTACTAGTGCAAAGACCGAAGATGCGTTCCGTACTGGTCAGGATAATGAGGTTGACTTGTTTCCGAAAGAGAAAAAAGAGTAGTTCTTTGAAGATTAAGTCTTTCTGCTGAAAGCAAACAGTAGGTTCTGTGTCAGAATTCTGGAAGTGTCCATAAGAGTCCAGTTTATACAAGCAGAGGTTCACCTACAGACTTGTGCAAGGGTCGTTGTTTGTTGTAAGTAATTCGTTAACCCAGCAATGTGAGATTGGGTGAGGCGGTGTGCAGAGGTTTGGGTCTGCATGGATTATTCCAAATTGCAATGGGACAGAAAGATTTTTAAATGCGTGGGTGACTGAAGGGCAAAAGTACCGTAGGGAATACGGAGTCTGTCTGAGGGAAGGTGCACCAATACCTCTTATAGTTCGGGTTCGAATCCCGAC
>Ga0307379_10009251_pt1 | contig 13181 bp, 14 predicted proteins | sample UN2MG_FD_202237 | JGI IMG/M metagenome (GOLD analysis project Ga0307379, IMG submission 202237) | Soil microbial communities from Risofladan, Vaasa, Finland - UN-2 | ecosystem: Environmental > Terrestrial > Soil > Coastal area > Acid sulfate soil | place: Finland: Risofladan, Vaasa | collected...
ATGAACCAACTGCTGGACATGCAGCTATTGGTTCGTATGGCGTAAACATTACTTCGATACCACAATCAGGTGGAGCGACAAGCTGGAATGCAACCGCACTCGCTGCTATTAACACTCAATGCGATACGGCCTTAACGGATTACGGTGCGTCAACGCATTCAGCTAATGATGTGTGGCAAATCGAATCGGGTGCTGTCTGGGATTCGGCAACAGTATTTGGTTCGATTGTTGCGACGAACCTGGACGCTCCGATCAGCACCACCGATACCGCAGTCGATGCAATCGCAACCACAATCGGGGTAGCGGGTATCGGGCTGACTGACCTTGGCGGCAGCGGCAACGATTGGGCGACACCAACCAACATTACGGCAGGAACAATCACATCAGTTACGGGCGGAATAAACACTTTGCTAGGGACGATTACGACGCTGGACGGTTTGGACACAGCACAAGACACCAAACACGATGCGACCGGCACGCTATTTCAAACGTATGGCCTAGACCATTTGATTAGTTCAGCATTGCCAACAAGCTGGGCAGCGGATGTTGCGGCTGGATCAGTGTTAGACCAGATTGCGGACGACGGAACTGCGGCCTACGACCGCACAACTGATTCATTACAAGCAATTTCTGATGGTGGGGGTGGTTTAACGGCTCAACAAATATGGGACTTTGATTTAACCAATACTTCCGCTGGTGATGATTTGGGAGGAAACGTATTATTGAGTTTAGCTTCCAACCCATCGGCTTCTGATAATGATGATCTTAACGATTACATCCGCGACAATGGTTTAGGAGTTCTGCAAACCGAGACTGAAGAACTGCACATTTGTTCTCAAGCACCCACGACTTATACAGAAGCTAAAACCACCTATTCTCTTGGTAACAAAGTTTCTCCAACTGTAAGTGCGCCCACCGATGGTACAGTAAGCGGAAGATCGTCAGTTGTCTCTGCTATTACTGACGGTAACGTCACATCAACTGGGGTTGCTTCCCATTTCGCTCTTGTTGATGTAACCAACACAAGATTGTTGGCATGGGGAGCTTTGACTTCAACTGCGGCTGTGACAACTGGAAACACTTTTACCCTGGGTGAAATTGAAATCAATTTCCCTGATACTTAAACAGATCCAATTGTTTTTCGGGATTACCGTAGTAACCAATGAGATTTAAAATCTTGTCGGCCTTCCGTATGTACCAATCGTAATCAATATCTGTGGGTATCTCTTGAGGTATTTCCATCAGAGGCATTCCACCTGTTGAATCCGAAACCGTGTTACCACTCGTGGCGTAATTGATCGAACCGTACTCGTGCTGACGCATGTACCAGCGAACGACACGACCGAGGTAGACCCCATCCTTAACCGCGCCTCCTTTGACTTTGCGAACAAACAGGAACTGTCGAATGTCTTTACAAGCACGAATAGTCTTTTCAACCGGCATCCGATCCCGCAGAAATTTCTTAACCGCGACCAGCACAATATCTCCTGTTGGATTGGATGTCATCCATTCCCTACTGTCAGGCTTGAGCGCGAGCGGTGAAATCATCGGACCTTTGGCTTTGATTTCTCCGTCCGTTTTAATTGCAATGTAGGAATTGACGTTCTCTGCCCACAAGGATGCGTATCGCGTCTCCTCTGTCTCAAACCCCGTAATTCGTTCCCAATCCATGCAAACCTGCAAGTAGTCGTCATATCGCGAATTTGGGACTCTGGTGACCACCCCATCTGTATTGGCTGAGATAACTGGAATCCCTATCCATTCCAACATTTCAATAAGCATGAGTAATGCCAGTTGGCCGGTCAGGGTGATGTGGATCAGCAACCATGGAGCGTAGATGCAACTGTACTTGTTGCTGGTCTTACCAAAGGTTCCATTGATAACAATCTTGAGTGAATCGCTGGTTACCTTATCCTTGGCATCTTTAGCTTGAATACGGGATTCGTATAGTTCCCGATAAACCTCCAAGAAGTCAGGACCGATGTGTTCTGGATACCAACCCTGGTTTAAAATGATGCAAGGATAGTAGCTGGCAACATCGCGGTCGATCAGCATAGTTTCGTCGTCGGCCTGATGCGCGGTTGACTGTTCGCACGAATGCAGACCACCGCGACCAATAGTGTATTTTGTTTGCCCGATATGGATCTGGATTTTCTTGTAAGGATCAGGAAATTGAACCTGCCCGTTCTCATCAACGATCATCTTGATTGAACACAAAGTCCACAGCAGATTCTGCAAGACCGGAGTGTAGAATTTGACCCATTTCGGTGGCTTGTATGTGATCTCTGTCCCCTCTGCAATCTTGGGCGACCGAGGAACTTTTCCTTGTCTCGATTCAATCTCGTGGGCAATCACAGCCTCGGCAATTTGTGCGTCTGATTTTGATCGTAGGTCAATCTCGTATCGAAGCCCCAACCTCTCGCGCAACTCAATTGGTTTTTCCAGTTTCTTCAAAAGGAAACCTGTACCATCCAGATCGTTGATGTTGTAGGTCTTGACGACTTCCATCTCATCTTTGGTTAACGTGGCATTGTGATGGTATGGAAGATCCTGAAGGTAAGGCGCACCGAGTCTAGCCATGTATTGTTTGAGCGACGTTGACTGTGGTGAACCTGGAGCGACCGAGAACAAATCAATGTGATTGGAATAACCCATCTTGAAATCAAACTCGCGTTCAACTTGCCACGGTCGATGATTACCTTTGATGATAAAATCTGAAACTGCTTTGAGTTTGTCGCAAGGATAACCGGCAAGCGCTGCCCACAAGATTGGCATGTCGTAGGTCAGGGAATTGAAACCGACAAGGCGAATTGAATCCAAGATCCATTTCAGCATTGCCGGATTGAAGTCGGTGAATTCAGATCGCTCCAGCGTGACAACGTAACCAGTGTTATAGCACTTGAATCCAGCGAAAAAAAAGTTGCGGTAAACTTCAATGTCGAACAGGAATGTTCCGCCATATTGCTCGTACAATGTCTGCTCGTCAAAGAAGTAAACCGCTTGCGGAGTTGGCGGCGCGAGTCGGAACTCGGAGCGCAGGCCTTGGATTAGCATGAAAAAAACTCGGTCTATTAAAGCGCATTTTTCGGTAGGTTACGGTCGGCCTTTGTCATCAGAATTGAAACTCCAAAATCTCAGGGTACTTGCCGTTTGACAATACTTTAATTCGATTGGTCTGTCGGCATTCATCAAACCTTTCCAATGCTTCCTGCGCGGTCTTGGGAGGATCATCAGGGCTATGTTGCCTCCACCAATCGACAGCGCGTTTACGCATCAATCCTTTGTGTTCAAATCCCAACCAGACCGGAAACATCATGTGACCGGAAAAGTAATTAACTCGAAGTGAGTCCGGTTTCCCTGCCTTCTTGTGAATGTTGTACGTTCGCAAAGTGACCGGCCAGGTATCTATCTGAGGATCTTCAATTCGCCTGATAACTTCTTCGGTCGATGCCTGTCGCTCCAGCTTGGTCTTAAAAATGAATTCGTAATTACAATCTTCGTCGCAACAGAACCGAGCAGGAGTGTAGTTGTAGGTGCCGCACATGGGGCAAATCTTGACGGGTACATCCCCGTTCCCCTTCTTCCTGCCCTTTGGGATCTGTGGATCATTGATCGGTCCAAGACGACCAATATTGCCAGCATAATCAAGCACCATGCAATTGTGTTTCTGTGACATCTCGATTGCCTGTTTGCGATACTCCAGATGCCTCAGTTGATCCCAGTCAAACGACGGATGGAATGCCGGACGAGTACCTCGCCCATACTTCTGGATATGAAACACAACCGAGGTTGTTGGCCGCAGATCCACAATGCAATCAATCAAAGGATGATCGAATCCGACCGTACCAATGTTGTTGACGACCAATGCACGAAACCGACCAGCCTTGAACGATTCAATTCGTTTGTCTCGTTCCTCACTCGTGATTTTTGGATAGCCTTTAGCGTTGGAATGAATGCACGTCGTATTGATTCCGCGAGCGATTAACTTCTCAGTAATTTCCAACGTGTTCTTGATCCCTGCCGCGAACACCAACCAGCAATGCCGATTCTTGGCGACTTCCATTGTCTCGGCCAACGCTGAATCAATGATGTGCTGCTTGCGAATTGCCTCAGCCACTTGAGCCTGAACAAAATCGCCTGCCTGAACCTTAATGTCCGATACATCAATTTCACAATTCATGTGCTTTGTGACCAACGGAGCAAGGTAACAGTCATCAATCAGTTTGGTAAATGCTTCGACTCCCGTAATGTCGAAACAGATGTCAGTGAAGATCCTGGTGCCACCATTGAGAGGATAGTCAGTGAGCATTCCCTGACCCATGCGAAACGGGGTAGCTGTCAAACCCACAACTTTGAATCGAGGATTGAGTTGGAGCATTACGTCGATGAACTGCTGGTACATCGAGTTGTCATTGGGGCTGAGTAACTGAGCCTCATCGACGAACATAAGATCCCGATAACCGAACGCGGCAGGATCTTTGATTGCAGACTGAATGCCACCGAAGATGATTGGTGCATTTGTCTCGCGCTGGTTGAGTCCCTCCGAATGAATTCCAACGGGTGCCATTGGCCAAAGATTTTGCAATTGTTTTGCATTCTGCTGAACCAATTCTTTGACGTGAGTCAGGGAGATAAATCGTTGCGAGTTGCAATCTGCCAAAGCACGTTGCAGAAATCCGGCTTGCACTAACGACTTCCCAGTGCCTGTGGGCATCGCGATCACAGGATTACCATGCTTCGTTTGGAAATAGGAATAGATTGATTCTATTGCCTGTTGTTGGTAGGGACGCAGGTACATTATGAGTGACGCCAGTTGGGGAAACCTAAAGATTCCAGAAGAAATCCAATCTCATTGGAGGTAGTTTTACCGCAATGTCGAATTTGAGAAATTTGACGACATCCAATCAACATTACGTTTTTACAAGTGATAGGCCAAGGGTAATCCCCTCTAATTGATTTATACACGGATTCTGTTTTCAAACGATCAAAGACCGCTTGCCCTCTCGAACCTAATCTGTGAACAGGAAATAAAATATCAGATGTTGGATTGGTTTTGGTTTCAGAGTTAGATTCTAATGCAACAGCAATACGATCTAACGCGGAAATCAATCTTTCTACTTGATTAGGATTCATCAGATCCCCTTGTGATCCGAACATCCAATTTGAATCAGGTTATCCCCAATGATTTTTTGATGATGCTTGCAAACCCATTTTGCATCAGCAATGGGCGCGGCATGGACGCAACTGCGGCAATTGATATCGACCGGATCGCTGTAGTGGCAAATGTCTTTGAACGAACAGAACTTACACTGGAAGTCTGCGGGATTCATACTGATCCTGACTGGAGGTAGATCAGTCGGGTTGTAGATGATGTCGTTTGCTTTGCGTAGCAACTCCTGCCCATAGGCAAAGTCAAGTTTGACAATCTCCAAATGGATTTGATCATTGTTTTTATTGACAACGATGTAAGCGCCGTAATTGATCCCGCGTTTGACTCCACCGACGCACATTTGCGCCCAGTGCTGAGGTTTATTTAGCCTTAAACCTTCCTTGGCTAATTTCCGATAAGACGCATCGTTCGCAGTCTTTGCCTCAAACAAAACCATTTCATCGAGGCCAAACTTGGAAGGCAAACGACCGATTGAATCAAGAGACAGACCAAAGTGATCATCGAAGTCAGACGACTTCCATTGCTGACCTGTTGCCGGATCAACGTCATAAATTTCGCATCCGATCCCGCGAAGATAAAACCAGAACCAGGGTTCCTCTCGATGCCCGCGCTGATGCAGACGACGCATTTGCCCACGAGTATGGGAACATCCTTCGCCAGGATTCTCCTTCTTAGCCCAGCGGAATGCGTACCAGATTTTACGTGAACATCGCTCGCCAATGACCGAGCCGCCAAGATGGTTTCGCCAACCTCCATCGAAATAGAAATCGCAAAATTCGTCAATCTCAACGAGCATTGTCTCCGCTACCTTGGCGCGGTACTCGTGATCGTCGAAGTTACCTGTCGCTTCGGGGTTCAATTCATTCATTGTTTATCCGTCGAATAGGTTACGATTGCTTGCATAAATTTGTAACAGTAAAGACCATCTGCTCGACGACCTACTCGGATTGCTGTTACTCCCCCAATTGGTTGCCATTCTCTTTGTATGTGAGAACTAACCTTTGTTATTAAATCGGTGAGTGATGGTGCGTCAAGAATAACGTAACTTGTAATTTTGCTCATTGCATTAACTCCCAAGTTCAATAATTAAATGAACTACTTTAAGTCGTTGCTCTATGGACATTGCTTTAACCGGAGGTAGTCCAAGTGGCTCAAGTAACTCATCGACATGCTCAATTGCACTTGTTAGCTCTCTAAGGTTTTTATTAAAAACCATAAGCATATTTTCCAGTTTTTCAACTTCCATGCATCACCTTCCAAGCGTAAGCGAAAATCAAAAATGCGATTGCCAATCCGATCAGGCAGCAGACAACAAAGCAACCACAACCAAGAAAAAATCCATATGGATCTTTTACATCCGAATCGCCCATGCCTCGTCCATTCGTTTCTGGATTTGCAAGCATGTTTCACCATCTATTTCTGTTGTAATACCATTTCTTCGTAAACGCTTCGCCGCGACTATCGTTGTCCCACTGCCACCAAATGGATCGAAAACAAGATCACCTGGATTTGAGTAAGCAGCAATCAATCTCTCCACATAAACCAGCGGTAACTGGTTCGGGCTATGCGCCCATCGTTCTTTGTTGTTTCCCTGCACTCGTCCCCAGTAAGGTTCGTTTTCAAGGGGTTCCAAAGGAATCAAATCTTCGGTTTTCAAACCCCAAACTGTGCCATGGGGAATCATGCCTTTGAACTTTGCTTTTTCTACTCTCTTGTCTCCCATCCTCAGCCTTACCGATGGGGTCAACACGTTCTCAACATTCCATTTCCGCTCACCTGCCTGACGCAGCACTATCGCGCGGCAGTTTGTTTCAATGAACTTGTTGTAGGTATGCTGACCAAATTGATACGACCAAATGATCTCCTGTTCAACACGTTCCAGCAAACCAAGTCGTTCAATCGCGACCGTCATTTCCCTGCAAACTTTGTTGCTGCCGTGGCAGACCAAAGCAGAACCAGGGTTCAAGTGATTCCAGCAAGACCAGATCCATTCCTTCAAAAATTCCTTGTATTCCAAATGCTCAATGTCGTCGATGTACGTGGCATACTTCTGGCCGATGTTAAATGGTGGATCGGCAATGATGAGATCAAATTTTGGCGTCCACAAACCTTTCAAATACTTGCGGCAGTCTTGATTTACAACTTGATGCTTCATAAAAATTTCGTCCCATCGGAATCGTTACTGAATTCCGCAATCGCCCGACGATGCTTGATGGAGTCAAAGCGCGACGAGAAGAAAGTTGATTGTCAAAAACGGATGTGCAAAAATTTTTGAATGGGACGAAAAAAAGTCGGTCCATTAAAGCGCATCAATAATGCCAGCGACGGCACTCCTGACACCAATGCAGATGCAGATGTTGCTGAAGCGGTTGCCGGATCTGGTACTGCTGCTGTGGGTAAACAAACGTCGGTTGGAAATACAGGTCAGGATAAATCGGACTTTGGAATCGAACCTGATCTCTCGGTCGAACCTTTGTGTACCCTGACAGTGCCATCGCATAATCAACGTCCAGGTTGTATTCTTGTGCGTACCATTGCTGCGCGTTCGTTACAGAAACAGCAGACAACAAGATCACAATCGTCAGAAAAATTTTCATTTCAATTCTCCAAAAGTAAAAATTTGCGCTGGATGAGTTTCAAGTCTTTTAATCGGTTAAAGTTCGTCGGGCAGGATTCGAACCTGCATCTGGCATGGGACATGAATTACCAGTGAGCATCATGTCTTGTAGACTGACCACAGTCGGACCGACGAAACCATTCTCAAAAAGGAATTCCATCTTTCCACCCAGTTCCTTGACATGGATGGCACCTGTCTCCTTTACTGTTGCGGCCAAAACCGCGACAAGCCTTGCATTGCATAGTTGAAGGAATTCCCTGCCTTTCCTGCTCTGAATTTCCCCTTCATGATCCGTTTGGGGGAGCCTGGTTCCAAGGCATTGCTGCCTGCTGTGGCTGTGGAGGCTGCATCAACGGTTGCTGCGGTTGCTGCTGTTGCGGTTGCGGCTGTTGCGGCTGTTGCGGGGCTTGATTAAACCCAGGTTGCTGCCATTGCTGCGGCTGTTGCGGCGCTTGCTGCGGCATCGTAGGTTGAGGGAATTGCGGCGGCGCAGATGCTTGAGTCGCGCCACCTTGATTCGCCTTGCGACCATCCAAGAATCGAACTTCGCGAACCTCGGTGTAACCGGAATCGCCTTTCTGTTGGCCGACGATGCAGCGGAAAGGCTTGTGGTAGAGGATCGAACAATTGTTCTGATAGTTGAACGCTTGGGCGACTCCACAGACCGCACAGTAAGCCGACAATTGCCGCGCAGCGATCTCAACCGTTTGTGGGTTTGCATTACCCAGATTAAGACGTTCAACTCCTGTTTGCCCTTTGTGCGGACCTTCAAGGATCTGCATTGTCAACGCGAGATAACTGCCGTCGCCAGCGCGAGTCATCGCCATTTCACTAGACACAATTTGCACGACATGACCGTTGCTGTCCGAAATCGGTAGCCCTGGTACAGTCCCAGTGGCAGGAGGAAATTGAGTAGGATCGAAAATTCCTGGTTCTTGATTCATATTTCACCTTGGGGAAAATTAACCTGCTGCGATTTTGGTAAAAATATGCTGGAGGTGCGCAGGTTCATAAACTGCCAGCGTATCGGATCGTGTTTTAGCTTCGTATTGTGGGTTCCGGCGAGTAAGTACAGAGTTCTGAAACGCGCCGGTCTGCGGATCAGTGCTACTATTGACGAAGTAAAGTTCGTCGAACAAGTACGGAATATGCGGAGCGATCACCCTGCCTGGAAACATAGGACCGTAGATCATGCCTCCGGTCGTAGCGTCCAAAACTTTGTCAAGTTTAGCGATCATGTACACGAATTGTCCCGTGTTCCAATCGCGGAGTTCGCGACAAAAAGCCATGACAATTTCTGCCATTTTGCCGTAGGCTTGCAAAGCATGTTTTGTCTTCGCAAGTTCCTCGCGCAAGACAATGTCAGCAAATTCAGATAAATCGTCGATTGCCAAAGTTTTAAATTCTTGCCCTGCGGATGTCTTCGCCCAATCGAGAAATTTGCGGAAATCATCTGCGGAGGTAATGTTGGTCGCGGGAATATTAAATCGACGCAGGGACACCAATCCCGCATCTGTACTTGCCACTATTGGATTTGGCGCAGTTGTGACCATTCGCGTTTTTCCAGATCCAGTAGGACCGTAGGCAAGAATCGTTTTGGAACAAGCTAGCCCCTGCGTCGAAAATATTTCCATCTCAGTCTTTCAAAAATTTGTTCAATGGAGGAGAGTCATCTGTGCAAGCACGCACATCAGATTGTTTGAAAACAGGATCAAGTTCCGTTCGCAAAATTTTCACTTGCTGTGGCGCTTGAATCCCAATCTTTGCATATTTACCTTTACCAACCCAACATAATGTAATTTGAATATCATCACCAATGTTAATTGATTGATTGACTCGTCTGGTCAAAACTAGCATTTTAAAATCCTTTTCAAAAAATGCGATAGTCGCGTTAACGACTATCGCTCAAATTAACATCCAGTAATTAAAAACGAAAGCAATGCCAAAACGATAATCGCATCTTGGATTGCTTTAGACATGACCGTTGCTGCCTTTCTTCGCCTTTGGCTCAACCAAAGTTAACGAAGGAGTACCAGGTGTAACAGTCAGAATATCTTCGATCAATCGCAATTCCTGCTTGGCAAACTCATCGCCGTCCGAGGCTTTTTCCTTCAGCAGTTTGAATTCGCTGATTGACAATTCATACTTCTCACGGAAGATACGTTCCGCGACATCAGGCGCAAGTTGTTCACGAACTTTTAGGACATCCTTGTTCGCGAGATTGTAATACTGCTTGCGCTCGCACTTGAGTTTGTACCCGTTGCCGAGATCATGATTCATCGTGCCAGCAACTTTGCCCGGATCAAACAATCGCTCATTCAACTCAAGACGCAACTGCATCTCAGTTTCCTTGGCAGTATCGAGAGTCTGTTTTGCCAAAAGCCAATCAGCGAGCAGACGGTCACGGTCGGCAGGAGTGAGAGGAGCAGGAGCAGCAGGTTTTGCGGCAGGCGCAGGAACTGGAGGCCAATTAGTAGTCGGAGCAGATTTAGTCGTGGTGTTCATGATTGCCCTTTCTTCAAGCAAGATTTGAACAGAAATTAGTAACGTGGTCACATCATTACATACTATTCGGCATGTGTCAACGCTAATTTGAATAAAAATAAATAAAATTCTGCAATTTACAAATCTGATAGGGTAATGTATGTTGTCCGAACCAAGAAAGGAACAAGTTATGGCAAAAACTGCTACAAAAATTGACCTGACTCCACGACTGCTGGAGCATACCCACAATTTGCTGATTACCCGACCGCGCAATCTGACCATTGAACAGATTACCGAAACCACCGGCATCTCAAGTAGCTGGTTGGCAAAATTCGCGTCGGGATCGGTCAAAGATCCCAGCGTTAATACGGTCGAACAATTGTACGTCTACTTGTCGAATAAACCTCTCGATCTCTAAACCCGAATGAAAAAATGGAATGGTCATTCCCGAAAATATTCCTCACGAATTGAGGATGCGGGATCAGTGGGTTGTTTGGAAATATACGAACGGAACTAAACCTCCGTACAACGCAATCACTGGTGAACTCGCGTCGTCAACGAATCCTGCTACCTGGACATCTTTTGTGAATGCGATCTCGGTCGCGGACGCATGGGACGGGGTCGGTTACGTGACGCATGAAACCGATCCGTACACATTCATTGATTTGGATGATGTGGATGATCCGATTCTGCGTGACAAGCAAATCGCAATCGCATCTTACTTCGGCAGCTATGCGGAGACTTCTCCCAGCGGTAAAGGATTGCACATCATCTTGCGCGGGACAGTCCCGAGCGCAATCAAACTTCCTTGGATCGAAATCTATTCGCATTCGCGATACATGACCGTTACCGGAAATCCTTGGCGCAACACTCCCATTCAGATGGAACACAGCAAATTGAATTTGTTGTGGGAGCAACTGAATCAGACCACAAAAATGGATGGTCAGGTTGTTGAATCAAATGTCGCGAAAGAAACAGACCAGGAAATTTACGCTCGCGCATCGGCTGCGCGAAATGGTCAAAAGTTTGTCGATTTATGGAACGGAGAATGGAAGAAACTCGGTTACCCTTCTGCAAGTGAAGCAGATTTTGCGCTGATGAATTTGCTTACGTTCTATTCAGATAATTTCGAACAATGCAAACGCATGTTCATGTCATCTGTTGCTGGAGCGCGGCCCAAAGTTTGGGCAAGAATGCAGAAGTCAGACGACTACCTGCGTCGAATGTTCAACCGAGGTTTTGACAATCGAGTTGAATTGGTCAACCTCGACAAACTCAAGCAGGAAATGAATTCGCTCCTGCTGGACAAACAAAATAAAGAAGTCGTACAACAAAATGGTCAGCATGTAATCGAAGTTAAACCTCAACCAACCATTTTTATTCCACCACCGACACCGAAACAGATTCCTGTTTCGATCAACGATACCACCTACTCACTACCGAGCGGATTAACGGGAGACATCGCGAGATACATTTACGACCGTTCCTACAAACCAATCCCTGAAGTCGCGATTGTAGGTGCCTTGGGAATCATGGCAGGATTGTGCGGCAGATGTTACAACACCAACACGTTTGCCGGTCTGAATCTCTATTTGCTATTCCTTGGTGACACTGGAATTGGCAAGGAAGAAATGCGAAAAGGCATTGATTCACTGACCAATGCTTGCAAAATGACTGCACCCACAATTGATCAGTTTAAAGGACCGGCAACTTTTGCGTCTGGTCAGGCGCTCGTTAGTTACCTGGCCGAGCATTCGAATTGTTTCCTGTCAGTCTTGAATGAATTTGGAACTTTGTGGAAACGATTGACCAATCCTCGCGCGAGTGGATCAGACCAGGAATTCATCGCGATGCTTTTACAACTCTATTCGATGAGCGGTAAGTCTGATGTGTTTGCGAAAAAAGCATTCAGCGATTCGAAGAAAAACTTTCCTGACATTCGCTCGCCATCGTTTTCATTCATCGGCCAATCAACCAGTCAGACATTCCTCGATCACATTAACGAGGAAACAATTGAATCGGGTTTCCTGCCTCGATTGCTGATCGTCAATTACAAAGGAGGCCGACCACGATCTAATTATTTTGCAGCAACATGCGTCCCCAGTCCTGATCTTGTCAAACGATTTTCAAATCTCGTAAACAATGTCACGCAAATGAATCAGCGAAATCAGGTTTTTCCAATTCCAATGGACGAACCTGCCCAATCTCGATCTTACGAATTTGAAATTGCGGTCGATGACAAAATTAACGCGACCAAAAATTCAATTTTGCGGCAGCTTTGGAATCGCGCACATCTCAATGTCATCAAACTTGCGAGTCTGCTTGCAGTAGGAGACAATTACTACAAACCAAAAGTATCTTTGCAAAACTGGGAATACGCAGAGCAACTCGTAAATAGAAACATCGAAGAAATGTCAAATGAATTTTCAACAGGAATCGTCGGCGCTGTATCAGCGGAAGGCGCTCAGTTCAATGAAGCAATTCGAATCATCTTTGAATACGCATTAGCCTTGTCGGTCGAACCTTATCGCAAATACGGAATGACCGAGGAGATGTTTGAGAAACGAGTCATGCCGTACACATATTTTGCGACTCGATTGAGTGGATTGCGATGCTTCAAGAAAGAATATCAACCGCGCGAGAAGGTTAAGAAGATCCTCCAGCAATTGATTGACAACGGGGATATCGTCTTGATCCCACAAGTGCAAAGTACCGACATGTTCAAGACGATGACCAAGATGTATGCAATTGCCAATGCCGACATCATCCACCGTCACAAGCAGATGATGCACAGGCATTGAAATTTTGCGCGGTACAAACTGCGGCCAGTGCAGAGGATGAATATGAGTAGCAATCAAGACTATGTGGAAACGATGATCCTTGAAGAAGGGGGATAGCGATGGGTGATGA
>Ga0307379_10009252_pt1 | contig 13180 bp, 17 predicted proteins | sample UN2MG_FD_202237 | JGI IMG/M metagenome (GOLD analysis project Ga0307379, IMG submission 202237) | Soil microbial communities from Risofladan, Vaasa, Finland - UN-2 | ecosystem: Environmental > Terrestrial > Soil > Coastal area > Acid sulfate soil | place: Finland: Risofladan, Vaasa | collected...
GGCAGGCGGCCGAGCTGGCCGCACGTGCTCGCGCCCAGCCGCCGCAGGTGCTCGCCCAGCTTGTCGCCGATGCCCGGCAGCTCCGTCGTCGGCAGCTCCTCCAGGAAGGGCTCGAGCTGGGAGGGCCTGAGGACCGTGAGGCCGTTGGGCTTCTCGAGGCCGGCGGCCACCTTCGCGAGCATCTTGTTGGGCGCGACGCCCAGCGAGCACGGGAGGCCGAGCTCCTCGCGGACCTCGCGCTGAAAGGCCGCGGCGCAGTCGCGCGGCGTCCCCCACCGGCGGAACGTCGTCGTGACGTCCAGGGCCAGCTCGTCGATGGAGGCTATTTCGACCACGGGGGTGTAGTTGTGCGCCCGGGCGACGACCTCGCGGATGGCGTGGGTGTACTTGGAGATGTCGGCGGGGACGACGACGGCGTCGCGGCAGAGCCGCCGCGCCTCCTCGGAGGGCATGCCGGATTTGACGCCGAACGTACGCGTCTCGTAGGAGCAGGCGGCGACGACGGAGCGCGCCTTCCGGGAGCCGACCACCAGCACCGGCCTGCCGCGTAGCCACGGCTTGGCCCGCGCCTCGACGTTGACGAAGAACGCGTTCATATCGAGGAAGATGATGACGCGCTCCCAGCGCTCGCCGTAGGCCTCGGCGCCGGGGCCGAGGCCGACGGGCCCGGGCCGCTCGCCGCCCAACAGCGGCCTGCCGTGCGCCAGCCCTGTCGTGGATGCCCACATCTCTAAATACCTGTCCCGCGAAAAGATTGACTAGTTGTACGACAAATCTTATACTGCACCCAGGAAAACGTGTAAGCTTGGAATGGAGCATAAAATGAAGAGCGATACTACAACAAACCTACCGTTCCACAAAAAAGAAACCCATGCTACCGGCCGCGGTAAAATCATTTTAAACAAAGAGCGGTTCCTCGATTTTTTACGGGAAATAACAGCGCAAAGCGACTTGAACAGGCTCAAGAGCAAAACACTTGCACTTAGAAATTTCATAACCCATCCCAAAGAGGATAGTGAGGGTATCACTAATATCGACGGCGACGGAGGTACCATTTCCCGACGCCGCGATATCTTGATCTCCGAGCTAGATCAGGTTTTAGAAGCAAAAACTTTTGAAAGGGCAAAATATTACCTTGACCGACTCGAGCAAAGCGTCCATAAAATAAAAACCACTAAGATCAACGATATAAACCTCGCCCGCTGGAAAGAATACGACACCATAATAACCGACAGCTTGTGGATCCTAGATAAAAGGGATAATTCTGGCGCCCACATCGCTTCGTACTGGGGTAACTTTATCCCCCAAATCCCAAACCAATTGATGCTCCGCTATACCAAGAAAGGTGATTGGGTACTAGACACCTTTGTCGGAAGCGGAACAACGTTAATCGAGTGCCGGCGGCTCGGCAGGAACGGCGTTGGCATCGAATTAAATGCCGAGGTCGCTCGACAAGCGAAAGAACTTATCGCCAAGGAACCAGCTAAAGATAGCGTAAAAACTGACGCAGTTATCGGCGACGCAAGAACAATAGATATCGGATTAGCACTGCGAGAGCAAAACATAAATAAAGTTCAACTCCTAATCATGCATCCCCCTTACCACGACATAATTAAATTTTCCAAAGACGACAACGACCTCTCCAACGCCCCCGATACTAAAACATTTCTTAAAATGCTTGGCGAAGCAGTGGACAACGCGACCCCATACTTAGAAAGAGGCAGGTATTTTGCCTTGGTCATCGGCGATAAATATTCAAAGGGCGAATGGATACCGTTAGGGTTCTTAAGTATGGAGGAAGTCCTAAAAAGGGATTACCTCTTAAAAAGTATAATCGTCAAGAACTTCGACGAGACCCGCGCCAAGCGCAACCAAAAGGAGCTTTGGCAATACCGGGCGCTGGTGGGTGGTTTTTATATATTCAAACACGAATATATATTTCTATTTAAAAAGCACAAATGAGGGAAAACGTATGCCATTAATGAGTGAAAAAGAAGTATTAAACCTGAAGCTGAACTGTATTCCCTCAGTACTCCTTAAAGGATTCGCTTCGAACCTAGGTATTAAAAAGAGCGGGACTAAAACAGACATAATCAAAAGGTTCTTCGAGGCGCGAATTGCCACTCAAACTATAGATGCGTTCATAAAAGAAGCTACCATAAGGAAAATAGAGGATAGAAAAAAACGCATCTCGGACGAAGATCTAAAACAAGAGCTGTCGAAAGTAACTTCTTTTTCATGGGGTGTTATCCAAGGAGAACTAGACCGGAAAATCCAAGCCGAATATGTTAGAGAATTCGTAAGGTATGACGAATTGCTTAGGAGGGTGGAAGAAAACCTTTACGACGCTATAAAAAACTATGTGGTTTGTAGCTGGTACAATCATTGGACCACTGTGCTCATCGAAGAACAGATAAGTACTCATCCAAAAATCGTTCCGACTATAACGGCTGTGAAGGGAATTGATATATTTTTCGGTGGTCAACCGTTCGACTTAAAAGTAACTTACCTTCCCCGCGGGTACGACCCCGTTAACGCAATAAACAACCCTCAACAATTGGCGATTCGCATGTACGAGGGCCAAGGCGCCCAAAGGTTCGGGGCCGATAACAGGTTATTCGTCATCTTACTAGACCCGGATAACCCACAAGAAAGTTGGAAGTTGAAGCGGGAGTTCGATCTCATCTCGCGCAAAATTACCGCCTTCTTCAATACAGAAACGGTATCCAAAAACGACGAAATCATTTTTACCTATAAAAAGAAAACATACGCCACTGTTGCTAAGGTCTTAATAGTAACGGGCTAAACGCCGCTAAACTGCCCGCTGCCCAACAGCGGCCTGCCGTGCGCCAACCCTGTGATGGATGCCCACATCTCTATCGGCCGAGATTAGAACGGGGCCCGAAGGCCCCGCGGTGCAACAGCCCTCCCTCCCTACTCCACGTAGCTGCGCTCGAGGCGCCAGCTCAGCGTCGAGGTGTCGAGCGCCAGCTCGTAGACGGTTCCGCCCACCTTCACGGCGTAGTGGTATATCTGCCTCGAGCCGTCGCGGTCGCGCCAGGCGTAGGTGACGCGCTCGATGGCGAGGCGCCGGCCGTCGTAGGCGAACCACACCGGCTTTATCTTGCCCGACTCCTCGAAGATGGCGCCCACGCGAACGCCGTCACCCAGGTCCACGACGTCCATTTTCATTCCTCAGTATTTTTTCTTATGCCTGAAATCCCCGGCCTTCGTTGACATCGTCTACCGGCCGTGGTAGAATAGCTCAGCCTCAGGAGGCGTAAAATATGGCCGAAAACCAACCGAAGGAAGAACCCGAGATCGAGGTGGTGGTGCCGCAGAAACCGCCCGCGCAACCGGCTAATTTCTTCGTTGTTTCGTACGCCGAAGACGAGTTCGCGCTGGACGCGCTGTACGTCCATCCCGCCGAGTTGCATGCCGCCCGGCAAAACCCGGAGGCCAAAAACGTAATCGGCACCATGGTCGCACGCCTCGCTTTCAGCTACCATAAAGCACTGGACCTCCGTAAAAAACTCGACGACATGATCAAATCCCACGAGGAAAAGAAAAAATGACTACCATATCCCTGGCTCAAAACATCGCCTCCACCGGCTTTGAAATCGCAGATGACGTGATCAGCGAGGCCAGCGAGCCCGGCGTAACAACGGATGAACTTTTCCCTCTCCCCTGGCATACCTTGATTTCCCAAGCGGTCTTGGCGCGGGACTGGGACAACGAGGACGACGCCATCTACGATAATTGGCGGGAGCTATATGGCGTTCCAGCGCGGTGACGTCATACTTGTTCCATTCCCCTTCACGGACCTTACGGCCAAGAAAGCCCGGCCGGCTATAATAATAAGTGGCGCCAGCTATCATCACTCCACGCGTGATCTTATCCTGCTCGAAATAACTTCTCACATCCCCACTCCCCTCCTACCCACCACCTACCTGTTACAAAACTGGCAACAAGCTGGCCTAAAAAAACAGAGCATCGCCAAGGCAGTTCTCTTCACCGTCGAGGAAACTCAAGTCATACGCGCCGTCGGCCACTTAACGCCGGACGACATGGCCGGCGTAGATAACCTCCTCCGCGACGCATTAGAACTCTAAAACCTACTTATAACGCCGGATGACGCCGACGACGCGGCCTATCACCGCCACGTCCTCGTCTTCGCCCAGCACCAGGTCCGCGTAGGCCGGATTGGCGGCGCGCAGGATGACGAGGCCGCCGCGCACGTACATCCGCTTCACCGTGGCCTCGTCCCCCACCAGCGCCACTACGACGGCGCCGTTCTCCGCCACCGGCTGCGGCCTCACGATCACCATGTCGCCGTCGACGATGTGCTCGCCCTCCATGCTGTCGCCCTTGACGCGCAGCAGGAAGTCGCCCTCCGCGGCGCCCAGCGAGCGGTCGACCGCCATCGTCTCCTCGGCCTCCTCCAGCGCCGTGATCGGCGGCCCGGCGGCCACCCGGCCCACCACCGGCAGCTCGAGCGCCGGCGCGTATCCCGCCACCGCCAGCGCCCGCGGCCTGCCGTCCTCCTTCTCCAAATATCCCTTGCGGACCAGCGCCGCCAGATGCTCGAAGGCCGCGCGGGGGCCGACCTCCAAAAACTCCGCCAGCTCCCGCACCGTCGGCGGGAAGCCGTGCCGGCCGGTCAGCTCCCGCACCGCGGCCAAAACCTCGCGCTGCCTGTTCGTGAGTTTCTCCATCGCCATCACCTCTTCCGGCGGCTCGAGCCGCCGCTACCATTATACTCAACAGGAGTTGAGTAGTCAAGTAAAAAATGAAGGCGCCGGGACCCAGCCCCTAAGACCTTTTTTTTCTTAAAATTGTTGACGATACGTTAAACCAGTATTATAATATTATCGTCAAAGCCTTGGTTTCAAACCGTCCAGGAGGAGAGCGGCCATGTTGCGACCTTTAGGGCTGGCCATTATTTTCGCGATGTTCGTTTGCGCCGCCGCGGCATCGCCGCCGCCGGTGTGGTTCCAATACGACGACGGCATCCCTTACCAGCCGGTTTACCGCGAGAACGCGAACGACGGTTGGGGCGTGAAGTTCGTGCCGCCGGCGCCGGGCTACATCCAGCGCGTCAGGTTATACGTCGGCAACCCCCCGGGGCATACCGGCTGGGAAGGCTTCAACCTCGAGATCTGGAATTGGGACGACACCTCGACGACGCCGGCCCCCGGCAAGCGCGTATGGGGTCCGAAGACCTTCACGTACGACCACGGCGGATGGGTGAGCTACAAAGGCATCGACTATTGGTGGAAGGACACCGAGCCCTTCGTCATCCTGGTGAAACAGCGGGAAGGGTACCCGAATTGCGATACGGTTTTTTGCGACCCGAAGCGGACCGAACCCAACCCCAACTGGAGCTACTTCAAAACCAAGTGGTACCCCTTCGAGCTCGTCAACGGCGACCTGATGATACGGGCGTACTACGGCGAGAGCTACCCCGGCGTCGAGCCTACGAGCATCGGCCGGGTGAAGTCCTTGTTCCGGTAGAAAAATTTGGTATAATATAAATAGGGGGCGATCGGTTTCGACGGGGGTGGACGGTAACCAGGTGGCACGTCGCGGCTTCCTGTCGCCGCGTTACAAAGGCGGGAAAAAAATAAACGCGGATAACTACGCGTACGCTTGCTAATTAGTTAGCAGGCCGGCCTCCGGCGGAGCCTTCCCGCGGCGCCCCGGTAGGCCGTCGGAATAGCGGGATAAGCCGAAGCGGCGGCCCCTTCCGCCGAGGACGAAAATTTCCAAGGGGGCTGGCGTAAGGCCGACCCGCCCGCGGGCCTAGCCTTGCGCGAGACTAAAACGCGGGACAAGCGTGTAGAGGCCTGGCAGCCGCACTTCCGGACGCGGGTTCGATTCCCGCCGCCTCCAAAATTATTATTCATATAAGGAGACCTCGTGTGTAATAAATTAACGGAAGAAGAGCGTAAGATCCTAGCGCGATTATACGAGTCGCGTTACGGGCTATTCGCGAACGAAGACGTCCCGGTAAGCTTAAGGCTCATCGCCGTGGCGCTCGGTATTGAAATAGAAGAAGCCGGGGAATTCGTAACGCGTTTACTGGAAAAAGGATTAGTAAAAAAGATTACCGTAGGGGATAGGCCGTTCTACGAAATCACCCTAAGGGGAGCCGAGGAATACGAATATGCCGCCGGATAAAAATAAAACCCGCGAACGGCTGGACCCGGCTATTAAACCCTATTGGGTAAACCAGTACGAACACGATATAGATTTCGCGCAGGGGGCTTATAAGGAAGGTTACTACGCGTGGGCCTGTTTTATCGCACAACAAGCGGCCGAGAAAGCGGCTAAAGCGTTACTTATCCATTTGGAAATGAGTGAACTCGATGACCTTAAAACCCATAATATCCTAAAGCTAGTACGACATGTTCCTAAAACCCTTTTGTTGGATAAAAACGTCGACTTAAATCTCCTGGAAATAAGTGCGACCGAGTTAAGCAATAAGGAAAACATGTCCAGATACCCTAACTTAGACCCGAGCGACCCTCGATCTCCTTTAACGCGCCCGGAATACTCCCCCCAAGAAACTCAACAGGCTATCGAACAATCCGAATTCATTATTAATAACTTAGAACGATTAATGCCCTAAAGGAACGGCCGCACTTCCGGACGCGGGTTCGATTCCCGCCGCCTCCAAATAATAAGGCCGGCTCCGATTGGGGCCGGTTTTCGTTTACCGTATCACGTTCTACGAGCCGACACGCTCAGGCGTAATCCCGGATCAGCGCCACTACCTCCCCCTCCTCCGGGAAGCGGCCCGCTACGGCCTTAGAAAACAAGACGTTCCCGTCAACCTCCACGTCGAAAATGCCGCCGCTCCCCTCTACCAATTCAACCTCCAGCTCGAGCTCGTCCTTGAGCGCAGCCGCCAGGCCGGCGGCGCGGGGCTCGTACCCTCACTCGCCTCAATACGTAATCCTGATTTCCATCTTCCGCCTCCTCGTTATACGTGGCGAAATGTATCATAAGAACGTGCCCGTAAAAAGCGAAAAAACCCGCCCCTTGGGGCGGGTTTCTTATTCCTGGAAAGCGCCGTCGCTACTGGTTCACCGGCTCCTTGACGATCCAGGCGTCGGCGTAGCCGGCGTTGCGCAGCCGGTCGCGCATGGCCTCCGCCGCGGCGCGGTCGCCGTAGTCGCCGATGCGGACTTTATACAAACCCTGGACGTGCTCGACGTAGACGCCGGTGCCGGGGTAGGCCGCGCGGACCTGGTCCGCGACGTTATCGGCGTTGTCCTGGTACGAGCTCGCGATGACCTGTACGCGGTAGCCGTCAATTACGCCGCCGGTATAGGGGGCGGCGGCGCTGGCGGCCGTTTCCCCGGCCGCCTTCTCGGCGGTGCCGGGCCCCTTGGTCGAGAACTCGCCGCCCGCGGCGAACTCGTCTATCTCCTCGCCGACATCCTTATCCGCGGGGACGATCTCGCCCACGACGACGGACCCTTCGACGACGTTCTCTTCCTCGCCGCCGCCGTAGTAGGCCGGGCCGCCGCCGGTACGCCGGCACCCGGCCGCGAAAGCGACGGTAAATATCAAAACGATAATTCCTAGCCATTTATACATCGCAGGTACCTCCCGCGCGTCTCGCGACATCAACCTTTCGACCCTTTACCGGAGCCCAACGTTTAACGCGGTAATTATACTAAATTTCTCGGGCGGCCGCAAGCGCCTCGAGGCTCGGTTTTTAATCGCGGGCGGCCCGGGGCAACGTCTCCGCCAACATCCGCTCGTATAGAATACTCGTCTGGTTGGAGAGGAGGTCCAACAGCTCGTCGTAGACGAGGGGCTCGGCGGCCTCGCCGTTGTCACAATAGATCATCGCGAGCGTTTGGCCGCCGGACAACAGCGGAACCACCACCGCCTCGCCGTTCTTGGGCTCGCCTATCTGCTCGAAAAAGCGCCGGTGGACCGTTTGACCCTGGTCCGGCCTGCCGCGATACGTCGTCTTCCGTTCCGCAACCGTCCGGAATACGGAAGGTTCGTCGAGGGAGACCTCGACGTTTTTGGCCATAATCCCGAGCGGCGTACCGTCGGCGGCGTCGCCGAAGCCGCCGATCCCGCCGGCCACCCCTTCCCGTACGACGAACAACAACGCGCGCTCGTAATTTTCCGAGATGAGGTTTAGGAGGTCGAGCGAGACCATAAACGTGAAGCTCGACTTCTGGGCTTCGCGGACGAACCGCTTGAGCTTCAACAGGTAAGCCTCGAGGGAGCTGATCCGTTCCCGCCACTTTTTCTTCACGTAGACGTTCTCGTAGTTGCGTAACGCCTCGACGACGACGGTCCAAAGTTCGCGGATAAAGTTCTTTACTTCGGGCCCCGGCGGCATCTCCCTTAAAAGGGGCTTCGGCGGCACGCCGACGAGGGCGCGGGCGTGGCGCTCGAGGAGGGCGATACGCAGGGGGTGCTCCGCTCGCGACGAAAGGCAAACAACTTCCAGCGCTCGGGCGGCGCGTTTTAGTTTAACCACCAATTCGGCGGCGCGCGTGCCGCGCTCCTGCGGACGGTCCCCGGCGCAGAAGTCGGCGTCGAGGACGACGACCGGCAAGCGGTCGGCGCGCATCGTGCTCTCCACCGCCAACATTAATTCGGCGAACGATTGTAACGCGCGGCAGTCGACCTTCTTCTTCGCAGCCACCGAAGCTAACAGCGCGCAAAGGGGTTCGTTATCCGAGTATACGTAAACGGTGTGCGTCGGCGGCGCCGGTTCTTCCACATCCTCGGGCGGCGTAACTTCAACCGCCGGTTCGGCCGCAGCGCCTTCGGCGGACGGCTCCGCCGACGGCTTACTACGTTCGTCGAAAATCCTAATACATTCTAAAAGGAGATGTTGGGTATCGACGGTGACACCCGGCAGGATGCCCTCGACCGGTACGGCCACGTCGTCCGCCGGCGCGGCCGCCGTCCCCAACTCGAAGACGAAATCGCCGTCGAGCCAGAGGACGAAGTCGCGGACGGCCCCCTCGATTTGTTCCTCGACCGCGGCCTTCACCTCTTCCTCGCTCAGAAGGCCCGTCTCCACCAGGACCCGCCCCAGCGGCATATCGCTGTAGTCCGAACGCTGGGCCTCGACCGCCCGGGCCAGCTCGCCCTCCTCGACAAGCCCTCGCGCAAGGAGGATATGGCCGAGGTTGTTCTCGGCGGCGTTGGTAGACGCCTGGGCGATGTTGCCGTCGCGGAAAACGACGAACCCCCGCCGGTCCCGGCTCTCGAGATGGAGCGTACCGCTGCGCCGGCTGGCGTAGATGAACTGCAGCACGTCCACGACCGGCATATCTTCCAGTTTTCCCTTGAGCACCACTCCTAAATACCCCTCGTTTCGGTACCCACGACCCCCCTGATTTCCGCGCGCAGCGCCTCGGCATCTAATACGATATAACGGTCGGGCGTAATGCCGGCTATGGCGCGGCCGCCGACGTCGCCCGGGTATATGGCGCCCGACGGTATAATCCGGGCGGCCTCTACTTCGTCCACCAGCAAGGCTACGCGCGCCGGCTCGCCGGTAAGTACGACGGCGTTGCCGTACCGGCCGTTCTCCTCCAGCCCCAACAAGCTTTTGGTATTTAACGCGACTAATATCCGCCCGCGGCGGTGAAACAGACCCGCTATCGCAGCGGCCGCCCCCGGTATGGGCGTTATCGTCGGTAGCTCGAGGACCTCGCGCGCCGCGGCCGCCGATAACGCGTAGCGTTCCAGCCCCAGCGAGAACAACGTATACACGTCGCCCGCCTCCGCGGTCGCGTCTTCCTCGACCCGGGCCAGGGCCCGGGCACGGTCCGTCAACACGTCGGCGACCTTCTCTTCCTCCACCATATCCCCCATGGCGTCGAAGAGCGCCGACCAGTCGACGTCTTCCTGGAGGGGTTGCCCCCCGGGCTCGGGCAGCTCGAACTTCTCGTCTTCCATATCAGCCATGTTACAGGATTTGGTTTACGATTTCGCGCAGACGGCCTACGGTCAAACCGTCGCCCGATATCTCCTCGTTTTCGGCGCGGCCCTCGAGCAATTTTAACACGTTGCGATACGACCGCGCGGCGCGTTCCTCGTCCCGTCGCCAGTGGTGGTAGCTCGCCATCGAAAAGTGCCCCAGGACGAAATTTTTTTCTACATACAGCGAACGGCGGAGGTTCTCGAACGCCTCGTCGTTCTTGCCCATCTCTTCCTGGATGAGAGCAGCTATATAGTAGCAATATGGGTTAGTTTTATCCAGCGCCGTGCCGCGACGACACCAATCCAGACCCTCCTCGTACCGGCCCAGGTTTCCGAGGACGCGCCCCATCCGCCAATACAACTCGGCGTCCTCGCGCGCGGAGACGAGGCCGGCCAGCTGCTCCAGCGCCCGCGAGTCTTGCCCGGCGGCCACCAGGCGGTCCGCCCGCTCGAGCTCGCTCGCGGCCGGCCGCGTGCGTACGGTCGTACGCGGCCGCTCCGCCGGCCGGGGCGGTCTCTTGGCGGCCGCGGTTTCCTCCGGCGTCAGTTTGCGGTATACGAAGGCGCTGGGGAAATTCACCGCCTCGAAATCGTCGTCGTAGACGAAAGGTTCGGCGTGGCCGCCGACGAACCAACCGCCGGGCGCCACGTATCGCCGGAATAGCGCCGACGCCCGCTCGATGGCCGCTTCGTCGAAATAGATGAAAACGTTGCGGCATAGGACCAGGTCGAAAAACGCCGGGCCGGCGGCCGCCGCATTATCCCGCTCGTCGACGAGGTTGGCCCGCACGAACTTCACCATCGCCCGGACTTCGGGCGCGACCTGCCACTCGCCGTCGGCCCGTTTGAAGTACTTCTTCCGCCAATAATCGTCCACTTTACGGAACGACCACTCGCGGTAGCGCCCCCGGCGCGCCGACGCGAGGAAATCAGTGTTGATGTCGGTGGCCAGGAATTCTATCTCCCAATTCGCCGGGTCCGGCAGCGTTTCCAAAATGAGCATCGCGACCGAGTACGGTTCCTCCCCCGAAGCGCATCCCGCGCTCCATATTCGCAAACGTTTCTCCCCCGCGCGCTTTTTAAATATCCCCGGAAGGATGACGCTCTTAAGGGCGTCGAAGTGGGCCTGGATGCGAAAGAAATAAGTCTCGCCCACCGTCAGTCGATTGACTAACCGCTCCAGCAGCGCTTCCCCCGAGGGCGACGCCACCTTGCAGCAGAATTCGGCGGCGTCTAGGTCGTCGCTCACCGGGGCGCACGCCTTCTCGAGCTCCGACTTTTTCTGGGGTGGGTAATCCAGGCCGAGGCGGGCCCGAAGGAGGCCGCTCAGCGTTTGGAATTCTCTCTCGCCTAGTTCGAACGCCTTGTTCATTCCGCGGATTCGTCGCCGTCGGTTTCGGGCGTCGCGTCCGGCTCGGCCTCCACGTCGTCCTTCGCGGCTCTCGCGGTAACGTCGGGCAACAGGGCGGACGGCTCGAGGATACGCGTAAGGCCGCCGTTCTGTTCGTAGATGCCGAGGAAAGGCCGGCGCGGCAATCCGGCGTCGCCCGCCGAGACGATCTTCTCGCTGTCGAAGGTCTCGACGTCGAGTACCGCCGAGACGACGAGCGCCACGCGACGGTCGCCGGCGGTGAAGTAAATAATGTGGTCGCCGACGTCTATCTCGCGGCCTTCGCTCCCCAGCGCCGCCCCGTCCAAAACCGGGACGAGCTCGCCGTGATAAGTTATGACGCCGGCAAAGCCCGGGCCGAGCTCGCCTTTATCGGTAATCGCTACCGCGCGCGAAATACTCTTCACCGACCAAAGCGGCAACGCGAAAGTCCTCCCGCCGACGCGGAAGGTGACGACCGCGAACGGGCCTTTGGGCCGGCGCAGCTCGTCTATGGCCGCGCCGACGTAGTCCGCCTTCAGCGAAAGCAGCTCGTCTTCGAGCTCCTTTATGCGGGCCTCGATCTTCTCGTCGATTTTCCTCTTCCTAGCCACCCGGGTCCTCCAACGGCGTAAAAAGCTAACCCCTTATATAATATATCTTTAGCCCTCAATATGCAAGGTTTTCTCGCAATAAAAAAAAGCCCGCGCCGCGGGCCGCCGCCGCCCTACCGCTCCTTTCGGAACCACGTCAGCGCCGACTCCTGGACGTATATCCGCACCGCTATCAAGGCCGTGAAAGCGATCCACAACACCCATAAAAACTTCACCGCCGGGTCGCGCTTGTACGTAAGGCCGCTCGATTCCTCGAACGATACGAACGTAACGCGGCGCGCGCCGACGTCGACCGGCTTGCCGCGGTCCAGCCGCCGCCCGGGCCGGACGTCTTTCGTGACGCGGTGCCACTTGTCCTTGGGCATCTCCTTGAGCTCGACGTACGGCCCCAGCGGCGTCGGGCCGTCGTCGCCGAGGAGGCTCCCGCTCTTGACGGTGGAAACCATCAGCGTCTCGTCGCCCACCGCCAGCGGCTCGCCGGGCCCGACTTCCTGTTCCTCGCCGTCCACGTCGAACTTTATCTTCTGGTCGAAGAACGCCTGGTAATATTTCATGCCGCCGTAGACCAGCGGGTCGTTCACCTCGATGCGCTTGGCCGCCGCGACGGCGCCGTCCGCGACGACCTCGAGCTCGCTTATCCAATCCTTGACGAATGTCTTACCCTCCCGCTCGACGTACGTCGTCTCGAAGCTCTTAAGGCGCAGCTCGTAGGGCGTCTCCTCGTTTTGCGGCGCCGCGAGGCCGAGCCGCGGCGCGAGCTTCGCCCACGCCGTTTCGCCCTTCTTCAGCGGCACGTGAACCGACTCGCCCGGCTTTATAGTCAGCTCGCCGCCGTACGAGAAGAGGTAGGTCGCGAAGAAGCCGGCGAACATCCCCACCAACGCCAGGTGGTAGAGCGCCGAGACAACGTAGCGCGCCGTTATAGTCTTCGGCAAGAACTTGCGGAGAATATCTATCGAGCAGCACAGGAGGTTTATGCCCAAGAGAATTGCGGGTACGAGGAATATAGGCCGGTGGAAGACGTCGAGCAGGCCCAGGTCGCGGAGGGCGTGGTACGTTCCCTCGTCCCAGGCCTTGAGGTAGAACTCGTCGTCCATACCCTGCGGCAACAGCGCCCCCACGACCATGAACGCCGCCAGGACGACCACGAGGACCACCCCGAGCTCGAGGGAGGTGAGGAGTTTCCAGATGCTCTTCCCTATCCTACTCACCGACCACCACCGCG